>ERZ761607.4712-NODE-4712-length-11798-cov-5.606489_pt1 | contig 11798 bp, 11 predicted proteins | sample MGYA00511164_ERZ761607 | MGnify/ENA primary metagenome ERZ761607 (study PRJEB28899, sample SAMN02445080) | bioreactor sludge metagenome | biome: EBPR sludge | place: Australia: Brisbane, Thorneside Wastewater Treatment Plant | collected 2011-06-22 ...
TCGCGCTGGTCATCGCCGCCACCGCGCTCATCAGCGCCCTCAATGCGCTGACCCTCAAGCCGGCACAGTGCGCGCTCTACCTGCAGCCGCGCCCGGCGGAGCAGCGCGCGAACGGGTTCTACTGCGGCTTCAACCGCGCCTACGACGCTCTGGAGCGCCACTACGTCGCCATGGTGAGCTGGATCGCGCACCGGCCGCGCCGCATGGCGGGTGCTTTCTTCGCAATCGTCGGTCTCGCCACCATCGGCTTCGCGGTGTACCCGACGGCGCTGATGCCGCTCGAGGATCAAGGCTATTGCGTCGTCATCGCCCGGCTTCCGCCGGGTGCTTCGCAGCCACGTGTTCGCGAGGTGGCCTCGAGCATCGATGCCCTGCTCGGGAAGACGGCCGGCGTCAAGGGCTGGGTGACCATCGGCGGTTATTCGGCGCTCGATTCGGCCAAGCTTTCGAACGCCGTGACGACCTTCGTCATCTACGATGACTGGGACAAGCGCCCGGCCGGGTTTTCTCAACTGAAACTGATCAGCGACCTGCAGCAGCAGTTGCGCGCGCTGCCGCAGGCGACGTTCGGCGTCCTGCCGCCGTCGCCGATCCCCGGCCTGGGGATCGCGTTTGGCTTCCAGATGATGATCGAGGAGCGCAGCAGCCTGGGCGCCCGCCAGCTGCAGGCGGCGACGAACGAGCTGCTGCGCCAGGCCGGCGACGAGCCCGGCTTCCTCCGGCTCGGTTTCACGACGTTCAATGCCGACAGCCCGCAGCTCTATCTCGACGTCGACCGGGCGATGGCGAGAAGCCTCGGCGTCACCATCGACGACCTGTTCAAGACGGTGCAGATCTATCTCGGCTCGACCTACGTGAACCCGTTCAACCAGTTCAATCAGAGTTTCCAGGTGCGCCTGCAGGCCGACGGCGAATACCGTCGCCGCTTGCGGGACATCGAGACCCTGTCGGTTGCCAACAGCTCGGGGCAAATGGTCCCGCTCGGCGCATTGCTCGACGTCCAGCCGGCGCTCGGATCGGAGATGATCTTTCGCTACAACCTGTACCCGGCCGCCGCGCTGATCGGCATCCCGATGCCCAGGTACAGCTCGGGGCAGGCGCTGGACAGGATGCACGATTTCGCAGCGAGCACATTGCCGCCGGGCATGAGCTACGAGTGGACCGGGCTCGCTTACCAGGAACAGCTCATGGGCAAGCAGACCTACCTCCTGTTCGCGCTGTCCATCACCCTCGTCTTCCTGGTGCTCGCGGCGCAGTACGAAAGCTGGATCGATCCCGCCGCGGTGATCCTCACCGTGCCGATGGCGCTCGTCGGCATCGTGCTTGCGCTGCTCGTCCGGCGCTTCCCGGTCGACCTGTACACCCAGGTCGGCCTGGTGCTGATGACCGCGCTCGCCGCCAAGAACGCCATCCTCATCGTCGAGTTTGCCCGCACGCTGACGGCGGAGGGGATGCCGCCGGCCGAGGCGGCGATCGAAGCGACGCGCCGTCGATTCCGGCCGATCGTCATGACCTCGCTGGCGTTCATCCTCGGCGTCGTGCCGCTGCTCACCGCCACGGGTGCCGGGGCGGCGAGCCAGCAGGCGCTCGGCACCGTCGTCTTCGGCGGGATGCTGGTGTCGACCATTCTCGCGATTCCGTTCGTTTCGGTCTTCTACATTCTGCTGCATCGGTTGCGGGAGTGCCTCGGGGTGCCTTGGCGATTCCCGAAGCGTACGCGCTACACTGGCGCGCCGAAGTGAGCCGCCGAAGGGAGGGCGGGACTCTGGCTCCATGTCATGCCGAGTCGAGCATCGCGGGTGGTCGGGGTGGCCGTCATCAAAGGTGCGATCAGCCATTCAATCTGCTCGTCTAGGCTCACTGCTTGTGCCACATCTTCGTTGCCCGGTTCGCTGACAGCATCCTGGATATGGGCAAGACGTCGCGTCCGATGTCCGGACGATCGCCGCTTACCCGGCCCGGCGCGCGTGTGCGAAGCCTCATGCGGGCCGAAGAACTGGAGTAGGATTCTCGTGTGGATTTCAGCATCGTCGGGATTTCAGCATCGTCGGCAAAATCGCCAGTATCGAGACCATCGCCGAAGGCAGCGGTATCCGCGAGCTGGCGATGCTGCGGCAACGCAGCGGTGTCGGCTGCTGGCGCAAGAAGAAGGGCATTGCGGCTATCCGGCTTGCCGATGGAACAACGGTGCGGGCCGAGATTGACTGGTGGTGCCAAGGGGCAACCGAAGATAAGGGAATGGCTATGAAGTTCGTTGTTTGTCTATCTCGCGAAGGGTTCGGGGAGTTCTCGACCGATGACCTGACTCTCGGACGGCTGCATGAAGTCCCCGCCCAGGCGGATAGCCGTGGCATGCTGCGGATCGTGGACGATTCCGGCGAGGGCTTTCTTTACCCTGCTTCGTTTTTTGAGCCTGGAGAGGTCCGGGAGCAGACCGCTTCCCGTCCGCACGAACTGCTCGTGGCATAGCAGAGTGGCCTAGGTGTGTGCTACCGGCCACAAGAACCCCACCGAATGGAGCGTCCAGCAAACCCGAACCATGCGCCGGCTGTCGCGATCGGATCTCAAGACCGTCCGCGCCTGGCGCATCATCTACGCCACCGCCACAACGTCTGGCAAAGCCAATCCGCTGTGCCAGCGCTGGCCCGGTTGGGACCGCCGGTGCCGAATCGAACCCTTCAAGCGTCTTGCCCGAACGATCAACACTCGCCTGACCGGCATCCTCAGCGGCTTCGAGGCGGGAAAGCACAACGGCCGCGCCGAAGTCATGAATTGCGCATTGCAGGAAGCGCGAACCCGTGCTCCCGGCCACCGGCGCGTCGAGAATTTCATCGCCATGCCTGTCTCGTCGCCGGGAAACTCACCCATCTGCTCGCCCCGCCGTTTGCCCGGATGGCCGTCGTTCCACACAAAACGGAGTAAACCCGCCGTGCGTAATTCGGCATTTGGCGTGATCGCCCGGCCATGATCGATCAGGGCACTCATTCCGGCAGACCGACTGTCAGCGACCATGCCTCGTGGGTCCTCGCCGTGCTCGCCATGTTGATGGTCATCGTGGCCCACCTCTTGCCGGCACTGATCGCCGGACTGCTGGTTTATGAGCTGGTGCACGTGCTGGCACCGGTCTTTGCCCGGCACCTGTCGAGTAGCCGGGCGCGCGCCATGGCGGTGGGTCTGGTCGTCCTGGTCGTACTCGGTGCGGTCAGTGCGGCGGTCATCGGACTGGTTGCCTTCGTCAACAGCGAGGGGGGCAGTCTTGCGGCGCTGTTGGCCAAGATGGCGGAAATCATCGAAAGTTCGCGGTCGACCCTGCCCACCTGGCTGGCCGATCTGCTGCCACGCGGCAGCGACGCGCTGCGCGAGCGTGCCAGCCAGTGGCTGCGGGAACATTCCACCGAAGTGCAGATGATCGGCAAGCAGACCGGCCACGTGCTTGCCCATGTGCTGATCGGCATGGTCATTGCCGGCATGGTGGCCCTGCGCGAGGCCGGGCCCAGCCGGAGCCCGGGACCGTTGGCGCGCGCGCTCGAGGAGCGGGTCTTCCGGCTCGGCGAAGCCTTCCGCCGGATCGTCTTCGCGCAGGTTCGCATCTCCGCTCTGAACACGCTGTTCACCGCCGTGTACCTGGCTGTCGTCCTGCCGATGTTCGGCGTCCACCTGCCCCTGACCAAGACCATGATCGTCGTGACCTTCATCGTCGGTCTGCTGCCGGTGGTCGGCAACCTGCTTTCGAACACCGTGATCTTCGTCATCAGCCTGGCTCATTCTCCCGGCGTCGCCGTGTCGTCTCTGGCTTACCTGATCCTGATCCACAAGCTCGAGTACTTTCTCAACGCACGCATCGTCGGTGCCCGGATCAATGCCAGAGCCTGGGAACTGCTGACCGCGATGCTGCTGATGGAAAGCGTTTTCGGGCTGGCCGGCCTGGTCGCCGCGCCGATCTGCTATGCCTGGCTCAAGGACGAACTGGCGAGCCGGCAGTTGATCTGAATCCTGCGGCCAATCGGGCGGTTTGGGCAGTGCAGGATGGCTCGCGGGACATGAGCGTGGCACAGGAACGGACCTGTTGACCATGCTGCGGCTCCGGCCTGCTCTCCCCGGTCATCCGGCGCAGCCGGCTCCCGGGGAGAACTGGAGCCAGCGACGCTTTAGCCGGAATTTGCCGGCCGCCCCGGCAAGCTACCGGTTAAATCCGGCGTCAAAGGTGATTCTGAGCGGCAGTGCTGGCGCGGGGAAGAACTTTTGCGTCATGTGCTCATTCCCTCTCCGTTTGGAGAAAGGTCGGGGGAAACGGTCATGGCTTTCATCACCCGGTTTGCCTGCAACAGCGATGACCGTTTGCTGGCTGCCCGACCCTTGCCCCTGCCAGTCGCTGCAGCACGGACACCAGCAGATCCACTTCCTCGCAGGTGTTGTAGAACGCCAGGGAGGGCCGCACCGTCGCTTCGACGTCGAAGTGGCGCAGGATCGGTTGGACGCAGTGGTGGCCGGCGCGCACGGCGATGCCCTCCTGATTCAGTGCCGCGCCGACTTCCTCGGGACGGTAGCCGGCCAGAACGAAGGACAGAACGCTGGTCTTGTCGTCGGCCGTGCCGATCAGACGGATGCCGGGGAGCGGCTTGAGCCGCTGCGTGGCGTAGGCGAGAAGATCATGCTCATGGCGGGCGATGTTCTCGATGCCGATCCGTTCGACGTAGTCGAGCGCGGCCCCGAGACCGGCCGCATCGGCGATGTTGCCGGTGCCGGCCTCGAAACGCGCCGGCACGCCCTGGTAGAGGGTGCGCTTGAAGGTGACGTCGGCGATCATGTTGCCGCCACCTTGCCAGGGCGGCATGTCTTCGAGGAGGTCGCGCTTGCCGTAAACGACGCCGATGCCGGTCGGCGCAAACACCTTGTGGCCGGAGAAGACAAAGAAGTCGGCATCCAGCGCCTGCACATCGACGTGCCTATGCGAAACCGACTGGGCGCCATCCACCAGCACCCTGGCGCCGGCCCGGTGCGCCAGTTCGACGATTTCCCTGACTGGCGTCACCGTGCCGAGCGCGTTGGAGATCCGGCTGATGGCGACCAGTCTGGTGCGGTCGTTGAGCAGTCGCCGGCATTCCTCCAGCAGGATCTGCCCCTGGTCGTCGACCGGGATGGCCCGGATGCGGGCGCCATTCTCCCTGGCAAGCTGTTGCCAGGGAACGATGTTGGCGTGGTGTTCGAGCAGCGAGACGGCGATTTCGTCGCCTTTACCGATGTGCTCCTTGCCCCAGGTCTTCGCTACCAGGTTGATTGCCTCGGTCGCGCCACGCACGAAAATGATCTCTTCCTCCGAAGCCGCGCCGAGGAAGCGCGCCACGAGTTCATGGGCGGCGCGGTGGATGTTCGAGTTTTCGTGCTGGTAGAACTGCACCATTCGGTCGATCACCGCCTGCGGCTTTTTTGTCGTGGCGGCGTTGTCGAACCAGACCAGCGGTTTGCCATTCACCCGTTCAGCGAGGATCGGGAAGTCGCGGTGCACGGTCTGCACGTCGAAGGTCGGGAAGCGGCTGACGTCGGCTCGAGGGACGACGTTCGGTAACCGCGATTCGATGAAGTGGAAACCGCCGTTGCCCGGAGGCTGGGGTTGCGAACGGGCCGGCGTGACACGCTCGCCGGCGATTTCGCCGAGGACTCGGCGCAGTGTGGCGTCGCCCGGTAGTTCGAAGGGATGCGCCACGATGGGGTTGTCCGCCGCTGTGGGAGCAGTCAGCGGTGGTTCGTGCGTGCCAGACAGCGCTGCCGCTTCAGCGAGAAAATAGTAGGGCGATCCGGGTACGCCGGCAGGTCCGCTGGGATGGTCGTCGGCAGGGTTGCCGCGCAGGCTGCGGGAGCCCCGGATTCCGGTACCGGCTCGGCTGCCGGGAGCGGCATCGAGCGATGTCTGGCCGGCCGACGGTGGCGCCACGGACTGTCGCGCCGACAGTCGGGTCACTGACCGCGACCCGCGAAGCCGGTGCAGGCGTGGCACGCAAGTGACCACAGGACTGCCCGCGGGCAGCGTCCGGAAGATCTCGCTGGCCAATTGCCCGAGTGTCGCTTCGTCCGGCAATCCCGGAATGTCCGTCGGGGCGGGCAACGGATTAGCGGTAGGTGTCCGAATAGTCAGGGTACTTGTCGACCTCCACGTCGTCGAGAACGGCCAGTGTGTCTTCCACAGGCACGACCTGCGAGCAGTAGAGCGAAATCAGATAGGAGGCGATGGCATTGCGGTCGATGCCCATGCCCATGAAGCGCACCGACAATCCGGGGCTGTGCTCGCCTGGCAGGCCCGGCTGATACAGGCCGACGACGCCCTGGCGCTGGTCGCCGACGCGCAGCAGCAGGAGCTTGGTCCTGCCTTGCTCGACCGGCACCTTGTCCGACAGGATCAGCGGTATGCCACGCCAGGTCACGAACTGCGAACCGAACAGCGAAACGGTCGGCGGTGGTACGCCACGGCGGGGGCATTCACGGCCGAAGGCGGCGATCGCCAGCGGGTGGGTCAGGAAGAATGCCGGCTCCTTCCAGACTTTAGTGAGCAGGTCGTCGAGGTCGTCCGGCGTCGGCGCGCCGGTCAGCGTCGAGATGCGCTGCGTGTCGGCGACGTTGGCCAGCAGCCCGTAGTCCGGGTTGCCGATGCGCGCCAGCAGCGGCACGCCCAGCAGGTACAGCTTGTACGCCAGGCGATGGTGGATGATCGCCCGGATGCCCGGATAACAGAGGACTATCTCGTCGGCGCTGCGCGCCACCGGATCGCCGCGGTAGGCAGCCTCGACGTCGCTGTCGAGGAGAAGACGAATTCCGGGCAGGGCGGCAGCGAACTGCTGCACGAGCGCGAGGCATCCCTTTCGATCGTCACGGGGCCGGTCAACGGGTCGTGACGGGCAATGTGGGTCAGTTCCGGGCGTACCTGGTCGAACAGGCTGCGCAGGGCGGTGTCGAGCGTATGGCCGACATGGAAATCCTCGCTGTGCCCCTGCTGCAGGTCGGGCGGGCCGAGGCGCATCGGAAAAAGCGCACCGCACAGCCGTTCGACGATGTCGCGCAGTGCCTCGCGCGAGGGAAACTCGCGGCCTCCGGTTTCCAGTGGGCGTTGCTGCGCCAGACGCCAGCGCTCACGCGCGGCACGCAGGTCGCGCACGATTTCGTCGAGACCCCGGAGTGCCGCGATCAATGGATCGTGGGCGGAACGAAGCGGTGCGTTCATTGTTCGATTCTTCCGCAACCGTCAGTCCTGAACCCACGGTAGGCCGTGGTGGCGCCAGCCGCCGCTTGCGCCGCGTTGTCCGTCGGCAGTGATTTCTCCCTCGAAGCCTTCCAGGACATTGAAGATACGGGTGAAGCCAGCTCGTGTGGCGGCTTCGGCCGCGGCGGCCGAACGTTTGCCGCTGCGGCAGATGAGGAGGATTGCGTCGTGCCTGCCGCAACCAACGAAGAAAAACTGCATTGCTCATGACGGAAGGGGCTAATAAGCCCTTTGGCATAAGCAACGAAGGAAACGGTCGTGCCTGTCGGTGAGCTGGCCTTGTCCGGCAGTTGCCGTTGAGCAGCCGCGTCGCGTTGCTCGCCTGCCTGGTTCCATGTCAGACTGTCGGCATGAGCAGGAGCCTGAGCTGTCAGGATCACATCTGGAACTGCGCAGCCACGCAGGCGGGCGGCGCTGGCGGGGGCAACTGATGCCGTGTGCTCGGGCTGCCCTTCATTTCCACGTCGCATCGGTGCAAGGATTCCGCAATGACCGAGCTGTTCCCGCCCTGGCCGCTACTGTCGGCTTTCGTCGTTGCCAGCCTGATTCTCGCCGTCACGCCCGGGCCTGGCGTGCTCTACATCGTGACGCGCAGCATCGTTCAGGGTCGCCGTTCGGGCCTGGCGTCGGTGGCCGGTGTGGCCCTCGGCAACCTGGGCAATGCGTTTGCTGCGTCAGTCGGTCTTGCCGCCTTGTTCGCGGTCTCGTCGCTCGCCTTTTCCGTGGTCAAGTATGCCGGTGCCTTCTATCTGGTGTACCTCGGCGTGCAGATGCTGCGCTTCGCCCCGGCCGAGCAGGCGGCTGCCGTGCCTTCGGCCGTCTCGCTGTGGCGTGTCTTCAGTGACGGCTTCGTCGTTGCCCTGCTGAATCCCAAGACGACGATTTTCTTTGCCGCCTTCCTGCCGCAGTTCCTGAGCCCCGGAGCGTCACCGGTGTGGCAGGGCCTGGCGTTGGGGGCCTTGTTCGTGGTCATCGCGGCGGCCACCGACAGCGCCTATGCCCTGGCTGCCGGTGTGGTCGCCCCGGCCTTGCGCGGTAGCGGCGTGCGTCGCCTGGGCCGCTGTCTCGGTGGCAGCGTGTTCATCGGTCTTGGGGTTTTTGCCGCGCTGGTGGGGTCGCGCGGTGCCAGGTAGGCCCGATGGTCGTGCGGGCGATCCTGTCCATGAAGCCCCCCTGGTGGAGGCAGTGCGCCATGGTCGTCTGGCGGTACCGGCAGCCTTCCCTGTCGGGCGGAGCAGTTGTCCAGTGCCCTTCCGGCCGCAGCGTCGCCGCGGCGTCGGGTGATTCGCAGCGTGGCCTGGTCATCCCGATCGGGCTGTTCGAGTTGGTCAGTCGTCCCACCCGTGAGTCCGGAGTTTGAGCCGCATGCACATCCGCAACGCCAGGACCGATGACTTCACGCAGATCCTCAGGCTGAACGATGAGTCCGTGCATTTTCTGAGCCCGCTCGATCACGAGCGCCTGACGCTTCTCCACGGCCAGGCCGCTTATCACCGTGTGAGCGAGGATGAGGGTGAGGTCGTGGCGTTTCTGCTGGCCTTTGGCGAGGGTGCCGCGTACGACAGCCCGAACTATCGGTGGTTTGCCGGGCGCTTCGAACGTTTTCTCTATATCGATCGCGTCGTCGTCGATCGCCGGCAGCAGGGCCGTGGTATCGGCCAGTGCTTCTACGCCGATCTCCTGTCGTTTGCCCGGGCCAGCGGCGCTCGGCTCGTCACCTGCGAATTCGATCTCGATCCCCCGAATGATCAGTCGAGGCGCTTCCATGCATCCTTCGGCTTCCGGGAGGTCGGTACGCAGTTCTACGCTGCGGCTGGCAAGCAGGTTTCCCTGCAGGCGCTGTCCATCGACCCCGTGACTCGCGCTTGACGCTGTCGCCGGGTGGTTCGTCCGTGGCCAGCCGATTCCGGTTGCCGCCGCACCGGACGACCAGCACCGGCCGGTCTGTCGCGCTGCAGTGTGGCAGCACTCAATCGAGGTTGTGCGCCGAGAGCAGGACGACCGCGTCGCCGAGGAAAGCGATCCGGATGCCGCGCTCCTGGTTGCCCCAGACGCAGGTTCGCACGCCAAGCGTCTCGTCGCATCGCGCCGGGTCGCCGATGATCTGCTTCACCTCGTCGTACGACTGTCCGACGCGCAGCCGGTTGAAGTGCTCGAGGCTCACCTTCTGGCTGCAGGCGAGGAGGAGCAGCGTCACCCCCGTCAGGATCGCCAACCGGCGCCATCCTGTCTGCTTCATGGCTCGTTCTCCCTGGCGTCGGTGCCCATTCAGGCGTAGTCGACGCAGACATTGTCATTACTCAGCCATTCACGCAGTGCGCTGAGCAGATCGTCCTCCAGACGCACCCGGTTGGCGTCGCCGAAGGCCAGTTCGCAGGCCGCTTCCCCATTGCGGTAGGCCAGACGCACCGGACAATCGCCGGGGGTGTAGGGAGCCAGCAGGCTGCGCAGGCGCTGGACGGGGCGCGCGTTGCTGCCGCTGGCCTGGCCGTTGAGCGACAGGCGCAGGTGGCGGGCGAAGCGGCCACGCGCCTCGGCGAGGGTGAGCAGACGTTCGGCCACCACCTTGACCCGCCCTTCGCCGGCGAAATCGTCGCGCTGGATGCGCCCTTCGACGATCAACACCTCGTCTTCCCGAATCTTGGCGCGTTCGCTGTCGAGCAGTTCGCTGTACACCGAGACTTCGAGTGTGCTGGTGCCGTCGTCGAGCTGGATGAAGACCATCTTGCCGCGTGTCGTGAGCTTGCTGCGCACGCCGACCACCAGCCCGGCGAGCAGTTGGGTTTCCTTGCGTGCCTCGAGTTCGGCCAGCGGTTTGCGCACGAAGTGGGCCACCTCGGCGCGTACGGCATGAAACGGGTGGCCGGAGAAGTAGAAGCCGAGCGCCAGCTTCTCTTCGTTGAGTTGCCGCCTTTCATTCCAGCGCGGCGCTTCGACGTATTTCGGGCCGTGCGCTGCCGCCTCCTCGTCGGTCGCCTCGAGCAGGTCGAACAGGCTCACCTGCATGCAGTTGCGTTCGGCCTGTTCGGCGGCTTCCATGGCGATGCCGACCGAGGCGAGCAGGCGTGCGCGGTGATCGTCGAGCACATCGAAGGCGCCGGCGCGGATCAGGGCCTCGATCGTCCGCCGATTGACCGTGCGCTTGTCGACCCGCCGGCAGAAATCGAACAGATCCTTGAAGTGGCCACCCGCCTCGCGCGCCTTGAGGATGGCGATCACCGCCTGTTCGCCGGTTCCCTTGACGGCGCCCAGGCCGTAACGAATCGTGCCGCGGTCCACCGGGGCGAAGCGATACTCCGAGGCATTGACATCCGGGCCGAGGATGCGCAGCCCGTTGGCGATCGCATCGTCGTGGACGATCTTGACCGTATCGGTGACGTCCATGTCCGAGGACAGCGTCGCCGCCATGAAGGCCGCGCCATGGTGAGCTTTCAGCCAGGCGGTGTGGTAGGTGACCACGGCATAGGCCGCGGTATGCGACTTGTTGAAGCCGTATTCGGCGAACTTCTCCATCAGGTCGAAGAGCTGCATCGCCAGCTTTTCGTCGTGGCCCTTCTTCTTCGCTCCTTCGCGCATCAGGTCGCGGTGCAGGGCCATTTCCTCGGCCTTCTTCTTGCCCATCGCGCGGCGCAGCAGGTCCGCCGCGCCAAGCGTGTAGCCGCCGATGATCTGGGCGATCTGCATCACCTGTTCCTGGTACACGATGACGCCGTAGGTCGGTTCGAGGCAGGACTTGAGATCATCGATGTAGTAGTCGATCTTCTGCTGCCCCTTCTTGCGCAGGATGAAGTCGTCGACCATTCCCGAGCCGAGCGGGCCCGGTCGGTAGAGCGCGAGGACCGCGATGATGTCCTCGAAGCGGTCGGGCGCCAGCTTTCTGACCAGCTTTTTCATGCCCTCCGACTCGACCTGGAAGATCGCCGTGGTGTTGCCGTCCTTGAGGATCTGGTAGGCCTGCGGATCATCGAAGGCCAGTGTTTCGAGGTCGGGCCGTTCGCCGCTCAGCCGTTCGACGTAGTCCACCGCCAGCTTGATGATCGTCAGGTTGCGCAGGCCGAGGAAGTCGAACTTGACCAGCCCGATCTTCTCGACATCGTCCTTGTCGTACTGCGATACCACCGAACCACCGCCGTCGGCCGAGTACACCGGACAGAAATCGGTCAGTTTGCCGGGCGCGATCAGCACCCCGCCGGCGTGCATGCCGACGTTGCGGGTCAGATCCTCGAGACGCGCCGCCAGGGCGAAGAGGTCCCTGACTTCCTCCTCTGACTCGATCCTGGCCTGTAATTGAGGTTCGGCGGCAATCGCCCTGGCCAGCGACAAGGGTTTGTTGGTTTCGACCGGAATCAGCTTGGAGAGCTGGTCGCAGAAGTTGTAGGGCAGATCGAGTACCCGGCCGACGTCGCGAATCACCGCCTTTGACGACATCGTGCCGAAGGTGACGATCTGTGATACCGCCGCCGCACCGTACTTCTGGCGTACGTATTCGATCACCCGCCAGCGGTTGTCCTGGCAGAAATCGATGTCGAAGTCGGGCATCGACACC
>ERZ761607.4715-NODE-4715-length-11791-cov-19.094751_pt1 | contig 11791 bp, 13 predicted proteins | sample MGYA00511164_ERZ761607 | MGnify/ENA primary metagenome ERZ761607 (study PRJEB28899, sample SAMN02445080) | bioreactor sludge metagenome | biome: EBPR sludge | place: Australia: Brisbane, Thorneside Wastewater Treatment Plant | collected 2011-06-22 ...
GGCAGTCGCCGATGTGCAGGTTGCCGTGGTTGTGGATGCCGATGATGTCGCCGGCCACCGCGTCCTCCATCAGCAGGCGCTCGTTGGCCATGAAGGTCAGCACGTTGGCCAGCTTGATCTCGCGATCGAGGCGCACGTGCCTGACTTTCATCCCAGGGCTGTAGCGACCCGAGCAGACGCGGAAGAAAGCGATCCGGTCGCGGTGCTTGGGGTCCATGTTGGCCTGGATCTTGAACACGAAACCGGTGAATGCCTTTTCGCCGGGCTGAATCAGGCGCGTGCCGCCGTCGCGTTCCTGAGGCTGCGGTGCCCAGTCGAGCAGCGCCTGCAGGATTTCCTGAACGCCGAAGTTGTTGATTGCCGAGCCGAAGAATACCGGCGATTGGCGGCCAGCGAGAAAGCCGACCAGATCGAACGGGCCGCTGGCGCCCTGGATCAGGTCGACATCCTCGCGCAACTTGCCGACCTCGCCGGGAAATTGCGCGTCGAGCAGCGGGTTGTCCAGACCGTCGAGCCGCTCCGATTCACTGCGCCGCTCCTGGCCGGCGGCGAAGTGCAGCAGGCGATCGTCGAGCAGGTGATAGACGCCGCGAAAGGTCTTGCCCATGCCGATCGGCCAGGTGATCGGTGCGCACTCGATGCCCAGCACCGACTCGATTTCCTCGAGCAGTTCGAAGGGCTCGCGGACCTCGCGGTCGAGCTTGTTGACGAAGGTGATGATCGGCGTGTTGCGCATCCGGCAGACGTTGAGCAGCTTGATGGTTTGAGCCTCGACGCCCTTGGCCGCGTCGATCACCATCACCGCCGCATCGACAGCGGTCAGGACGCGGTAGGTGTCTTCCGAGAAATCCTCGTGGCCTGGCGTGTCGAGCAGGTTGACGGTGTGCCCCTGATACTCGAACTGCATCACCGAGCTGGTCACCGAGATGCCGCGCTGCTTCTCCACCTCCATCCAGTCCGAGGTCGCGTGGCGAGCACTCTTGCGTCCTTTGACCGTGCCTGCGAGCTGGATCGCGCCGCCGAACAGAAGCAGCTTCTCGGTCAGCGTCGTCTTGCCGGCATCGGGGTGGGAAATGATCGCAAAGGTGCGCCGCCTGGCGACGTCGCGCAGGATCCCGGGAGGAAACTGACCGTCGTCCGGGCTGTCGTTCGGGGAATCGCTGGGGGTGGTGCTCATCAGAAAGCTTTCGACGGCAAGAAAACAGAAAGCCGCCGGTCGGGAAAGAGAAGGCTGACCCACTGGCGGCGTGCAGGCTGCACTATAGCAAGACTGGCCCCGAGCGGGAACCGCGCCGCCTGGGGCGCGGTGCCGGGATGAATTGCGCAGCCGCGCGCTGGCTTCGGGCGGTCGATCTGATCCCTGCAGCGTCATTGACGCCGGGCTGCATCGCCCCGCCGTCACCGTGATCTTCGCCCGGCACTACCGGCCGGCAATCGCGGTCGAAAACCGGGGCCCGATTGCGCAAACTGCCGTCCGGGGCCATGATGACGTTGCCGGGCACCGTGCTGGTCGCCGCACGGGCCGACGCATGGATCTCCCTGCGGTGCGGGGATCGCTGGCCGGCTCGTTCGGCAGTTGCAGGCTGGTCGATCCGGTGAGCAAGTGGCGCCGGTCCGGCAGGCGGTGATCGCCGACGGCCAAGGGCCAGTAAACCGTCCGGATCAATTCTGACCACGAGGAGGATCACGATGGAAAACACTGTTCACACGCTGAGCGAGCTATTCCGCCAACTCGGCTTGCCGGATGATTCGGCGAGCATCGAGGATTTTATTGCCCGTCACCGGCCGCTGCCGCACGGACTTCCCCTGGCCGAAGCACCATTCTGGACGCCGAGCCAGGCGCAGTTCCTCAGCGAGGAGATCAGTGCCGACGCCGACTGGGCTGAGCTGGTGGACACCCTGTCTTCACTCCTCGCCTGATCGCTGGATGTCGAGCGCGCCGCGCTCGGCCGATGATCAGGCGCTAACCCTGACAACTTCTCCACGTACCGTCACTGACAGCTGCTTCTGCCATGGCTTCATCCATGCCCGGCGCGCAGCGCCGCGATACGTTCCGCCAGCGGCGGGTGGGTCATGAACAGGCGCTTGATGCCGCCGCCACCGCCACCGCTGATGCCGAAGGCTGCCAGCTTTTCCGGCAGGGGTGCGGGATGCAGCGAGTTCAGCCGCTCCAGCGCGGCGATCATGTGCTGTCGCCCGGCGAGGTTGGCGCCGCCCCGGTCGGCGCGAAATTCGCGCTGCCGCGAGAACCACATGACGATGATCGAAGCGAGAACGCCGAGCACCAGTTCGGCGACGATCATGGTGACGAAGAAGGCCGGCCCCTGGCCGCGCTCGGTCTTGAACACGACGCGATCAACCAGGTGGCCGATGACGCGTGACAGGAACATGACGAAGGTGTTCACCACGCCCTGGATCAGCGCCAGCGTCACCATGTCGCCGTTGGCGACGTGGGCGATTTCGTGACCGATGACGGCTTCGGCTTCGCGCTTCGACATCCGCTGCAAGAGGCCGCTGGAAACCGCGACCAGGGAACTGTTCCTGCTCATGCCGGTGGCGAAGGCGTTGACCTCGGGGGTGTCGAAAATGCCCACCTCGGGCATCTTGATGCCGGCTTTGGCCGCGTACGTGTGCACCGTTTCCAGCAGCCAGGATTCGGTCGAGTTCGCCGGCGTTTCGATCACCTGCACGCCCATCGCCTTCTTCGCCGACCACTTGGAGATGGCCAGCGAGATGAAGGAACCGCCGAAACCCATGACGGCGGCGAAGATCAGCAGCGACGTGAGGTTCAGCCCGCTGGCGTTGAGATAGGGCTCGACGCCCAGGAGGCGCATGCTGACCGACAACACCAGCACGATGGCCATGTTGGTGGCGAGGAAGAGGAAGATGCGTTTCACGGGTTCTCCTTGGCGGTGGGGTCTGGCGACGGGGTTTGGCGAGAGGTGGACGAGGCTGTTGCGCTGACCGCAAGCATGGCTTTCAAGGCGCTGATTTCGTCGCGCAGACTGCGCATTTCGCTGTGCAGGTCGGCTTCGATGTGCTCGCGGGCCGCGACCACGGCCAGTTTCGTGTCGTGCTGCTCGGCGTCGGTGTAGCTTTGCATGGCGTTGACGATGATCGCGATGAACAGGTTGAGCATGGTGAAAGTCGCCACCAGGATGAAGGGGACGAAGAAAGCCCATGCGTAGGGGAAGTTCTCCATCACCGGGCGGGCGATGCCCATCGACCAGCTCTCCAGGGTCATGATCTGGAACAGTGTATAGAGCGAGCGGCCGAGGTCGCCGAACCATTCCGGGTGGGTCGCGGCGAACAGCTTGGTGGCAATCACCGCGAACACGTAGTAGACGATCAGCAGCACCAGAGCGATCGAGCCGAGGCCCGGAATCGCCGCCAGCAAGGCCCCGACGACGCGTCGCATCGACGGCACCATGGTCAGGAGGCGCAGCACGCGCAGCACCCGCAAGGCCCGCAGTACGGCCAGCGGCCCGGTGGCCGGGACCAGCGCGATGGCGACCACGGCGAAATCGAAGACGCTCCACGGGTCGCGCCAGAAGGCCGCGCGCTGGGCGTAAAGGCGCAGGACGATTTCGACCACGAACATCGCCAGGATGGCACGGTCAAGCAGGACGATCAGCCCGCCGGTCACCGCCAGCGCGCTGGCCGATGTTTCCAGGCCCAGCAAGGCGGCATTGAGCAGGATCAGACCGATGATGAAGTTCTGCACGCGCGGCTGCTCGAGCCAGGCGCGAACCCGCTGGCGTGTGTCGCCTGCCGGATGGTCATTCATCTTCGTGCGCATGGTCGTTTCAGCGATACGCCAGCAAGGCCAGAGCGAGCAGCGCAACCGTTGCCCAACCCAGGCGGTCGATGTACCGGTGAAGTGCTGCCTCCATGCGCGCGCCGCCCCAGGCCATCAGCCCGGCGACGAGGAAGAAACGCGCACCGCGCCCGATCAGCGAAGCGACGACGAAAGGCAACAGGGCCATCGACAGGGCGCCGGCGGCGATGGTGAACACCTTGTAGGGAATCGGCGAGAAGCCGGCGATGAACACCGCCCAGAAGCCCCAGAGCCCGAACCACTCGACCGCCGTCCGATAGGCCAGCCAATAGCGGCTCTCGTGCAACCATGGCAGTACGGCGTCGATGGCGAAGTAGCCGATGCCATAACCGAAGAGCCCGCCCGCCACCGAGGCCAGTGTCGTCAGGAGCGCGAGGCGCCACGCCCGCCGCGGTTGCGCGAGGCACATCGGCGCCAGCATCACGTCCGGCGGGATCGGGAAGAACGAGGATTCGGCAAAGCTCATGCCGCCCAGGTACCAGGGCGCGTGCGGATGCCGGGACCAGACCATGGTCCGGCGATAGAGTGATGAAAACAGTCTCATTGCCGGACATCGTGCGGTTCAAGAGCACGGCAGGGTCCAAGGATTGTCGCGACCACCACCCCGTTCTGCACCGCGCGCCGGCTGCCCATCAGCGAGTTCCGGGAAAAACGCTGTCGCACCGGCACGACCACGGGCACATCGCTGCGGCCGGAAATGGCGTCGGCCACGCCAGGAACCGCGGATGCCACCGCGATGTCCTCCAGTTCCTCGTGGACTTGGGAAGGACGCTCGTCCCAGGCGGGCTCTTCCGGCGCCTTCGGTCCGAATCGCCTCGTCAGGTACTGGAACAACATGATGGCCAGAAACACCAGGACATAGAGCAGTTCCTCAGGGATGCCTTTCATGGAGATTCTTCCTGGTTTCGCTTGGTGGCAAGCGGCGCGTTATCGGCGCTGGCGATCTCTTCGCGCATGCTGGTAGCGGCCTGCAGGTTCTTCATGCGGTAGTAGTCCATGATGCCCAGATTGCCCTGGCGGAAAGCCTCGGCCATTGCGCGCGGCACTTCGGCCTCGGATTCCACGACGCGCGCCCGCATCTCCTGCTCAAGCGCGACGGCCATGGCGCGACGCTCCTCGGCCTTGGCCTGGGCGATCTGCTTGTCGGCATTGGCCTGGTCGATCTGCAACTTGGCGCCGATGTTCTCGCCCACCGTCACGTCGGCGACGTCGATCGACAGGATTTCGTAGGCCGTACCCGCGTCCAGGCCCTTGGAGAGAACATGCTTGGAAATGTGATCCGGACTCTCCAGCACGCTCTTGTGGCTCGCGTAAGAACCGATCGTGCTGACCATGCCCTCGCCGACGCGTGCGATGATCGTCTCCTCGCCGGCGCCGCCCACCAGCTGGTTGATGTTGGTGCGCACGGTGACCAGGCAAACGGCAATCAGCTGGATGCCGTCCTTGGCCACGGCGGCTATTTTCGGGGTCTGGATCACCTTGGGCAGCACCGACATCTGTACCGCTTCGAGCACATTGCGTCCGGCCAGATCGATGGCTGCCGCTTGCTTGAAGGGCAGGGGAATGTTGGCCATGTCCGCCGAAATCATGGCTTGACCACGCGGACGACATTGCCGCCGGCAAGGAAGTGGGCTTCCAGATCGTTGATGGAAATTTCCAGGCCGGCCTGCACCGCGCTGATTCTTGCCGTCACCACCGTCGCCGGCGGAACGCGGCGCAGGCGCATGGCGATCAGCGTGAATAGTCCCACGTAGGCCCCGGAAGCCCACGCGGAAATCCACAGCGGAATGGGCACCAGATAGAGAACCAGCGCCGCCACCGCCACCATGAGAATGCCCAGTTCGCCGGTCATGTTGTTCAGGATATCGATCATTTTCTATTTTGTTGTTGCCGATGTGCGGTATTCGCCGCACGACGATCGCCGCGGAAGCCGCGGCTACTCATTGCTGTTCATGAAACCCGGCAGGCTGCTGAAAAGGTTGAAGCTGGAGACGAACGGCAACTCACCTGGTCCCAGGCTCGGGGCCATAGGCCGCAAGCCTGGCACCGCCATCCCGGCCGGGACGGCTCCCGGATGAAGGATTCGGATTCCTGCTTTAGTCATCCTCTTCCAGAACGGGAATCGGGAGCAGGGCCACGTAGTCGTCCACCGAACCGCCAGCCAGGCAACACTCAATGATCGTGCGACCGAGGGGGTTGAGGTCGGCTTCCAGGAACTGCGTCAACTCCTTGTGGAAAAAATCGGTCAGTTGCCGGGCGCCCAGGTCATAGGCGGAGTTTCCGACCTCTGCCTGTTTTTCGACTTGCAGCAGGATCCCGGGAATCGTCTGTCCCTCGACCACCACGCTCTTCATCGCGAAGCCGAGCAAGGGGCAGCGCGATGGAGCGACCTGCACTCGCGAGAAACGCGCGCCACCGCGCCGAGCGAGATACTCGCGGGCGATCCATTGCGGCATGAAGCCCGTCTCCCACGCGCCCACATGCTGATTGGGACACAAGATGTATTTCATCCGCGGCGTGGCGACGATCTGATCGAGCAGCAGATTTGCCTGGTCGACCATGCGTCCGGTAGCGAACGGCCAGTAGGAACCAACGCCCTCCGAAGTCATGCCTTCGGTAGCCACGATGCTCGGATTGGCATGGCCGCGCGGCGCCACCAGCCGCCACAGCCAGGCCAGCGCCGGCGGCAGCAGATGGAACAGGCCGATGATGCCATAGGTCGGGTTCTCGATGGTGTTGGGTGGACAGCGCACGCCGAAGCTGCGGATGTCCACATTCACGGCGCCCTGATAGACGCCCGGCACTGCCTTGCGCGGCACGACCACGCGCGGGTTCGGGCACGGCTTGCCGGGCTCGTCCTCGATGTGCTCCCAAATCAGTGCGGTGGCGCCAGGGCGGGCATCGATGTTGAGAAACAACAGCGGCTCGGTTGGATGGATGGTCATCTTCTCGAGGTTGGGGTCGGTCCCGTAGTGGGTGATGTGATTGACGCGCACAAACCAGCCCTGCTCGGCATCGATCAAAGCCAGGCGCCCATCGTGCTTGCCGAGCGACGGATGGCACAAGGCCATGTCGTCGGTCACCGCGCGTAGCTCGCAGTTGTGCGGCAGCACGAGGGTGCGGCGTTCACCCGACAGCACATTGGTACCGAGCAGCAGTGCCCCGTCCTTCTGGCGATGGACCTGCTCGAGTATTTCGCTCTTGCCGCCACCGCTGGCGCCTTCGTGCATGATGCACAGCTTGTTCGCATAAGGCGTGATGACCTGCACCGTCGCGCAGTGCGCGGTCAGCCAATGCTCGCGCTCGCCGAGGGCGAGCAGGACGCCATAGATGCCTTTCTTGGCACTCGGGCCGGGATAAAGGTTGTAACTGAATAATTCGTGCCTGCCCGGACGGCGGTTGTGCACCACCATCTGCTTGCCCTTGAAATGCGTATGGCGAAACGGTGGCGCGACGAAGATCACCGCCTTCGGGTCGAAGTCCGGCGACAAGGCCTTTTCGTCGAGGATGCCCTGCAGCAAGGCCAGCCCAAGCGCGAAGAAACCGGCGTTGGCCGGAGCCACCACCAGGGCATCCATACCCATCCCGGGAACCCCGGCGATAAAGGGAAACACGGCCAGCTCCTGGGTCTGGAGCCAGGCGAAGGTTTCGGCACGCAAAGGCTCGAACGATTCGCCGTACTGATCCTCGAAACGGGGTTTGTCGGTGGGCAGGTCGTCGGCGATGACCATGCAATCGGGATCTCGGCGGCGCATGTAGGGCTCGACGTAGTTGGCCGCGATGCCGTTCTTGACCCGGCACACATTGGCCTCCAACACCCGGCCTCGGCCCGGCACTTCGTAGGCCACCTCGTGCACGCCATTCACGGCGTCGCGCGTGGCCAGTTCGTACAACTGCTGCCAGGTACTGGCCACGGTATATTTCGGGCATGCTTCCAGAATTTGCTGCACCGACAATGGGATCTGGAAGCTCAGGTTGACTTTGCTCATGATAATTTGCCTTCGGAAAAAAAGTCCAAGAAACTCAAGGGTCTGATGGGGCGTTGTGCGGTCTTCGCCGCACACCGATGGCCGCGGAAGCCGCGGCTACGCGTTGCATCTCTGTCCGTGAACGCCAGCAAGTGCAGCAGGCTGGTGAACAGGTTGAAGATGGAAACGAACAGGGTCACGGTGGTCGTCACATGGTTGGTTCCGCCGCCGTCCCGGCCATGGCCATCATCACCGTCTGGCCGCCGTTGGGCGGGCCGGGATGGTGGCTGACGATGGCTTCGGCGCCGCACTGCGGCAGGGCAACGGCCTGGGTTCCGGGAAGGTTTGCTTCAGCCTTCCGGGGCTGAAAGAAGCGGGGGATGGCGTCAGCTGAGGACGGCGTGGTCAGGGCACCACCATTCCCGGATGCGGACTCAGGTGCATGCGCTTGTCGCTCACCGAGCCCAACAGCAGGCTCTCTGTCACGCCCGGCCCGCGGCTGCCGGTGACGGTGCCGCTCCAGTCGATCCGTTCGGTCAGCGCAATGATTTGCCCGGTGGCTTCGCCCAGCACGACATGCGGCCGCCAGGGGCTGGCTGTTTGCGTCGAGCAGGGCGCCCGGCCGCGCGGTGGCGAGCCAGGCCCGCTGCGCGAGTTGCGCTTCCGCCGCTTCCAGGACAAGCCACGGCTGAAGGTTCACAAGATGTAGCACGCGGGCCTTCATCGTGCCGGCCTGACCGGCGGCATGCGCGACGGCGCGCAAGGCGTTGTCCGAACCGTCGACGGCGACCAGCCAGGGATTCGTTGCCGGCGCCGGAACCGGCGGCGCACTACCGAACATCAGGCCGACGAGATGGCCATCGGCATCGCGCCGGCAACTTGCGGGGGCGGGAAGGCCGACTGGATGGCTCATGCCGTTTCTCCTCTGGCGACCGCTTTGGGTTTCGACAGGACCAGGCTGGCCACCACCGACACCAGAATGGTGCCGGCAACAATCGCCAGCGACCACTGGATCGGCAGATGGAACCACGGCGCGGCCAGCATCTTGCCACCGATGAAGAGCAGCACGAGGGCTAGCCCATACTTGAGCAAGTGGAAGCGATCCGCCATGTCGGCGAGCAGGAAATACAGTGCGCGCAGGCCCATGATGGCGAAGATGTTCGAGGTGAACACGATGAATGGATCGGAGGTGACGGCGAAGATCGCCGGGATGCTGTCTACCGCGAACACCATGTCGCTGGCCTCGATCAAGACCAGCACGAGAAACATCGGCGTCACCCACAGGATGCCGTTCTGGCGGACAAAGAAGGATTCGCCGTGGAAGGTCGGCGTGATGCGCAGGTGGCCGCGCAGCCAGCGCAGCAGCGGGTTTTTCTCCAGGTCGGGCTGGTGCCCGGCGAAGATCAGCATCTTGATGCCGGTGATCACCAGGAAGGCGCCGAAGACATACAACACCCAGGCAAACTCCGATACCAGCCAGACCCCGGCCAGGATCATCCCGGCGCGCATGACAATGGCGCCGAGCACGCCATAGAGCAGCACGCGGCGCTGCAGTTCCGGCGGTACCGCAAAGTAGCCAAAGATCATGACGAAGACGAACATGTTGTCCACCGACAACGACTGCTCGATCAGGTAGCCGGCGAGGAATTCGAGCGTCTTGCGCTGGGCCACCGCGGCGCCCTGCGTGCCGTTCAGATACCACCACAGCAGGCCGGCAAAGACCAGTGCCAGGCAGACCCAGGCGATCACCCAGGCCAGCGCCTCCTTGACCGCCACCCGGTGCGCCTTGCGGCCACCGAAGACGAACAGGTCGAGCGCCAGCATGCCCAGCACGAAGGCAATGAAGCCGGCCCACATCGGGCCAGTGGCGAAACTGTCGATGTTGGCGGTCATGCAGGACGCTCCGTGCCGCCGCGCAGCCCCGTCATGATCTGGCCGGCGTCCAGTGTCGCGTCCCTCTGCCGGACTTGCGGCTGGTATTGCGCCGGCAGCTGCCTGGCGGGGCCGAGCGGGTGCTGGAAGGCATCGCGCAGCATGGCCGTGTTCATCGTCCGCCCGCCGGCGCAATAGCGCTTGGCGACCATACCCGGCGCGCGGCCAAGGCTATCACGATGCCTGTCGGTGGCAGGTCGGCAGGCCGTTTCATGGCGTTTCGTCGGTGAACGGTTGTTGCCGCGTGGCAGAAATCATCGGGAAATCGCGCCGCCGCGCCAGATGGCGATCGAGCGTGTGGCCGACGCGTTCGGTCGCGCGGTCGATGGCGACGTAAAGGTCGGTCTGGATATCCTCGACGATCAGGGCGGGAGCGCCCTTGAGGCGGACTTCGATGGCGCAGCATTTGTCCTCGCCGCCGCGCGGGCCATTGACATCGAAAAGACGCACGACGATGCGCGTGACGACGTCCCGGCCATGATTCATGGCGTAGGCGACACGCATGGCCACATGCTGGCGCAACCCGTCGGTCAGCAGGATGTCTTGCGCTTGGATCTTCAGGTTCATGGCACTCCTCTGGCTGGATTGACAGACGACAGCCGCAGTATGGACGCCGGAATAGTTCGATACAAACAGATATAAGAATGCGCTATGATCGAAAAACACGAACATAGGAGGTGGCGTGATCAACTACAAGCATTTGCACTACTTCGTCAGTGTCGCCCGCTCGGGCGGCGTCATTCGCGCGGCGGAGCGCCTGCATCTGACGCCCCAGACGCTGTCCGGGCAAATCTCCCAGTTGGAAGAACGGCTGGGCGTGGCGCTGTTCCGGCGCGTCGGGCGCCGGCTGGAACTGACCGAATCGGGCAAACTGGCGCTCTCCTACGCCGAGGAAATCTTCCAGACCGGGGCCGAGCTGGAAGACTTGCTGAAGAATGGCGCCGAGGAACGGTTCATCACCTTCCGCGTCGGCATCGCCGACGTCGTGCCGAAATTCATCGCTCATCGCCTGCTTGCGCCGGTGCTGGGACTTCCCGCGGCGGTGCGCCTGATCTGTCAGGAGGACCGCCTGGAACGTCTGCTGGCGGATCTGGCGATCCACCGTCTCGACATGGTGCTGGCCGACCGCCCCATGCCGCCGGGCACGGAGATCAAGGGCTACAGCCATCCGCTCGGGGAATCGGGGGTCGCTTTCATGGCTGCGCCCGCGTTGGCTGCGCGACTAACGGGCGGCTTCCCGGAGTGCCTGGATGGCGCGCCCCTGCTGCTGCCCGGGCGCGACAGCGCACTTCACGGCGCCCTGCCGCGCTGGCTGGAACGGCAGGGGAAGCGTGTGCGCATCGTCGGCGAATTCGACGACAGCGCCTTGATGAAGGCTTTCGGCGAAGCCGGCGCCGGGGCCTTCCCGACGCCGGCGGCCAGCGTCCCGGACGTGACGGCGCACTACAAGGTCGTCAAACTGGGGGAAACGGAGGAGATTCGCGAGCGATTTTTCCTCATTTCAGCCGAGCGGCGGCTGACCCATCCCGCTGCGCGGGCGGTCAGCGAGAATGCGCGGGCCGGAGTGTTCACCACACGGCCCCAGGCCGGTTGAGCAGGGACTGCGCCGCACAGCCGCTGTGCATGACGACGACCGTTGCTCCCTTGGGCGAACCGACCGCACCGCCACGCCTGATGCCCGCCGGTGCGCCGCCGCTCCGGGAGACGCGAGTTGCCATCATGGGTGGGGACGAGCCCCGAACTCAACCGGCGCGGGAGTGCGAATTCGACCAGCGCATTGACTGGTAGGGGGTGCAGGTGTCGCTGCGCAAAGGTCCAGATTGAAGCAAGACGAGTCGTCATCGCCGGTCGTGACAGACACGGGCAAAGCGGGATTCGGATCGCTTTTGATCGGTTCCCGCGACCCAGTCCGAGATTGACACCGCTTCACGCGAGCTCATACACTCCCGACGGTGCCGTTGGATTTCCTATCCTTTATCCTTGATCGCCGCATGATGGGCGGTCGGAGTTCCCTGGCATCACCGGTTGCCAGGCCTCGGCGTACGCGTTCGCG
>ERZ761607.4717-NODE-4717-length-11784-cov-4.567227_pt1 | contig 11784 bp, 11 predicted proteins | sample MGYA00511164_ERZ761607 | MGnify/ENA primary metagenome ERZ761607 (study PRJEB28899, sample SAMN02445080) | bioreactor sludge metagenome | biome: EBPR sludge | place: Australia: Brisbane, Thorneside Wastewater Treatment Plant | collected 2011-06-22 ...
GGGGTGGGGTCATCCACGAATTTGAATACCGTCTCACCCGGCTTGGCCAGGCCCAGTTCCTCGCGGGCGATTTTCTCCACGAAACGCCGATCGTTCAGCAGCCGCTCCTGCTTCATGCGGAGGTGGCGCAAGGCCTCCTCCTCGAGGCGGATTTCCTCCTCGATCTGACGCTGCTTATCGCTCATGTCGTTTACCTGCTTGAACTGGGGATAGAACCAGATGCCGAGCCAGAAAAGTGCGACGCCGATGACCAGCGCAAACGATAGCCGATAAATGAGAGCCCAAACTGACATGCCGCCACGGTAAACAAAACGGCGGGGAATGGCAAAACCAAACCCCGCCGTCGATGTTCGTCCAGGTTGCGGATTACGCGCCGTACACGGCCGAGGCACCCAGGCGCTCCTCGATGCGGAGCAACTGGTTGTACTTGGCGATGCGGTCCGAGCGGCTCAGCGAGCCGGTCTTGATCTGGCCGGCATTGGTGCCGACGGCGATGTCCGCGATGGTGGCGTCCTCGGTTTCGCCCGAACGGTGGCTGATGACCGCGGTGTACTTGGCGCGCTTGGCCATTTCCACGGCTTCCAGCGTCTCGGTCAGGGTGCCGATCTGGTTGACCTTCACGAGGATCGAGTTGGCGGTGCCGGTGTCGATACCCTTCTTCAGGAACTTCGTGTTGGTGACGAACAAGTCGTCGCCGACCAGCTGGCAGCGGTCGCCGATGCGGTCGGTCAGCAGTTTCCAGCCGGCCCAGTCGTTCTCGGCGCAGCCGTCCTCGATGCTGATGATCGGGTACTTCTTGATCCAGTTCTCGTAGAAGCTGACCATCTGCTCGGGGGTGAGCTCGGACTTGTCACTCTTCTTGAAGACGTACTTGTTGGATTCCTTGACGTAGAACTCGCTCGAGGCGACGTCGAGGGCGATGAAGACCTGCTCGCCGGGCTTGTAACCGGCCTTCTCGATGGCCTCCATGATCACCTGCAGCGCGTGCTCGTTGCTCTTCAGGGCGGGAGCGAAACCACCCTCGTCACCGACCGCGGTGCTCAGACCGGCCTTCTTCAGTACCGACTTCAGCGCGTGGAACACCTCGGTGCCCATGCGCAGGCCCTCGGAGAAGCTGGACGCGCCCTTCGGGATGATCATGAATTCCTGGAAGTCGATCGGGGCATCCGAGTGGGCGCCGCCGTTGAGGATGTTCATCATCGGGACGGGCAGGACCTTGGCGTTGGTGCCGCCGATGTACTGGAAGAGGGGCAGGCCGACTTCGTTCGCGGCGGCGTGGGCCACGGCCATCGAGACGCCGAGAATGGCGTTCGCGCCGAGGTTCGACTTGGTCTCGGTGCCGTCGAGTTCCAGCATCGCGCGGTCGACCGCACACTGGTCGGTCGCATCCATGCCGACGAGGGCGTCCTGGATCTGCTCGTTCACGTTGGCCACGGCCTTGAGCACACCCTTGCCGAGGTAACGGCCCTTGTCGCCGTCGCGCAGCTCGATGGCCTCGTGTTCACCGGTCGAGGCGCCCGAGGGAACTGCGGCGCGGCCCATCGTGCCGGAATCGAGATAGACATCCACTTCGACGGTCGGGTTGCCGCGCGAATCGAGGATTTCGCGGCCCTGGATAGCAAGAATTTCTGACATACGTTTCTCCTGGGAAGGTTGAATTAAGGCTGGGAATGTAGGAAAACCGGGGGGCGGATGCAAGCGTATTGGCAGGGTTCACGAGGCTTTCCGATGGTGGTGTCCCGTGCGGCATGGTACAAGGGCCCCATGCAACGACGCACCCGCATCGCTCTCTTCGGTGGCAGTTTCAATCCGGTCCATACCGGCCATCTGGTCATGGCTCAGGACGCGGCACGGGCCTTTTCCCTCGACCGGGTGGTGTTCGTGCCGGCCTTCCTGCCGCCGCACAAGCTGACCCAGACCATGGTGACGGCGGACCAGCGCCTCGACATGGTGCGGCTGGCCCTGCCGCAGCAGCCCGGCTGGGAGGTGTCGGATGTCGAGATCCGGCGCGGCGGCGTCTCCTACACGATCGATACGGTGCGCCATTTCCTCTCGGTGTATCCCGAGGCCGACCTGTATTTCATCATTGGCGGCGATACCTTGCCCGAGCTGCACACCTGGAAGGACATCGGCGCGCTGCTCGACCTTTGCCGGTTCATCACCATGGTGCGGCCCGGGTTTGATCCGGCCACGTTGCGGACCATGAACCTGCGCCTGCCCGGACCGCAGGTCGAGGCGTTGATCGACCGGGTCACCGTGGGCCATGTCATCGGCATCTCCTCGACCGACATTCGCATGCATGTTGCGAAAAACGAGCCCATCCGTTATCTTGTGCCCGACGCGGTGGAACGGTACATCCGCGAGAACCAACTCTACAGGAAATAGGGGACGTCACCATCGACACGATTCAAACCATCAGACAGGCGCGGGCGGTGCTGGATGCCAAGAAGGGCGAGAACATCATCGCCCTCGATGTGCGCAAGCTCTCCGCGGTGACCGATTACCATGTCCTCTGCACCGGCAGCAACAGCCGCCACCTCAAGGCGCTGGTCGACGATTGCGAGAATGTCCTCGGCGGCAGCGGGGCGAAGGCCTACCGCCGTTCCGGCACCCCGGAAAGCGGCTGGATCATCCTCGACTACGTTCATTTCGTCATCCACGTCTTCACCGAGCAGGCGCGCGAGCACTATGCCCTGGAAACCCTGTGGAAGGACGCCCCGCGGCTGAAGTAGGCCGGGAGCCCTGTGCCCATGAACGACACGCCCACGCCCGGGTACCGCATCCAGCAGCCGCTGACCATCACCATCCTCGGCGCCTCCGGCGACCTGACCCTGCGCAAGCTGATGCCCGCGCTCTACGCGATGCACCACCACGGGTTCATGCCGGACGATTTCGCGATCGTCGGTTTCGCCCGCCGCGACTACACCGAGGAGCAGTTCCGCGAGCTGATGCTCGACGCCCTGCGCACCTACAGCCGGGTCCCGGTGGTCTCGCCGGGCGTGCAGGACTTCATCCGGCGCCTGTACTACCACAAGGGCGACATCGAGGGGGTTGACTCGTACCGCGACCTGGCCGCCCGCATGGACCGCGACGGGATGCCGAAGAACCGCCTGTTCTACTTCTCGATCAAGCCGGAGTTGTTCGAGACGGCGCTGGTGCACCTGACCGACGCCGCGCTGATCTCGTCGCCGGAGGATCCGCACTGGACCCGCGTGGTCATCGAGAAGCCGTTCGGCCACGACCTGGCCAGCGCGACCGCGCTGAACCATGCGGTCCGCAAGCACCTCGACGAGTCGCAGATCTACCGCATCGACCATTACCTCGGCAAGGAGACCGTCCAGAACATCCTGTCGTTCCGCTTCGCGAACGTGATCTTCGAGCCGCTGTTCAACAGCAGCCTCGTGGACAACATCCAGATCACCGCCGGCGAGACGGTCGGCATGGAGAGCGGGCGGGGCGCCTACTACGACGAGACCGGGGCGATCCGCGACATGGTGCAGAACCACCTGTTGCAGTTGCTGTGCGTGATCGCGATGGAGCCGCCGGCCAGCATGACCGCCGACGCGATCCGCAACGAGAAGGTGAAGGTCCTGAAATCGGTACGGCTGATCCCGCCCGAGGATGTGCGCCGCCATGTCGTGCGCGCCCAGTACACCGCGGGTGCGATCGGCGAGAAGGCCGCGAAAGGCTACCTCGAGGAGGACCGGATCGCGCCCGCATCGAAAACCGAGACCTATGTCGCGCTGCGGCTGTTCATCGAGAACTGGCGCTGGGCCGGCGTGCCGGTGTACCTGCGCACCGGGAAGCGCCTGCCCAAGCGCACGACCGAGGTCGTGGTCAACTTCAAGGTCCCGCCGCTGCAGCTCTTCCAGACCGTCGAGTGTTCCGGCGATGTGTGCGACCTGACCCGCGCCAAGCCGAACCAGCTTATCTTCCGCATCCAGCCGGACGAGGGCATCGACATCCGGTTCTCGGCCAAGCGCCCCGTCCTGCAGGTGCAGGTCGAAAACGTGGCCATGAACTTCGATTACGCCAAGACCTGGAAAACCGACCTGCCCGAGGCCTACGAGCGGCTGCTGCTCGACGTGCTGCGCGGCGACTCCACCCTGTTCACCCGCTCGGACGAGGTCGAGGCGGCCTGGCGCATCATCGATCCGGTTCTCGCGGCCTGGTCGGAAAACGCCGACATCCCGGTCCATACCTATCCCGCCGGAAGCTGGGGCCCGGCGCGCGCCGATGTCCTGCTCAACGAGTCGGGGCACAAGTGGCGGAATCCCTGAACCGCGGGGAACTGGTGTCAGTGTTCAGATGAGTAGGGTTTCAGTGTTCAGGTTTCAGGTGTCAGGGAAGCATCAGGAACACGGAAAAATCCCGGTTGTTTTCTGATCGGTCTACCGATATACGCCACGCTTCTTTCCTGAACACTGAAACCTCTCCTAACTGAAACCCCAACTAAAGGACTTCGAACGCCTTCTTCAACGCCTGGCAGAGCGGGCACATCCAGGTATCGGGCAGGGCGCTGAAGGGGGTGCCGGGCGGGATGCCGCCTTCGGGGTCGCCCATCACCGGGTCGTAGACATACCCGCAGCAGGTACAGACCCATTCATCGAGGACCGGGGTCGATTCGTCGGAAGTTGTCATGACGCTGCCAGTGTAATACAACCGTGTGGTGGGTCAAGACGGCCCCGGGAGGAGATCCGGTCATGGGCAAGAAGAATGCGCAGATCATCAGCGGGTTGGGGGAGGGCGATGTCGCCCCGTACGTGTTCATGCCCGGTGATCCGGGGCGGGTGCCGAAGATTTCCGCGAAGTGGGACTCCTTCACCGAGGTGATCCGCGTGCGCGAATATGTCGTGCATGTCGGCGAGAAGGACGGGGTGCCGATGACCGCGGCCTCGACCGGCATCGGCGCGCCCTCGACGGCCATCATCATGGAGGAGCTGGCCAATATCGGCGCACACACCTTCATCCGGGTCGGCAACAGCGGGGCCATCGCCGACCAGGTCCAACTGGGCGACTACGTGATCTCGACCGGTGCGGTGCGCGACGAGGGAACCTCGAAAAGCTACGTCGCCCCCGAATACCCGGCGGTCGCCCACTACGAGGTGGTCAATGCGCTGGTTGCCTCGGCCAAGGCCCGGAAGGCCACCTTCCACACCGGCATTGTGGTGTCGGTCGATGGCTTCTACTCCCGCAACAAGGTGTACGGACCCGACGGGCAGTCGCTGCTCAGCATGGCCCATGGCGGGTACGAACAGGGCTGGATGAACCAGTATGCGCGCGACTGGAAACGCGCCCGCGTGCTCAACGTCGAAATGGAGTCCGGCACGATCTTCACCCTCGCCAACCTGTTCGGCCTGCGCGCCGGGACGATCTGCACCGTGTCCGACCGGACCCCGTGGTCGTCGCCCGGCCAGGACGCCCTGTCGCTCGACCAGAACATCAACGGCTGCATCGACATCGCCATCGACGCGGTGGTGCGGCTGGCCAAGGGCGGGTCGTGACAACACAGCCGGGGTAAACCCGGCTCTACAGTAGATTGGTAGAGCCGGCTTTATGCCGGCTATCCAGACGCACAACGCCCAAAATTCCGGCTTGTCCTTGGCGCGAAAACGGTTATCTTTACGCACTTTGACATGAAAACCACTACTGTCATCGCCATTACGACGACCTCCTGTGCGTGAGGGGTGACGGCGCATGCTGTTGGCAAACCCCTCCCTGGTGAGGGGTTTTTTTGTAACGTGAAACAGGGAAACGTATGAAAGAAATTGGCTTGGGATTGTTGGGCTTCGGCACCGTCGGGGCCGGGGTGGTGGAAGGGTTGCAGCGCAACGGCGACCTGATCGCCAGCCGTGCCGGCGTGAAGCTGGTACTGCGCAAGATCGCCGACCTGGACCTGGAGCGCGACCGCGGGGTCACCGTCGACCGTTCGGTGCTGACCACCGACGCGCTGTCGGTCATCCGCGACCCGAACGTGCACATCATCATCGAGTTGATCGGCGGCGTGGGCATCGCCCGTGAGTTGGTCACCGAGGCGCTGAAGATGGGCAAGCCGGTGGTCACCGCGAACAAGAAGCTGCTGGCCGAGTACGGCGCGAGCCTGTTCGCCCTGGCCGACCAGAACAAGGTCGATCTCCGTTTCGAGGCGAGCGTGGCCGGGGGCATCCCGATCATCCAGGCCCTGCGCGACGGCCTGATCGCCAACCACATCCCGAACCTGTACGGCATTCTCAACGGCACCTGCAACTACATCCTGACCCGGATGGAGCAGGAAGGGTTGCCGTTCGACCAGGTGCTGAAGGCGGCGCAGGACGCGGGCTTCGCCGAGGCGGAACCGAGCCTCGACATCGACGGCCACGACACCGCGCACAAGGCGGCCCTGCTGGCCTCGCTGGCCTACGGCTTCCCGGTCCCGCTGTCCTCGATGTACGTCGAGGGCATCCGAGGCATCGCCCGCGAGGACATCGCGTATGCGGCCGAGATGGGCTACCGCGTCAAGCTGCTGGCCGTGGTCAAGAAACACGGCCACGCGGTCAGCGTGCGGGTGCATCCGGCGATGGTCCCGGTAAACCACATGATCGCCTCGGTCAGCGGTGTCTTCAACGCGGTCATGGTGTCGGGCGACATCGTTGGCGACACGCTGTACTACGGCCGCGGGGCGGGGCGGTTGCCGACCGCCAGTGCGGTGCTGAGCGATGTCACCTCCGTGGCCCAGCAGTTGGCCACCCAATCGCACCACCACCTGCCGACCTTCATCCCGGAAGGGGCCACTCCGGCCATCGAGCCGGTCGATGCCATCACCTGCCGCTCCTACCTGCGCCTGACCGTGCAGGACAAGCCGGGCGTGCTGGCGCGCGTCGCGAAGATCCTCGGCGACCACGGGGTCAGCATCGCCACGATGATCCAGAAGGATGTCGAGGGCAAACCGGGCATGGCCGAGATGATCATGATGACCCACACCGCCAAGGAAAGCGATTGCCGGGCCGCGCTGGCCCAGCTTGATGCGCTGGACGTGGTCGGTGCACCAGCCGTGCGTTTCCGCGTCGAGGATTTCACCTGACACCGTGAAGCGCGTATTGGTCATCTACGAAGGCGCGGCCGGCGAGGCGTCGGACGAACTGGAAGGGGCGACGCCGCTGGCGCTGGCCCGTTCCATCCGCGCCTCCGCACTGGCGACGCGCGGGGTGACCGGGGCCTTGTTCTGGGGGCCGGAAACCGTCGCAGACCGCACCGAGGCGGCGCTGGCGGTCCTGCTCGGGGCCGACCCGGTGGAGGCCAGGAACCTCCGGCGCGGGCCGGTCGAGGCGGCTGCCGTGGCCGGACCCGGCACGGGCTGGACCTATGCCTACCGCGGCAATCTCGTCGCCACCGACGGCATCGAGGTGCGCGAGAGCCGCGTCGGCGGCCTCAGTCTCGACGAAACGAAATGGTTGGGCGAGGCTTTGTCGGAACCCATGCGCGAGGCGGGGGCCCGTGTGCTGGTCACCGATGCCGGGCGGCTAGTGGTGACGCTCGACCGGTTGACCGGAGCGGTCGATCCGGGGCCATTTCCTGAAGTCGGATCGATGCTGGAGCCACCGCACCAGCGCAAGCCTACCGACCGTCAGCGGTTGATGGCGCGAGCTGCCGAGGTGTTATCCGGGGCATCGCTCAACGAGGTGCGCGTCGATCTCGGAGAAAACCCGGCCAATGGATTGTGGCTGTGGTCGGGCGGGCCGCCGGTAAGCGTTGCGAAACCGTGGCCGGTATCGGTCGAGAAACCTGTGCTGGTAACCAACAGCCCGTTGGCCCGCGGGTTGGCCTCGCTGTGGGGGACGCCGGTCTTGCCGCTGGGTGATGTCTGGTCGGAGGCGGGAACACCGGAACTGATCGGCGCGGAGGACCTGTTCCAGGCCCTGTTGCGGCACGACCTGGTGGTCGTGTACGTCGAGGCACCCTTCGAGGGCGGACGGTTTGGCGGTGGTGTGGAGCAGGTCAAGGCACTCGACCGGCTCGACATCCATGTGCTCGGCCGGGTGCTCGAGGTGCTCGATCGTTTGGGCGACAACCACCGGATCATGGTGGCAGCCCTGCCTTCGGATGGCGTTTGGCTGGAACACACACCGGTCGTGCTGGCCGGGCGCGGGATCACGCCCGACCCGGTGGCCCGATGGGAAGAAACAAGTTGCATGGAAGGCGCGCTGGGCCGGGTATCGGCCCGCCGTTGCCTTGCACAGATCGCAGGAGACTAAAGGTATGGCATTGATCGTACAGAAGTATGGAGGCAGTTCCGTCGCGGATGCGGACTGCATGCGGCGGGTGGCCCGGCGCATCTTGAACACCCGCGACCAGGGCAACCAGGTGGTGGTGGTCGTCAGCGCGATGGGGGACACGACCGATGACCTGATCGCGCTGGCCAAGCAGATCACTCCGGAGCCAAACGAGCGCGAACTGGACATGCTGATGGCCAGCGGCGAGCAGATCTCGTCGGCCATCCTCGCCATGGCGCTGCATGCACAGGGAGCCGAGGCCATCGCGATGAGCGGTCCGCAGGCCGGCATCTACACCGACGGCGTGCACACCAAGGCGAAGATCCGCGACATCAAGCCGAAACGGATCTTCCAGCAGCTCAAGCAGGGCAAGGTCGTCATCATCGCCGGCTTCCAGGGGCTCAATCCCAATGAGGACATCGCGACGCTGGGCCGGGGCGGTTCCGACACCACCGCGGTGGCGCTGGCCGCCGCGCTGAAGGCCGACCGCTGCCAGATCCTCAAGGATGTCGAGGGCGTGTACACCGCGAATCCGCGCGTGGTGCCCGAGGCGGTCAAGCTGGACGAGATCGCCTACGACGAGATGCTGGAACTGGCCAGCCTCGGCTCGGAGGTGCTGCAGTCGCGGGCCGTCGAATTCGCCAAGAAATTCGGGGTCATGCTGGAAGTCATGTCGAGTTTTGTCGAGAAACCGGGAACATTGGTACGTGAAGAGGTGAAGAACATGGAAGATATCGTCGTTCGTGGAGTGGCCGCCGACAAGGGACAGGCCAAGGTGACCATCGCGGGCGTGCCCGACAAGCCGGGCGTGGCCGCCGAGGTGTTCAAGGAGCTGGCCGCGTCCAGCATCAACGTGGACATGATCGTCCAGAACGTCAGCGACAAGGGCGTGACCGACATCTCGTTCACCGTGCCCGCCGGCGAGGTCGGCAAGACTCGCAAGACGCTGACCAAGCTGGCCGGCCATCTCGGCGACCGCCAGCCGGACATCGACGAGGACATCGCGAAGATCAGCATCGTCGGCGTCGGCATGCGCAGCCACTCGGGCGTTGCCTTCCGGATGTTCGACGCGCTGGCCAAGGCCAAGATCAACATCAGCATGATCGCCACCTCCGAGATCAAGATCTCGGTGGTGATCAAGAAGGCGCACGCCGACAAGGCCGTGCAGACCCTGCACAAGGTGTTCGAGCTGGAGAAGCAGACCGCGAAGAAACCCGCGAAGAAGAAATAGGCAGGCAACCACGGATTAACACCGATAAACACGGATATGTGGATTCTTTCACTGTTCCGTTTGCGAAGAATCCTGAAAATATCCGTGTTCATCCGTGTCCATCCGTGGTTGGACCGGAAATGTACCGAGAGGAGAATGGAATGAAGAAAATCGAGATCTACGACACGACCCTGCGCGATGGCGCACAGGGTGAGGGCATTTCCTTTTCCGGTATCGGCAAAATCCGCGTCGCGAAGATCCTCGACGAGCTCGGCGTGGACTACATCGAGGGCGGTTACGCGGCCTCGAACCCGAAGGACATGGAATTCTTCCGCGAGATCCGGAAGGAGTCGCTGAAGCATGCCCGGATCGCCGCGTTCGGCAGTACCCGCCGGGCCGGGGTCAAGGCGGCGGAGGATGCCGGTTGCCGCGCGTTGATCGAGGCTGACACGCCGGTGGTCACCATCTTCGGCAAGAGCTGGGCCTTCCATGTCCACGAGGTCCTGCGCACCACCGAGGAGGAGAACCGCGCGATGATCGCCGACACCGTCCGTTTCCTGAAGGAGAACGGGCGCGAGGTGATCTATGACGCCGAGCACTTCTTCGACGGCTACAAGGACTCGCCCGCCCATGCGCTGGCCACGCTGCGCGCGGCCAAGGAGGCGGGCGCGGACCGCCTCGTCCTGTGCGACACCAACGGGGGCACACCGTACTTCGAGGTCGGCGACATCACCCGCGAGGTGCTCAAGCAGTTCGGCGCGAACATCGGTATCCACACCCACAACGACTCGGAACTCGGCGTGGCCAATTCGCTCGAGGCGATCCGCTGCGGCGCGATGCACGTGCAGGGCACGATCAACGGCTTCGGCGAACGCTGCGGCAATGCCAACCTCTGCTCGATCATCCCCAACCTCGGCCTCAAGATGGGCTACCAGGTCCTGGCCGCCCCGGAAAAACTCGGGCAGCTCAAGGCGGTGGCCGACTTCGTGTACGAGATGGCCAACGTGCGCCCGAACGACAAGGCGGCCTTCGTCGGCCACAGCGCCTTCGCGCACAAGGCCGGCATGCACGTGGACGGCGTGAACAAGAACCCGCACAGCTTCGAGCACATCCGGCCCGAGCAGGTCGGCAACCAGCGCCGCGTGCTGATCTCGGAACTGTCCGGCACCAGCAACGTGTTCCTCAAGGCGGTGGAGATGGGCCTGAACCTCGACAAGAAATCGCCCGAGGTGAAGGACATCCTGAAGGAACTCGAGGTCATGGAGAAGAAGGGCTACGAATTCGAGGCCGCCGAGGCCTCGTTCAAGCTGCTCATCCAGAAGGTGCTCAAGGCCCACAAGCCGTTCTTCTCGCTGGATGCCTTCCGGGTCATCGTCGAGAAGCGCGAAAAGGACCAGCCCTGCATCTCCGAGGCGACGGTCAAACTCAGCGTCAACGGCAAGGTCCTGCACACCGTGGGCGAGGGGGATGGTCCGGTCGATGCGCTCAACAACGCGATGCGCAAGGCGCTGGCCGCCGAGTACCCGCGCATCGGCGAAGTCCAGCTCGTCGACTACCGTGTCCGTATCCTCGATCCGGAAACCGCGACCGCGGCCAAGACCCGCGTGCTCATCGAATCCAGCGACGGCGAACAGACCTGGGGCACGGTCGGCGTCTCCACCAACCTGATCGAGGCCTCGTGGGAAGCACTGGTGGACAGCGTCGAGTACAAGCTGTTCCTGGACGAATCGAAGAAGGGTATTAAGTAGTCCTAAATGCAAGCAGTACATGGTATTGCGCAATCATGTATGCAAATGTGGCTTGAGTTGTCATCATTATGCTGCTAACTACACCTCTCGAAGAGGATCACCATCATGCGTGTCACGGTTGATATTGATGAAAAAAGTCTGGCGACGGTCATGAAGCTGACCGGCGAAGGCAACAAGGGGCCGGCTCTGACCAAGGCCGTGCACGAATTCATTCGTCGACGCAAGTTGTCCGAATTTGGCCGGATGATTCGGGAAAGTGCTTTCGATTATCCCGATGAGCGGGCGAACGATTCGATAACGAATCCCATACCACCCGCGCGCGAGCGTTGACACGCATGGTGTTTGTGGATTCATCCGTCTGGATCGAGGCGTTGCGGCGCGAAGGGCGCATCGAGGTGAAACTGGCGATGGAAGCATTGCTGGAGGCGGATGCGGTGGTGATCTGCTCCCCGGTTCGGCTTGAGGTGCTGGGTGCCGCTTCTTCGCATGAGCGTCGGCGGATCAACACCTATCTTTCCGAGGTGATGCACCGATCCTGCCATCCTTCCGACTGGGAGCAGGCGCTTGCCTTATCATG
>ERZ761607.4718-NODE-4718-length-11780-cov-4.864478_pt1 | contig 11780 bp, 11 predicted proteins | sample MGYA00511164_ERZ761607 | MGnify/ENA primary metagenome ERZ761607 (study PRJEB28899, sample SAMN02445080) | bioreactor sludge metagenome | biome: EBPR sludge | place: Australia: Brisbane, Thorneside Wastewater Treatment Plant | collected 2011-06-22 ...
GGTCCAGCTGCAGGCGCGGTGCCGGCGCGGCCGCGGCGGGCGCGGCATTCGCGGCGGCCGGCGGCGGATCGGCGCGCCGCGGCCGCGGCGCCTGGGCATTGCGCCGCGCGGGCGCACGCGCCGGCTGCGTGCGCTGCGTCTGCGCACGCGGGCGCGGCGGGACGGCGCGCGGCGGCGGCGCGGCCGCCGCGGACTGGGTGGCCGGCACCGGCGCCGCGGCGGCAGGCGCCGCGGTCGGCAGGTTCGCGGGCGCCGCGTCGCGCGGCAGCGGCACGACGACCACCGGCGCCGCGGCGAATGCCGGGGCCGCGGGTGCCGGCGCGACATACTCGGGCGGATCGGCCAGCAGCACGTAGCGGCGCGTGCTGGTCGAACCGCAGCCGACGGTCAGCTCCACCTCGACCACCGGTTCGTCGACCGGCACCGTGGTCAGCACGCGCACGCGCGCACGCTCGACGCCATGGCTGTCGATCACGGCGCGCACCAGCGGGCCGGGCAGCACGCGGTCGCCGAGCGCGACCGCCGCGCCGACGCACTCGGGTGTCAGCGACTCGCCGGGCCCCAGGCGCACGAGCACGCCGAAGTCCAGGCGCTGACCCAGCACGGCACCGCCGCCCGCGCCGCCCAGCCCGGCCGTCCAGGCCGGCAGCGCCGCCAGCAGCAGGACACCCGCCGTCAGGCTCGACAACCAGGGTCGCGATGGGCGCATGCAGGAACGGCGGGACGGCAGGGCTGAAAGGATCAAATCACTCTAGCACGAACGGTTACACCGACCGCCGCGCTGCAGCCGCGCCGCGACGCACGATTCGTGGCCCATGCCACGCGGCGCCAGGGCACGGCGTGCGCGACGGCCGGGCGCAGCGCCCCGCCCTGGACGCGCGGTGCCGCGGCAGGCCCGCAGGCACGCGCCGCCGGACCGGCGCGCTGCCTCGGCCGGACCGCGACGCGTGCCCGTCAGTGGTCGTAGCCGGGCAGGCGGCGGTCCAGCCGGCGCAGCAGGCCCGGCCAGACGAGTTGCGCACCCAGGCCGCGCGTGACCGCCGCCGCCTGCTGCTGCGCGCCCGCGACGATGCGCGGGTCCACGCGCACCAGTTCGCCCCCGCCGGCCTGGGCCCGGACCTGGATCGTGCAGACGGTCTCGAAGAGGTACATGGCCAGCACGGCATCGGCCACCGTCGCACCCACCGTCAGCAGGCCGTGGTTGCGCAGCATCAGGAAGTTGTGGCTGCCGAGGTCGGCGACCAGGCGCGGCTTCTCGTCCTCGCGCAGCGCCACGCCCTCGTAGTCGTGGTAGCCCAGCGACGCGAGCACGAAGATGCTCTGCTGCGACAGCGGCAGCACGCCGCCGGCCTGCGCCGACACCGCGATGCCGTTGGCCGTGTGCGTGTGCAGCACGCAGCCCGCGTCGTGGCGCGCGCCGTGCACCGCGCTGTGGATCGTGAAGCCGGCGGGGTTGACCTCGAAGGGCGTGTCGTCGAGCTTGACGCCCATCGCGTCGACCTTGACCAGGCTGGACGCGGTGATCTCCTCGAAGAACAGGCCGTAGGGGTTGATCAGGAACTCGCCCTCGCGGCCGGGCACGCGCGCGCTGATGTGCGTGAAGACGAGGTCGTCCCAGCCGAACATCGCCACCATGCGGTAGGCGGCGGCGAGGTCCACGCGCGTGCGCCATTCGGCGTCGCCGACCTCGCCGCGGCGGTTGGGGAGGCTGACGGCGGATGCGGGCATGTCGGGTTCCTCGGCCTGGAGTGGACAATGCCATCGTGATACGCATGTCGCTCGCGAGACAAGCCATGAATACCCCGGTTCCTACAATCGACGAACTGCACAACATCGAGACCGGCCCGTGGTTCAGCAAGCTCTCGCCGGCGCTGCGTTCGGCCATCCTCGCGCGCGCCACGGTGCGGCGCCTGGCCGACGGCGACGCGCTCGCGGCGCGCGGCACGCCGGCGCAGGAGTGGTGCGGCGTGGCGCGCGGCGCGGTGCGCATCAGCGTCGTCTCGCTGTCGGGCAAGCAGGTCACGCTGACCTATGCCGAGCCCGGCGTGTGGTTCGGCGACATCGCGCTGTTCGATGGCCTGCCGCGCACCCACGACGCGCATGCCCATGGCGCGACGACGCTGTTCGTCGTGCGCAAGGCCGACTTCCGCGAGCTGCTGGCGCAGCACGTGGAGCTGTACGACGCGCTGCTGCGCCTGAACTGCCGCCGCCTGCGGCTGATGTTCGACCAGTTCGAGGACCTGGCGACGCGGCCGCTGCAGGCGCGTCTGGCCAAGCAGGTGCTGCTGCTGGCCAAGAGCTACGGGGTCCCGCACGGCGAGGAGATCCGCATCGGCCTGGCGCTGGCGCAGGAAGACCTGGCGCAGTTGCTGGGCGCGTCGCGCCAGCGCGTCAACCAGGAGCTCAAGGGCTTCGAGCGCGAAGGCGCGGTGCGCGTCGAGCCAACGCGGCTGGTCGTGCTCTCGCGCGACAAGCTGCTGGCCATCGCCGAACGATGATGGCGCCCCCACGCTCCCTCCCGGTCGCTGCCCCCCGAGGGGGCGCCGGCGACGGACCGGCAGCGCCGGATCCGTGCCGGTCCTTGGCTTGAACGGAGCCCGACGCATGGAACAGTTCACCGGCACCAAGCCCGTGGCCGCCAGCCACGCCTTCGACACCGCGGCCCTGGAGGCCCACCTGCGCCGGCACCTGGACGGCTTCGCCGGCCCGCTGGCGGTGGAGCAGTTCAAGGGCGGCCAGTCCAACCCCACCTACCGGCTGCGCACGCCCGGGCGCGACTACGTGATGCGCAGCAAGCCCGGCCCGGTGTCCAGGCTGCTGCCGTCCGCGCACGCCATCGAGCGCGAGTTCCGCGTCATGCAGGCGCTCGCCGGCAGCGAGGTGCCGGTGGCGCAGATGCTGCTGCTGTGCGACGACGAGAGCGTCATCGGCCGCGCCTTCTACGTGATGGGGTGCGTGCACGGCCGCGTGCTGTGGAACCAGGCGCTGCCCGACATGAGCCCGGCCGAGCGCGGCGCGATCTACGACGAGATGAACCGCGTCATCGCGGCGCTGCACCGCGTCGACCCGGCCGTCGTCGGCCTCGCGGACTACGGCAAGCCCGGCAACTACTTCGAGCGCCAGATCGGCCGCTGGTCCAAGCAGTACCAGGCCTCGGTCACCGAGCCGATCGACGCGATGGACCGCCTGATCGAGTGGCTGCCGGAGCACATCCCGGCCAGCGCGCGCGACGAGGCGCAGCCGCGCATCGTGCACGGCGACTACCGGCTCGACAACCTGATCTTCCACCCCAGCGAGCCGCGCATCCTGGCGGTGCTGGACTGGGAGCTGTCGACGCTGGGCCACCCGCTGGCCGACTTCAGCTACCACTGCATGAGCTGGCACATCCCGCCCGGCACCTTCCGCGGCATCGCCGGGCTGGACCACGCCGCGCTGGGCATCCCGAGCGAGGCCGAATACATCGAGCGCTACTTCCGGCGCAGCGGGCGCAGCGACCTCGACGTGATGCGCTCGGACTGGAACTTCTACCTCGCCTACAACCTGTTCCGCATCGCCGCCATCGTGCAGGGCATCGCGCGCCGCGTCGTCGACGGCACCGCGGCCAGCGAGCAGGCCCGCAGCACCGGCGCCAGCGCGCGGCCGCTGGCCGAACTCGGCTGGTCCTTCGCGCAGCGTGCGCGCTGACCGCCCGGCCCGCACGCCCCCGCCCCCCGGACACCCCGACACCCCACGGAGACCCGCATGGACTTCAGCTACTCCCCGCGCACCCAGGAACTTCAGCAGCGCCTGTCGGCCTTCATGGCCGAGCATGTCTACCCGGCCGAGCCGTGCTACTGGAAGGAGATCGAGGCGAACACCGCCGCCGGCAAGCGCTGGACGCCGCTGCCGGTGATCGAGGAGCTCAAGCCCAAGGCGCGTGCCGCGGGCCTGTGGAACCTGTTCCTGCCGGAGAGCGAATACGGCGCCGGCCTCACCAACCAGGAATACGCGCCGCTGGCCGAGATCATGGGCGCCGTGCCCTGGTCCAGCGAGGTCTTCAACTGCAGCGCACCCGACACCGGCAACATGGAGGTGCTGGTGCGCTACGGCACGGCCGAGCACAAGAAGCGCTGGCTGGAGCCGCTGCTGGCCGGCGAGATCCGCAGCGCCTTCGCGATGACCGAGCCGGGCGTGGCCTCGTCGGACGCCACCAACATCGAGGCGCGCATCGAACGGCAGGGAGACGAGTACGTCATCAACGGCCGCAAGTGGTGGACCAGCGGCGCCGGCGACCCGCGCTGCGCGATCTTCATCTTCATGGGCAAGACCGACCCGGTGGCGCCGCGCCACTCGCAGCAGAGCATGATCCTGGTGCCGCGCGACGCGCCTGGCATCACCATCCTGCGCCCGCTGTCGGTCTTCGGCTACGACGACGCTCCGCACGGCCACATGGAGGTGCTGTTCGAGAACGTGCGCGTGCCGGCGAGCCACATGCTGCTCGGCGAGGGCCGCGGCTTCGAGATCGCGCAGGGCCGCCTGGGCCCCGGGCGCATCCACCACTGCATGCGGCTGATCGGCCTGGCCGAGCGTGCACTGCGCCTGATGTGCGAACGCGCCGTCTCGCGCACCGCGTTCGGCAAGACGATCGCGCAGCAGACCGTGACGCAGGAGCGCATCGCCGAGGCGCGCTGCCTGATCGACCAGGCGCGGCTGCTCACGCTGAAGGCAGCCTGGATGATGGACGTGGCCGGCAACAAGAGCGCCAAGGCCGAGATCGCGATGATCAAGGTCGTCGCGCCCAACATGGCCTGCCAGGTCATCGACTGGGCGATGCAGGTGCACGGCGGCGCCGGCATGAGCCAGGACTTCCCGCTGGCCTATTTCTACACGCTGGCGCGCACGCTGCGCTTCGCCGACGGCCCGGACGAGGTGCACCGCAACGCGATCGCGAAGATCGAACTGGGCAAGGTCGCGCCGCGGACGTCCTGACGCGGCCCGAGCCCGCGCCGGGCGCGCTGCGGAGGGTTCACGCGCCGCGCGCCGCCCGGCGCGCGGCCCTCACTTCTTGCGTTCGTCGCCCGGCAGCGCGCTGGTCGACCACAGGCTGGGGTGGGTGCTCGGCGAGATCGTCTCGCCGGTGTCCATCGCGACGCGCCGCGCCTCGCGCATGGCCACCTCGAACAGCCGCAGCCACATCTGCAGCGACTCGACCTCGGCGTCGGCCAGCGCGGTGCGCAGCATCAGGCGGCCGCGGCCGATCATCAGCACCATCGGCGTCGCCGGCTCGATGCGCACCGCGGCCAGCGCCTGCGTCAGCGGGCCCTCCAGCCACTGCAGCAGCCAGGGCTTGATGCTGGCCAGCGCGACGAAGCGCTCGCGCAGCGGGCTCATCTCGTGGCCGGCCAGCTTGGGGTACATGACCAGCCAGCGCATCTCCGGCGGCGTCTGGTTGTCGATGCGCGTCTGCACGCCCTCGACATACTGCTCGAAGATGCTCTTCTCCATCGCCTCCTGCAGGTGGCGGTTCATCACCACGACCTGCAGCTCGGCCGACAGGCCCAGTTCGGAGCGGATGCGCAGTTCCTGCCCCTGGATGTAGGGCCGGTGCGAAGGCCCCCACTCCAGCCGCCAGGGCGTGGCGCCCAGGCGGCCGTCGATCACGAAGCCCTCGCTCTGCACGCCGCGGAAGGTGTACTGCTTGGACTCGGCCCACGGCGCCACGCCCTCCCAGCCCTTGGTGGCGTCGGCGGGCTGGCTGCCGAACAAGCGCTTGATGCCTTCGAGCATGGTTTAGAGTCCGCTCAAGTCCGTTGCGCCCGCCATGCCGGCGTCGCGCCGGCCATCCGGGGGCTGGGGATGATCGAAGTGTATTCGTGGGCCACGCCCAATGGCCACAAGGTCCACATCATGCTGGAGGAGTGCGGCCTGCCGTACCGCGTGCATGCCGTGGACATCGGTGCCGGCGAGCAGTTTGCGCCGGAGTTCCTGGCCATCAGCCCGAACAACAAGATTCCGGCCATCGTCGACCCCGAGGGGCCGGACGGCGAGCCGATCTCGCTGTTCGAGTCGGGCGCGATCCTGCTGTACCTGGCCGGCAAGACCGGCCGCTTGCTGCCCGCCAGCACGCGCGGCAAGTACGAGGTGCTGCAGTGGCTGATGTTCCAGATGGGCGGCGTCGGCCCGATGCTGGGCCAGGCGCACCACTTCCGCATCTACGCGCCGGAGAAGATCCCCTACGCCATCGACCGCTACACGAACGAGGCCAGGCGGCTGTACGGCGTGCTCAACCGGCGCCTGGCGAAGTCGAAGTACATCGGCGGACCCGAGTACTCGATCGCCGACATCGCCACCTTCCCCTGGCTGCGCAGCTGGAAGAACCAGGGCATCGACTGGAACGACTACCCGCACCTGAAGGGCTGGTTCGACGAGATCGGCGCCCGCCCGGCCGTGCAGCGCGGTGTCGAAGTGCTCGCAGCGCAGCGCAAGCCGCTGGTCGACGACCGCGCGCGCGAGGTGCTGTTCGGCAGCCAGCAGTACGAGCGGCGCTGACGCCGCCGGCGCGTCGCGGGCGGCGGGCGGCTCCTAGAATGCCGGCACACCGCCTGCCCGTAGCTCAACTGGATAGAGCAGCTGCCTTCTAAGCAGCAGGTCGGGGGTTCGAGTCCCTCCGGGCAGGCCACCGCACCAGGCTGCATCGACCGAGGCCCAGGCGATGAGCGAACCGCAGTACCGGCTTGTGCGTGTCGGCGACCCGGCGCCCTGGTTTCGACAGCGCAGCACCGGCAACGCCGACTACGCCTTCGACACCTCTGCCGGGCGCTACCTGGTGCTGTGCCTGTTCGGGTCCGCCGCCCATGCCGAGGCCGCGCGCCGGCTGGCCGTCGCGCACGACCACCGCGCGCTGTTCGACGACGACCGGATCGCCTTCTTCGGCGTCAGCGTGGATCCCCAGGACGAGGCCGCGGCGCGCGTCGCGATGTCGCTGCCGGGCATCCGGCACTTCTGGGACTTCGACGGCCGGGTCAGCCGGCTCTACGGCGCCCTGCCCGCCGAGCCGTCCGCGCAGGACGGCGAAGCCTTCCGCGCCGCCTGGGTGATCCTCAACCCCAACCTGCGCGTGCGCGCCGTGCTGCCCTTCGCCCGCGACGGCGCCGACATCGTCCAGGTCGTCGCCCTGCTGCGCGCGCTGCCGCCGGTGGACCGCTTCGCCGGCTTCGAGATGCATGCCCCGGTGATCCTGATCCCGGACATCTTCGAGCCGGACTTCTGCGCCACGCTGCTGCAGGCCTACGAACGCCACGGCGGCCAGGTCTCGGGCTTCATGCGCGACGTGGGCGGGCGCACGGTGGGCGTGCACGACCCGCGCCACAAGGTGCGCTCGGACCACCTGATCGAGGACGAGGCGCTGCAGCTGCAGATCCGGCAGCGTGTCATCCGCCGCGTCGCCAGCGCCATCCGCCAGGCGAGCAACTTCGAGGTCACGCGCATGGAACGCTACCTCGTCGCCTGCTACGACAGCCGCGACGGCGGCCACTTCCGCGCGCACCGCGACAACACGACGCGCGGCACGGCGCACCGCCGCTTCGCGCTGTCGGTCAACCTGAACGACGACTTCGACGGCGGCGGCATCGCCTTCCCGGAATTCGGCTCGCGCACCTACAAGCCCGCGCCCGGCGCCGGCGTGGTCTTCGGCTGCTCGCTGCTGCACGCGGTCACGCCGGTCACGCGCGGCCGTCGCTTCGCCTTCCTGCCCTTCCTGTACGACGACGCCGCGGCGGCGCTGCGCGAACGTAATCGCCGCTTCCTGCAGGACGGGGCCGCGCCCCGCGATGGCGGCTGAGCGCCGCCGGGCTTGACCTCGCTCAACGGCCCGCTCGCGATGGCGCTTAGGCTGCGGGTCCTGACCTGCGCGACCGCGCCGCCGACATCGGCCGGCCGCCGCAGGCCCTGCCGCCGCACCCTGCCCTGCAAGGAAACCGCCATGCCCAGCACCGCCCGCACGACCCCCGCGTCCAAGGCCCGCCCGTCCGCCGCAGCGGCCGCCAAGCCGCGCCGTCGCACGGCGCAGCCGGAAGCCCGGGCCCCGCAGCCCGACGGCCACGACCTGCCGCGCGACGAGCGCGTGCGCCAGCTCGCCTACGCCTTCTACGAGCAGCGCGGCGGCGGCGATGGCCAGGCGATGGACGACTGGCTGCGCGCCGAACAGGCGATCGAGGCCGACGAGGTGCAGGCCGAGCGTTCGGCCGTCGACGGCCACTGACGACGGCCACTGACGACGGCCACTGAGGGCCGCCGCCAGCCGCTGAAAGCCGGTCGCGCCCCGCACGCCCCGCGCGACGCCCCCTGGGCGCAGCGACACCGCGCCGACGCCGGTCCGCCGCCGCCTTCAGGCCGCCAGGCGTGTGCGGGCCAACCGCCGCGCGCCCGCCGGTTCGTCGGGCAGGCCGCGCGTCACGCGCGTGGCGGCGCGCAGCGCCTCGGCGTCGAGGATCTCGATGTCGCGGTTGTTCACGTGCAGAAGGCCCCAGTCGGCCAGCGTCGTGAAGGCGCGGCTGACCGTCTCGTGCGCGACGCCCAGCAGGCTGGCGATGTCGCGCCGCCCCATGCTCAGGCGCAGCCGCGTCGCCGACAGCCCGCGCTCGGCGGCGCGTGCCGAGACCCACTGCACGAAGCGCGCGAGCCGCACCTCCGCCGCCACGGCGGCCATCATCTGCGCCATCTCGGCCGCACGCGCGAGCTGCCGGCTCAGCGCGACCTGCAGCGCGTGGTCCAGCGCCGGCGACTGGCGCCGCCCCTCGCGCAGCATGGCCCACGGCAGCACGAAGACGCCGACATCCTCCAGCGCGACCGCGCCCGTCGTGTGCCGCCCCACGTGCAGGGCCTCGAAGCCGAGCACGTCACCCGGTCCGGCGAAGGCCAGCACCTGCTCGTAGCCGTCCTCGGAGACGCGCTGGCACTTGAAGCTGCCGTAGCGCACGACGAACAGCGCATCGGCGGGGTCGCCCTCGCGCGACAGCGTGGCGCCGGCACGCAGGCGCTGCGTGCCCAGGCCCGGGAAGGCGGGCCCGGCCGCCTCGCCCTCGGGCTCGAAACCGAGTGCACGCACGACGTCGCCCAGCGTGGCGCCGGCGGGCGGCATCGCGCGGTGACGGTCAACGCTCCAGGCCGGCGCCGCCTCCAGGCGCGCCAGCAGCGGTGTGGGCGAAAGGTCCAAGGCTCTCTCCGTGACGACCGGCGCGGACGAAGCTGTCCACAGCCTGTCCACCAGATTGCGCCCACGGCCATGCACCGGCAATCGGCGTGCCGCGCGAACCGGACATCGGACGACACCGCAGCGTGGATTCGGAGTCTTCCGTGCCGGTGTAGGAACTGTCCGAACGTGCCGCGTCCCGTCGCGCCTTGATCCGGCGCAAACCGCCGCCACCGCGTGGCCGCACGCGCCGCGACGCGCCGCTTAGCATGACAAGGCGATGAACGACGCGAACGGCAGCCCAGGGATCGCGGCCAGGCCCCCGCCGGCCGGCGGCCAGGCGTCCGCCGGCGCCGCGCCGGCGGCGGGCGGGTCGGCGGCCGTGGCGCCGCTGCTGCAGGCGGCGCACGAGGGCATCGTCGTCATCGACGCGGACCATCGCATCGTGGCCTTCAACCCGGCCGCTGAGCGCATGTTCGGCTGCAGCGCCGCGCAGGCGCTGGGTCAGCCGCTGGAGCGCTTCCTGCCTGCCGAGAGCCGGCAACGCCACGCCGAGCTGGTCGACCGCTTCGCGGCCGCGCCGCAGGACGCGCACCGCAACCGGCCGCGGCGACTGCGCGCGCTGCGCGCCGACGGCAACGCCTTCCCGGTCGAGATCTCGCTGTCGCCGGTGGACATGGCCGTCGGCAGCGGCGTGCAGCGGTTGCTGGCGGCGCTGGTGCGCGACCTGGGCGAGGAGCAGCAGCTGCGCGACCAGGTCGAACGCCTGCAGCTGCGGCTGGACGCCATCCTCGAGCTGGCGCCGATCGCGATCTGGGTCGCCGACGGCGACCGCATCGTCTTCGCCAACCGCGCCGCCGGCCGGTTGCTGGGCCGCGACTCGGGCCACGCGCTGGTCGGCCACCAGGTCTACGAGTTGCTGGCGCCGCAGGCGCGCGAGGCCCTGCGCGAGCAGGTCGCGCGTGCGCTGGCCGGCGAGACCGGGCTGCCGCCGCTGCCGGCCAGGATCGCGCCGCCCGCCGGTACCGCGCCCGCCGGCCCCGGCGACGAACGCGAGCTGGAGATCGCGGTCGCCGCGCTGCCGGACCACGGCCGCACGACGGTACAGATGGTGGTCGCCGACGTCACGCAGCGCCGGCGCGAGGCCGCCGAGCTGCAGCGCTCGCGGCAGGCGCTGCGCGGCCTGTCGGCCAGCGTCGTCGACGCGCGCGAGCAGGAACGCCGGCGCATCGCACGCGAGTTGCACGACGAACTCGGCCAGCGCCTGTCGGCGCTCAAGCTGGGCCTTGCCGGCTGCGCCGGCTCCGCCGGCATGTCGATCGACGACCCGCGCCTGCAGGGCATGCTGGCGATGCTGGACGACACGGTGGCGTCGCTGCGCCGCATCGCGGCCGACCTGCGCCCGCTGATGCTGGACGACCTGGGGCTGGCGGCGGCGGTCGAGTGGCTGGCCGAGGAGGCCACGCGCCGGCTGGGCATGCAGGTGCAGGTCGAGATCGACGAGCTGCAGCCCGAACCGGGGGAGCGGCTGGCCATCGCCGTCTACCGCATGGTGCAGGAGGCGCTGACCAACGCCGCGCGCCACGCGAAGGCGCGCCACGTGCAGGTCGCGCTGCGCTGCCGCGACGGCGAGCTGCAGCTCACGGTGCAGGACGACGGCATCGGCTTCCAGCTGCCGGCGCGCGCGCGCCCCGGGTCCTACGGCCTGCTGGGCATGCGCGAGCGCGCCAGGCTGCTCGGCGGGCGCGTGGAGATCGACAACCGGCCCGGCGGCGGCGGCCGCGTGCGCGTGTGGCTGCCGCTGGACGGCGACCCGGCGGCCGACACGTCACCCGGCACCCTGGCCTGACGCCGCGGCGAAGGAAGCGCGATGCCTCGCCAGTTGCTGATCGTCGACGACCACGCCATCGTGCGCGAGGGCCTCAAGCGCGTGCTCGAATCGGCCGGCGAACGCTGGCAGGTCACCGAGGCCAGCGGCGGCTTCCAGGCGCTGGAGCTGCTGCGGCGCGAGCGCTTCGCGCTGGCGATCGTGGACCTCTCGATGCCCGGGCTCGGCGGCCTGGACCTGATCCGCCGCATCCACGACGACCAGCCGCGGCTGCCGGTGCTGGTGCTGAGCATGCATGCCGAGGAACAGTACGCGCTGCGCGCCTACCGCGCCGGCGCCCAGGGCTACCTGACCAAGGACAGCGCCGCCGCGGACCTCGTCGGCGCCGTGCGCAAGCTGCTCGCCGGCGGCGCCTACGTGCCCACCGGGCTGGCCGAACGGGTCGTGATGCAGCTCGGCGGCAGCACCGCCGCGCCGCCGCACACCCAGCTCAGCGACCGCGAGCTGCAGGTGCTGACGCGCATCGTCGCCGCCCGCCGCCTGACCGAGATCGCCGACGAGCTGCACCTGTCGATCAAGACGGTCAGCACGCACAAGCGGCGCATCCAGGACAAGCTGCAGCTGCCGACCACCGCGGCGCTGATCCGCTACGGCATGGCCAGCGGCCTGACCAGCGACCCGCCGCCCGAGCGCGCAGCCCCGCCCGGCTGAACGCGCGCCAGCCCGGCCGGCGCGACGCCGGCGACGGTTCGCGGCAGCGGCCGCTCGGCGTCCAGCATGGCC
>ERZ761607.4728-NODE-4728-length-11764-cov-407.712102_pt1 | contig 11764 bp, 13 predicted proteins | sample MGYA00511164_ERZ761607 | MGnify/ENA primary metagenome ERZ761607 (study PRJEB28899, sample SAMN02445080) | bioreactor sludge metagenome | biome: EBPR sludge | place: Australia: Brisbane, Thorneside Wastewater Treatment Plant | collected 2011-06-22 ...
GCGATCCGAACGAATTCTGGATGCGCTCGCCGTGCGCCAGCGCCCGGCCGGGGCCTTGTGTGCCGTCGCGCGCGACATCGTTCGCCGATTGCCGGGCCGAGCCGACCCCGAGAAACCTCGGCACTCCCTGCACTGAAGGCACAGCCCCCCGCTCGGAGATCTTCGGGGTCGTGCGGGATTCCTCCTGGCGCCGCTGCAACGCCGTCGTCGTATGGACCATGACGCTTCTCCCCAGACGCCGGGTTTTCGGGAAGCGTCAAGACAGACGTTCCCAGCCGGCAAAAGACTCAGGATAGAGGAACGGGCACCGCTTCCGCAAGCATTGACCACTTGGACATTCCAGCAACGCGGCGCTGCAGCGTCGCGCGGTCGACGGCGGCGATCCGCACGGACGCATGCTATCCTCATCGCCTTTCATCGGTCGGCCCGCCCCGCATCTCCGGGGGAAACCACGCCGCCCGCCTGCGCTCGCGCTCGCCGCGAAAAGGAAGCAACCATGCCCGATGAGGCGCTGTAGCCATGCCGAACTGCCCGACGATGCTGATTGCCGCCGCCGCTTCCGGCCAGGGCAAGACGACCGTGACGGCGGCCCTCGCCCGCCTGCACGCCCGCCAGGGACGGCGCGTCACCGTCTTCAAGTGCGGCCCTGACTTCCTCGACCCGCAGATCCACGTCGTCGCCAGCGGACGCGCGTGCTACAACCTCGACCTCGGCATGTGCGGCGAGGACGACGCACGCATCCGCCTGGCGCGCGCCGCTGCCGATTCCGACCTGATCCTGATCGAAGGAGTCATGGGGCTGTTCGACGGCGAGCCGTCGGCGGCCGACATCGCCTGCCTGTTCGGCATTCCGGTGCTGGCGCTGATCGACGCGCGGGCGATGGCGCAGACCTTCGGCGCCGTCGCGCACGGACTGGCGACCTACCGCCCCGGGCTGCCCTTTGCCGGCGTACTGGCAAACCGCAGCGGCAGCAGCCGCCACACCGAGTTGCTGCGCGACAGCCTGCCAGCGGGAATGGGTTGGTTCGGCGCCGTGCCGCGCAGCGACGCCAGCCTGCCGGAGCGCCATCTCGGACTGTTGCAGGCGGCCGAGATCGCCGACCTGGCGGGCCGCCTCGACCGTCTCGCCGACGCTCTGGCGGCCTCGGCGAGCGTCGGCCTGCCGCCGCCGGTGCACTTCGCCGCCCGCGCGGCAGCCCCCGTCCCTGCCCTGCTTGCCGGCCGCCGCGTGGCGATCGCGCGCGACGCCGCCTACGGCTTCATCTACCCGGCCAACGTCGACACGCTGCGCGAACTGGGGGCCGAGATCCGCTTCTTCTCGCCGCTCGCCGGCGACGCGCTGCCCGTCTGCGATGCGATCTGGCTGCCTGGCGGCTACCCCGAACTGCATGCGGCGACGCTGGCAGCTCGGGGTGACCTCTGGCGATCGCTCGCCGGTCACGTCGCCGCCGGCAGGCCCCTGCTCGCCGAGTGCGGCGGCATGATGAGCCTGTTCGACGAGGTGGTCGACCGGGAGGGCGAGCGGCACCCGCTGGCCGGCCTGCTACCCGGGCGGGCGGTGATGCAGCGACGCCTGGCGGCGCTCGGGATGCAGGTCGCGGAACTGCCCGAGGGCACGCTGAGTGGCCACACCTTCCATTATTCGAAAAGCGACACCCCACTAGCACCGCTTTGTCGCGCGCGACGTCCGGCAGGTGGCGACGGCGAGGCGATCTATCGGCAGGGTTCGATCACCGCCTCCTACGTCCATTTCTACTTCCCCGGCAATCCGCCGGCGGTCGCCCGCCTGTTCGCCGGCGCCGCCGCCTGATCGCCGCAGCCGCCTCGCAGGCGGCGCTGTCGACGTATGATCAGGGCGGTCAGCGGCCAGCGCCACGCCGATGCCGTTGTCCGCCCCCAGCGAGGTGTGCTAGGCCAAAAGCCAGCGGTTCATGAGCATCGGCCAGATCGGGTCGCGCTCGAACTCGTTCGCAGTGCCGGCGTTCTGCTGCAACACATCTGTTAGTGGCAACGTTCCCGGGTCAAAGTGCAGCGAGCCGCTGCTTCAGGCCCGCGAAACCAGTTCCTCGGCCCAGCGCAGCGTTCGCGTCGCCATGTGGTCGGTCTCGTCCAGAGTGATCAGCGGAACGACCCGATCGTCATAACGGATCTCCACCGCGAAGGGTTGAGCAGGCCGTATTGTTCCGCCAGGAAAGGCGGCGTGATATGAGCTTCTGTCAGCAGGTTGGCGATTTCTTCCAAGTCGTGAACCCTGCGAAAGAAGACCTGGCGGGCGGTCAGTACCGCTTTCAGGGCTTTCTCCACGCATTGCTGCGCATGGAAGCAGGTAGGGGCAAGCGGCATGCTGGGGTGGGTGCGAAGAACGGTGAACGCTTCGTAATCGCCCCGAGCCAGACTTAGCAGGCGCTGCGCTTCTTCAATGAAGGGCGTCATGCAGCACCTTGCCTTCGACGCGCGCCTCATAGAGGACTGTTCCCGGAACCTGGCTGCGTCGCTCGAATTCGGCCAAGGGGTAGATCAACAGATCAACTCCAACGCCGGGCGCGACTCGACCAAGCGCGCCGCGCAGGCGCAGGTATTCAGCCGCCTTGTCCGGCAGTTCCTTCTCGATGACCATCAGGTCAAGGTCGGAATCTTCGGTCGCAGTACCACGCGCATGGGAGCCGAACAGGATGACCCGACTTGGCGAACTGGCAGCAGCGGCCAATCTCTGGGCAGCCGCCAGGATGTTTCGCATGTCGATCATGGCGCTACTCTCTCCATCAAGTGCGGCGGTCCGGTGTCCGGTTCATTTCACTTTTGAGGACAAGAAGTCCAACTGCAGCGACGAGAGTATAGGAGCCGTCATCAAGCAGCGTCAATGTCGAACGTGGCCCCGGAAGCCCCTGAAAAGTCGTCCGAATCCCGCCCCGCGCAGTGCCTTGGGCGTATAATCAAGCCTGTTTCGGGTGCCTTGCTCCGTAGCCACGGGGCGGGTGAAACGGGAAGCCGGTGAAGTTGGCCGTCCATGGTGACGGTCATCGATTCCGGCGCAGCCCCCGCTGCTGTAAGCCTGACGACTCCGCAATTCGCCACTGTGCCCAGGCACGGGAAGGCGCGGGGAAGGTCGAAGGCAAGCCAGAAGACCGGCCCGAAACCGGATTGCACGATTCCCCGGGGTGACGGGAAGGCGTCTCTGGTCGCCCCCTGCGCATCCAGGCCACCTTCCTCCTTCGGGGTTTTCGGCTGACGGGTCTTCAGCCTTCGAAAGGGGGAACGCGATGCACATCATGGAAGGCTTCCTGCCGGTCGAACACGCCCTCGGCTGGACCCTGGCGTCGGCGCCGTTCGTCGTCATCGGCGTGCGGTCGCTGCGCCGGCGACTGCACGAGCGACCGGAGCAGCGGATGCTGCTCGGCGTCGCTGCCGCCTTTTCCTTCGTCCTCTCGGCACTCAAGCTGCCCTCGGTGACCGGTAGCTGCTCGCACCCGACCGGCGTCGGCCTCGGCGCGCTGCTCTTCGGGCCGACGGCGATGGTGCCGGTCGGCCTCGTCGTCCTGCTCTTCCAGGCGCTGCTGCTGGCCCATGGAGGCTTGACGACGCTCGGCGCCAACCTGTTCTCGATGGCCATCGTCGGTTCCTTCGTCGCTGCCGGGCTGTTCCGCGCCGGTCGCCTGCTGCAACTGCCGCTCGCCGTCTGCGTCTTCGCCGCCACCTTCTGCGCCGACCTCGCCAGCTACGTGACGACCTCGCTGCAGCTCGCGTGGGCCTTTCCCGATCCGGTTGGCGGCTTTGCTGCCTCGGCCGCCAAGTTTGCCGGCATCTTCGCCATCACCCAGATTCCGCTGGCGATCAGCGAGGGCCTGCTGAGCGTGCTGGTGGTCAACGCCCTGCTGCGCTTCAACCGCGACGAGCTGAAAGGCATGCCGCTGTTTGCCGGTCGCGAGGTGCGGGCATGAAGCGCACAAACTGGTTGCTCATCGCCGCCGTGCTGCTCCTGACGGCGTTGCCGCTGTGGCTGGTGCCGCGGCCGGCCGCCGGCCCGGACGGCCAGCCGAGCGAGATTTTTGCGGGTGCCGACAGCCTCGCACAGAGAGCGATCGAGGAGATCGTGCCAGGTTACCAGCCATGGTTCGCGCCGCTGCTCGAGCCGGCGAGCGGTGAGATCGCTTCCCTGCTCTTCGCCCTGCAGGCCGCCATCGGCGCCGGCATCATCGGTTACTGGCTGGGGGCGGCGGTCACCCGCGAGAAGATGCGCCAGGCCGCCGAGCAGGAATGCAGCGACCGTGCTGATTGAGCAGGCCGCCTACGGCAACCGCTGGCGGCGCGTCAGTCCCGCCGCCAAGGGCAGCCTCGCGCTGGCCGGGCTGCTCGCCGCCTTCGTCGCCGCGACGCCGGCGACGGCCGCCTTCGTCGCGCTGCTGCTGGCACTGACCACCGTGCTCGGGGCGCGCGTCGGCGCCGGCGTGTACCTGCGCGTCGCCGCGCCGGCCGTCGGCTTCCTCGCCGTCGGCAGCCTGTCGCTGCTCGTTGCCGTCGGCACCGATGCCGCCGGCCAGATCTCGTGGGGGCTGGCGCCCGACGCCGTGCCACGCATCGCGACGGTTGCCGGCCGCTCGCTGGCCTCGCTGGCGGCCTTGCTGCTGCTCGTGCTGACGACGCCGCTGCCGGACCTGATCGGGCTGCTGCGCCGCCTGCGCGTGCCGGAAGTCCTGCTCGACCTGATGGTTCTCTGTTACCGCATGCTGTTCGTACTCGCGGCAGCCGTGCGTGACACGCTGACCGCGCAGTCCGCCCGCCTCGGTTACGCTTCGCTGCGTCACGGCTGGCGCTCGCTCGGCATGCTGATCGCCAACCTCGCCGTGCAGATCTGGCAGCGGGCGCAGGCGCTGCACGTCGCGGCGCTGGCGCGCAATGGTGGCGGACCGCTGCGCTTCCTCTCTCCCGACTTCGCCAACGCCGACCGCGACACGCTGCTCGCCGCCGTCGCCGGCACCGCGCTGATCCTCCTCGCGGCGGGCCTCGGCTGATGGCCGGCGAACTGCTGCTCGAACTACAGGCTGTCAGCCACGTCTTTGCCGACGGCAGCCGCGGCCTCGACGACTGTTCGCTGGGCATCCGCCGCGGCAGCCGCAACGCGTTGCTCGGCGCCAACGGCTCCGGCAAGACGACGCTGCTGCTGCACCTGAACGGCCTGCTGCAGCCCTCGGCGGGCTGCATCCGCATCGACGGCTGCCCGCTCGACTACGGCCGCAGCGGCCTCGCGGCGCTGCGGCGGCGGGTCGGGCTGGTGTTCCAGAATCCAGAGCGGCAGCTCTTCTCGGCCAGCGTTTTCGAGGACGTCTCGTTCGGGCCGCTCAACCTCGGCCTCGACGAAGCCGGCGTGCGTGCACGGGTGGCGCAGGCGCTGGCGGCGGTCGGCATGGCGGAGCAGGCGGAGCGCCCGGTGCATCATCTGAGCTTCGGCCAGAAGAAGCGCGTCTGCATTGCCGGCGTTCTCGCCATGCAGCCCGAGCTGCTGCTGCTCGACGAGCCGATGGCCGGCCTCGACCCCGGCATGCAGGACGATCTGCTGCGTGTTCTCGACGACCTCGCGGCGCGCGGAATCAGCATCGTCCTCGCCACGCACGACGTCGATTTCGCCTACCGCTGGGCCGACGACATCCACCTGCTGGCCGCCGGCCGCTGCACCGCGTCCTTCGCTGCGGCCGAACTGCCGCAGCAGGCTGCGGCGCTGCGCGCGGCCGGACAGCCGCTGCCGGCGGTCGTCGCCCTGCACCAGGCGCTGGTCGCCCGCGGCGTTCTGCCGGCACGACCCGTCCCCTGCGGCCTGCCGCAGTTGCTTGCCCTGCTGGCCGCGCCAGCGGCCGAGGAAGACCCCATGAACGACAGCGCACGCGTCCGGCAACGGAGCGCCGCCTGATGGCCGGCAAGATCTGGTTCGTCGGCGCCGGCCCGGGCGACCCCGACCTGATCACCGTCAAGGGCCGCAAGCTGCTCGAGGGAGCCGGCGCCATCCTCTACGCCGGCTCGCTGGTCGACCAGGCGGCGACGCGCTTCGCCCCGGCCGGCTGCACGATCCGCGATTCGAAGGACATGACGCTGGCCGAGATGACCGACTGGCTGCTCGACCAGGCGGCACGGCACGCCACCGTCGTCCGCCTGCAGACCGGCGACCCCGGCCTCTACGGCGCACTGATCGAGATGACGCGGCCGCTGACCGCCGCCGGCATCGCCTGGGCGGTGGTTCCCGGCGTGTCGTCGGCGCTGGCTGCAGCCGCCGCCGCCGGCGAGACGCTGACCCTGCCCGAGGTGACGCAGACGGTGATCCTCACCCGCGTCGCCGGGCGCACGCCAATGCCGGCCGGCGAAGAGCTCGAGGCGCTCGCCGCGCACCGCACGACGCTCTGCATCTTCCTCTCGATCACCCTGCTGCACCGTGTGCAGGAGGCGCTGCGCGCCGCCGGCTGGGCCGAGGACGCGCCGATCCTGGTGGTGCAGAAGGCGAGCTGGCCGGGCGAGGAACGGATCGTCCGCGGCACCCTCGCCGACATCAAGCAGAAGTGCCAGGCACAACGGATCGCCGCGCAGGCGATGATCATCGCCTCGCCGACGCTGGGTGCCGCCGACTGGCCCGACCTCGCCCGTTCCAAGCTCTACGACCCCGCCTTCTCCCACCGCTTCCGCAAAGCCAGCGAGCCCAAGCCATGATATCGGACACCAGCATCCTCCTCGTCGGCCACGGTTCGCGCAACCGCGACGGCAACCGTGAAACCCTGCACTTCGCCGCCCAGTGGCGCGAGCAGCATCCCGAATGGCGAATCGAGGTGTGCTTCATCGAGCACGCCGACGTGCTGCTCGATGAGGGACTCGATCGCGCCGCCCGCGACACCCGGCGCGTCCTCCTCATCCCCTTCATCCTCAATGCCGCCGGCCACGTCAAGATGGAGCTGCCGGCGGCGCTCAACCGCGCCCGCCTGCGCCACCCGCAGGTCGAGTTCGCCGTCACCCCGCACCTCGGCATGGGGCGCCCGATCTTCGCCGTCCTGCAGGCGCAGCTCGAGCGGCTGATGAAGCAGTTGGCGGTGCCCGATCCACGCAGCACCGGCGTCATCCTGCTCGGCCGCGGCTCGTCGGACGCCGGCGCCAACGGCGAACTGGCGAAGATGGCGCGCTGGATCTTCGAGGCCAGCGAGCACGACCTCGTCGACCTGGCGTTCACCGGCATCACCTGGCCGCGACTGGAAACCGCGGTGCAGCGGCAGGCGCGGCTGGGAATGACGCAGATCTGCATCGTTCCGGTGTATCTGTTCACCGGCGTCCTGATCGAGCGCATCAAGCTGCAGGTCGAGCGCCTGCAGCGGCAGTACCCGCAGATCGCCTTCGCCCTCGGTACGCATTTCGGTTTCGAGCGCGGCATCTTCGCGCTGCTCGACGCCAAGGTCGAAGGACAGGGACTGCCCGAATGCCGCATGCTCGAGTGCGACGGCTGCAAGTATCGCGAACTCGCCGAGGACGGACACCTGCCCGACCACAGCCATACCGCGACCGGTGGCGGGCAGCACGACCATGATCGGGATCATGGACAGCCGGCGGCGCACGCGCATCATCACGGCTGTTCGCACAAACCCGCCTGAAGACCCGGAGACACGCCATGACCAGCAACGCCATCACCGAACAGCTCACCGCCGCCGGCCGCGCCATCGAGCACGACTCCTTCGCCATCATCGACGCCGAGGTCGGTCCGCACGGCTACAGCGAGGAGCAGTGGCCGCTCGTGCGGCGAATGATCCACGCCAACGCCGATTTCGAGTTCAACGGCCTCGCCGCCTTCCACCCGGATGCCATGCGCGCCGGCCTCGACGCCGTCCTCAACGGTCCGCGGGCGATCGTCGCCGACGTCGAGATGATCTGCGTCGGCCTCTCGGCGCCCCGCCTGCAGCACTTCGGACTGAGCCCGCGGCACTACATTTCCGACGCCGACGTCATCGAGCAGGCGCGCGCCGAGAACACGACCCGCGCCGTGCAGGCGATGCGCAAGGCGTGGCGGCGCGGCGAACTCGACGGCGCGATCATCGGCATCGGCAACGCGCCGACGGCGCTGATCGAGGTCGTGCGACTGATCCGCGAGCACGACGTGCGGCCGGCGCTGGTCATCGGCATGCCGGTCGGTTTCGTCTCGGCGGCCGAGTCGAAGGATCTCCTGCGCACGCTCGGCGAAGTGCCGTGGATCACGGTCAAGGGACGCAAGGGTGGTTCGACGCTGGTCGTCGCCGCCATCCATGCGTTGCTGTCGCTCGCCGAGGCGACGCAGAGACAACGGGCGGCATGAGCGAAAAGGTCCGCAAGGGCGACACCCGGCGCACGCGCGGCAATCGTACCGGCTTCACCACCGGCGCCTGCTCGGCCGCGGCGGCGCGCGCCGCGACCTGTGGACTGCTCGGCGGCGAAGTGCCGGCGAGCGTCGTCTGCCGGCTGCCGAACGGTCGCGAGCTGATTTTTGCCGTCATCGACGGCCGCGTCGACGGCGAAGGCAGCGACCGCGTCGCCCATGCGGCCGTCGTCAAGGACGCCGGCGACGACCCGGACGCGACGCACGGCGCCCACCTCACCGCCGACGTCCGCCGGCTGCCGCAGCGCGCCGGCGAGATCAGCCTCTGCGGCGGCCCCGGCGTCGGCGTCGTCACGCGCGAGGGGCTCGGTCTGGCGGTCGGCGGGCCGGCGATCAACCCGGTGCCGCAGCAGAACATCCGCGACAACGTGCGCGCCGTCGCCGCCGAAATCCTCGCCGTCGATGGCATCGAGGTGCGCATCTCGGTGCCCGGTGGCGAGCAGATGGCGAAGAAGACGCTGAACGCCCGCCTGGGGATCCTCGACGGCATCTCGATCCTCGGCACCACCGGCATCGTCCGGCCCTACTCGACCGCCGCCTTTCGCGCCAGCGTCGTGCAGGCGATCGACGTCGCCGCCGCGCAGGGGCAGAGCAGCGTCGTCCTCACCACCGGCGGCCGCAGCGAGAAGTTCGCCATGCGCCAGTTGCCGGCGCTCGACGAGGCCTGCTTCGTGCAGATGGGCGACTTCGTCAAGGCCGCCTTCGTCACCGCCGGCAAGCGCCGGATGCGCGAGGTGTATGTCGGCGCCATGGTCGGCAAGCTGACCAAGATGAGCCAGGGGCTGGCGGTCACCCATGCCTGGCGGGCCGAGGTCGACCGCGAGATCCTGGCCGACGCGGCGCGCGCCGTCGCCGCCCCGGCCGACCTGATCGCCGACATCCGGGCCGCCGAGACCGCCCGCTTCGCCGCCGAGAAGCTCGCCGTCCTCGGACTGACGGTTCCCTTCCACCGTGAACTGGCGAGCCGGGCGATCCGCAGCCTCAAGCGCCAGTACCCCGGCGACTACCGGCTGTCGATACTGGTCTGCGATTTCGAGGGCCGCTTCATCTGCCGCGTCGATGAACATGAAGCCCTCTGAGCCGGCACCGCAACCGACCTGTACCGTCGTCGGCATCCTCGACGACGGCTGGCGCGGCCTCTCCGGCAGCGCGCGTGACTGCCTGCGCGCCGCCGCGCTGGTGATCGGCGTCGAACGGACGCTGCAGCTCGTGCGGCATGAACTGGCAGCGAGCAGCGAACTGCGCGCGCTCGACGGCGCCCTGGTGCTGTGCCCGGGCTGGATTCGCGACGCCCTCGCCGCCGGCCGCAGCGTCGCCGTGCTGGCGACCGGCGATCCGCTCTGCCACGGCATCGGCAGCACCCTGATCGACCGCCTGCCCGGATTGCAGGTCGCCGTGCTGCCGGCGCCATCGACGCTGCAGATCGCCTGCGCGCGTTTCGGCAAGTCCTGGCAGGAGGTGAAGATCGCTTCCTGCCACAGCCAGGATGCCGGCGAATGGACCGTCGGCGCGACCCCGGACCACGGCCTCTACCCGGTGCTGCGGGCGATCGCGCTGCACCGCCGCGTCTTCGTCTTCACCAGTCCGGCCAACGACCCGGCGCGGCTGGCGCGCGCGCTGCTCGCCGCCGGCCATGGCGACGAGTTGCGCCTGTCGGTCGCCAGCCGCCTGCTGCTGCCGGATGAGACGGTGCACGCGCAACTGTCGGCAGCGACAGCGGCGACGATGCACTTCGCCGAGCCGAGCGTCGTCCTCGTCGAACGCGATGAACTGGCGGCGGGCCCGGCGTTCGGCCGCAAGGACGACGAGTACCTGCAGCGCACGCCGGCCAACGGGCTGATCACCAAGCTCGAGGCGCGTGCCGTGTCGCTCGCCAAGCTGCGCCTGACGGCAGCGGCAACCGTCTGGGACATCGGCGCCGGCTCCGGAGCGGTCGGTCTCGAATGCGCGCGACTGGCGCCGGACGGCCACGTCTGGGCAATCGAGAAGAATGCCGCCGACGCCGCCATCGCGCGCGCCAACGCCGCCCGCCTGCGCATCGGCAACTACACCCTGATCGAGGGCCGGGCGCCTGCCGGCCTTGCCGGCTGGCCCGACCCGGAGGCCGTCTTCATCGGCGGCTCCGGCGGCGAACTCGGCGAGCTGATCCGCCTCATCCTCGGCCGCCTGCGACCGGGCGGCCGGCTGGTGATGAACTTCGTCACCCTCGAGAACCTGGCCACCGCGACCAGCACCCTGCAGGCTGCCGGCGCCGTCTGGGAGGTCGTCCAGCTGCAGGCCAGCCGCAGCCAGCCGATCCTCGGCCTGCACCGGCTGGCGGCGCAGAACCCGGTCTGGATCGTCACCGCCCGCAACCCTGAAAAGGAAAGCGCATGACCGAAATCCCCCGCTACGGCAAACTGATCGGCGCCTCGCTCGGCCCCGGCGACCCCGAAATGATCACCCGCCGCGCCTGGGCGGCGCTGCAGTCTGGCGCCCGCTGGCTGTACCCGGTGAAGAAGGCCGAGGAATCGTCGTACGCGCTGGCGATCGTCGAGCGCGGCGGCCTCGCTGTCCCGGCCGATGCCGAGCAGCTCGTCTTCCCGATGACCCGCGACCCGGAGATCCTCGGCAAGGCCTGGGCACGCGCCGCGACGCGCACCGTCGAACTGCTCGCCGAGGGCCGCGACCTGCTGTTCCTGGTCGAGGGCGACGCGTCGACCTTCTCGACCTTCGGCCACCTCGCCCGCGTCGTCCGCGAACTCGCGCCGCAGGTCGAGGTGGAGACGATTCCCGGCGTCTCCTCGTTCGCCGCCGCCGCCGCAGCGACCGGCACGACGCTCGCCGAGGAGGACGAGACCTTCGCCATCATTCCCGCCGCCTACGGCGTCGAGGTCATCGACCAGTTGCTCGACGAGTTCGACACGCTGGCGCTGCTGAAGGTCAAACCGCTGCTCGACGAGATCATCGACCTGCTGGCGCGGCGGGATCTGCTCGCCAGCTCGTGCTTCATCGAGAAGGTCGGTTCGCCGGACGAGCGCGTCGTGCGCGACCTCGCCAGCCTGCACGGCAGCAAGGCGAACTACCTGTCGCTGCTGCTGGTGCAGAACCCGAAAAGGCAGCGCGGCGAACTGCGGCGCGGCTGCCGCAGTCGGCGGGAGGCGGCCGCAGCGGCCGCCGGCAATTGAAGCGCGCACCCCGAGGCAGCGAGCAATGAGGATTGCCGTCGTTGCCATCACCCGCCATGGCATCGCGCTCGCCGGCAGGATTGTCGCCGCGTTGCCCGGCGCCCGGCTCTTCGCCCCCGACAAGTTCGGCGCCGAGGCGACGGCCGCGGCGGCCGGCGCCGCCCACTGCTACGCGGGCAAGGTCGGCGACCAGGTGCCGGCGCTCTTCGCCGGCTTCGACGGCATCG
>ERZ761607.4729-NODE-4729-length-11763-cov-10.548258_pt1 | contig 11763 bp, 7 predicted proteins | sample MGYA00511164_ERZ761607 | MGnify/ENA primary metagenome ERZ761607 (study PRJEB28899, sample SAMN02445080) | bioreactor sludge metagenome | biome: EBPR sludge | place: Australia: Brisbane, Thorneside Wastewater Treatment Plant | collected 2011-06-22 ...
CGTTGATCTGGCGGTAATAGGGAACAGTGGATTCCCAGCTCATGCCGCCGAGGAGCCCGATTTTCTTCATGGGGTTGGCGGGCAAAAAGGTGGCTTGGTACGGTTCATGGCTTGGAGGGCTCAGCTTCATACTCACAGGGACCTCGTCACCAGAACTTCCACCAAGACGCCCGGCTGCGCTTGTAGCGAACTAACGGAATCGACTCAGGCTCGAGCAGGGAGGCATCAATAACCCCCTCAAGCTCATAGCCAAAACGGTCCTTCAGCGCCTCCTCCCCCAGATCGAGCGGATGGAAGGGGAACGGGTAGGCATCCTTGTCTTCGTCGCCATCTACAGCAGGGTGCTTGCCGAACCAAAACGGCTCCTCAAAAGGCAGGCGCTGTCCGATGTCCTCCATGATGCCGCTATCCGGCGACAGACTCAGCGAGCGCGCCAGATTTCCGTTGGTCCATGTCGCGTAAGCGAACCAGTCAACCACGCTATGCATGGCGTGAAGCGTGACGACTCCGTTGCCCCCCGCAGCGATGAACCTCTGCGGCAGCTTTGACGGGTAATCGATCCCGAATTCCTTGGCCGCGATCACCGAGACACCCGGAAAGCAGCCGATGTGCAGTTCATCGTTGGGCGGCGATGTATAGGAAAGGTCGCCCTCCCCAATTAGCTCGAGCTTCTCGCCGGGGAACAAGGCGTGCGCGAGTTCTTGAGTCGCAGCCCGGTCTAACTCGGGTTTGGCAGCGAGCGCGCCGCGTGCATCAGAATCTGCGAGTACGAGCATCCAGGTCTTTGCGCCCATAGGTCAGGTCCAGTGGAAGGATGAGGGGCATCGGCTCTGATCAACGGGCAGCGTAGTCGTTTCGCTGCGAGGCGGGCTAGGCGTCATTGTAAGTCCTCCTCCTTAGCCTCTCGGCGCCAACGAATTACGGCTCCAACTACGATGCCAAGAGGCACGCCTACGGCATAGATTACGTTCCGGATAGCCGATGTTTCCAACGGGAACTGAGTGAACAGCAAACCAATGAAGCTGAAACCGACCAGGATACCTACCGGCAACTTCGATCCTTGCGGTGACCAGTGTGCAGCGGCGGCGCCTGCGACCAAAGAGGCACAGAAGCCAATGCCCTGCACGAACAGCCACTCTCCACTGTCCGGCGGATACGGACCAGGTGGAGGACGATAAGGCTCCGAATAGACAGCTGCCCAGACGAAAGGCCGCAGAGCCCAGTAGGCAACGGTCAGGAGCAGGACGACCAGCGGTTGCGCCACCACGCCGGCGAGAACAGCACGCCAAACGGATCTGACTTTGGGCGGGCGCCTCAGAGAAATGAGCTTCATGACGTTCAGCGCCTGAATTCACTGGCCTGGCGCGGCTTGCCGCGATAGGTCCGGTAGGATAACGAGGTGGGCCTCACTTGGGAACGGCAGGGCAAGCTGGTGAAGGCAGGTGAGAAAGTCGGCTCGACACTCATGGAACAGAGCAGCAAATCCAGCAACCAAGAAACGCCATCAGCATACCTCATGGGGTAGTCGATGTAGGGGGCAGCTCACGAAACGGCAAGAATCGTACGCCTAAGCCTATGCATGTTGGCGCGACGGTCTCATGACGACCCGCAAGGGCCTGTCGAGTCGAGCGGAGTTCAGCGGCAACTGCCGGAGTGAAGCTGCCCTTCCATCGCCCGTTTGGTCGAAGGGGCGACAGGCCGGTGATGGCCGGCCCCTGCTATTGGAAACCGCATCCGCACAGCGGCCATTCATCGCGAGTCGAGGCGATGGTGAGCGTCGGATCAGGCCGATCTGCCGAAGTGCAGCATCCGATATCGTGCAAAGCGAATAGACCTTTCAGTCACTCCACCGGGAGCGAGGGTTGCCGGCAGCAGTTGGCCGATCTGAGTCCGACGGTGTCTTCTGGTGCGAGGATCCTCCGGGCTGTGTCGCGGGTTCCGGCCCTCAGGTGAGATGCAAAAAGGGCGGGGAACCCATCGGATTCGCCCGCCCCTGGCTGGCCGTCTGCCAATAATTGCCTAGCCATTTGCCAGTTTATGGTCGCTGCTGTAGGTTCTCAAATACGGTGAAATGGTTCCACCGACAGCGGCGCCGGAAATTTCACCCTTCAATGAGATCCCTCCACCAACTGATTCTCGAATACGGTGAAAGGATACTGATTTTTTCGCAGAAACGATGATACGGCCAAGCTTTCTGGCGGCCGGAGGGGGTTGCAGGGCGGGGAACCGCACGCTTGGCGTGTTCTCTGATGTGTCGCGGCCGCCGATGGTGCCGCATGTTCTCGACCCGTCGTAGCTCGCTGCCCTGCCTTTATTTCTCGGTGGACCGCCGCGCATCCAGTTCCTGGATGAGCTGAGCTCGCGCGACGGGATCGCGAGGCACCAGCCCATACCAAGGATCGAATACGAGCAAGGTGCCTTCGAACGGCGCGTAGATGCGCGGTATCCGTGTGCTGGTGACGGGTGAAGCGGGCTTGGTCTGGGTTTGTGTCTCAGGGATGGCGGTTGGCCACTCCTTCTCCGCTGCCCGCTCTGGCAGATGGAGCCAGTGCCGAATGCCGGGATCGTGGATGAGACGATCGGTAAGTTGCTCGATCGTCCAACCCAGGCGCTTGCGCTGATAGGCCGTCGAAAGGTCAAGCTCGATGGTCGGGATCCCTTTGCGAACGATCTCGTCGAGCTTTTCGGGGCCGCATCGATGCGTTACGGTCACCTCGACATGCAGGGTCATCGACTCGGACCAAAGCACCACGTCGGGGCGCCGGCCGGGCCAGTGCATTTCATCCGGTAGCGCGGCGTCCCGGAAGACTGTCGGCGTGTCCCGTCCGGGTTCGACGAGGCGGCGCTCGTCCGCCACGATCTGTTTGGCCATCCGATGGAGCGCGGATTCGGCGCCGGTGGCGCAGCTCGCCCCCCGGTGCGCAAAGTGATGAACGCGCACAGCCCCCTTTCTGGCGACAAGCGGACTTCCGCACTCCGGGCATTCGCAATCGCAGGCGAGTCCCTGCTCCACCTCGTCGATCCCCCGCATCCGCCCTGTGTGGTCGAGCCCGAAGTCCAAACCGTGAAGCATCCGTTCAGACATGGTCGGCCTCCGCTTCGAGCTCGCTCACGACGGCCGCGCGGAACTGACGGAAGACGATCCAGTTGTTGTACTCGCTGTTCCAGTGGCCACGATTGCGGCAGATTGGTTCGACGAGCGCACGCACGTGTTCGGCGGGCCGGTGGTAAACAGCGAGATCGCCAGAGCGGAGCGAGCGGAGTTCGACGCGCTCGCCGGCGATGTGTAGAACGAGGGTTTCCAGCATGACCTTCTCCTGGGTTGAACGGAGAGGTCAGGTTAGGTACGCAAACCCGCGTGGTTGCTGGATCCGGACGGTCTGGAACCGGTTGGCGGACGGTTCGCTGTTAGAATCTCGTCATGTCTGCCGGGAGCCCGATGAGCGATCTTTCTGATACCCCTCAGAGCGAGGGCGCCTGCCCGTTGCCGAAACGCGTCGAGTTTGCGCAGTGGCTTCTGCGCTTCCTGGATCCTGACCGCAGCTCGGATTACCGCGACGCGTTCTGGGACTTGCTGCGTGCACTGCTGACCCAGTACCAGGGCGATGGCAAGGACGGCATCGAGCCGAGTTTCCTCAGTACCCAGGATCTTTGGCGCTGGGCGCTCGATGGACGCGGTAAGCCATTCGAAGACCTGACCAGCGAAAAGGCACGCAAGCGGGTGAACCCACACTGGTCTGCGTTGGAGCAGTCGTTCGCCGAGTTGCAGGGACGCTTCACCGACGCAGCGCGGAAGGCGGGCTTCACCGGGCTTCTGTGGCCGACCAAGGACAAGTCGGAGGGTGGGCGGTCGTCGACCTATCGTCTCGAGTGGCGTCCTTTCGGTGTGAGTACCGCGCTCCCCACCTTGCCAGCGGACTATGAGAAGCAGCCTTTTGTGCTTCGTTACCGTGAGGACCGGTCGAGTCTGCGGTTCTCGCTCCTCGGGCGCCTGTTTCTGTGGCCGCTGCTATTCCGCCGGCAGGGAGAAGCGAGTATGCGCATCGATGGCATTCGTCGTTATGTCCCGGCGATCGGCCTCGGACTCATGGTGTTGGTAACGGGGCTGCCCGTGTTGATTGCGCTGATGCGTGTCGCCGACGGTGCGCTCGAGTGGGAGCTGATGGTCGTTGCGGCAATTTTCTTCTGGTTTCTGCTGCGGCCTTTGATCCGGCTCTACGATCGATTCATCATCATGGCCTCGCCGCTCTTTTATCCGTTCTCGGAGAAGGAGTGTCAGATCGAGCTCGTCTGGGATCCCGAGGCAACGGTGCTTCCAGGGCGGTCGCGTGGTTACAACCTGCGCCTGGTGCGGTATGTCGCGGATTGCCCGCTGTGTGGCGGCAACGTGTCGCTACGGGAGGGTGGGCTCGGCCAGTTCAATCGGCTGGTCGGGTGCTGTGATGAGGAGCCCGGAGAGCACGTTTTCAGTTTTGATCGGAAGCTGAGGGCGGGGTACCGGCGCCAAAGTCGATGGTGACAGTAGGTCGGCCATTGCGGTCTGCCAGTCCGCGTCTATCGAGCGGCGGAAGTGTCACGGAAAGCCGCCGCTCGGTGCTTAGCGCCGTTGAAAGGCAGATCTCCGATTCATCGATATGGCTAATGACACTAATGAGTATGCTGTTGCCGCTCGATGAGCGTCCCTGCTCATGAGTGGTGAGGCCCCTGTGCTGCTTGACGCATCTAATGTGCATGTGAAAACTCTCATCACAGCGAACAGATGAGAGGTGCTCACATTGACCGAAGCGGGCGGACCGGTAACCCAGGCAGGTATCAGATATCAGGATCAAGTCGCGGCTCTTTACCTCGGACGAATGATCGATCCGCGTGACCGACCGCGCCATGATCAACCAGTAGAGGTGAGAATTGAGGCTCCTAAAGATGTGGACGACTTCATCGTCCGCTTCGCGGACGGGTCTCGCCGCTTCTTTCAGGTCAAACTCTCCCTCGAAGCTAGAGGACCGGCCTGGAAGGCACTCTGGCCTTCGTTTCGCCGCCAACTGAATACCGACTTCGCTTTGGATGATCGCCTTGAATTAGTGCTGGGTGAGCCGTCTCGGCTCGCATCCGAGTTATCCGAGATTACGAGGAGGCACGAAGGTTCGGACATCACCGAATGGCAACAGCGCTTGACGGTCGAACAGCGCAGACTTGTCTCTTCAATCCAGAGGCTTCTCGCCGGAGACATCCAGGAGGTGTGGCGCATCGTAACGTACCTCGACATAAGTATTTGGCCCTCCGAAGCGCTAGAGCGAGACTTTGCCCCTCAGTGGATGCCGTCGTCGACGGTCCCAGCTTCCAGAATTTTTCGGACGCTGTCAGAAATGGCCTGGGAGGGTGCTACTGTCCGTACGCGCTTCGATGGGGCCATGCTATATGACCGTCTGCGTGCCGAAGCTGATATTGTTGTTCTCGACCCTCCGAGCTGGGGAAGCGCCCAATACCGTGAGGCGATTGCGGCGCTTTCTGTCATTGAAGTTCCGGGCACTGAATTCAGACGACTGGCCGAAGCAGCATATCTCTGGCCCAAATGCTTTCGATACGATCGAGATCGTCGCCCCGATTTTGACGACGACCTACCCGGATGGAGCGATCTGAACCCGGGCGCGACGATCGAATTGGGCGACTTTCCCAGCGTTGACCTCAATGCGGTCGTTGTTGTTGCGGGACCAGGGTTTGGAAAGACCACGCTCGTCCACGCAATCGCTCGAAAAGCCGCACTTGCCGGCCTCCTTCCCGCAATCATTCCGGTCGCCAAGCTTTCCGAATCCGATCTTTCGATCGCCGAATATCTATCAAAGCAGCTCAACAACGAGTTTGACATCCGAGTTGAATGGCGCGCTGCCGCTAACATGGGAGCGCTCGTACTCATGCTGGATGGATTGGACGAAGTGTCCAGCGACCGACGAACCCTCGTACTGGAGCGCCTGAAGGTTTATCGGGCCAGCCACCCAGGCGTGCGCTGGCTGATGACGGTGAGAGACGCAGCCGCGTTGGCGCCGCCAGATAACGCAACGATGGTGGAGCTAACGCCGCTTCAGGATGAAGACATCCCTCTGTACGTCGACTTCTATCGACCTAGCGAGCCCGGTGTAGCGCAAGTCGTGCTCGACCGGATCGGAGCACGTCCAGATCTCGCACATCTGGTGCGTATTCCCATCTTTCTCGCGCTCATGCTCGTCATGCGTCAGGAGAATGAGAACCTGCGGCGCAGCGACTTGCTCGACTCCTACCTCGAGACGCTATTCCGCCCGGCAGCGTTCAAGGTCACCCAGATCGACACAATCGACACCGCGGTGCTTCGACGGGTCGCCGAGCGTGCAGCATTCGATGCACTGGAAACTGGTTCGATTGGTGTCAGTATCAAGCTGCTCGAACGGTGCGTTAAGGACATGGCACCGGCTCTCCGCACCGATGACGTACGTGAGGCCATGGTTCGTCGTGGCGTACTGCGTAGCGCGGGCCTGGTGAGGCTGACCTTCCCGTTCCCGATTGTCCAGGAATATCTAGCCTCTGCTGAACTGCTTGAGCATCACCGCGACCGACTCGCACAGCGGTTGGCAATGATCGTACGACGGCCATGGGCACAGGCAATTCAGTTTGCGCTTGAGCGCCATCCTGATCCGGGTCCGCTTATCGACGAAATTCTCACGCGTGAGGACGACGCATTTCACACGGGGCTGCGGCTACTCGGTCGCTGTCTCGCCAACGGAATGGCTGCCTCGAACACACAGAGGCAAACGATAGGAGATCGCTTCGCCAGGATTTGGGGTGGAGCATCGTGGCGCACGAACAAATTGATCGACAGCATCGTCGTTGACGCGTTCTCGCGGCCCTTGCATCCCGCCGTGCGCGCCAGGCTTGGAGAGCGCGGCCTCATTCACGACGGAGCCAGCACAATCGTTGCGCGACTTCGCGATACGAGCCTCTCCCTAGAGGTTCTCGGCAAGCTCCTCGACGGAGACATCGAGCACATGCTCAACGTTGGTGACATGCAGCGTGAGGTGGACCGGCTCGGAACGATCGTGTTCAACCTCTACATCGCCCGTTGTCGTTTGTCCCCGAAAGTGAAGGATCAACAGGCGATCAGTGCGCTAATCCGCCACATAAAGATCGGATGCGTGGACAGTGATGTTGCATTTGCTGCCGCTAGCGATGAAACCCTACCTCTAGAAGTCCGACTATCCGCTTGGAGTCAGGCGGCGCGTGAGCTCGATGAAGCGACTGAAAAACTCATTGCGCTGGCGCTAGAGGACGATGGATACCATGCCTTGGCTTCTGTGGCTCAAGCTCTATCGTCTCCGCAAGTCGACATAGCATCCATCATACGTGTCTTGCGTTCACCTCAAGTACCACCGGATCTCGCGTTGAAGGTCTTGGGGCACTTGATTAGTGACTGGGAAATGTTCGGGCGCGCTGACAAGATCAGCGAGTTCCTTGCAGAGCCTGGGATTAGCGAAGAGATGCAGAACCTTGCCTTGCTGTACGCGGCCAGTGCAGGGGACATGAGGGCGTTCGATACTTTGCTTGACCGAATGCCCACAATGAGTTCTCAGATGGTTGGTGCAACCGTCGCATTGTTCGGTCATGTGCTCGAACGCCCCCGCGTGGAGCGAGCGGTGTCTGCGATAGGCAGTCGGAAATGGAACGCGAATGACCGCCTTCTGATCGCCGGCTCCCTCACTACCGGATTGACTTATCGGATGAAGATGATCGGGATGCTCTCGGGTGCTCTCGAACCCATACCGCCTCATCCGGGCCGGACAATTCCTTTCTCCCTGCTCGACGAATGGATGGCGCTGGACGACTATGGGCCTCGAGACCATCTGCGACTAAGGCTCGACGCGGTGAGACTCGGAGTTCCTGGCGCCGCTACTAACCTTCGCTCCCTCTTCGACGCGGCCATGGACGCGCCAGTCGACGATGAGTGCTATGCCGGCTCATTGGCAGGGCGCGCACTTGAGGTTCTCTACGCCAATGGCGAAGCGCCTCCGCTGGACGAACTTGAACGGTTGGCGCTTTCAGCGACATACAATCTCGCGTCCAGTGTAGTAGGGTTGATCGCGAAAGGCGGGACGGAAATCGAAGCAGAGAGCCTCATGCGTCTGTATGAGAACGTGTCGTCGGCGATGCTTCGCTCGGTCATTCTCGGCGTGCTTGAGCCGCTCGCGGGGCATCTAGGACTGCACGTTACTCGATCGGACAAGAAGCTTACGGCCATGGCACTCTGAATCTCCCCGACTTTTGTAGCGTACTACATCTGCCTATTTGGTAACGTAAATCTGCCGCTCGGTCGATGATCGTAGCATGGCGGCAACGGCCGAATGTCCGACAGCCAGGGTCCCAGAATCAGCCACAGTAGGCGACTATGACATAGTGGTACGACGACCGCTTTCAGCGAATTGCCGACTTTAGTTTCAGGCACGCAAAGCCGCTTTGTCCTTCCTTCCAAACTGGTTGCCCACACTACGCAACACCAGCCTAATAACGGTCAGCAAATGAGTATTACAGCAACTGTTCTTCGGGTTCTCTCCACTATCGCTGGCGCATTGCTGCCTAAAGGCAAGCAACTCTATGCGGAACGATCCGCCGGAAAAGTGCCGGAGTCAGTTCCAATCGACATCGCTGAGGAAATACTCGACGAAGCGCTGAACAGATTGGGGGCCGTCGATGTAGATAAGCCGTGGTGGAGGGATGCGCTGGTCGAGTTGGGAGCGACCGCAATTCGACCGGACTGTTTCAAGAAACCGCACGTTCAGAAATGGCTTTCTCAGTCCGACGTTCGGCGTCTTCTCAAATTAGTTGCGAGAGCCAACGTGACCGGAATGAAAGTCCAACGGGAGGACTATGAGGCACTAGTCGTAGGCTACATGGAGGACTCATATGAAAATCGCCAGCACGCCGAATCGGTGATCTCGCTTGCTGCAGCCGTACTTAAGGCCAGCATCATGGGCAGCGTCCGTGACCCGGGCACCGCGGCGATAGTTCAGGCTAACGCGGCGGACCACCGAGAACTACTGGTGGCTATCAATAAAAAGTTGAACGTGATTGAGCCGGCAGACCTCGATAAGTTGACGGAGCTCGCAAAGTGCTACGCAAACCTCATTCCAGATGACGTCGGCGGGACGCAGATCGACCGAGCTTCGCTCCTTGAGACTCTGGACGCCAAGCTGACCACAGCGCGTCTGGTTCAGGTCCGTGGACTGCCGGGAAGTGGCAAATCGGTTATGGTGAGGCGAGCGGTACAGCGGGCGCTAGAAAGCGGGCCCGTTCTCTTCCTCAAAGCCGAACAGCTAGAAGGCACCAGCTGGAACAGCTACGCGACCTCGCAGGGACTCTCGGGCGCTCCCTTGGAGCAACTTCTTGTGGAGGTCGAGGCCGTCGGCACGCCGATCCTCTTCATCGATGCGATCGATCGTGTCGAGAAAGAAAACCAGCCCGTCATCTTGGACGTTATCCGCACCATCGTGGAGTCGCCGCTGCTCAATAACTGGCGTGTTGTCGTCTCGCTTCGCGACACCGGCATTGAATTGCTTCGCCATTGGTTGGGCGACTTACTTGATGTCTTGAAGGTCCAGACGCTTGCAGTCGAGCAGCTGAGCGACGAAGAGGCGGAGACGCTGGCAAAAGCCAAGCCGCACCTGAGGCCACTTCTGTTCGGATCAGCCCAAGTGCAAGAGATCGTCCGACGCCCCTTTTTTGCGAAGGTGCTGAACCAGAGTTACGTCGCGAACCCCAGCGCCCCGACATTCGCGCCCCAATCTGAAGTCGATCTGATTGAGAATTGGTGGCGCCGAGGCGGCTACAACGAGACCGGCCAAAGCGCGATAGAACGTCAGCGCGCGCTGCTCGACTTGGCACGAGTTCGTGCTCGTCAGCTTAGCCAGCCGATTAGCCTTAGCCAACTGGCCTCGGTCGCACACATCGATGACCTCAGATCCGACGGAATACTTCAAAACGGTCGGGAAGGGATCTCCGTCCGCTTCGCTCACGATATCTTCTTCGAGTGGGCCTTCTTCCATGTCTTGGCCGATCGCGGGGCCCAATGGATGGGAGAGATCAAGGCCTGCGGTGAGCCACCAGCGGTTGCACGGGTCGTCGAACTGGTCGCCCAATGGGAGTACACGAAGGGAAAAGACTGGCCGACGTATCTCGTCCAACCCGAGGATTTGGACTTTAGGTCACAATGGTTGCGAGCGTGGCTGGTCGGTCCTCTTGGGATTGCAGGATTCGAAGTTGATGAGGACCAATTCGCGACAGCCGTCTTTGCCGACGACTTCCGCCTTTTCAGGAAGGCGCTCGTCTGGTTTCAAGCTGAGAAGACCTCCCCGAACCCGAACATCCTCGCTGGAGCGCTCCCGCAGGAGCAACGCCAACGGTTCGCCGATCTTCTTGGTTGGCCTTCCGACTTCGCTGCGTGGCGTCGCCTCATCGATTTTATCCTGCATCGCATCTCAGACATTCCGCAGAGACTCTATCCAGAGATCATTGCCATCTTTGAGGTCTGGCAGAACGCTCTGGCCGACCTTCGCAACCCGACGTCTCGTGCTCTCCTACAACAATGCGCCACATGGCTCGCTTCCATCGACTCGATGAGTACAGCTGAAGGACCTGACGAGAACTCTGCATACTGGAATAAGGTTCCCGACTTGGATGCTTTCCGAAAATCCCTGGGCCAGCTCCTCTTAAGATCGTCGAGAGCCGAGCCGACGTTTTCGGCCGACTATTTACAGCGGGTCACCGACTCCGGGCGAATTCGTGATGGTGCATTTCGTGACATTGTCGGCTTTTCACCCATCCTCGCCCAATCGCTACCTCATTCGCTCGTTGAGCTTTCGCTGGCGTTTCTGCGAGAAGAGCTTCCAGACGACCGAGTCGTCCGAGAAAAGCAGGAACTTCGGCGCACAGCGGAGTGGCGCAAAGCTGTTCTGGCCAAGCCGGAACCCCAGCGTACTCGCCGAGAGCGAGTGGCGCTTTCAAGTGCGCCTTCTTTGCGAACCATTGGCGATTTCAGTTATCACGACTGGGAAAGGCTTTCGATCCACAACGACTACCAAAGCTTCTGGCCTCCTTCGCCGCTTCGTGAGCCCTTTCACTCGCTTTTCCAATCATCGCCCGATACGGCACTGAGGCTGCTTCGGGAGCTCTGCAATCACGCGATAAGCGCCTGGCGACAGCTGCATCGTCACTCACGCGAACGTAGGGGCACCCCTATCCCGCTCGAACTGACGTTCCCCTGGGGCACCCAAAGATTCTGGGGCACCGACCGAGAGTATCTTTGGTTTCGGTCGACGTGGGCGCCCCACGCCATCAGCTGCGGGTTCATGGCGCTCGAGGAGTGGTGCTTCGCCGAGCTTGCGCGCAGCCGCCCCGTTGACGAGCTGATCCAGCAAATCGTCCGCGGGAACGAGTGCATCGCCATCCTGGGTGTCGCGTCGATGCTCGCGCTCCACACCGAGACGGTGTCCGAAACTACGTTGCCGCTCTTTACTTCACAGCGTCTGTTGGCTGCAGACCACAACCGGTTTGGGCAAGACCTCTCGCCGTCTGCGAGCCTAATGGGTTTCACGCATCGCAACGACAAGCCCCACATTGAGGCGATCCAGGTAGCTAATGCCCGCCCGGTCCGCAAGACAGAGCTTAGCTGGATGGTGCCTGGGTTCATTTTTGGTTCTATGCCGTTTCCAGTGGAAATTGACTTCTCAACAAACATGACCCTCGGTG
>ERZ761607.4730-NODE-4730-length-11763-cov-4.791168_pt1 | contig 11763 bp, 10 predicted proteins | sample MGYA00511164_ERZ761607 | MGnify/ENA primary metagenome ERZ761607 (study PRJEB28899, sample SAMN02445080) | bioreactor sludge metagenome | biome: EBPR sludge | place: Australia: Brisbane, Thorneside Wastewater Treatment Plant | collected 2011-06-22 ...
AGGCGGCGCGCAGGGCCACCTCGGTCTTGCCGAAGCCGACGTCGCCGCAGACCACGCGGTCCATCGGCTGGCTGGATTGCAGGTCGCGCAGCACCGCTTCGATGGCAGCGCGCTGGTCGGGCGTCTCCTCGAACGGGAAGCCGGCGGCGAAGGGCTCGTAAATCGCGCGGTCCACGCTCAGCGCCAGTCCGGCGCGCGCCTGCCGGCGCGCCTGGATCTCCAGCAGTTCCGCGGCCACGTCGCGGACCTTCTCGGCGGCCTTCTTCTTGGCCTTGGCCCAGGCTTCGCCGCCCAGCGAGTGCAGTGGCGCGGTCTCCGGTGAAGCGCCGGAGTAGCGGCTGATCAGGTGCAGTTGCGCGACCGGCACGTACAGACGGTCGCCCTTGGCGTACTCGATCTCCAGGAATTCGCCGGGCATGCCGCCCACGTCCATCGCCACCAGCCCGCGGTAGCGGCCGACGCCGTGGTCCTCGTGGACGATGGGCGCGCCTTCGGTCAGTTCGCCCAGGTCGCGGATGATGGCTTCCGGCTCGCGCCCCGCGCGGCGGCCGCGGCGCGCCGGCACGGCGCGCTCGGGGAACAACTGCCGCTCGGTGAGCACGGCGATGCGCGGCTCGTCCAGCGCGAAGCCGTCTTCCAGCGGCGCGACGGCGATAGCGAAGCGGCGGTCGCTGGCTTCGGCTTCGCCATCCGCGACGCCCTCATCCCCGCGCAGGCGAGGACGCAGTGCCTTGGTTTTTCCTCCGGCATCTGCGGGAGCCGCCGGGTTCCCATCTGTGCGGGGACGCCGGGAGGCAAGGAAGTCGGTGAAGCTGCCGACCACGTCCGGCCGCAACTCCGCCGCCTGCAACACCTCCAGCAACGCCTCGCGCCGGCCCGGCGAATCCGCGGCGATCAGCACGCGGCCCGGGTAATGGCCGAGGAAGGATTTCAGCGCTTCGCCGGCCGGCGCGTCCTTCGTCGCCACGGGCAGCGGCGGCAGCGGCTGGTCGCCCAGCGGCAGGGCGTCGGCATGGCGGCTGTGCTGCGGGCCGCAGATCTCGATGCGCGGCGAGCGGTTGAGGCGTTCGCGCAGCGCATCCGGCGGCAGGTACAGCTCGTCCGGCGGCAGCAGCGGCCGTTCGATGTCGTGACGGCGCTGCTCGTAGCGATTGCGCGTCTGCGCCCAGAACGCTTCGGCCGCCTCGCCGAAGCCGTCGGTCAGCAGCGGCAGGGCGTCTTCGCGCAGATAGTCGAACAGTGTGGCGGTCTGGTCGAAGAACAGCGGCAGGTAGTACTCCACGCCGGCCGGCGCCAGCCCGGACTTCAGGTCCTGGTACAGCGCGCTGCGGCGCGTGTCCACGTCGAAGCGCTCGCGCAGCCGCGCCATCGCGCGCTCGGCCGAGGCTTCGTCCAGCGGCACCTCGCGGCCGGGCAGCAGTTGCACGGCGTCGGTCCGGTCCAGCGAGCGCTGGCTCTCCGGGTCGAAATGGCGGATCGAATCGATGGTGTCGTCCAGCAGTTCGATGCGCAGCGGCGCGTCCGCGCCCATCGGATACACGTCCAGCAGGCCGCCGCGCACGGCGAAGTCGCCCGGGTCCAGCACCTGCGGCACGTGGCGGTAGCTGGCCGCTTCCAGCCGGCGCTTCTCCGCGTCGAAGTCCAGCCGCTGGCCGACCCGGTAGTCGAAGCTGCCGCCGGCGACGTGGCGCAGCGGCGGCAGGCGCTGCATCAGCGTCTGCACCGGCACGACCACGATGCCGTGCCGCAGCGAGGGCAGCGTGTGCAGCGCGGCCAGGCGCTGCGAGACGATGTCCGGGTGCGGGCTGAACTGGTCGTAGGGCAGGGTTTCCCAGTCCGGGAACGGGATCACCGGCAGGGGCTGGCCCGCGCCGCCGCCCGTGCCCAGCAGCGTATGCAGGTCCGCTTCCAGTTGGTGCGCCTCGTGGTTGTCGCGGGCGACGACCAGCAGCGGACCGTCGTGCGTCCGCGCGGCCGCCGCGATGGACCAGGCCAGCGCCGTGGGCGAAGCCGGCGCGCGCCACCAGGCGCGGGACTGGCCGCCGCGCGGCAAGGGAGGAAGGGAAATCGAGGAAAGCGGCTTGGCGTTGGGCATGGACACACAAAACGAAGGCAGCGCCGGATGCCGTGGGCGGCCAGCGCGAAAGGAGCGCGCAGTTTAGCAAGCGGCCGCCGCACTGCCGTCATGGCGAGCGGATCGCTCCGTTTCATCGCGTTTCGGCGGGGCGGCCGCGCAGGCGGTGATGGCTATGTCGCGGGCGGGAGAAGGTCTCGTGGCCTTCGGCGGCGGAAGTGGCGCTGCGAAGTTCCGGGCGATGGTGGCGATGGCAGCGATGCGGCGGGCGCAGGCTTGCGGTGGCGGGAATGCCGTCCTGCGGTGCCTTTCCGACCGCGGCGTATAGGGCTTCGCGGGAATTACCCGCAGGGGGCGAGGGAATCGTGCTGCCGCCGTGCTGCCATGCGGATCGGAGCCGGGGAGTGTGCCGTCGAGCGCATGCGGGAAGGCGGTGTCGCGGCTCGATTTCGGTGGGCATCACTGGCTGCCCTTCGATACGGCGCCAAGTGGGTGCAGCGAAGCCAGGCGTGCTTCCTCGGCCGCCGCTTCCGGATTCCGCACAACGGTAGCACCGGTCGCGTGGCAGGAAAACGCCGGCCTGGCGGTCAGAGGTCCTCGTTGAGGTCCAGCACCACGCGTACCAGGCTGGAGCCGTCGTTCTCGCGCACGCGCTCGCGCTTGAAGCCCAGCGACTGCGCCAGCGCCAGCATCGGCTGGTTGCTTTCCAGCACGTCGCCGTAGAGGCGGTCCAGCTTGCGCGAGCGCGCCCACTTGGCCAGCTTGCGCATCAGATGCCGGCCCAAGCCCTGGCCGGCGATGAAGTGGCTGACCAGGATGGCGAACTCGGCGTCGCGCGTGCGCGGCACCAGCGCGGCGCGGGCCACGGCGCCGACCAGCGCCTCGCCCGGCGGCAGGGGCTCGGCCGCGACCAGGGCGAATTCGCTGTTCGGGTCGGGCTGGGCCAGCCGCTGCGCCATTTCCGGCGTCAGTTCCTTCAGGGTGTAGAGGAAGCGGTGGCGGATCTCTTCCGGGCCGAGCAGGCCGAACGCGCCCTGGATGGGGCCGGCGTCCTCGGGGCGGATGGGGCGGATCAGCAGCTCGCGGCCGCTGGGCAGGCGGAAGTGCTCGTGCCAGGGAGGGAGGCGTTTCGGCGCGGTCATGGCGTCATGCTCGCATGAAAGCCGGGGCCCGGGCGAGCGCATGAACAGCGCCGGTTCAGCCGGCCCGGCCCTTGCTGCGCAAGCGCTGCACCAGGGTGACCGCCGCCAGCGCCACGCAGCCGGCGGCGATGCCCACGGCTGCGTTGAACAGCATCGACCACAGCCCGCCGAAGGCGCCGGCGGCATGGGGCTCGATCAGGTGGTGCAGCGCCGGGATGGCGTGCGTCAGGATGCCGCCGCCGACCAGGAACATGGCCACGGTGCCGGCGATGGACAGCCCCTTCATCAGGTACGGGGCGCTGTAGAGGATGCCGCGGCCGAAGGCCCGCTTGAAGCGCGCCCAGCCGTTAGGGCCGGGGTCGCGGTTGAGCGCCATGCCGGCGTCGTCCAGCTTGACGATGCCCGCCACCAGCCCGTACACGCCCACGGTCATGATCAGGCCGATCGCCACCAGGGTCAGCAATTGCTGGGAGAAGGTCTTGCCGGCCAGCGTGCCCAGCGAAATGACGATGATCTCCGCCGACAGGATGAAGTCGGTGCGGATGGCGCCGCGGATCTTGTCCTTCTCGAACGCCACCATGTCCACCTGCTCGTCCTGCACCGCCCGGACCCGCTCGGCGCGGTGCCGGCTCTCCTCTTCGCGGCCGTGCAGGAAGCGGTGCGCCAGCTTCTCCACGCCCTCGTAGCAGAGGAAGGCGCCGCCGGCCATCATCAGCGGCGTGATCAGCGGGATGTCGTGGCCCCTGCCGCGCAGCCAAGCTTCCAGCGCGCTGATCGCCAGTGCGGCCGGTACCAGGATGGCCTTGTTGACCAGCGAGCCGCGCGCCACCGCCCAGACCACCGGCAGTTCGCGGTCGGCCTTCACCCCGGTCACCTGCTGCGCGTTCAGCGCCAGGTCGTCGCCCAGCACGCCGGCGGTCTTCTTGGCCGCCACCTTGGTCATCACCGACACGTCGTCCAGCAGGGTGGCGATGTCGTCGATCAGGGCGAACAGGCTGGAACCGGCCATGTGAGGAGGGATGCCGAGGGGGAAAGGTCGGCGATTCTCGCACAGCCCCCGGGCGCCGCCGCGTGATCGGCCGGGCGGGTCAGGCCGGCGCGCGCAGCCACTCCAGGCGGTGGCTGGCGCCGGCTTCCCCCAGCGTGGCGGCCAGCACCGGCAGGACCGGCGCCAGGGTTTCGTGCAGTTGCCAGGGCGGGTTGAGCACCAGCATGCCGCTGCCGTTGAGGCGCAGCGGCGAGTCGTCAGGCCGCACCTGCAGTTCGGCCACGAAGGCGCCGCGCGACGGCAGGGCGGCGACCTTGCGGAAGAACGGCAGCAGGCTGCGCCGCTGCTTGATCGGGTACCACACGGCATAGGTGGCGGCCGGCCAGCGTTCCAGCGCGTCGCGCAAGGCGGCGACGATCTGCGGGTATTCGGCGTCCTGCGCTTCGTAGGGTGGGTCGATCAGCACCAGCCCGCGGGCGATCCGCTGCGCGCCGGCGCGAGGCGGCAGCAGCGCCTTCATCGCCGTGTAGCCGTCGCGTGCATGCACGGCCACGCGCGCATCGCCGGCGAACAGCGCCTTCAGCGCCTGCGCCTCCTCGGGTTGCAGTTCGCAGGCCGCCAGCCGGTCCTGCGCGCGCATCGCCTGCGCCGCCAGCAGCGGCGAGCCGGGGTAGGCGACCAGCGCGCCGACCGGGTTGTTGGCTTCCACCGCCTTCAGGTAGCGCTCGGCCGGCGCGGGCAGGCGCGGCACCGCCGCCAGCTTGAACACGCCCTCGTCGGCCTCGGACGTCTTGCGGCTCTCCGCCCCGCCCAGCAGGTAGCGGCCGCGCCCGGCGTGGGTGTCCAGCACGAAGAACGGCGCGTCCTTGCGGCACAGCGCGTCCACCAGCGCCAGCAGGACGATGTGCTTGAGAACGTCGGCGTGGTTGCCGGCGTGGAAGGCGTGGCGGTAGTTCACCCGGCAAGGATAGCCGGTATGCTGCGCGCCATGCCGCGCGTACTGATTGCCGAAGACGAACCCGCCATCGCCGATGCCGTGCTCTATGCCCTGCGCAGCGAGGGCCTGGAGGCCGAGCACTGCCTGCTCGGCCGCGAAGTGGTGCCGCGGGTGCGGGCCGGCGGCATCGACGTGGTGGTGCTGGACGTGGGCCTGCCCGACGGCAGCGGCTTCGACGTGTGCCGGGAACTGCGCGCCGCCAGCGATGTGCCGGTGATCTTCCTGACCGCGCGCAACGACGAGATCGACCGCGTGCTGGGGCTGGAACTGGGCGCGGACGACTACATGGCCAAGCCGTTCTCGCCGCGCGAGCTGGTGGCGCGGGTGCGCGCGCGCCTGCGCCGGCCGTCGTCCGGCGCGGCGGCGGGCACGCCGGCCGCGGCCGGCGGCTGGACGCGGCGCGGCGCCTTCGCCATCGACCGCGAAGGCCACCGCATCCGCTACCGCGAGCAGCCGCTGGACCTCACCCGCTACGAATACGCGCTGCTGGACGCGCTGCTGCAGCGCCCCGGCGCCATCCTCAGCCGCGCGCAACTGATGGATCGCGGCTGGGACAGCGACGCCGACAGTGCCGACCGTACCGTGGACACCCACGTCAAGACGCTGCGCGCCAAGCTGCGCGCGGCCGGCGCCGACCGGGACCCGATCCGCACCCATCGCGGCCTGGGCTACGCGATCGAGGCCTGACGTGCGGCTCGGGCTCAAGCTCGTCCTTGGCTTCTTCCTGATCGTGGGCATCGCCGCCTTCTTCGTGATGCGGGTGTTCGTCAACGAGGTCAAGCCGGGCGTGCGCCAGGCGATGGAATCCACCCTGGTGGACGCGGCCAACATGCTGGCCGAGATCGCCGCGGCCGACCTCAAGGCCGGCCGCATCGCCGACGGCGCCTTCGCCGCCGACGTCGCCCGCGCGCAGCAGCGCGATCCCAAGGCGTGGGTGTGGCGCTTCCACAAGCGCACGGTGGACTACCGCGTCACCGTGACCGACGTCCGCGGGCGGGTGGTGTTCGACTCGCAGGGGCGCGACGTGGGGCGCGACAACTCGCGCTGGAACGACGTCTACCGCACCCTGCGCGGCGAGTACGGCGCGCGCTCCAGCCCGGAGTCGCCGGGCGACCCGGACAACACGGTGATGCACGTGGCCGCGCCGGTGTACGACCCGGACGCGCCCGGCACGCTGCTCGGCGTGCTCACGCTGTCCCAGCCCAACCGCAGCATCGAGCCCTTCATCGTCGCCAGCCAGCGCAGCATCCTGCTGCGCGGCGCGTGGCTGATCGGCATCTCGGCGCTGATCGGCGTGCTGATGACCTGGTGGCTGGTGCGCGGCATCGGCGGGCTCAACCGCTATGCGCAGGCGGTCAGCGCCGGCGAGCCCGCGCCGCCGCCGCGGCCGCGCCGCGACGAGATCGGCGACCTGGGCTGCGCGATCGAGGCGATGCGGCGCAAGCTGGAAGGCAAGGCCTACGTGGAGCAGTACGTGCAGTCGCTGACCCACGAGATGAAGAGCCCGCTGGCGGCCATCCGCGGCGCGGCGGAACTGTTGCAGGAACCGCTGCCGGAAGAGGACCGCCGGCGCTTCGCCCGCAACATCCAGGCGCAGGAGCAGCGCCTCACCGAGACCATCGACAAGCTGCTGGCGCTGGCCGAAGTGGAACAGCACGGCTGGCTGCAGAAGCGCGAGCGGGTCGATGCCGCGGCGCTGGCCGAGCAGGCCGTGCAGGGGCGGGAAACCGAACTCACCCCGCAGGGCGTGGAGGTGGTGCGGGTGCCGCCGGCCGGTGCGTGGGCGGTGGAGGGCGATGCCTTCCTGCTGCGCCGCGCGCTGGCCAACCTGCTGGACAACGCCATCGCCTTCTCGCCGCCGGGCGGCACGGTGGAACTGGCGGTCGAGGCCGCGGACGGGCAGGTGCAATTCTTCGTCCGCGACCGGGGGCCCGGGGTGCCGGACTACGCGCAGGAGCGCGTGTTCGAGCGTTTCTATTCGCTGCCGCGGCCGGGCAACGGCCAGCGCAGTTCCGGCCTGGGCCTGCCGTTCGTGCGCGAGGTGATGCGCCTGCATGGCGGCGAGGTCGCGCTGCGCAACCGCCCCGGCGGCGGTGCGGAAGCGGTGCTGACGCTGCCGGTGGTCTGAGCGCCGAGGCGACAGGGGCAGGCGGCCGGAGGCTGCAGGAGGGGGCTCCAGCCCCGACGGCTTTCCCGGTCCGCCTGTCGGGGCTGAAGCCCTCCTGCAGGGGATGGTCGGGTCTGTGGTCGTCGGCTTGCGCCACGACCGATCCTCAGACTGTCGAAAGGCGCTTCGCCGGATGACGGAACCCGCTGCGGGGAGGGTGGCACCCGCACTTCACACAGCCTTCAAACACGCTCCCCGCCGGTTGCACGGAGCCGGCGGACGATGCACCGCGTATCCAACCGGGGCATCGACATGAAGTCATTGAAGCTGTTGTTGCGTTTCCTCACCGTCGGCGGGCTGGTCCTGCTGCTGCTCATTCCGCTGATGATGATCGGCGGCGTCGTCCACGACCGCGAACGCTACCGCAGCCAGGCCGAGGCGCGGGTCTCGCAGAGCATGGCCGGAGCGCAGCAGGTGGTCGGCCCGCTGCGGGTCGTGCCCTGGCGCGAGGAGCGCCTGGTCAACGCCTTCAAGGAGGATGGCACGCCGGAAACGCGCCGTGACGTGAAGGAAGGCTATGTGTTGCAGACGCCGGCGACCCTGGTGGTGGAAGGCACATTGCAACCGGGCGAGCGCCGCATCGGCCTGTACACCGTCAACGTATACGAATGGAGGGCGGCGATGAAGGCTGGCTTCGCGGCGTTCCAACCGCCACAGGCCGACGGCCGCAGCTACGGCCGGCCCTACGTGGTGGTGGGCATGGCCGACGTGCGCGGGCTGGTCGGCACGCCGGCGTTGCAGGTCGACGGCGTGCCGCGCCCGCTGGCCGCCGGCGCGGGCGCGCTGTCCGCGCGCATGGAAGGCATCCACGCGCCGCTGGACGCGGAGGGCGGCGCGCTGCCGGCCAGCACCGTGCACCTGGAGATGGCACTGGCCGGCACGCAGACGCTGGGCGTGGCGCCGATCGCCGACAGCAACGACATCGCGATCCGCTCGTCCTGGCGGCAGCCGTTGTTCGGCGGCCGTTTCCTGCCGAACGACAAGACCCTGGACGACACGGGCTTCAGCGCGCGCTGGCGGGTCTCCTCGCTGGCCAGCGCCGCGCAGAGCCAGCTCGAAGCCGCGTCCGGCAGGCTGACCAGCCCGCCCTCGCTGCGCATGTCGCCGGCCGGCTACGGGGCCGATGAAGTCGGCGATACCGCCATCGACAGCGCCGTGGTGAGCCTGGCCGACACCGTGGACGTGTATACCCAGGTCGACCGCGCCACCAAGTACGGCATCCTGTTCGTGGTGCTGACCTTCGTCGGCTTCGCCCTGTTCGAGCTGATCAAGCGCCTGCCGATCCATCCGCTGCAATACCTGCTGGTCGGGCTGGCGCTGGCGATCTTCTTCCTGCTGCTGCTCAGCCTGTCCGAGCACATCGCGTTCTGGCAGGCGTATCTGGTCTCGGCGGCGGCGTGCATCGGGTTGCAGGGTTTCTACCTGTCCGGGGTGCTGCGCAGCCGCCTGCGCGCGGCCGGCTTCGCGGCCATGCTGACGGCGCTGTACGGCGTGCTCTACATCCTGCTCAAGTCCGAGAACAACGCGCTGCTGATGGGCTCGCTGCTGCTGTTCGGCATCCTGGCCGTGATCATGTGGGTCACCCGCAAGGTGGACTGGTATGCGCTGGGCACGGAGCTGCGCTGAGCCATGCCGCGGGCACGGCGCCGGCGGTCCGGTCGGGTTGCGCTGGCGGCCGTGTTCGCCCTGGCCGCGCTGGGGTGGACGATGAACCGGGTGCGCATCTACCACCGCGCGCAGCAACTGCTGCCGGCGGCGGTCGAGACCTCCGGCATGCAGCGGTTCGCGATGTCGCCGGGGCAACTGCAATGCATGTTGTTCGGCCTGCTGCTGCGCTGCGAATCGCACGGGGCGGTGGTGCTGGAACTCTCGGACCAGTCGGCCGCCGCCATCGGGCGGCAGGGGCTGGCCTATTTCGAGGGCGCCACCACCTCGCGCGGCGCGCTGTCGCGGCGCGGGCCCGCGCACTACGACCCTTGGCGGCGCTCGCCGCTGCCGGAAGCGTGGAGCCGCACCGAGACCGGTTCCGGCCTGTGGCCCGGCGTGGCCCACGTGGACGTCGGCGCGGGCATGCGCCGGCGCCTGTCCACGGCGTGGCGCGACGGCGCGTACTACACCCGCACGACCACCGGCCGCGCCTGGCTGGTGGTGCTGCCGGACGAGCGCCTGGTGGTCTATAGCTGGTGGGACTGAGCGCCGCGCGCTTCGTCCGGCCGATGGCCTGCGCTAGAGTTCGGCCATGACTCCGACGCATACCATCGGCCTTTTCCGCGGGCTGGACATCGCGCCCTGGCTGGACGACGTCGCGCGCCTGCGCGTGGCGGTGTTCCGCGATTGGCCCTATCTGTACGAAGGCGACCCGGGCTACGAGCGCGACTACCTGGCCGCCTACGCCGCCTCGCCGGACAGCCTCTTCGTGCTGGCCATGCAGGACGGGCAGGTGGTGGGCGCCTCCACCGGGCTGCCGCTGGCGGACGACGCCGAGGCTTTCCGCCGGCCGTTCGAGGATTCGGACATCGCGCCGGGAGGCGTGTTCTATTTCGGCGAATCGGTGCTGCTGCCGGCCTACCGCGGCCGCGGCATCGGCCATGCCTTCTTCGACCGCCGCGAGGCGCATGCGCGCGCGCTGGGCCGCTTCGCGTGGACTGCGTTCTGCGCGGTGGACCGCGACGAAGGCGATCCGCGCCGGCCGGCCGGTCATCGGGACAACGACGCCTTCTGGGGCAAGCGCGGCTACGTGCGCCGGCCGGGGATGACGATGCGGCTGCCGTGGGCCGAGACCGGCCGCGGCGAAGTGGAGCATGCGCTGACGTTCTGGCTGCGCCCGCTGGAGCCCGCGCCATGAAGGTCGCCGTCGCCAAGTATCCGGTCCAGGCGCCCGCCGATTTCGCCTTTGCCGAACGCCAGGCGTGCGTGCTGGGCGAGGCCGCGGCGCGCGGCGCGCGCATCGCGGTGTTGCCGGAATACCTGTCGCTGGAACTGGCGGCCACGTTCGATGCGGCCACGCGCGGCGACCTGCACGCTTCGCTGGCGGCGATCCAGGCGTACCGCGGCGACTGGCTGGCGCTGTACGCGCGGCTGGCGCAGGCGCTGGACCTGTCCGTGGTGGCCGGCACCTTCCTGCTGGCGCAGGGCGACGGCCGCTACCGCAACCGCTGCGACGTGTTCGCGCCGCAGGGCGCGCATGCGTGGCAGGACAAGCTGCAACTGACCGGCTTCGAGAAGGCGCTGGGCGCCATCGACGGCGGCGATGCCTTGAAGGTGTTCGACCTCGACGGCGTGCGCGCGGGCGTGGCCGTCTGCTACGACAGCGAATTCCCGCTGCCGGTGCGCGCGCAGGCCGAGGCCGGCGCGCGCCTGCTGCTGGTGCCCAGTTGCACCGACACCGAGGCCGGCGCGACCCGCGTGCGCGTGGGGTGCCTGGCCCGTGCGCTGGAGAACCGCCTGATCGTGGCGCAGTCGGTGACGGCGGGCGAGGCGCCCTGGAGCCCCGCGCTGGACATCAACACCGGCGAGGCCGCGGTCTTTGCGCCTATGGATCGCGGCTTTCCCGCCGACGGCATCGTCGCGCAGACCGCGGGCGAGCAGGCGTGGGCCATCGCCGACCTCGACCTCGGCGCGCTGGAACGCAGTCGCGCCGAGGCCCAGGTGGCGAACGACCGCGATTGGCCGGCCCAGCTACAGCCGGCGCTGGTGCGCGCACGGGTGGAACGCCTCGCCTGAGCGATGCGGCCGCACAGGCGGCCGCTCAGCGCTCCCAGCGGAACACCTCTTCCAGCGGCTTGCCGAACACCTCGGCAATGCGGAAGGCGCATTCCAGCGTCGGCGAATACTTGCCGGCCTCGATCGCCGCGATGGTCTGCCGGGTCACGCCCACGCGCCTGCCCAGGTCGGCCTGGGTCATCTCGCCGGCCAGGAAGCGCAGCGTGCGCACCTGGTTGCTGATGCGGCCCTCAGGCATGCCAGCCTCGGCGGTAGCCATGGATGACCAGGCCGGAGTGGACGGATTCGGCCGCGGCGATCGCCAGCAGCGCGGCATGCACGATGGACCAGCCGCCGGTGGTGAAGGGCATCACGCAGCCCACGACGATGATGCCGGCCATCAGCACGTAGTACGCGTAGACCGACGCGCGCGCTTCGATCTGCCGGTCGCGCTCGTCGATCGGCGTCGGCGTGCCGTCCTCCTCGCGCTGGCGGCCCAGCAGCGCGGTCAGCCCGGCGATGACGCCCAGCGACCCCAGGGCCAGCGCCAGCAGGCTGATGCGCTGCCCCATGTGCATGGCGGCGACGGCACCGGCGTTGAGCGATATGTAGGCGAAGTACAGGCCGAAGACGACGGCCAGCGCCGTCAGCCAGACCCAGGCGAACCGTTCCCGCGACAGCATGGTGGTGCTC
>ERZ761607.4732-NODE-4732-length-11760-cov-5.820931_pt1 | contig 11760 bp, 14 predicted proteins | sample MGYA00511164_ERZ761607 | MGnify/ENA primary metagenome ERZ761607 (study PRJEB28899, sample SAMN02445080) | bioreactor sludge metagenome | biome: EBPR sludge | place: Australia: Brisbane, Thorneside Wastewater Treatment Plant | collected 2011-06-22 ...
GGCCGGCTGCAACCGCGACGTCCCAGCTGCATGGTCGCACTATGCGGCGCAGCACGATGCCGGGTGCGTGACTGACGGCGTGCCGACACCCCGACATGATTCTGTGCATGCGCAGCATGCCGATGCCAGGCTCAGAGGACGGGCCCCGTTTCCTTACCAGGAATCGGCCCAAGCCTTCATGCATCCGGACTCCGACGAGGCACGACCTCCGGAAACCCTTGCTGGGGGCGGCTTCCAGGAGCAGTTATGAACAAACCCCCTGTTTTTTCAACATTCATAGAGCGGACCGCCGGAAACCCTTGACAGACGCGGGTCTGCGGATACATTTGTCCGCGAGTTCTCAAACCACAACTCAAACACAAAACACCATGGGTCTGAACAAAGCTGAACTGATCGAGAGCATCGCGAACGAAGCGAAGATCTCCAAGGCCGATGCCAAGCGCGCGTTGGATGCCTTCGTGAACAACACCACCAAGGCCCTGAAGAAGGGCGAGCGCGTGGCCCTCGTGGGCTTCGGCACCTTCAGCATCTCCAAGCGCGCAGCTCGCAAGGGCCGCAACCCCCAAACGGGCAAGGAGATCAAGATCGCTGCCAAGAAGGTGGTTAAGTTCAAGGCCGGCGCCGACCTCTCCAACAAGGTGAAGTAAGCACCCCTTGCGATCCTCGGAAAGCCCCTCGCCTCGGCGGGGGGCTTTTCTTTGCGGCTCATCACTCAACCATGACCGACCAGCAGCTCTATGACCGGCTCTGCGCGTTCATCACCGACAACAAGCGGGCGCTCTTCGAACGCATCGCGCCGCTGCGCACACGCCATGTCACCTGCGTGCTCGAGGATATCTACCAGGCGCACAATGCCAGCGCGGTGGTGCGGACCTGTGACCTGCTCGGGGTCCAGGATCTTCACATCATCGAGAACAGGAACAAGTACACCGTGAACCCGGACGTGACGCTTGGTTCATCGAAGTGGGTGGATATGCACCGGTGGCGCGGCCAAGACGACAACACCGCCCGCTGCATCGCCCATCTGAAGGCACTTGGATACGCCGTCGTCACCACATCGCCGCACGCGGACCATGTCACTCCTCACACCATACCGCTGGACCGGCCGCTCGCCTTCTGCTTCGGCACGGAACTCACCGGGGCCAGCGATGCCCTGATCGCGCAATCGGACCTCACGCTACGCATCCCCATGTACGGTTTCACGGAGAGCTACAACATCTCCGTGTCGGCCGCCATCACCCTGTACACGGTGATGGAACGCCTCCGCACATCAGCCATCGATTGGCGTTTGAGCGAGGTTGAGCTTGCCCGCCTCAAGCTCTCCTGGGCGCGCAAAGTGGTACATAGCGCCGCCCACCTGGAGGAGCGCATAAAGGCGGAAGGAGCAGCAGGCTGACGGCCTCGCCTCCCGGGGGAACGGGCCCTTTTCGACACATGCGGGTTGACAATGGGCAAGCCTAAGGCCGAGAGGTAGGCGGCGGCCCGGTAGCTTCGCGGCACATCAACAACTCATCCGACCATGGGTAAAGGCGACAAGAAGACCAAGAAGGGCAAGCGCCGCCTAGGCAGCGCAGGCAAGACCCGCCCCAGCAAGCGCAATGCGCTGCGTGCGGCGCGCAAGGCCGCCGGCAAGAAAGCGGCGCCCAAGAAGGCAGCCGCCAAGAAGGCCGCGCCCAAGAAGGCAGCTGCCAAGAAGGCCGCGCCCAAGAAGGCAGCCAAGAAGGACTGACCGGGCCATCGCCCATGAAGCCAAGGCCCCTGGCGACAGGGGCCTTCTTCATTCAAGTGACTCAGGGCTGCAGCCTCACGCGCAGCCATTCGCCTGTGCTGAGCTGCTCGAAGGCGATCCGGTCATGCAGGCGGTTGGGCCTGCCCTGCCAGAACTCGATCCGCACGGGCCGCACCCGGTATCCGCCCCAATGCAAAGGCCTGGGCACCTCGGCATCCTTGAACCGTTCCGCCCACCGACCGTAGCGATCCTCCAAGGATTGGCGATCGGGCACCGGACGGCTCTGGTCGCTGCTCCAGGCGCCGATCTTGCTATCGCGGGGGCGTGATGCGAAATAGGCATCGCTCTCCCCGGGGCCAACCGGTTCGGCACGGCCCTCGATGCGGACCTGCCGCTCCTGCTGGGGCCAGAAGAAGGAGAGCGCGGCGCGCGGGTCGCGCTCAAGGTCCATCGCTTTCCGGCTATTGTGGTTGGTGTAGAAGACGAAGCCGCGCGCGTCGAACGAACGGAGCAGCACCACACGGCAGCTGATGGTCAGTGATCCCATCGTGGCGAGCGTCATGGCATGATGCTCAGGCACGCCGTCCGCCTCGGCATCATCCATCCAGCGCGCGAAGAGCGCGATGGGGTCCATGCCCGCCGCCTCCTCCGTGAGCGATGCGCGGCCGTACTCGATCCTATGGTGCAAGTGCCTTTCCTGGCTCATGAGTGGAACTTCGAGCGCGCAAGTTATCCGCCGGAACGCCGCCCTCATCGGTAAATGCCCCTTGCCACAGCAACCAATGGGCTGCTACCTTCAGCACCGCATGCCAGACCTGCTCGACTTCCAGCCGGAGAATCGCCACCAGCCAGCGCGCGGCAGGCTGCTGGTGAGCGAGCCTTACCTGCCGGACCCTTACTTCCGCAGGACCGTGGTACTGCTATGCGACCACAGTGCGGAAGGCTCATTCGGCTTCGTGCTGAACCGGCGGATGGACCTGACGGTGAACGACCTCATGCAGGACCTGCCGCCTATCGCCTCGCAGGTGGGCATCGGCGGGCCCGTGCAGAGCGGGGAACTCTACTACCTGCACACCTTGGGGGCGCACATACCCGGTAGCGTAGAGGTGGTCGATGGGGTTCACATGGGTGGCGACTACGAGCAGCTGCGGTCCGTCCTGGCCACCGACCCGCGGCTTTCCCGGCACGTGCGCTTCTTCGTGGGCTACAGCGGCTGGGGCCCGGACCAGCTGAGGAAGGAACTGGATGACCGCTCATGGCTGGTCGCCCCGGCCAGCAAACGGAGCGTGATGTCGCCGGCCGTGGATGAGCTCTGGCGGAACACGCTCCGCTCCATGGGGCGGGCGTTCGCCCCGCTCGCAGATTTCCCCGAGGACCCCTCGCTCAACTGAGCGTCGATGATACGATCAGCCCGGTGAGCATTCCCGAGAGCTTGTGCGCGTAGCGCTTCGTGCGGTAGCCACCCACCCATCGAATGCCCTGGATGGCATTGGTGAAGAACAGCTCATCAGCAGCGAGCAGGTTCTGCGGATTCAGGGAGCACTCGTACACCTTCACACCATTGGCCAGCGCCAGGTTGATGACCTGGGCGCGCATCACGCCACCGATGCAGCCATCGGTGAGCGAGGGGGTGTAGAGCACCCCGTTGCTGACGATGAAGATGTTGCCCGCACTGCTCTCGATGATGTTGCCACGGTCGTTCTGCAGGAGGCAGTCATCGAGGCCACGGGCCCTGGCCCACAGCGCCGCCATGATATAGTACTGGCAGTTGAGGGTCTTGTGCCTCGAAAGCTCATTCACCGGCTTCCGTATCTCCGGCCAGATGTCGACCTGCAGACCGGTGGGGTTGAGCACATGGTGCGGATCGGGCAGCGCATTCAGCTCGATGGCGTACCGGCCGGCGTCCTGCTCCGGCCTGTAGTAGCCGCCCCCGCCGCGGTAGAGGGTGAACCGCGCTCGGCCGCTGCTGATGCCCGAACGCTCGACCACCGCAGCAATGGCTTCACCGAAACGCTGGCGGTCGAATCCGTCAGGGAGCGTTATGCGCAGCAGCTCGGCACCCGTGGTGAGGCGGGCCCAATGCGCATCCAGGAAGCAGGCCCTGCCGCCCACCACACGGATGCTCTCGAAGAGGCCATCGCCGAAATGGAAGGCGCGATTGTCCAGCCGCAGTACCGGCTCATCCGCCGGGAACAGCGTGCCATTGTGGTCTACCCAAGCGCTCATCGGGTGCGAAGTTCGTTCTTCAGGGCGAGCCGCAAAGACCCGTTGGGCTCCATCAGCACCCCGCGCACACCGGCACCGGCAGCGGCCTCCATGTCACGCTCGCGGTCGCCCACCATGAGCGATCCCTGCGGGTCGATGCCATGGCGGGCGATGGCGCGCTCCAGCAGGAGGGACCCGGGCTTCCTGCAAAGGCAGCGGCCCTTGGAGGGATGGTGCGGGCAGAACAGGATATCCGCAAGGAACACGCCCTCCGCCGCCAGATGGGCCACGAGGTGGTCGTGCACGACGTTCACCTCTGAGATGCCGTACAGACCCAGGCCGACCCCGCTTTGATTGGTGATGACCACCAGGAGGTAGCCCTGCGCTGCCGCCTGCCGCAGCACATCCGCCACATCCGGCAGCACCTCGAAATCCTCCAGCCTCCAGGTATGCTGACCGCGCTCGCGGTTGAGCACGCCATCGCGATCAAGGAAGAGGGCACGGCAGGAACCCCGTTCGCTCATGGTAGGACCTGATTGAAGAACCAAGGCACCAACGCCGGCTCCACGACGATCATGAAGGCCACACCGAAGAGGGCGCCATAGAAGTGCGCATCGTGCGCCACGTTGTCGTCGGCTCGCTTATCCATGTACCATGAGTAGGCGAGGTACAGGAGACCGAAGGCCCAGGCCGGTAACTCCATCGGGAGCAAGAACAAGGCGATTCGATTGGTGGGGGTCATCAGGATGTAGGCGAAGAGCACCGCGGAGACAGCACCGCTCGCTCCAACGGCCCTATAGTTCGGATCGCGGAGATGCCGCCCATAGGCGGGCAGCGAGGAGAACAGGATGCCGCCCGCGTAGAGCGCCGCGAACGGCAGGGCCGGAGGCGCAGCCGTGAGTTGGGCAAGCCTCGGCTCCAGGTCATGGCCGAACATGAAGAGCACGAGCATGTTCACCAGGAGGTGCGGGCCATTGGCGTGGATGAAAGCGTGGGTGAGGAATCGGTGCCACTGGCCGCGTGCCTTGATGACGAAGGGCTCGAATAACAGATCGTTGAAGAGCCGGGAATCAGCGAAAGCGGCCAAGGACAGGGCCACCGACAGGACAATCGCCGTAAGGGTGACAGGGCTCAGGATGAAAAGCGTCTCCAGCACGGCGACGGTTCAATAGGTGAAGTCCCTGGCGATGCGCCATCCCTGGGCCGTGCGGACCCAGAGCAGCGCGAATCCCCCCCGGAGGGTATCCGCCTCCCGGTGCAGCGTCCATGTGCCCGTGACCCAGGCATGATGGCCGCCAGCAGGGACCACCTCAGCGATGCCGAAGCCCAGGTCTCCCATGGAGGCCTTGTCCGGGTAAGCCCGGCGGTAGTCAGACGTCACCCGGTCCCTTCCGCAGGTAAGCCGTTTAGGGCTACGGAAGCAGACCGTATCGGAATAGGCCGCCATGAAGGCGTCAATGTCGCCCCGGTCCCATGCCGCCTCCTGCTCCACCATGGCCTGGCGTATGGCCTGTTCATCCGCGGCACCGTGCGGAGCGGAACAGGCTGCGATCAAGGGGAGCATCAACCAACGACGCATGGCAGCGAAGGAAACGAAAAAGGCCACCCGTAACGGTGGCCTTCGTAGCGCGGGGGAGACTTGAACTCCCGACCTCATGATTATGAATCATGCGCTCTAACCAGCTGAGCTACCGCGCCATGCTCCCCAAAGGCTTCCGCCAAGGGGCGGCAAATATAATCATCTCCTAAAGGCATCGTGTCCATGGCCTGCTTGCAGAGGAAATCGATCTCTCTACCTTTAGCCGCAACCCTACCTCTTCCCTTATTCCTCATGGCTCAGAAGAAGAAGACCGCCCCCAGGAAGCCGGTGCGCAAGCCGGCTCGGAACAAGAAGGCGGTTCCTGCGAAACCGAAAGCGAAGGCCGGTCCCCGCAGTGCATCGGCCAAGCCCAGACCCAAACCGGCATCCAAGAAGCCGAAACCCGTCGGGAAGGGCGGAGCCACGGTAAAGAAGCCAACCAAGGCCAAGCAGCCCCCCAAGGCTGCAGCGAAGAAACCGGTGCGCGCCGCGAACCCGGTTGCGAAGCGCGGGAGCGCGGCTCCTGCCAAACCGAAGCGCATGGCCCCAGCCAAGAAGAATGCGTCTGCTGCTGCGAAGGGGCGCACACCCTCGGCCAAAGCGCTGCCCCCCCCACCCCGTCCCACTGCCGCGGCTCAGCGACCCAAGGCCAAGCCGTCGCAGGCCGCGCCGGCACAGGCAGCCCCCAAACCGGCGGCAATCGCCCAGAAGCCTGCCCCTCCCCGCACTGGAGCACAGCCGAGGCCCGCAGAGCGCAGGGCGGCAAAGGAGCGCGTGGTGATGGAGTTCCAGGTGAACAGCGCACCGAACGTCCTCTACGAGCTCATCTCCACCCCCAGCGGATTCAGTGAATGGTACTGCGACGATGTCAACGTGCGCGGAGACCAATACGTCTTCATCTGGAACGGCGAGGAGGAGGCCGTCACGCTCATCGGCAGGAAAGCCCCTGAAGTGATCCGCTTCCATCGCAATGACGACGATGACCACGCGGCATTCTTCGAATTACGGATCCGGATCGATGCCATGACCAATGAAGTGGCGCTGATCGTCACGGACCATGCCTGGCCTAATGAGGTAGAGGCCACCCGCAACCTCTGGGCGTCGCAGATCGCCAATCTCGTGCGCGTCCTGGGCGCCTGAGGCGCCAGGCGACCGACCTTTGCCCGGTCGGCGAATGAAGAAGCTGCATGCGATGATCATCCGGGCCTTCCTGGGCCCGTTGGCGGTGACCTTCCTCATCGTGGTGTTCATCCTGGTGATGCAGTTCCTCTGGAAGTATGTGGATGACTTGATGGGCAAGGGGCTGGAGTGGCACGTGATGCTCGAGCTCCTCACCTATGCTGGCGCGAGCTTCGTGCCGCTGGCTCTCCCCCTCGCCATCCTGCTCTCCTCCCTGATGACCATGGGCGGGCTGGGCGAGAACTCGGAGCTGGTGCCCATGCGATCGGCGGGCCTCGGGCTCGGCCGCATCCTTCACCCTTTGATCGCCTTCACGGCGTTCCTCGCGATAGGCTCGCTCCTGTTCAGCAATCATGCGCTTCCCCGGGCCAACCTCAAGTTCCAATCGCTCCTCTGGGACCTGCGCGAGAAGAAGCCTGCGCTCAGCATCACCCCGGGCGTCTTCTACAACGGCATCGAGGGCTTCGCGATCCGTGTGATGGACAAGGACCCCGACACGGGCCGGCTTTCCGACGTGCTCATCTACGACCACCGGGACCAGCGTCGCGGCAATGGAACGGTGATCCGGGCTAGGCAGGGCACCATGCAGCGGAGCGCGGACGGCTTGTTCCTGCTGCTCACCCTGGAGGACGGCCGGTTCTACGACGAGGGCGGCCCGGGCGGTGAACGGGAGGGCTATCGTCCCATGATGCGTGGCACCTTCGCCAAGGATGTCATCACCATGGACCTGAGCGGCCTTGGGCTCCGCCGAACGGACGAGGACCTTTTCAAGGACAACTACAAGATGCTCGCGCTCGACCAGCTGCAGCAAGGGGAGGACAGCCTGCGTGTGCAGGCTGCGCTCCGGCGGAACGAGCAGCAGGCGCACTTGAGGAACAGCCTCTTCCTGCTTCGGGGCAGCCACCCGGCGCTCAAGCGCGACACCACCGCCTACGTGGGCATGACCCGGTGGATCGCCTCGCGGCCCCCTCCGGCGCGCCAAGAGCTCTTCGACCTGGCCATGAACATGGCGCGCAACAATGCCGGCTACTGCGAACGCAGCGCCGCGGAACTGGATGGCCGCCGGGAGCAGGTGGCCCGCTTCGCAGCGGAGTGGCACCGCAAGCCGATGCTCGCGGCCGCCTGCATGGTCTTCTTCCTGATCGGCGCACCGCTCGGCGCCATCATCCGGCGCGGCGGCATGGGGCTGCCCGTGGTGCTGGCCATCGTCTTCTTCCTCGTCTTCCACATCGTCTCCTTCGCTATGGAGAAGCTGGTCATCGCAGGCGGGATCACGGCATGGGCCGGCATGTGGATGGGCATCCTGGTGCTGCTGCCCGTCGGCCTCTTCATCACCTGGAAGGCTGCGATGGACAGCCCCCTCCTCGACCGTGATGCGTATTATCGCGGCTGGGAGCGCGTGCGCTCCATTTGGCGCCGACATGCGCATCCTCCAGCTGTGCAATAAGCCTCCATGGCCGCCCATCGATGGCGGTAGCAAGGCCATGCACAACCTCACGCGTGGGCTGCTTCGCGCGGGCCATGTGGTGAAGGTCTTGTGCATCACCACACCGAAGCACGGGCTTGACCCCTCGGAGGTCCCGGGCGACCTGGCCTCCGCAACACGGATGGAGGGCGTGTACGTGGATACGAGCCTGAATATCGTGGATGCCTTCACGGACCTGGTAACGGCCGACAACTACAACATCAGCCGCTTCTTCTCCCCGGACATGGACATCAGGCTTATCCGACTGCTCACCGAGGAGCAGTTCGACGTGGTGCAGTTGGAGAGCCTGTTCATGACACCGTACATCCCCACGCTGCGCCGCTACTCCAAGGCCCGCATCGTCCTGCGGTCGCACAACCTCGAGTACGTCATCCAGGACCGCATCGCGCAAGGCGAACGGAACCCCTTGAAGCGGCCCTACAGGAGGTTCCTCGCAAGGCAGCTGCAGCGCTACGAGATGGACGTGCTCGACCGGGTGGATGGCGTTGCAGCGATCAGCCCCAGCGATGCCGAGCACTTCGCTGCGCATGGCACGCACACGCCAATCGCGACCATACCCTTCGGCGTGGACCCGGAGGAGTACCCTGCGGACCCGCACCCGGAAGGCAAGCCGCCGGTCTTCTTCCACTTGGGCAGCATGGACTGGCTGCCGAATGAGGAGGGCATCCGGTGGCTCTTGGACTCGGTCTGGCCCAAGGTGCTTCGGAAGCGCCCGGATGCCCGGCTCGACCTCGCGGGGAACAGGATGCCCGCAGACCTTATCCAGCGCGAATTGCCCGGCGTTGAGGTGAAGGGACGCGTGAAGAACGCGGTGGCCTACATGCGGCGCCGGCAAGTAATGGTGGTGCCGCTTTTCAGCGCCGGCGGGATGCGGGTGAAGATCGTGGAGGGCATGGCCATGGGCAAGGCCGTCATCTCCACCCCCATCGGCGCGGAGGGCATCTCCTGCACCCATGGCAAGGACATCCTGCTGGCCAGTACGGCCACCGCCTTCGCGGACCAGATGATCGCCCTGCATGGAGACCCCGCCCAGGCATCGGCACTGGGTACTGCCGCGCGGCGGTTGATCGAACGTTCCTATTCGGACGCCCCTATCGTGCAGGAACTGGAGGCCTTCTACAAGCTCCTGCTGAAAGGATGAGGCTCCTTGTGCTCCTCTCCCGCGTGCCCTATCCCTTGGAGAAGGGGGACAAGCTCAGGGCCTATCACCTGATCGCCCGGCTCGCCCGGCGCCATGAGGTCCACCTCGTATGCCTCAGCGACATGCGGACGGTGCAGGCCCATATCGATCACCTGGCCGGAATCTGCGCCAGCATCGAGGTCATCCGCATCCCGCGCTGGCGGGTCGTGATGAAGCTCATCACCGCCGTGTTCACCCGCCTGCCGGTGCAGGTGGTGTACTTCTACCACCGTCATGCGCAGCGCCGGATCGACGAAGCCATCGACCGCATCCGGCCCGACCATGTGCTGTGCCAGCTGGTGCGCACCACCGAATACGTCCGCCGGCGCTATGGCCTGCACAAGACGCTCGATTACATGGACACGCTGAGCAAGGGAATGGAGCGGCGCACGGAAACGGCCCCCTTCTACCTGAAGCCCATCTTCAGGCTGGAGACCCGGCGCCTCATCCGCTACGAGAACCTCATGCTCGACCAGTTCGACAATGCCGTCATCATCAGCTCCCAGGACCGCGACTACATCTATCATCCGTTGCGGAACCGGATGGCGGTGGTCCCCAACGGGGTGGACACCGCCCATTTCATGCCCCAATCCGAAGCACCCCGGTACGACCTGCTATTCACGGGCAATATGAACTACCCGCCCAACATCGACAGTGTGCTCTACCTGGTGCACAAGGTGCTGCCGATCGTACGGCGCGAGCGCCCCGGAGCGACATTGCTGATCAGCGGCGTGGACCCCAGCGCCAGCGTGCGCGAGCTTGCCCGCACCGATCACCGCATCGCGGTCACCGGCTGGGTGAAGGATATCCGCAGCTCTTACGCCGCCGCGCGACTCTTCGTGGCGCCGATGCAGATCGGGACCGGCCTGCAGAACAAGTTGCTGGAGGCCATGGCCATGCGCGTTCCCTGCATCACCAGCGCCTTGGCGAACAACGCCGTTCGAGCGCCCGCCGGCGAGGCCATCCTCATCGGCGACACCCCTGAGGAGTACGCGGCGCTCATCCTACGGCTGCTCAGCGATGACCACGAGCGCGAGCGGATCGCGGCCAACGGATACGCCTTCGTGAGGGCCCATTTCGACTGGGACAGAAGCGCCGAGGCGCTCGATGCACTTATCGCACGCACACCCTCGGCCCCTTAGCCCTGCGCAGCGCCCCTACCTTTGCGCCATCGGCCGCATCCGTGCCGGAAGCCCCCATGAGCCCCCAATTCGACTCCATCGAGGACGCCATCGCTGACCTCCGGGCCGGGAAGGCCATCATCGTGGTGGACGACGAAGACCGCGAGAACGAAGGCGACTTCGTAACCGCGGCCCGCAATGCCACCCCGGAGATGATCAACTTCATGGCTACCCATGGTCGCGGACTCATCTGCGCCCCGCTCACCGAGGAGCGGTGCGATGAACTGGGGCTCGAGCTGATGGTGCGGGACAACACGGCGCTTCACGAGACACCCTTCACAGTGAGCGTCGACCTGAAAGGGCATGGCACCACCACCGGCATCAGCGCCAGCGATCGCAGCAAGACTATGCTGGCGCTGATCGACCCCGCCATGAAGGCCGGTGACTTCGCCCGGCCCGGCCACATCTTCCCGCTCAAGGCACGGAAGGGCGGCGTGCTGCGGCGAACCGGCCATACGGAGGCCGCGGTAGACCTTGCCAGGCTGGCCGGGTTCGAGCCGGCGGGTCTGATCGTGGAAATCATGAATGAGGACGGCAGCATGGCCCGGCTGCCCGAGCTGCGCGAGATCGCGAAGCGCTTCAGCCTCAGGCTCATCAGCATCGAAGCCCTGGTGGCCTACCGCATGCGGACGGAGCGCTTGGTGGAACGGCAGGTGGATGTGAAGCTGCCCACCGCTTACGGCGACTTCGACCTGATCGCCTATCGGCAGACCACCACCGGGGAGGAGCACCTGGCCCTGGTGAAGGGCACTTGGGCCACCGGTGAACCGGTGCTTGTCCGCGTGCACAGCAGCTGCGTAACGGGCGACATCTTCGGGAGCTGCCGCTGCGACTGCGGACCGCAGCTGCACAAGGCCATGGAGATGATCGACGAGGCCGGCAAGGGCGTGATCGTGTACATGCAGCAGGAAGGGCGCGGCATCGGGCTGCTGAACAAGCTGAAGGCCTACAAGCTGCAGGAGCAGGGCGCCGACACCGTAGAGGCGAACCTGATGCTCGGTTTCGACATGGATGCACGGGATTACGGCGTGGGCGCCCAGATCCTCCACGACCTCGGCGTTCGCAAGATGCGGCTGCTCACCAACAATCCGAGGAAGCGCACCGGCCTGGTGGGATATGGACTCGAGATCGTCGAGAATGTTCCCATCGAGATCGCACCGAACGCCCACAACGAACGCTACCTGCGCACCAAGAAAGAGAAGCTGGGGCACAGCCTCAGGC
>ERZ761607.4733-NODE-4733-length-11758-cov-3.404597_pt1 | contig 11758 bp, 8 predicted proteins | sample MGYA00511164_ERZ761607 | MGnify/ENA primary metagenome ERZ761607 (study PRJEB28899, sample SAMN02445080) | bioreactor sludge metagenome | biome: EBPR sludge | place: Australia: Brisbane, Thorneside Wastewater Treatment Plant | collected 2011-06-22 ...
CGCCCCGAGTAAGCCCGTGACCTACTTCAACTTCCTGCTCATTTTTGTCGTCGCGGAAATGCAGCGGATCGATGTGGTGCTCGGCGACCAGGTTCTCGCGCAGGCCCGGCAGGTAGTTGTCTTCCAGGAACTGCAGCAGGCGGGCTTTGTAGACCGGCGCGGTCTTGACCCAGTCGATGTCGGCGCCCAGGTGCGGCACGGGCGAAAGGACGTAGAAGCCCTCACAGCCGGGCGGCGCCACGCTCGGGTCGGTCAGCGTGGGCATGTGCAGATAGAGCGAGAAATCGTCGGCCAGGATCTTGCGGCCGAAGATATCATCCAGCAGGCCCTTGTAGCGCGGGCCCAGGATGATGTTGTGGTGGGCCAAGCCGTGCTCGCGGTACTGGCGCTTGGTGCCGAAGTACAGCACGAACAGAGACATGCTGTAGGACATCGTGTTGATGCGGAAGTCGATCCAGCCCCGGCGGTGCTGGGGCGGGATCAGGCGTTTGTAAGTGAAGGCCACATCGGCGTTGCTGATGACCTCGTCGGCGGTGTGGACGCTGCCATCTTGGAGGCGCACGCCCGTGACACGCCGGCCGTCCGGCGCCACCAGAATCTCGTCCACCGCGGCGTTCAGGCGGATGCGCCCGCCCAGATCCGTGATCAGGCGTCCCAGGCCGGCGACGATGGCGCCGGTGCCGCCCAGGCCGTAGTGCACGCCCCACTCGCGCTCCAGATAGTGGATCATGGCGTAGATCGACGAGGCGTCGAACGGGTTGCCGCCGATCAGCAGCGGATGGAACGAGAAGGCCTGCCGCAGGAAAGGATCCTGGACGAACTCGGACACGTACTGGTAGACGCTCTTGTGGGATTGCAGCCGGAGCAGGTCCGGCGCCACCTTGAGCATGTCGCCGAAATTCAGGAAGGGCTTGTCAGCCAGTTCCACGAAGCCCTTGTCGAAGATGGCCTTGGTCGTGCGCAAGAAGCGGCCATAGCCGTCGGCGTCGGGCGGATTGAAGCGCTCGATCTGCGCGCGCGTGAAGGCCTCGTCGCCGTTGTAATCGAAGTGCCGCTTCTCGTGGTCGAAGATGCGGTAGAACGGGCTGAGCGGCACCAGCTGGAAGTAATCCTCGCGCCGGCGGCCGGCCAACTGGAAGATCTCGTCGAACAGGAACGGCGCCGTCACCACCGTCGGGCCGGCGTCGAATTTGAAGCCGTTCTGCTCGAACACGTAGGCGCGGCCGCCCAGCTTGTCGAGTTTCTCGAAGATCTCGACGTCGTGGCCGCGCGCCAACAAACGCGCCGCCGCCCCCACCCCGCCAAAGCCGCTGCCGATCACGATGACTTTCTTGCGTTTCACGTTGCTTTCTCCTTACATCGCGGCGCCAGGCCGGAGCCGGCCCCTGTCGTTGAGTGATGGCCCGGCCAGTCCGCTGACGCGGCGGCGGCCTTCACATCCTGCCCGCGATTACAGAAGTATTGTAACGTCTTTGTAGTATTCTGGACAGGTCTTGTACAATGTTTTCCAGCGAGGGTTAGTCGGAACCTCCTCCAGCGCCGCGCGCGGCGCCGGCCGGCCGGCTAAGGCCGCTCAGTGGGTATAATGCCGGCGATCAGCCTCACCTCCCCCAAATCAGCCATCATGCCCAACTTGCTGCCCTATCCTCAACGCCTAACCGCCACCACGGGCCACTATCGTGTGCCCGCCGAAGCCCTGATCGCCCTGGACGTGCCCGAGCCGCAGCAGCTGCGCCTGGCCGCCGCCCTCGTCCAAGCCGCTGTGCGCGAACACTGCGCCGGCCGCTGGGAGGTGGTGGCCGGGCGCGGCTCCCCGCCCGAGCAGGTCGCCCTGATCCTGCGCCTGGCCGCCAACCCCTCCCTGCCCCCGCAGGGTTACACGCTCACGGTCGCGCCGGCCGGAATCACCGTTGAGGCCGCTGAGGCCGCCGGCCTGTTCTATGGCGCCCTCACACTGGCGCAACTGCTGCGGGCGGGTCCCGGGCTGGAGGCCGTCCATATCGAGGATTGGCCGGACTATCCGGCGCGCGGCGTGATGCTGGACATCAGCCGGGATAAAGTGCCGACGTTGGCGACGCTCCTGGCGCTGGTGGACCGGCTGGCGTCCTGGAAGATCAACCAGCTGCAGCTGTACACCGAGCACACCTTCGCCTACCGCCGGCACCCGGAGGTCTGGGCGGCGGCCTCGCCCATGACGGGCGAGGACATCCTGGCGCTGGACGCCTACTGCCGCGAGCGTTTCATTGAACTGGTGCCGAACCAGAACTCCTTCGGCCACCTGACGCGCTGGCTGCGCCACCCACGCTACGCGCCGCTGGCCGAGACGCACGCGCCCTTCGACACGCCCTGGGGGATGGCGCTGCCCGGTCCTTACAGCCTGTGCCCGACCGATCCCGGCAGCCTGGAGCTGGTGCGCGGCTGGTACGACGAGCTCCTGCCCCACTTCACCAGCCGTCAGTTCAACGTCGGCTGCGACGAGACCGTGGACGTGGGCCAGGGCCGCAGCCGGGCCGAGTGCCAGGCGCGCGGCGCCGGGCGTGTGTATCTCGACTTTGTGTTGAAGCTCTACCGGGAGGTCACGGCGCGCGGCCGGGTGATGCAGTTCTGGGGCGACGTCATCCTCGGCCACCCGGAGCTGGTTCCAGAGCTGCCGCGCGACGCGATCGCGCTGGAGTGGGGCTACGAGGCTGAGCACCCCTTCGACACGCACGGCGCCCAGTTCCGGGCCGCCGGGCTGCCGTTCTACGTCTGCCCGGGGACGTCGGCCTGGAACTCAATCGCCGGCCGCACCGCCAACGCCCTGGACAACTTGCGCAACGCCGCTGCCAGCGGGCGCCAGCACGGGGCCAGCGGCTACCTGATCACGGATTGGGGCGACAACGGCCACTGGCAGCCGCTGTCCGTGAGCGACCTGGGGTTGGCCGCCGGCGCGGCCTACGCCTGGGCCTGGGACGCCAACCGCGCCCTCGACATCGCGCCGGCCGTGAGCGTCCACGCCTTCGCCGATCCTGCCGGCAGCCTCGGGCGCGCGGCCTACGATCTCGGCAACGTCTATCAGGCCACGGGCCTGAACCTCCACAACTCGTCGCCGTTGTTCTGGGCGCTGCAATGGCCGCTGGACCAGGTGCGCGGCTATCGGGACACGCTCAGCCCGGAGACGCTGGCGCAGACGCTGGAGGCCGTGGACGCGGCCCTGGCGCCGCTGGGGACGGCGCAGAGCCAACGCGCGGATGCCGCCCTCGTCCGCGCCGAGTTCGAGCTGGCCGGTCGGCTGATGCGCCATGCCGTGCGCCGGCTGCAGTTCGCGGCCGGGTATGGCCGCTGGACGAAGGCCGCCCTCAGCGCCGACCTGCGCGGCCTGATCAGCGATTATCGCGCCCAGTGGCTGACGCGCAACCGGCCGGGCGGCCTGGCCGACAGCGTCGCGCGCTTCGACATAGCGCTGGCCGATTACGCCTGACGCGGCTCAACCGGACGCCGGTCCCGCCAACTGTTCCAGGGCGTCCACAAGCGCGTCCCAGCGCGGGTTGCCGGCGTGCGCGCGCACGCCGGCTGTCAGCGGCTCCGCCAGGCCGTCGCGGAAGAAGCGCACCACGGCCTCGGCCAGCGCCGCCGGATCGTCCGGCGCCACCAGCAGCCCGGTTTCGCCCTCGCGCACTGCTTCCGGCAGCCCGCCGACGCGCGTGGTGATGACCGGCCGCCCGAAGCCGTAGGCCAACTGCACCACGCCGCTCTGTGTGGCGTGCGTGTACGGCAGCACCACCACGTCGCCGGCGGCGAAGTACTCGGGCAGGGCCTCGTTGGGGACGTAGCGGTCCACCAACGTCACACAGTCCGTCAGCCCCAAACGCGTGATCTGGTCGAGATAAGCCGGCTTGTCGTGCCAGAACTCGCCGACCACCAGCAGCCGCGCCTGGCGGAGCTGAGCGCGGATCGCCGGCAGCGCCTCCAGCAAGACCGCCAGTCCCTTGTACGCGCGCACAAAGCCGAAGAACAGCAGCACCGGCGCGGCCTCGGGCAGGCCCAGTTTCTGGCGCGCCTGCGCGCGGTCGGCTGGCTGCTGCGCCAGCACGTCGTAGACGGGGTGCGGCACCACGGCCAGCGGCCGGCCCGGCCGCAAGCGCCGCAACTGCTCGGCCTCGCCCTGAGACTGCACCACGAAACCGTCGGCCGGCCCCAACGCCAGGCGCGCCAGGCCCGTGTCCCAGGCGCGGCGCTCGTGGGGCAAGACGTTGTGGCAGACGAAGACGACGCGCCGGCCTTCCCCCCGCGTCCACTGCGCCAGGGCCGCCCAGACCGGCGCCAGGAACGGCACCCACCATTGCAGCACCACCACTTGCGGCTGCTCGGCGCGGACCGCGGCCGCCGTCGCCCACCAGGTGAGCGGGTTGAGCGTATCCAGCGTGTACGTGGCCGGCACGGTCAGTCCGACCTGGCTGGTGTCCCGGTCAGTGGCGCCCGGAAACAGGCGGCGCGGGTAGAGGCGCGTGAACGAGAACAGGCGCCAGGCGTGGCCGCGCTCCGCCAGCGCCTGGCACAGCCGGGCGGTGTAGTGGGCGATGCCGCCGCGAAACGGATAGACCGGTCCAACGAGAGAAAAGCGCATGGGCGCGGTCAGTTTACCAGACCCAACCGACGCGCGTTGCGCCGGCCCGCGCTGTGACGGTACAATGCCCCGCACACACGCCCGATGCACCGTGCCCGCCCGCCCGGGCCGCGAGGACTATGCCCAATCCCCCTGACGAAACTGCGGACAACTGGCTGCCGTTCCTGGCCTCCTTCGCCGAGCCGTTGGGCGGGCTGCCGCCCATGGGCGTCTACGGCCGCGAGGCCGAAGTGGCCCAAGTGCTGCAGGCGCTGGCCTCGCCGCTGAAGGGGCGCGTCGTCGTCATCGGCCCGGCGCGCGTCGGCAAGACCGCCGTCATCCTGGCCGCCGCCCACGCCCTCACGCGCGGCGGCGGCGCCTGTCCGCCCGAGCTGCAGGGCCGCGCCGTCTGGCGTTTCACGCCCGGCAATCTGCCCGGCCTCGGCCAGGGCGGCCAATGGCAGGCCGCGCTCGAGCACCTGAACGCGGGCTGGGCGCGCCATCCCGAGATCATCCTGTGCCTGGAGGATCTGCCGCGCGCCGCGCGCCTGCCGGCCGGCACCACCGAGGACGGCAACCGCGCCGTGGACGTGGCCACGCTCTTCGCCGCCGGCCTGCGCCGCCACAGCAGCCTGTGTCTGGCCGAGGCGGAGGAAGAAGCCTGGCGCCGCTTTGTGGAGGCCTATCCCGATTACGCCCGCCTGTTTCTGCCGATCCGCATCGCCGCGCCCCCGGACCCGGCCGCGCGCCGCCTCATCCGGCGCGTCGCCGACGACCTCGGCCTGCTGAACGGCACCGGGCTGCACGCCGACGCCGTCGAGCAGGCCTACGACCTGAGCGAGCGCTACCTGCTCGACCGCGCCCAGCCCGGCAAGACCATCGACCTGCTGCAGGACGCGCTGGCGGTGGCCCGGCGCGGCGCCGACAACCCGCTGACCGCCGACGACGTGACCGCGCGCTTCGCCGAGCAGACCGGCCTGCCGCGCATGCTGCTGGACGACTCGGTCCCGTTCGAGGAGCCCGCGGTGCGCCAGTTGTTCAAGAGCCGCGTCCTGGCTCAGGACCAGGCCGTGGAGGCCATCCTGCAGGTGCTCAGCCTGCTGCGCGCGCGCGTCAACAACCCGCTGCGGCCGATGGGCGTGCTGCTCTTCCTAGGCCCCACCGGCGTGGGCAAGACCGAGCTGGCCCGCACCCTGGCCGAATACCTGTACGGGGATCGCGACCGGCTCGTGCGCTTTAACATGGCCGACTATACCGACCCGTACCGGATCAACGAGCTGTTCGGCGCGCCCTACGCCGAGGACGTCAACCAACGCCGCGGCCTGATCACCAACCGCCTGTCCGGGCGGGCCTTCGCCGTGGTGGTGCTGGACGAATTCGAGAAGGCGCACCCGTTCGTCTACTACCGCTTCTTGCAGCTCTTCGACGAGGGCCTGCTGCTCAACGGCAACGACGAGGTCGTCAATCTGCGCAACGCCATCATCATCCTGACCTCCAACTTCGGCGCGCAGCTGGTGGAGCACGGGCGGCTGGGCTTCGCGCCCACCGAGACCTTTGAGATGCGCGAGAAGCGCGTCATCGCCGAGACCGAGCGCTACTTCACGCCCGAGTTCATGAACCGCATGGACGCGGTCTGCATCTTTCACCCGCTCACCCGCGCCGTCATGGCCGACATCGCCCGGCGCGAGATCGGCGACCTGCTCCGGCGCCAGGGCCTGCTGCGCCGCCACTTCGACGTCGACATCGCCGACGACGTCATCGAGCACGTGGTCCAGCTCGGCTACAGCCCGAGCTACGGCGCGCGCTACCTCAAGCGCCAGATCGAGAAGACCATCGCCTACCCGCTGGCGCGCCAGATCAACGCGCTGACCGCCGACGAAGCCGGCGGCACGATCCGCCTGTACCTCAAGAACGGGCGCGTGCAGTCCGCGTACCTGGCCGCCGCGGCCCCGGCCGGCCGCGAGGCGCCGCCCGCCCAACCAACCGGCGCGGACGACTTGTCGCTGGACGATGTGCGCGCCGCCCTGCCGGTGCTGGCCGCGCGCGTGGAGGCGCTGGAGGAGGTCTACGGCCTGGCCACGGCCCTGGCCGAACGGGAGGCGGTGCTGGCCGAGCTGGCCGACGTGAATTTCTGGAACGACGCCAGCGCCGCCCGCCGGCGGCTGGACGCCTACCAGCGCGCCAGCGGCGTGGTGGAGCAGCTCAGCGAGCTGCGCCGCGCCCTGGACGCTCTCACGACCGGCTGCGCGGGGCCGGCTCCCGATCTGGAGGCGCTTTCCCGGCGCCATCGTTTCCTCAGCAGCGCGCTGCCGCGCATCGAGTTCGCGTCCTTCCTGAGCGGCCCGTATGACACGCACGGCGCCTACCTGCAGATCGGGCTGAAGTCCAAAGCCACGGGCGCGCGCCATTGGGTGGCGACGCTGACGCGCATGTACTTGAACTGGGCCAAGGGCCGGGGCCTGTCCGCGGCCATCGTCGGTGAGGACGCCTCGCCGGAGGGCCGCAGCGTTTCCGTCACCCTGGCCGTCAGCGGCTTCGGCGTGTTCGGCCTGCTGCAGGGCGAGAGCGGCGCCCATCGTCTGCTCCAGACCGTGAAAGTCAACGGCCAGGACTCGCTGCAGCGCTTCACGGCCAACGTGGCTGTCCTGCCGGACCTGGGCGAAGACGACCTGCCGCCGGCGCCGGCCGACCTGCGCACCCTCACCAAGGGCATCAATCGCGCCGGCCTGCTGGTGAGCCACCTCACCGCTCAGGCCACGGCGCAATCGGCCGAACTGGCGGTGACGCTGGCTGGGAATATGCCCGCCGACGAGCTCGCGGCCGAAGCCGCACGCCTGGTGCGCATCCGGCTGCTGATCGCGTCCGGCGACATCGCCGGCGCCGGCAAAGCGCCAGCGCTCACGGCCTCGGATGTGGTGCGCACCTACATCCGCAACATGCGCGACAAAGGCGTCCACGACCACCGCACCGGCCGGCGCTCGCTCAAGGTGAAACAGGTGCTGGAGGGCGAGATCCAGGCTTTCCTGGACGCCGCGCTGGAACTGCGCCGCGGCAGTTAGCTGCGGCTGGCTGGCCCAGCCGTGGACCAGCCGAAGTGCCATCAGATATTCCGGGCCGGCGCAAGCCGGCCTTTTTGTTTCCAAGTGGCGGTACGCCGTCCTTGACTCGATACCACACATACACTATAGTATCTATACTATACAACAAGTACAGTATACAACCTCTACCCGCCTGCAAGCCAGCCCACATGTCACTCAGACACGCCATCTTGGGATTTTTGTCCTTTGCGCCGCTCACCGGCTATGACCTGAAGAAGGCCTTTGACCGGTCCGTCCAGCATTTCTGGCCCGCGAACCAGAGCCAGATCTACCGCACGCTGGCGGAGCTTACCGAGGACGGCCTGATTGACAAGGAAGTCATCGAACGCGGCGACCGCCTGGATATGAAGGTCTATCACCTCACCCCGGCCGGCCGGCAAGAGCTACAGCGCTGGTTGAGCACGCCCATACCGCCGCCGGATACGCGCGACCCGTTCCTGATCCAGATCTTTTTTGGCGGTCAACTGACGGACGCCGAACTGCTCGGCCTCATCGAGAGCCAGCGGCAGGCGGCCGAAGCGCTGCTGGACGTCTATCGCCGCACGCATGCGGCCAGCGTCGGGCAGACCAGCGCCGTCGCCGACGAGCGCGCGCTGTTCCTGAGCCATCTCACCCTGGAGTTTGGCCTGAAGAGCTGCCTCATGTATCGAGACTGGCTGCTCGACGCACATGCGCGCCTGCAAGCCGGGCAATATCGCCCGCTCGATCTTTCACAAATCCTGGGAGAAGCCAAGTGAGCCGACCGCTGCGCAATCTGATCATCTTTTCCGTGGCCAGCCTGAGCGGCGGCTTTGTGGGCATCGCCCTGGATCAGCTCGCTCCGCCCGCCAACCGCATGGAGGGCCTGGGCGTTCTGGTCTGGCTGGTCACGCCCCTGCTCACCAATATCTTGCTGCGCGCGTTCGGCGGCGATTGCTGGGCGTGGTTCTTGGGCTGGGCGCGCTCAGCGGCGCCTTGGATACGGCCGGCCTGGCCGCACGTGGCTGGGGGCCTTATCTAGCGTTGGCCGGGGCCGCGTTCGGCGGGGCGCTGGTCAAAAACATCTTCGAGGAGTTCGCGTGGCGTGGCTACCTCACCCCGCGCTTCGCCGAGCTTCAACTCCGGCCGTGGATGGCCTATCTCCTGACGGGCTTCATCTGGGCCGGCTGGCACGTGCCTTACTACTTGTACTTCCTGGATCCGCTGGTCCTGCAGAGCCATACCCCGCTGCCGCTGCCCGCTTTCATGGCGGTGGCGTTTGTCCTGTTGCCCTTCCACGCCCTCACCTACGGCGAGTTGCGCCTGCTGAGCGGCTCGACCTGGCCGGCCTGGCTGCTGCACACTGTCGCCAACGCCCTCAGCCTGCCCCTGTTGTCGGACGGTTTCGTCACCTTGCGCGGCGGGGCTGGCGTGTTGCTGTCGCCCGGCACCGAAGGGATCCTGTTTACGCTGCTGTTCGCGTTGATTGGGGTGGGGTTGTATCAGTACCGGACCCGATCCGTGGGTCGCCGCCAACGCGCCGCGGCTGCTCCCGCGCCTGTCGGCGGCTGACGCGGCTTAACGCGCGCTGTCGGCGGGGTTGGTCGCCAGCCGCATCAACGCCAGGAAGGCCAGGCCGTCCAGCACAACGCCGGCGAAGACGACGGCCATGATCAGGCGCGGCCCAAACGGTTCCACCAATTGGCCGACTAACCAGGGCAGGACCGTGCCGCCCACGTTGCTGCCGATAAAGAACAGGCTCGTGATGCGGGCGGTCAGCGGCAGGCGCCGGCTGGCGAAGGCCAGGAGCGTCGGAAAGACCGGGGCCATGCAAAAGCCCGTGCCCAGCGTGCCGGCCCACAGCGCCGCCGGCGAAGCGGGCAAGAGCGCGACCAGGCCCACGCTGACAAGGCATCCCCCGAGGGCCGCCGCCAGGATCAAGCGCGGCCGGACGCGCGTCGCCAGCGGGATCGAGACCAGCCGCCCCACTGTCAGCGCGCCCCAAAAGGCAGCCGAGAGGTAGGCCGCCGCCGCCGGGTCGGCCAGCCGCAGCCGCTCCGCGTAGGTGTAGACCCACGCGCCGAAAGCCGTCTCCGCGCCCACATAGAAGAAGAAGCAGACGACAAACAGCGCCACCAGCCCGGCCCGAGCCGCCTGGCCGCCCCGGCTGGCGGACGCCGCCGCGCGCAACGGCGGGCTGGGCAGCCGCAGCACCCACAGCGCCGGCACCAGCACCAGCCCGGCCAGACCCCAATACGCCCAGCGCAGGCCGTCCGGCAGCCCGCTGACCTGAGCCACCACGACGGGCGCCAGCGCGGCGCCCAGCCCAAAGGCAAAGTGCAGGCCGTTAAGATAAGGACCGACGGCGTCGCCGTACGTCCAGACGAGCAGCGTGTTGACGCCGATATCAGTGCCGGCCTCGGCCAGGCCGATCAGGAGCAGGAGGGCCGCCAGCAGCCCCAACCACGGCGACAGCGGCGTGGCGGCCAGGCCCAGGCCCAGCGCCAGCAGCGCCGCAATCATGATGGGATGACCGGGCAGACGGTCATACAGGCGGCCGATCACCCAGGAACCAGACAGGTAGCCGGCCGCGCGCGCCACGAACAGCAGGCTGATCTGGCTCAACGTGGCGCCGGTCTGGGCGGCCAGGCCCGGCAGGGTCGGGCCGAGCACGGAGTTGGCCAAACCGACGGCGGCCAGGGCGGCGTAATACCCGACGAGCCGCCGCCAGGCCGGCCCAACTGACGGCGAGGCCGGGACGGTCATGCGGCCCGGCGGCGGGGCCCCATCTCGCGCACGCCGTACGGGAAATCGTATTCGCCCATCTTGGCCAGGAAGGGATCGGGGTCGAAGTGCTCGGGGCCATGCACGCCCGTGCCGCGCCACACGCCGGTGGCGATCAGGTCCATGGCGATCACGGGGTTGACGGCGGTCTGCCAGGCCACGGCCTGCACGCCGTACTTGTGCATGCACTCGGCGTTATCGGCCACCTGGTAGAGATACAACTCGCGCCGCTGGCCATCCTTGGTGCCCGTGATCCAGGTGCCGGCGCAGGTCATGCCCGTCATCTTGTCGCCGAGCAGGGCTGGGTTGGGCAGACAAGCCGCCACCACGTCGCGCGGCGCCACGCGCACCTTGCCGACGGCTACCGGCTCCTTGTTGTCCAGGCCGAGCAGGTGCAGCATCTTGAGCACGCCGATGAACTCGTCGCCCAGGCCGTATTTGAAGGTGACGCGCTGGCACTTCACGTAGCGCGGGATCAGCACCACCTCTTCGTGCTCGACGTTGACGACCTCCAGCGGGCCGATGCCCTCCGGAAACTCGAAGCGCTCCGGCTCCGAGAACGGCGCGGTGGTGAACCAGCCGCGCTCCCGCTCCCAGATCAGGGGCGGGTTCAGGCACTCCTCGATCGTGGTCCAGATGCTGAAGGTCGGCGCGAAGGCATAGCCGCGGATCTGCAGGTTGGCGCCGTCGCGCACCCCGATCTCGTCGATCTCGTCGAACAGATGCTTCTCGGCGTAGCGCGCAAAGACGTCGGACAGGCCGGGCTCCACGCCCATGCCCACCAGCGCCAGCAGGCCGCGCGCCTCCCACTTGGCCGCCCGCGCGAACTGATAATCGCCCAACATCACGCCCGGCCGCTCATAGGGCTCGTCCGGGTGCGGCTCAGACAGCGTCATCGCCATGTCAAGATAGTGGCAGTGCGCGGCGTAGGCCGCGTCGAAGATGACTTCGTTGAAGTGTGGTGCGACCGAGTTGACAATCAGGTCGATCTTGTGCTTGCGCGCCAGCCGGACGATGGCCTTTTTGTTGGAGGCGTCCACCTGTTCCACCGGGAACCGCTTGCGGCTGCTCAAGCGGTTGCGGACGCGCTTGCAGCGGCGGTCGTCGTAGTCGGCCAGCACCATTTGTTCCAGCCAGGGCCGCCGATCGGCCATGACCGCAATCGCCTCGCCGACCGCGCCGACGCCGAGTAACAAGACACGCATACAGGGCTCCTTAAACTAGTCAGGGAGGCTGTCATTCTAGCCCAGGGGCGAGCGTTTTGGGAAATCGGCCCGGCCCGGAACCAAAGACCGCCGCCGGTGTATATACAGTGCATGACCCTCTCCGGAGA
>ERZ761607.4735-NODE-4735-length-11756-cov-21.442099_pt1 | contig 11756 bp, 11 predicted proteins | sample MGYA00511164_ERZ761607 | MGnify/ENA primary metagenome ERZ761607 (study PRJEB28899, sample SAMN02445080) | bioreactor sludge metagenome | biome: EBPR sludge | place: Australia: Brisbane, Thorneside Wastewater Treatment Plant | collected 2011-06-22 ...
CGATATGGACAGTTACCGTCGGGAATGATACAAGTCTGATTTGCAAACTTCAGACAACGGAGGCTATACGGAATATCGAAAATGGATTAACGATTTGAGATTATAGAATAAAAATACTACACCTGGAATCGTTAATCGGTCTTCTTAAATCAATTTCCTATTTGGTTCCGGCTCGTCAAAGCTTGGCGTAAGGTGACAGGCACAGTCAGAAATGATACAAGTCTGATTTGCAAACTTCAGAGAACAGAGAGGGTAAATTGTACTTTTTGAATGTCAAATTGTGGTTTTTGAATAATACCGAACATTTTTTCTGACGGACATCCCCAAAACAAAAAGAGATCGCACCCTCAGATGCAATCTCTTTTTATGAAAACGTATATCTTATGACTAGTTGTAAGCTACCGTCACATCGAATGTACCTTCGTACAAACCAGGAGTTTGGTTGGCTTCTACGATCAGGGTTGCGCCAACTTTCATGTTTGCTATTCCTTCATTGTTCAACGCAGCAGAATCTCCAAGATTAGATACGAAATCAATTACTTCCATTTTATCACTATCTGAATATATGTTTACGCTTTGTGAAAGATCAATAGTAAAAGTAGCATCAGGAGCACCGTTGATTTCAAAACTGGCAGCATTGTATTCGTTGCCTGCAGCGATCAAAGTTACACCTCCATCACCTGAACGTACACCATCGGTGGTCAACATAACGGTACCTGAAACAGTGCCGGCAGCAATATTCCCGAAATTAAGGTCTGCGACTTTATTGATCTCAAGTGGCGTAACGATGACAGCACTTGCCTCACCTGAAACTTGTGCTGAAGCAGTTGGATGGTTGGTGGCATTTAATTCAAAGAAAGCAACAAAAGCTGCGAAACCAAAAACTATTTTTTTCATGACCTTAAAATTTAAGAGGTTGACAATGATTGTACAAATCCAATTGTGATACCAATGCTGTCATTCAAAATTTAAATAATGATTTCTTCAAACCAGAATGCTATAGCAATTTACTGAATCATGAGTACTTCTTCGTCTTCGAAGAAATTAGCTTGATTTTTAAAAAATTAATTTCTAAACCATTAAATTGTTCTTTTTTTAAAATGCAAATTGATGTGTTTATGCTTGATAGCAATTTATAAAAGATGATTTCTTTTTTTCTCCATGCAACGTTTTTACTCAGAATTTATAATATGGTAAAAACATTTGATTGATCAATTGAAAGTTAAACAGTATTTTATAAAAAAGTCCGAGATTTTAAAATAATGTTGACTTAAATGCACCAAAAAAAAATTAAAGTTTAAATGTATTCATTTTTTTGATAAAAAACAACATGTCTAAACATTTTTTCTACATATTTATTTTCCTTTTAGGTTTATCTTCATGCAATATTGATGAATTTGACCAGATTGATACCGAAACTGAAACTTTCCAACCTGAAGTGGATTATGTAAATAATTTGATTTCACGTGCCATCCGATCTTCTTCAGATGAGGGAATTGAGCTGGCATGTTTAACCATTCAATTACCTTTTTCGGTGATCGATGAAAATCAACTGATCCATCAAATACAATCACCTGATGATTTTACTGACTTGGTGAGTGACAGTTCTCTGGCAATTATTGACTTTGTATATCCTTTATCTGTAAGGGATGAATTAGGTATCTTTTTTCACCTAAATGATCTTTGGGAACTGGCATCAACTACTGCAGGTTGTTTCCCGACAGAAACAGACACCACCGGTTCATATTTCCAGGCATTTGATATCAGTTTTGAAAACTCCTGTTTTGAGCTCCAATTTCCATTATTTCTTAAAGATGAAGTGGGTAATACTATAAAAGTTGAAGACAGAAACACTTACGTCGAACTCCTCTCCATCCAAACTTATTTTTTCCACTTTCCTCATGTAGGGTTGAAAAATGATCAGGATCAGGTCATATATCCTGGTTCTGCAGAGGAACTGATGAATGTGTTAATGGATTGCAATAATATGATCTGGGAATATGACTCCACATTTGTTTTGCATAATTATTTTTACCTGGGTTGTTACGAATATGTTTTCCCGATTAATGTTTGGGTAGTCGGTGCGGAAGAATTTGTGCAGGTTCAGAATGCAGCTACATTGGAGCATATTTTCAAGCAAGGTAAATTTGCAGGCTTTGCATTTCCAATAAAACTCAAAGATGAGGAAGGAAACATCGTGGAGGTTCAAAGCGAACAGGCGCTCAATACATTATTGAATAATTGCTTTTATCAGGGCGATCTGCTTTTATTGCTGATGGGGACGACAATTTTTAATCCTGTTCCATGCTACAGCCTTGAATTTCCAATAAAGTGCCAGGATGGACAAGGTACACAAAAGATTTTCAGTGATCTGGATCAAATGATCAATGTCCTGGAATCGTCAGATCTGATTGAATACACTTTGGATTATCCGGTTTTTGTTTTGGACTATCCCTCCAATTCAAGGATCAGGATAGATTCCATTGAGGATATTTTTACATTACTTAATAATTGTCAGTTTAAATAGGCAAATTATATATGCGAATCAAGGGTTGAAAAAAAGCTCCGAAAATCCTTTATTTGGCCTCAATCCTAAAGGAAGATAAAGGATTTTCTCGCTTTCATCCTTTAGGATCGAGGCAAAAAAGTGAGAAAATCCTGCTTATCTGCAGAATTAACTTTAACCCTTGATTCGCATTATATACTGATAAAAATAGAAAAAATAGTATTTGCATTAGGTTAGTGATTGATCTGAATACCATACAAAGATGCAGAGCGGGTAATGAAAACGCATATAAGCAGGTGTACAACACCTGTGCTCCCTACATTTATACCATTGTCAAAAACTATTTTTGCCATGTTGATGACCGAAAAGATACTATGCAAGAGATTTTTGCACAGATCTTTTTAAGTATGAAAAATTTTGACCAGAAAAAAGGCAGTTTTAAAGCCTGGATCTCAAAAATTGCTGTTTACCAGTGCATAGGGCTATTAAAAAACAAAAATAAGTTCAGTTTTATTGCTCCAGCGACCTCAAATGAATATCCGGAAGAACCAACATCTATGAGTTGGTTGGATGAATTGAGTCAGGATGAAATAGAAAATATACTATTGGATATGCCTCTTGGTTATAAAGCGGTATTCCTGTTGTCCGTTATTGATGAGTATTCTCATAAAGAAATCGGAGAAATGCTGGGAATTACCCCCGAAACCTCCAGATCACAATTGTCCAGAGCAATTAAATGGATCAAAAGCAATCTCGTAACTGAAAAAAACCAAATCGCTTATGGAATATTCTAAACAACCTATGAATAAATGGAGAAAAAACGATGCTTTGCCTGAAGAATTCTCATGGGAAAACATGAAGGATGGCATCGCTACTCGGATGAACCGTAACAAGAGAAAAAAAAGGATCCTATTTTTTATTTGTTGTTTTGGCATAATCGGGTTGATCTCAGCAACATTGTATTACATAAACGATGAACCTGCAAGGTCAGGCTCTCCCGAAAAGAAAACTGCAGCTATTGATTATGCAATCAAAAACGGAAAAAATGAACCTAATGAAGATGAACATGTCGAAGAATATTCTGATCTGTCATTAAGTGAGACAAAGTCAAAATTCCTTTCCAAAAACAATTCAGCAAGAAAACCATATGCTCAAACTGTCGTTGAAAAATATAATGAAAAAACTGTCCTAGCCTCAGTAAATGAGGAAGATGGAATGAAAGATCCGGACGGTACAATCCCGAAGGAAATGATTGTTGGTTTCACAATAATAAATCCGACAGCTACTATTGAAGAAATCAGTTTTTCAGAAAACAGCCGTGACAAAAGAATAAGCCTCATTAACCACTTAAAAACGCATGTTTATAACGTTTCTGAATCACATCCCGAAGATGATCTGGAACCATATTTTTCCCCATTGCAACTTGAACAACATAATAACAGAAAATTCGATAAGCATACATCTAATACATGGAAATTAGATGGTGGTATTGCTTTTTGGAAAACCGGACAGCAAACAACTTTTGAGTTGACATCCGCTGAACACAAAGCTTCAATATCTGAGCGTACATTACCCGGCTTTTCTTTTTCCATGCAATATAACCGGCAAATAAACAACCGATTTTATGCTTCATCTGGCATTGATTATCAACAACTATATAGTGTTTTTTCTTATGACGGAGTGAAAAAGAGTATTATAAACCTTGATGATATCATAACAAAAGTTGAATACAACGTGCTGACAGGCAACGAAACAGTTACCCGTGGAGCAGCACAAGTGGATCAAACAATATTCCGCAAACTTCAAAACCTAAACAGAATTTCCGGTTTCAGTATACCTGTGAACATTGGTTATCTCTACAATTACAGTAAATGGTTAGTGCAGGCAGAAGCTGGCGTAACCATCAATGTTGTTTCATTTGGCAAAGGAAAAACTTTATATGATGGCGACATTGTAGCATACAATGGTAAAATTCCCGGACTTAAACCTTACCCTAAAATCGGATTGAACGGTCGGTTTAGTGTCAGCTATTTCCTGACTCCTCAATTACACGCCGGAATGAATATCTTTATCAATCAGTATCTGGCAAACTGGACAGATGACAAAGCGCTATCGCTTAAGCCTGGCATTTTTGGAATTGGGCTTGGTTTCGTGTATACTTATTAGAAACAATTTGTACAATTACAAAAAATACCAAAACTAACTTTCTGAAAATATTGGATTTTACCTGCCGGGTCTGCCCATGCCGGGCACACCGCCAAACATATCAGGAAGTCCTTTCATTTTTGTCATCCTGTGCATCATCGTTTTCATCTGATCAAACTGTTTGATGAACATATTCACCTCGTTGATATCACGTCCGCATCCTTTGGCGATGCGTCTTTTCCTGCTCATACTCATGATCTCAGGATTAGCGCGCTCCTCAGGTGTCATTGATTGGATGATGGATTCCACCTTGGAAAATGCTTTATTATCAATATCCATGTCCTTGGTGATCTTGTTCATACCCGGTATCATATTCATCAATCCTTTCAGATCACCCATTTTCTTGATCTGAGCGATCTGACTCAGGAAATCATTAAAGTCAAACTTGTTTTTGCGGATTTTTTTCTCGAGCAGCTTAGCTTCCTTTTCATCGAATTGTTCCTGTGCTTTTTCAACCAGAGAAACAATGTCACCCATACCCAAAATCCGCTGAGCCATCCTGTCCGGGTAAAACATATCCAGTTGCTCAACTTTTTCACCCGCGCTGACAAATTTAATCGGCTTGCCCACAATGTATTTTACAGACAATGCTGCACCACCCCTTGTATCACCATCAAGCTTGGTCAAAACCACACCATCATAATCAAGTACATCGTTAAAGGACTTGGCAGTGTTGACTGCATCCTGGCCTGTCATTGAATCCACAACAAATAGTGACTCGTGAGGCTGAACAGCCTGATCAATCCTCCTGATCTCATCCATCATTTCTTCATCTATGGCCAAACGACCTGCTGTATCTATAATGACCACATTATGATTGTTTGTTTTGGCGAATTCGATGGCATTTTTTGCGATTGAAACCGGATCCTTTGATTCAGGTTCTTTATAGATTGTTGCAGTTGCTTTCTCTGCTATAACGGTCAATTGATCAATGGCTGCAGGCCGGTATACGTCACAAGCCGTCAACAATACATTTTTATGCTTCTTTTGTTTCAGGTGCAAAGCCAGTTTTCCACAAAAAGTAGTTTTTCCGGATCCCTGCAATCCTGCAACCAGAATCACCGTTGGTTTTCCTGTCAGATTGATACCCTCAGCCTGTCCACCCATGAGCTCAATCATTTCATCCATGACAATCTTTACCATCAGTTCGCCTGGCTTTACCGCCTTGAGCAAATTGGATTTGCCGAGTGCCTCATCTTTAACCTTATCAGTAAACTCTTTGGCTATCTTATAGTTAACGTCCGCACTCACTAAAGCCCTCCTGATCTCTTTGATGGATTTGGCAATGTTAAGTTCTGTCAACTTTCCTTCTCCTTTAATGCTTTTTAACGCCAGTTCTAATTGTCCGGTTAAATTGTCAAACATGTACTTTAAATTTTAGCCTGCAAATATAGAAGTTTTCCATCGAAATGTAAAAGGAAGTTTTTTTCTGATAAAAGTAAAAATAACAAAATCAACAAATTAATGACCAATCATTCAATAAACTGCCATTTATGCCAATATTTCGTGGAAACAGAATTTTTTTTGCCAAAATGACAGATTATTCAGCCAACATTGCCAAAATTGTGAAATAAATCAGGATGGCATTATTTATGTTTAAAAATACGTATTTTAATTATTAAATCTTTTCAAATGGCCACAATTAAGTTGACAAAACAACAATTCCTTGACGATATTTTTGATTATACCACAGAACAGGAATGGAAATACAAGGGAGAAATTCCAGCGATCATAGATTTTTATGCAGATTGGTGCAGACCATGCCAAATGGTTGCCCCGGTTCTCGAAGAGTTATCTGACACCTATAGCGGAAAACTGAATATTTATAAAGTTGATACTGAAGTTGAACAGGAATTGGCATCTGTTTTTCAGATCAGAAGTATCCCAAGCATCCTTTTTATCCCGGTTGAAAGCCAACCTATGATGCAGGCAGGTGCATTGCCCAAATCAGCCTTGATCGAAGTTATCGAAAAAGAGTTATTGGTTAACAACGAAAACTGATCATCTGAATCAAAAATCAGATACAATAGAAGTTTTAAGATTGACAGCCTCCGCCAATTGGAGGATGTCAATCTTTTTTTTGGCACTGTTGATCACGATACGTTCCACTTTGGGATTTCCTGCATTGGGATAACCAAATGATGATATGGTAAAACCAAATTGATCCAGGAACTCTGACATTTTAGGAGGTTTAAGCACAAAAACCGGGAATTCAGGTAATGAGTGTATCAGTTTCCTGTCAATATTTTCCTCAAAGCATCTGATATTCTGTCTTAATTTGGCTAAGCCGGATCGGTAATGATCCTGCATTTTCAAAAAAGCATGGGCATAAGCAGGCGGTACAGGCGAAGACCCACCCCATTCGGATGAATGTCTGACATGATCTACCAATTCCTTATCTCCAAAAATGATTCCTCCCGGAACAGAAAAGGCTTTTCCCAATGATGCCAATACTGAAAATCTGATATTTCCCGGAAGTTTTTCTTTCATTGCAAAGGCTCCGATTCCATTTGAGCCCGTTATGCCAATGCCATGGGAATCATCTATGATCAAATGAATGGTTATGTTGCGAGGCAGAAGTTTAATGCTGTCCCAATCAAAAGTTCTCAATGTAATCGGATCATTGGCATTCGCCAGGATGGCAATTTCTGTATAATTCGTGCGGTGTAGCAAGCTTTTCACCTGAGAAAGATCATCAAATCGGAACATTCCGGACAACTTGAATTGCAATGCAGGATGGATACCCGATTGACAGAGCACTACGTCCTTATTCTTGCAAAAATCTAAGATCATCGGGCCCATAAAACTACCTGATGAACCTAAAATTGCCGCTTCTGCAACATATTTATCGATAAAATACTGTTCGACCTGCTCGTAAATATCAGGACAGGTATTTGAAAGCCTTGAACCTGCAAAGTGGACACCATACTTTTTCATCCCCTCTGTCACAAAGACCGAGAAGTCGTCGTGTTCCAGGGCTCCCAAATAGTCAGTGTTACTGAAAATTCTGCTTAAATTCATTTTTTTCAGGATCGGAATGGAAAGTCCTTATTATTCAAGAAGTTTTGCGCCGGTTCCGGGAAGATCCGGAATGGTGATGATACCATCCCTGATGATTGGACCGCTTGCAATGTCATTTTTTAGAAGCAAAGCGCCATCCATATCAACATAATCCAGGTAAGGAAGCAATTGCCCCACAGCAGCAATGCCAACAGATGATTCCGTCATGCAACCTACCATCGTCCGAAAACCCATTTTTTTAGCTTCTAAAAGCATTCTCCTGGCTGGAGTGATCCCGCCTGCTTTGACCAGTTTGACATTGATGCCATGAAAGCGGTTCAGACATAAAGGAAGATCTTTCTCAGTACGACAAGATTCGTCAGCCATGACAGGTAATGCGCTGTGTTTTTTAACCCATTCCATTTCAGTCCAACTTTCATAAGGCATGGGCTGTTCGATAAATTCTACGCCCAGATCTTTCATAATAGCAGAATTCTTAACAGTATTTTCTGCTGACCAGGCAGTATTGGCATCAATACGGAAAACAGCATCAGTCAGTTTTCTAAGTTCTCTGAGAATGGCTATATCATTGTCAGTTCCCAGTTTTATTTTATACAATGGCCAGGGCTGCTCGAGTAACTTCTCTTTCATTTTATCTATCTCATCAATGGCGATGGTAAAATTCGTCATCGGAATGTGATCCATGCTTAAATCCCATATTTTATATAGGGGTTTACCTTCAATTTTTCCGTAAAGATCATTTGCTGCAATATCTATGGCACAATGTAAAAAACGCTCATCATGGAGCATCGGGTGAAGATAATCCCAAAATGATTCAGGGTCTTCCAGTTGATAAGCTTCAATCACTGGCCTCAAAGCCTCCAATTTTTCTATCATTCCTTCAATGCTGAATCCATAGTAACTGGTGTCTTCGGTCGCTTCTCCTATACCTTTAAAGCCATCTTGTCCGAGCTCAACGATCAATGTTTTCTGGATGTCATACGAATCCCGGGAAATTGTAAAAGTGTGTTTAAGAACCAGATCGTAAGTATAATATTTTAGTTGCATGTGAATCGAAATTTTTTGGATTTGAAAAATAAATAAAGCTGAATACCATCAGGATTCTGATCAGTTGGATCGACCGCTGGACTTCGACTTTCAAAAACTTTTGTATAAAAAACCAAATAAAAGAGTTTTTTACCTCATTATACATCAAAAATAGCAAATTATGCCCGAAATAAGGCTAAAACGCGCCGGAATTACATTTAAACAACTGCATTTTCCAGAAGATCAAGACGCTTTTTTTCTGTATTAAATGTGGCCATGATACCAACGGGTAAGGTGCAAAGATCACTGATGTGGCCAAAAGAAAAACCATAACATACCGGAATTTCCAAACCTCCCAGATTGAAATCCAGCGTATCCTTTAATGTCAAAGAAAACTCTCCTTCTTTAGCTTCACAATCCGCAAATTCTCCCAGAATGATGCCTTTTGCCTTCGCCAGATTAGAAGAATGTAAAAGTTGGGTGAGCATCCTGTCAATACGGTATGGTTTTTCACCCACATCCTCCAAAAAAACCAGTTTATCCGTAAAATCCATTTGAAATTCAGTGCCTGCAAGGGCTGCCAGAAGGCAAAGATTTCCACCAACCAATTCCCCGGTCACTTCACCCGGAGTGATCACCCTGTAAATATTGTTGGTTCCGGACCCACTATGATTGTTATTCAATTCAATGCTTACCGGTTCAAAGCCATTCATGGCAACCAACTGAAAATACTGATCCGTATAAGCAGTCATGGTAGAACTGCCAACAGGTCCATGGAACCCGATCAAACCGGTTTTGAGGTAGATAGCCTGTATCAGCGCTGTGATATCACTGTATCCAATCAGCATTTTTGGATGTTTTGCAATGAGATCATAATCTAAATACGGAAGTATTCTTGAAGTCCCGTAACCTCCGCGGATGCACCAGATGGCATCCACTTCTTCATCCTCAAACATACTATGGATATCTCCAATCCTTTCTTCATCCCTTCCTGCCAGATACCCGAATTGATTTTGAAGATTTTTGCCAAGTTTTATTTCAAATCCATGAGCTGCGATCTGATCCAATGCTTTGGTCAATACAGATGCTGTAAAAGGGCTGGCTGGCGCTATCAAACCAATGGTGTCACCCTTTTTCAGTGCCTTTGGTTTAATGACGTTTCTCGGGCCGATAGGCGGAGGATCAAGCACGGTCAAAGGAGAACAGGCTACCATACCCAATCCGGTACCCATTAAAATCAATTTGCTGAAATTCCTGCGTTGCATCTCAATCAAATTTACTTGTTCAATGAAGCATTTTAGCTTTTAATAAATAACAACCATCCTGGATCTATCAATCCTTTGGTCTTTGTTAAGCATGATAGTCTTTTAGCTCACTGTCTAATAGTTAGTTACGTTTTAATAGCGCCAAAACACTTCTTTCTCAGGCAAATTTCGAACCCATTGTTCAATCTTCGCTTTCAAATCCAACCTATTAAAATACTTTACAACTGATGTGCTAACTAAGACCATCCTTAAAGAAATTTTTTAAATATTGATTCGTAAATATAACTTAAAATTAATTTTTTTTTGGAAACTACAACAGAATATTTACCTTTATATTCTGATCAGTTCATCAAAACCCGTTTCACTTAAAATTATTAAAAACATACTTATGAAAACCACAATTTTATACGCTACTGCAATGGCAACAATTATTTTGTTGGCTTCCTTTTCCAATCCAGCCATACAATGGGGATTTTATGCTCACAAAACCATCAACAGAATGGCTGTATTTATCCTGCCACCTGAAATGCTGGTATTCTTTAAAAAGCATATAGATTACCTTTCCGTGCATGCAACAGACCCGGACAAACGTCGGTATGTAGTCGAAGGTGAAGCGCTCAAACACTTCATGGATATAGACCATTGGGGAACCTATCCATTTGAAAATGTACCTCATCGATGGGAGGATGCTTATATGAAATACCTGGGAATCCAGATCATTACACAAAACAACGACACATTTCAATTACAAAACTCAGGCAATGAGATGGATTCTACTGTGATTTCAACGCTCGGCCTGGAGATTGATAACAGAGAATTTTTATATTTTGCCAAAAAAGAATTAATGTCTGCCTTCCATGAACCTCATTTCAGATATCCATCTGATCAATTGTCCTGGATAAAACAAAGTTTCATTCCTGTAAAAGAGGTATTATTTGATCAGCATTTCACGGAACACGGCATTTTACCATATTATATCAATATCCAATGTGACAAACTGGTTCAAGCTTTCAAATCCGGGGATAAAAAAAGAATTTTGAGATTGGCCACAGATCTGGGTCATTATGTTGCAGACCTGCACGTTCCATTGCATGCTGCAAAAAATTACAACGGGCAGCTGACCGGTCAGGAAGGCATCCACGCATTCTGGGAAAGCAGGCTTCCTGAAATGTTTGCAGAAGCACAATACAATTATTTTGTAGGCAAAGCTCAATACATTCCTGATATAGAGAGGTTTGCGTGGAATACGCTGATTGAAAGCAACCGACTTCATCATGAAGTCCTGACACTGGAAAGGAAAATCAGAGAGCAAATTCCGGAAGATCGGCAGTATGCCTATGAAATAAGGTCAAACATGGTGGTCAGAACTCCATCAGAAGAATTATCCGAAGCCTATCATAAGGCTCTGGCTGGTATGGTTGAAAGAAGGATGCAGGAATCCGTTCTGGCTCTTGGGTCTCTTTGGCTCACGGCATGGATCAATGCAGGCCAACCTGTGCTGGATTCCGATCCGGAAATGCATTGGACGGCGGAAGATATCAAAGAAATGGAATTACTTGAACAGGGATATCAATCGGGAAAAGAACTGGGCAGATCCTGTCATTGACTATCAAAAAGTAAAATATGTTCAAAATTTTATTTCATAGATTAAACGCATACAACTTTAAGCTTTAATTACTAACTGACCTTTCGCAGGTCAAAAATTTGTATATATAAAAAATAATTATATGTAT
>ERZ761607.4740-NODE-4740-length-11737-cov-421.018404_pt1 | contig 11737 bp, 11 predicted proteins | sample MGYA00511164_ERZ761607 | MGnify/ENA primary metagenome ERZ761607 (study PRJEB28899, sample SAMN02445080) | bioreactor sludge metagenome | biome: EBPR sludge | place: Australia: Brisbane, Thorneside Wastewater Treatment Plant | collected 2011-06-22 ...
GCATCCACCCGAACCAGATCGTGCCGATCTTCGAGGCGATGTGCCCCGACTTCTCCGAGGTCGAGGAGGCCGCCGCCATCCTGGCTGCCGCGCAGGACTGCGACTGGGGGCCGATCCAGCACCACGGCCGGTTGCACGACCGCGCCTCCTACCGCTACTACTGGGAGCTGCTTGCGCGCGCCCGCGCCACCGGAATGCAGTTGCCGGAAGCCGCCAGACAGCGCTTCTTCGCCTGAAGCCATGAGTCTCCCGGAGCTGACCGCGCAGCTCATCGACTTTCGCGACCAGCGCAACTGGGCCCAGTTCCACAGCCTGCGCAACCTCATCGTCTCGCTCAACCTCGAGGCAGCCGAACTGCTCGAACTGACGCAGTGGAAGAACGACGCCGAGGTCGCCGCGCTGCCCGCGAGCGCCGCGACCCGCGAGGCGCTGCGTGACGAATGCGCCGACGTGCTGCTCTACCTGCTGCTGATCGCCGAGCGCGCCGGCATCGACCTCGAGGAAGCGGCTCGCGCCAAGCTGCTGAAGAACACTGCGCGCTACCCGGTCGAAAGCAGCTACGGCAGCAGCCGCAAGTACAACCAGGCAGCGCCCGACGACGGCAGCGTGCCGCCGCAAGCCGACCTCAGGGAGCCTGCGACTCGAGCGTGAACGCGGCGCCGGCGTCCGCGCCGAGCGCCTGCCGCAGCCAAGGCAGCGACTCCTGCAGCGTCGCCTGCAGCGTCCACGGCGGATTGATCACGAACAGGCCGCTGCCGTGCATGCCGAAACCATCGGCCGCCGGCGTCCGCACGCGCAGACTGACGTGCAGCCACGCGGCAGCCGGCAGGCGTTTCAGCCGTGGCGGCAGTTCGTGCGCTTCCAGCTTGCTCAGCAGTGGATACCAGAGCATGTAGCTGCCGCCCGGGAAACGCTGCAGGCTATCCTTGAGCGCCAGCACGACGCGCTCGTAATCGCGCCGTTCCTCGTAAGGCGGGTCGATCAGCACCAGCGCCCGGCGGGGCGGCGGCGGCAGCAGCCCCTTCAGGGCGGCGAAACCGTCCACCGCATCGACCACCACCTGCCGGCCGCAGGCCTGGAAATTTTCGCGCAGCCGCAGCACCTCGCGGCTGTGCAACTCGCACAGCCGCAGCCGGTCTTGCGTGCGCATCATCGACAGCGCGAAACTCGGCGACCCCGGGTAGATCTTCAGGCGGCCGTCCGGGTTCGCGCGGCGCACGAGCTCGACGTAGTCGCCGACCGCCGGCGGCAGATCCGGCCGCGACCAGAGGCGGCCGATGCCCTGGCGATACTCGGCGAGCTTCGCTGCCGCGGGCGAATCGAGCGCGTAACTGCCGGCGCCGGCGTGCGTGTCGATGTACCAGAAGGCCTTGTCCTTCTGCGCCAGATGCCGGGCCATCTGCAGCAGCACCAGATGCTTGAGGACATCCGCGTGATTGCCGGCATGAAAGGCGTGGCGATAGCTGAGCACCGGCTACCGCCCCTCTGCGTTCTCAGCGACTGCGGCGTGCGCCGGCACCGAGCGCACTAGTCGGGGACCTGGACCTTGCCGTCGGTACTGAACTGGTAATCGCGAAAGATGTGCTCGGCGTTCAGCAACTGGTAGCTGCCATCCGGCAAACGGCGCGACGTATCCTTCAGCCGGTAGGCATAGTGACCGCAGGTCCAGCAGTCGAAGTTGCGCATCTGCGTGCACAGGCAGGTCTTGTCCTTCACCGAGATGCGCTTGACGCCGGGGTTGGCCGCCACCTCGCGGTTGTAGGCGCTGATGTATGAGCAGTTGCCGCTGCTGTCGAGCAGGTAGCCGTATGCCTCGCAGTTCGGCCGGATGCCGTCACCGATCGCCGGGCTGGTGGTCAACATGCGCATCGGGTAGCCGGTCGGCGAGATCTGGTTGACCTCGATCTGATCCTCGCTGGCGGCGAAATAGCGCTGCTTGACGTCCTCCGGCAGGCCGCACTCGCGGGAGACGGTGAAGCGCGTCGCCACCTGCACCGCGGCGGCACCCTGGTCGAGGAACGAGACGGCGTCGCTGCCGGTGAAGATGCCGCCCGCCGGGATCAGCGGAATGTCCAGTTGCTCCGCCTGCAGGTAGCGATGGATCTCGCCGAAGATCGTCGCCAGGTCGTACTGCGCCCAGTCCATGCCGAAACCGAGGTGGCCACCGGCCAGCGGTCCCTCGACGACGACGTAGTCGGGCAGGCGGTTGCTGCGCGCCGTCTTGCGCAGGAAGAGCTGCAGCGCGCGCAGCGAGGAGACGATGATCCCCAGCTTGGCATCACGAAAACGCGGATGGTCCTCGATCAGCGCGAACGAGCCGAGATGCAGGCCGGCGGCCAGGGTGATGCCGTCGATGCCGGCGTCGAGCGCCGCCGCCATGCGCACGCGCAGCGTTTCGCGCGGCGAGTTCATCGTCAGCTTTTCCATGCAGTTGACGAAGATCAGGCCGTCACCGCGCTTCGCCTCCATCGTTCGCCCGATGTGCATGTGCGTCGCTTCGGCAAGCTGATCGAGGTCAAAGCGGACCACCGACTTGTCGGAGTTGGCGACGTTGAATTTGTACTGCTGCAGCTTGTCCTTGACGAACTTGGCGTTGAACCGCCGATCGGCAACGGTGTTGACCATGGCATCGGAGATGTGGCCGATGCCGCCAAGCCGCGCGGCCTCGAGCGCCAGTTCGGCGGTCGAAATGTCGACGCCCATGCCGCCGATCACGATCGGCACCAGTTCCTTCGTGCCGAACCGCAAGCGAAAATCATCAACGCGCTTCATCCACTTCCTTCCCAAGCCGGGTCTGCGCCCACAGCTCAGACTGCAGGTGATCATCGAAATCGCTCAAGGCACGAATTATCGCTCATCGCGCGCGCGCATGGCGGGCTGCCGCAAGTGAAATCAGCTTCTTCGCGCCGCCCGTCGCGAATTCGCCACGCGCCGCCACGCGCCGCCACGTGCTGCCGCGCGCCATCCGGAGCAGCACGCGGTGGCGTGTATCATGTCGGCCTCAGCAACGCCCGATGAAAGCCGACGATGAGCGACTGCAGCCACCCGGAACCCGCCGCCGCCAGCACCGGCACGATCGGCATCGCGCGCCCGCAGCCCTTCGACGCCGCGGCCTTCGAAAAAGCCATCGCCGACCTGCTGCGCGCCTGCGGCATCGCCGCCGATGCCGAACACATGGGACGCACGCCGCAGCGCGTACGCGAACTGTGGCAGCGCCGCCTGCTCGGCGGCTACGATCTCGATCCGGCGACCGCGCTCGGCGACGGCTTCGCCGACCAGCGCAGCGACCTCGTCATCGTCCGCGGCATCGCCGTGCATGGTGTCTGCCCGCACCATCTGGTGCCGTTTCGCGGCGTCGCGCACGTCGCTTACCTGCCGGGCGGGCGCCTGCACGGCTTCGGCCGCATCGCGCGCATGGTCGACGCCATCGGCCATCGCTTCACCTACCAGGAATGGATGACGCGCGACATCGCCGAAGCGCTGATACGGCACGGCAGGGCACGCGGCGCCGCCTGCGTCATCGAGGCCGAGCAGCTGTGCCTGCTGCTCGGCGAGGACCGGCGCGGTGACGAGCGCGTGATCACGCAATCGTTCTGCGGCGACTTCGAACACTCGCCGCAGTTGCGCAGCGAGTTCCAGCGCGCCATCGCCGGCGGCCGCCGCCACGACTGAAGGGCCACGCGCCGGTGTTGCCGCAGCGCCGGCCGAGGCAACGCCAGCGCGTGGCGGCGAGCGCTGACCGCCGCGCCGCTCAGTCGCGGAAGCGCGGCGGCCGGCGTTCGCGCATCGCCGCCATGGTCTCCTCGAGGTCGGCCGACATCAGCATCGCCGCGTTCCAGGTGGCGACGTAATTCAGGCCGTCGGCGACCGAATGGTCACGGCCATAGTTCAGCATCTCCTTGGTGCCGCGAATCGCCAGCGGCGACTTGCCGGCGATGCTGCGGGCGATCTCGCGCACGCCGGCGAGCAACTCGTCCGGGCCCGCGAAAACGCGATTGACGAGACCGATGCGCTCGGCCTCGGCGGCATCGACGCTGCGGCCGGTGTAGGCCAGCTCGCGCGCGACGCCGTCGGCGACCAGTTTCGGCAGCCGCTGCAGCGTGCCGACGTCGGCGGTCATCCCGACATCGATCTCGCGCACCGAGAACTGCGCGTCGGCGGCCGCGTAACGCATGTCGCAGCAGGTCACGAGATCGATCGCGCCACCGATGCAGGCGCCATGGATCGCCGCCAGCACCGGCTTGCGACAGCGCTCGACGCTCGTCAGGCAATCCTGCAGGTCGAGGATCAGCCGCCGCAGCGCCTCGCGGCTGCGCGCCGGGTCGGCGTCGGCAACCACCGCCGCGACGCTGGCCAGCATCGCCAGGTCGATGCCGGCGCAGAAATTGCGGCCGGCGCCGGCGAGCACGACGACGCGCACCGCCGGCGTCGCGTCCGCCCAGTTGCAGGCGATGCGCAGTTCCTGCCACATCGCCTCGTTGATCGCATTCGAGCGTTCGGGCCGGTTGAGACGAAGCTCGGCAAGTCCCTCGTCGAGTTCGATCGCAATCGTCGTCAATTGCGGCTTGGTCGTACTCATCTGTTCTCCTGAAGATCGCCGGGATGGCTGGCAAGCGCGTTGCGAGCCCCTGTGCCGGGCGGCGGGCAACGCCGGCGCAGTGTACCCGATCTTGCCGATGCGCTCGCTCGGCCCGCCGCAGCCGCCGCGCCCACAGGGGGAAAATGCGCGACAATCGTCCGACCCTCGCCACGCACGCAGCACGATGCCTTCGCCCCAACCCTCGGCGCTCGCCGCCCTGCCCTACGCACCGCCGCGCGACGACGGCATCGACATCGTGTATGGCGACGCCTGGCTGCTGCTGGTCAACAAGCCGGCTGGCCTGCTTGCCGTCCCCGGTCGCGGCGACGGCAAGGACGACTGCCTGCTGCGGCGCGTGCAGGCAGTCGTTGCCGACGCGCTGATCGTTCATCGCCTCGACCTGCACACCTCCGGCCTGCTGCTCCTGGCGCGCGGCCGCGAGATGCAGCGACGGCTCGCCGGCGACTTCGCCGCACGCCGGGTGCACAAGCGCTATCTGGCGGTGGTCGCCGGCCGCCTGCCGGCGGACAGCGGCACGATCGACCTGCCGCTCGCCGCCGACTGGCCGCAGCGGCCACGGCAGAAGGTCGACCGGCTGACCGGCAAACCCTCGCTCACCCGTTACCAGGTGCTCGGCCACGACCCCGTCAGCAACCGCTCCCGGCTGGCCCTCTTTCCCGAAACCGGCCGCACCCACCAGTTGCGCGTCCACCTGCAGGCGCTCGGCCATGCCATCGTCGGCGATCTGCTGTATGGCGACGCCAGCGGCGCGAGCGGTGCCGACCGGCTGCTGCTGCACGCCGACCAGTTGCGCTTCCTCCATCCCGCCAGCGGACACGATCTCTGCGTCGACTCGCCGGCGCCGTTCTGACGGCCGCCGCGACGAAACACGACGCCAGCGACCGTCAAGGGCAGAGGTGTCCCTGTTCGAGCAGGCGCGCCATCGCGTTCTTGCCGTAGGCTTGCCAGAGTGCCGAGTCCACCCGCGACTGGATCTTCTGGCGGTGCGTTCCCAGCAGCTCGCGCGATGCCTGGCCGCGGTAAAGGCGCACCACGACCTCGTAGTTGCGGCAGCGGACGGTGTCGAACATCGGTGACAGCAGGGACAGGTCCTCCCGCTTGACCTCCGGGAAGCCAGACGCCCGCAGCTCGACGCTGGCACGCAGCGGCTTGTGTGCATCGAGCGGGTTCTCGAACTCCGCCTCGAGATAGGCGCCGGCGGGAACGTCCGGGCGCACCCACAGGTTGAGAACGAAGCGATGCAGTGGCGGCGACTGTTGCCGCTCGTCGCAGGTGATGCCGGCAGCCAGTGTCCGCATGTACTCCGAAGTCGCGTTCTCGGGCATGGGTTCGCGCGCGACCGCCTGGCCATGCCGCGGCGCTGCCTCGCGCTGCGCGCGCGCCGCTGCCGCCGCCCCGAGGGCCTGTCGTTGGCGCTCGGCCTGCTGCCGCGCCTCGTCGACCTGCCGTGACGTCGGCGCCGGCGCACACGGGACCTCGCTGGCCTTCGCGTCCTCGGTCGGAACATCGGAAAAATGGACCCGACCCTGCTTGTCAACCCAGCGGTAGACGGTCTGCGCCGCCGCACTGCTGGCAAAGAGAAGGATCGTCACGGCAAGCAGCCCGAATCGTCGCATGTGCCCCCCTGTGGCATTGTCCGGCCGCCAGCGGCGGGCCCGGCGTGTCGCACGCAGCGCAACCGGCTGCGCCGACGCTCCCGCGCGGCCAGCCAGGAAGAGCAGCGATGCCGCTCCCTGCCCAGCGCTACCGCAGCATCGATTCTCCTCACGCCGCTGCCGGCCGGCAAGCGCCGGGGCCTCGCCAGCGCTCGGGCGCTCGGGCGCACGCCGGGTGCAAGCGACAGGCGGCCGCCGCCCGGCTATACTGCGCCCTCCTGCGCCCCCCTCCCCGCCCCTGCCCGATGAACTTCTCGACCCATCCCCTCTGGCTGGTCGGCTTCCGCCCCTTCTTTGCCCTCGCCTGCCTCGCCGGTCTCAGCATGCCGGTCGTCTGGGCGCTGATCTTCGCCGGCGCGCTGGCGCCGCCGCCGGCACCGTTCTCGCCCAGCCAGTGGCACGCGCACGAAATGTTCTTCGGCTTCGGCTGGGCGGTTCTCGGCGGCTTCCTGCTCACCGCCAGCAAGAACTGGGTGAAGATTCGCGGCTACCACGGCCTGCCGCTGATCATCCTCGTCGTCGCCTGGCTGCTCGAGCGCGCCGGCATGTGGTTTGCCGGCGACCTGCCGCCGCTCGTCTTCCGCCTCAGCAGCAACCTCTTCCTCGCCAGCATCGTCTGCATGCTGGTGTGGACGCTGGCACGCCACCGCCGCGACGATTCGTTCCGCGACAACTACTTCTTCCTGATCATCCTGCCGCTGTTCCTCGTCGCCAAGAACCTGCTGCTCGGCAGCGAATCGTTCCCGGCCGGCGCGGCGATGACGCTGGCGCTGTTTCGCGTCGCCTTCCTCGTCATGCTCGAGCGGACCGTCACCCAGTTCATGAAGAACGCCCTGCGTGCCGACATCCTGCGCCAGCCGCTGCTCGATGCGGCGATCAAGCTGCTGGCGCTGCTGCTCGTCGCAGGCAGCCTGCTGCCGGCGGCCCTGGTCGCGTCCGTGTCGCTGCTGCTGGCGCTGCTGCTCGCCATCCGCTTCGTCTTCTGGCAGCCGCATCGGGCGCTGCGCCGGCTCGAAATCGGCATCATGTACCTCGGCTACCTGGCGATCATCGCGCAACTGCTGCTGCAGTCGGTCGAACTGATCGCGCCGCCGCCGTGGCTCGGCTCGCTGCCGATGCACGTCTTCACCTTCGGCGCCATGGGGCTGATCATCCCGGCGATGCTGATCCGCATCTGCAAGGGCCACACCGGCCGGCCACTGGTCTTCGACTGGCTCGACCGCAGCGTGCTGTGGATCATGATCGCCGGCTTCGCCATCCGCGTCGTCCTGCCGCAGCTCGCCCCGGAACGTTACCTGCTCTGGATCCAGCTCGCCGCCGCCTGCTGGTTCGCCTGCTTCACGCTCCTCGCCTGGCGTTACATTCCCATTCTCGTGCAGCCGCGGGCGGACGGCCGGGAGCACTGAGCGCTGCGGCAGCCGTCCGGTCGGCGCCCGCGTTCGCCCCCGCTACGCCCGCGGCAACCGCAGCAGCAGCAACAGCGCCGCCGCCCACACCGCCACCGGCAGCCAGTCGAGCGACACGCCCCAGGCGCTGCCACCGGCAGCGACCAGGCTCAGCCGCGACAGCGCCGCCACCGCCAGCGTCGCCATCAGCGCCCCGGTGTGCCGGCCGCTCTGCAGCGGATCGCCACGCTCGGCAGCGACGCCGATCGACGTGCAAAGGATGCAGCCCCAGAGCGCACCGGCGACGAACTGGGCCGGCAGCAGGACGATCAATGAACCGGCGAGCGCTGCGCTGCCGAGCGCGAGCGCCCCGCCGGCCGCCGACAGTTGCAGCACCGCCAGCGCACCGCCGGCGCGGACGAGCCGATCGACCGCCAGCAGCCCGATGCTGAAGCCGACCCAAAAGACCGGCAGCAGCCACGGCAGCAGCGCCGGGTCGGCAAGGCGCTTGAACTGCGCCGCCGAGTTGAGCGCCGTATGCACCTGCTGCCCGAAAGCGAGCAGCAGGGCGATCAGCAGCAGGACACTCCAGCCTGCCACCTGTGCGCGTCGGCCGCCGGCCGCGACCGCCAGCGGCGGCGACGGCGGCGGCAGCGAGCGTTCGACGGCGACCAGCGCCAGCGCCGTCACCCCCACCGACAGCGCGCTGAGGGCAAAGGGCAGCGCCGGATCGACCCCCTTGAGGACGATCGCCAGGTACGGCGCCAGTGCCGACGCCAGCGCCAGGCCGAGCAACTGGATGCCGGCGAGGCGCGGCATCGCCGCGCGCGCGGCATGCCGCGACAGCAGGACGTAGGGCGGCGCCCGCAGCGCTGCCGAAGCCGCGACCCAGACGGCGGTGGCGAGCAGGAAGACGGCAGGCGTCGCCGCCAGCCAGGGCAGCAGCAGCATCGCCACCGCTGCCACCGCCGACAGCAGGACGAGCATCGCCCCGATCCGTCGCAGGGCGGCGCGTGCCCGATCGACAGCGACGCCGATCGACCAGTCGGCGAGCGCGAAGAGCAACTGGTCGGCGGCCAGCAGCCAGAGCAAGTGGCGCTTGTCCACGCCGCCGCGCGCCAGCAGTTCGGGCAGGAAGATGACGTACACCACCCAGCCGAGCGAGAAGAAGAATTCGACGCCGGCGAGCAGCCAGGCAGCGCGGCTGGCGGCCGAGGCGCGGGAAAGGAAGGTCGCCGTGAGCATGGCCGTCATCCTCGCAGCAAAAACCCGCCACGCCAAGAGTTCCGGCAACCGGTGCGGGGGCGAATCCGGCCCCCGCCGCGCAGCAGATCGGCCCCGGTCGCGTGCCCCCGAAGCGGATGAGCGGCCGATCGAGCGGTCGCGGCCGCCAGCACGCGCCGGCAGGCCGCGACCATGCCGACCGACGAGTGCAGCCGGCAGCAGCGCACGACGCAGCGGATTCGTTGCCCGAGGCGTCGGGATGCTTCCGCGACGGGCGAGGGTACTTCCCTGAAGGGTCACGATGCTTCCCTGAGGCGTCGGGATGCTTCCGTGAAGCGTCACGATGCTTCCCTGAGACGTCAGGATGTTTCCGTGAGACGTCAGGATGCTTCCGTGAAGCGTCACGATGCTTCCCTGAGACGTCAGGATGCTTCCCTGAAGCGTCACGATGCTTCCCTGAGACGTCAGGATGCTTCCCCGGGGGGAGCAACATGGCAAAGAACGAGAAGATCCGCCTATCGGCGGAAACACAGCAGGCCGATGAAAGCGCCTTTTGGCGCTCGAGGCGATCACCGGCTACAACCCGGCCAACCCGGTCTACCACCTGCCAGCGGTCCCGGCCCGATACCGCACCACGCGCGCCGCCGCGGAGGTCGAACTGCGCGCACCGAACGCGCTCAATGCCGCACGCGACGCGGCGATTGCCGCGCAGTGGGAACATCACAACCTGATTCTCGGCGTCACGGATCAGGTCATCGCCCAGTTCGGCGCCGATTCGGACGAGATCGCTTCGCTGGGCCTGAAGAAAAAGTCCGAGCGCAGGGCGCCCGTCGGCAGCGGCAAGGATTCGAAGTAGATCGCCGCGCGCCGGCCAACGCCGCATCGGCAAACGCGGGGGAAACGACATGGCGCCTCTTCCCCGCCGCTGCGACGCCGATCGCCGCCCGTCGGTCCTTCACTTGGCATGCGGGCGGCAAGCCAAGCGGCCGCGGCCGTGACGCATTGGTCGGCAATTTTAGTTAACCGGCCAATACTCCATCGTCTTGTTCTATCAGCGAATCCGCCGCACATCGTTGATGGCGATTGCATTTTGATGCAAAGCCTTGCCTCATGTAGGATTGCGACTTCACGTTGGGCTCAGTCGGAACCATGATTACACGATCGACATACAGACTCATTCTCGTCACCTATTGCTTGGCAATGTTCTGTTGTTCGGCGATCGCAAAGGAGCCAATATGTGGCATTGATGGTTTGATTGCGGCCGATAGATGGAAGGAAGCAGCAAGACTCATATTCCTTGAGGCCAGAGCCACCAATAAACACGAGCCGACCATCGTTATCGGGCAGGCTAAAGCTGGTTTTGTCGAGGACGCACTCGACACCATCAATGCGACACATATCGCCTCTCGTTCATGGCTCTTGATGTCGTTGGTACACGAAGCTCCCTCTCTTTCCACTGAAAAGAGAGACGAACTATTACGACATGCGCTTGACTCAGCTAGGGGCAAAGCTGTCGGAAAATCGCCCAATTACCTCAAGTCAGGAGACCTTGCCAGAATCGCTCTCTATTACTCGGGGAAAGGTGCCGCCAGCGACGCAAAGCTGATCTTTTCTGAGGCTGTAATCGCTGCGGAAAAAGGGCTAACTGAAGAGGGTAGCGGTGGATTTCGACAGATCACAGAACTCATACGCAGAGCCCCTACGGGTGAGATCAAGCCATGGATGTTGTCAGTTCTTCAACTCAGCCTCAACAAGACCGAAGACGCGCGAAATCTTGCTTTTGCATGTATCGACATGGTTGCGGTCGCCGCGCGACTCGAAAGCCAAGACCTGATGGCGCCATTCGTCGACTGTTCGACTTCGGCAATTGCCAAAATTGGCGTAGCCCCAATGAAGAACTCCGCCATTGAGGCGCTTTCCAAAGCCAAAGACGAAGCGGGCATTTCCAACTTCGCCCCCTCCAACTCACCCTTCATTGAGGCAATCCGCGAGGCGCGCGCAGGGAACGCGCAGAAGTCCTATGCAATTATTTCCGGACTTGGACAGAATCTTTACGTCGACCACAAGGGGGCAGCGTATGAACAGGTTTTCAGTGATGCAATAAGACGAGGGGACCTAAAGACCGCCCTTTATTTTGCAGAGCGGCCAGCACGGCAATTGTCCTACCAAGAGGTTTCTGTTTGGCAGAGGCTAGCCGAAAAGCAGATCGAAATAGGGAATCGACAATCCGCTTCTGATAGCTATGGAAAGGCCTCGCTAGCTCTTGGCAGGATCAACTCTTCTGCGAACATCTATTTGTTCGACATTCAAAGCGTTGTGCGTCTTGGGGAATCGATGCTCCAGAACGGCATGAAGGATGAAGGTCGTCGCACCCTGCTTCTAGTTCAGCCTCTTCTTGAAAGAATTTCAGAAAAGAGAATCGATGATCGTGCAAAAGCGTCAATTGCTTTTTCGGGGGCTCTTTGGCGGCTTGGAATGCAAGCTGAGGCTAAGAGGCTCATTCAACAAGCGTATTTCTATGCCCAGTCATATGACACGAAAAGCCTCTACGGAGATATGGAGAAGGCACGGCTTCTCGCATCCATCGGGCAGTCAATCACGATGTACTCCGAATCGAAACTGAATAGTAAATCTCAGGGAAGAATCACGACATCTCCACCTAAGAAATGAAGCTACCCCATTTAATCGCCGTATCACCAGCGCCGACTTTTGTGCCGACTTGTAATGCTTTACTTTGGCCTAGCACCAAGCCCAACCCGGCAGTCGAGCGGACCTGCGCAAAAAGCCGCGCAGGGCGCTCACTTCTACGTTGGGCGCCGACGGTGCTGAACCGCTACAATTGAGGAGTGGCTCAATCTACTATCGTCCGAATC
>ERZ761607.4741-NODE-4741-length-11737-cov-6.218028_pt1 | contig 11737 bp, 9 predicted proteins | sample MGYA00511164_ERZ761607 | MGnify/ENA primary metagenome ERZ761607 (study PRJEB28899, sample SAMN02445080) | bioreactor sludge metagenome | biome: EBPR sludge | place: Australia: Brisbane, Thorneside Wastewater Treatment Plant | collected 2011-06-22 ...
GGACATGGCGTTTTCCTTGTTCCCTCTCCAGCGGTCGGCCCATGCGGCCACCTCTTTCTTTCGCTGGAGCTACTACTTTTCCGGGCGGGAAGATTTCGTGGTCGCCTTCCCCTGGCAAGACAATACCGTGAACGTCAGATCCGCGAACGCCACCACGATGGAGGGCGTGCTCGCGTACTGGTTCGGGTTTGACGTGTATCGGCTGGCGACTCCGGAACGCAATCCGGACGGACGCGGCTATTGGACGGAAGCCTACCTGGATACCGCCGGCGCCGGTTTGATGGTTTCGCACGCCGCGCCGGTGTACTGGCAAGGCCGCTACGCGGGCATGGTGGGAGCCGACGTGTTGCTGGGCTTTCTCACCGAGCTGTTGCAAGCCGTCACCGAACGCTGGGGGCCGGTCTGGATCGTCAACGAAACCGGCCAGGTGCTGGCCGATCCCGATCACCCGTACACCGCCGCCGACCAACGGGTCAGGACCTTGGCGGACGTTCTGCCCGAATCGCTGCGATCCGTGCCCGTCGACCAGTTGTTGCAACCTTCCAGCGAGTTTCGGCGCATCGCCGACCAGTACGTTCACGCGCAGCGCATCAAGTCGGCGCCTTGGCATCTCTTGCACGCCATCCCGTCCACCGCGATCACCGCCCGCCTGTTACCTCGCCTTTATCCCGCCCTGATCGTGCTGGCCGGCCTGGCCCTGACGCTGGTTGCCGTCCACGCCTTGCTGCGCCGGCGCTTCATCAAGCCGGCCCTGGCGCTGGTCGATTATCTGCGCGACGAAGCGGCTGGCCACCCGCCGCCCGCCCTGCCCGCCGTTCCCGCGCCGTGGCAACCCTGGTTCGACGTGGTCACGACCACCTTTCGGGACAACCGCGCCTATTTGCGCACCATCGAGAACCTCAACGCCGACCTCGAACGTCGGGTCGAGGAACGGACCGAGCAGTTGCAAAACGCTAACCGGGAACTGCGGCTGGAAATGGCGGTGCGCCAGCGCGCCCAGGACGCGCTGCACGTCGCCAAGGCGGAACTGGAGCTTGCCAACCAGGCCAAGAGCGTGTTTTTGGCCAATATGAGCCACGAGTTGCGCACCCCGCTCAACAGCATTCTGGGCTACGCGCAAATCTTGCTGCGCAACCCCGGCCTGACCGCCAAACAGCGCGCGGGTCTCGAAACCATCCGCGAGTCCGGCGAGCACTTGTCGGGTCTGATCAACGAGTTGCTCGATCTTTCCAAGCTCGAAGCGCCGGACGTGGAGGCGTTCGTGGCGCGGCGCACGGCTCAGGCAGTGGCGGGGCACGCGGCGTCCGTTCCCACACTGGACCCATGTTTCTTGCCGCCCGCCCCGGAAATCGCCGCGTTGCGGGATTTGGCCCAGCGCGGCGATCTCAAGAACCTGCTGGCTCGGGCCGACCGGCTGGAGCAAAGCGACGCCGATTACCGGCCGTTCCTGGAGCAACTCCGCGTTCTGGCCCAATCTTTCCAAGTCAACCAAATCGTGCGGCTGTTGAGCGATCCTCGACTTCGGCCTTGACCGACGATCCGCAACACGCGAACCGAACGCCGGTCTGAGTGGCTCGACCACCGTCCTTCAAATACGCAAATCCCCTTTTCAGCCCATCGGAGAGACTCCCAACAAATTGGACTTTTCCCAATATGTTGGGAATGCCAGCTCCGTTTTTCATATCGATTTTCACTTCAATACTCTAAATAAATCAATATAAAACAATTCTCTATGGTTTAATTAGGTTATTTTGCCATGTTTGGCAAAAGGCTTGCTTATGTTGGCGTGTGGTCCAATCACCAATCAATTGAATCGGAGGAAATCACCATGCGCATCGTTGACCCGTTTAAAGTTATGGCCTATCAAGGCTCCAAATTTGATAGCTATATCGATATTAGTCCTCAAGTGCATATATTTGATGATGGCGGAGGACTTCCTCGAAAATATTTTATTGGTTTTGACTCGAAAACGAATAAATTTCTTCCGTTGGAAATCGGTGTTAATTGGGGAAAAACTGACAGAATAAGAATAGAAATTGAAACTATATACAATCTAAAGCATCCGGCTCTTCCGGATGATTATAGGAAGCCCTCTGTTGCTAAAGCGCTTTTCGGTGAAGGATCTGGACGTCTACGTTCGTTCCAGGAATGGACCATCCAATATCCACAAGAAGGGTTGAATATTTCCAAATTAAAAAGCAACCCAGGCAATGGCGTAATAGAGAGTAAAGGAGATCTTGCACTTGTGGTTTCTCACATCGCAAGTGAAAACCCTCAAGGGTTTAAAGGCTCATTCATAGCGATTGATACTAATGTGGCGATATCCCAGTCTGGCGGAGGTGGCGTAACGTTTAATGTAGGGCCTATTTCCACGGACGTGGGAGGCAGTTCCCCAGAATCTCGATCCATCAATTACGAGCTTCTAGTTTATCTCTCGGTCATAGGTCGGCCTAACGTGGTGGCCGCTCCCAGACCTTTGGAAGTTCCCGAGGATTTGCTGACTCATAACGTGTACTTTGAGGCCGAAAATCAGAAAGATCTAAGCGCCGAAGAGTTGAGGCGGTTGGAAGATAAGTGGCACGATCCACTATTTCGTCAGTCTCCCAAGCTGTATAACGCGATCAAGAGTGGCAAATGTCAAATTTGGCTTTCGGGTTACGCGAGCACGACCGGCAAAGAAGCGAATAACAAGAATCTGAGCAAGGATCGAATTGCTTCGGTGGAGGAAGCACTCAAAACCGATTTATTCAAGAGCAAAAACGTCAAATTTGTTCGATTGCCTCAAGGAGATAAAAGCTCTACTCAGAAGGGAGCCGTTGCGAGGGAAAGGAGAGTTGAGATACAAATCCAGAAATGGGAAGCCATAACGGCTATGACGTAATCGCTTTTCTTTTAAATCACCGCGCCTCCAGCGTGGTTGGTTTCAGGCAGGGCAAGCGCACCGCAACTCCCAACCGTTGATTCGTCAACCAATCAGGCTACGCCATGCGCAGTCTCCATTTACCGGGCCGTCGTAGCGTGACCATGCGCTCCGGCCCGGTCTTTTTCAAACCGCCGACTTGATCGATCTCGCTGTTGGAGCGGTTCTCACGGTCGCTTATCGCGCAACGCGAAGCGGATAACCCAAAATCCCGCTCTCAAACTTCCGAACCGCCGCGCTTCCGCTCGATGCCGAGCTTCTTCATCCGCGCCTCCAGCGTGGTCGGTTTCAGGCCCAGCAAGCGGGCCGCGCCATTCTCTCCGCTGACCCGCCAGCCGGTGATCTCCAGCGTCTTGAGGATGTGCTCGCGCTCCATCGCTTCCAGGGTCGTGACCGACGCCTTGCCGAGGCCGGTTTCGGCGGTCGGTTCTCGCAACCAATCGCCGAACTCCAGCGTCCGTCCCCGGCTCACGATCACCGCCCGCTCGATGACGTGCTGCAACTCCCGCACGTTGCCCGGCCAGGAATAGGCTTGCAGCCGGGCCAGCGTCGCCAGGGGCACCGTTTCGATGGTCCTGCCCAGGCTAGCGGCGTATTTCTGCACGAAATGGCGCACCAGCAGCGGAATATCCTCGCGCCGATCCCGCAGCGCCGGCGAGTGGATCGGAAACACGTTCAGGCGGTAATACAGATCGGGACGGAACTGCCCTTCCCGGCAGCGTTGCTCCAAGTCCCGGTTGGTGGCGGCGATCACCCGCACGTCGGTCTTGAGCGTCTGCGATCCCCCGACCCGCTCGAATTCGCCTTCCTGCAACACTCGCAACAGCTTGGCTTGCAAATCCAGCGGCAATTCGCCCACCTCGTCGAGAAACAGCGTGCCGCCGTTGGCCAACTCGAACCGGCCCAGCTTACGCGCCAGCGCCCCGGTGAAGGCGCCCTTTTCGTGGCCGAACAACTCACTTTCGGCCAGGTTCGCCGGGATCGTCGCGCAATTCAGCTTGATCAACGGCTTGGCCTGGCGGGCGCCGCGGTTGTGAATCGCCCGCGCGATCAGCTCCTTGCCAGTGCCGGTTTCGCCGGTCACCAGCACGGTGGCTTGGGTGCTCGCCACGGTCTCCACTTCCCGGAGCACGGCACGCAACGCCGCCGAGGCGCCGACCATTTCCTCGAAATCGTGCTCGGCCTGAATTTCGTCCCGCAAATACAGATTCAAACCGTGCAAGCGATTGAATTCCGTCTCCGCCTGCTTGCGGGCCGCGATGTCGCGCAGAATCATCGTGTACAAAGGTTGCTCGGCGGCCGTCGCCCGCGACAGCGTCGCCTCGACCGGAAACGGCTCGCCGCCGGCCCGCAGCGCGTGCAAGCCTTCCGGCACCCACAACCGGGGTTCGCCCCGCTGCTGATAGTCGCGCACCACCTTCCGCAACGGCTCCGACAGCAAGGAATCCAGCGGCTGGCCCAGCACCTCGGCGGCGGCGCGGTCGAACACGCACTCGGCGGCGGGGTTGAACAGGGTGACGCGACCGTCCGCGCCGAAGGTCACGATCGCGTCCATCGCGCTGGTCACGATGGCGGCCAGCCGCGCCTCCCGTTCGGCCAACTCGCGCTTGAGCCGCTGCACCGTGAGGTGGGTATGCACGCGGGCCAACACTTCCTCGTGCTGGAAGGGTTTGGTGACGTAATCCACCGCGCCCAGCCGCAAGCCCTTGACCTTGTCCACGGTGTCGCTCAGGGCGCTCATGAAGATGACCGGAATATCCCGAGTCTCCGGCCGTTCCTTGAGAATTCGGCAAGTCTCGAACCCGTCGATGCCCGGCATCATCACGTCCAGCAGGATCAGATCGGGTCGGGCGTAGGCGGCCCGTTCCAGCGCGCTCTCGCCGTCCTCGGCGACCAGCACGTCGTAGCCGGCCTCGCTCAACAGTTCGTACAGGACGCCGAGATTGGCCGGGGTGTCGTCCACCATCAGCACGACGGGAATGGGGTGAATCGCTTCGATCATCGGGCCGGACATGCGTTTACCACCCATCGGTTTCTCATGGCTGAGCAGGGGCGATGAAAGGGCGGCAAGGGTTGTCGCCGTTGAGGTCGCCTCGAAAGCACCCGCGGACCGCGCTTGAGCCAAGCGGGGGCGTCGCGGGGCAAGTTTTTCAAAGGTCCAATGGTCGGGGGCGGGTTGATGGCCATCTATCCCTTTGGCGCGGGAGAAATGTTCATGGGGAAACCCGCAAACTTTCGACCGGGGTGGCCTGAAATTCGCGCACGTATTGATCCAGGCCGCCAAGCGTTCCGCAGACGAACAAAATATCGTCCGGCCGCACCCGGAAGGCATCGTCGAATTTGACGAACACTTCCCGATCCCGTTCCACCGCCACCACCGCCGCGCCGGTTCGCTCGCGCACCTGGGCGCGCCATGGATGCAGTCCCGCCAACGCGCCCGCCGCCAACCGAACGAACTTGATGCGCGGTTCGACCGCGACCGCCTGCTCGCCGAGCAGATGGTAGGCGAGGATTTCCCCGGCCATCTGTCCGACCGACAGCGCGAAGTCGGCCCCGGCCTGGTACAGCCGAGCCACGTTCGGCGCCCGGTTGACCCGAACGATCAGAGGCACCTCGGGCGCGTAATCGCGGACCACCGCCGTGGCGAACACGCCCTCGCTGTCGTTGCTCAACGCCAGCACCACCGCGCTCGCCGCGCGCACGTTCGCCCGATCCAACGTGGCGTGCTCAAGCACGTTGCCGACGATGTCCACCCCCGGCGCGAGTTGTTGATCGATGACGATGGTCATCTCCTTGGCGTCGCGCAGCATTTCCACCACCTTGCCGCCGACTATGCCGTAACCAGCCACCACGATCGGGCCGGTGCGGCGAATCGGCGCGGCCAGGCGCTCGACCTGAGTCAGATTGGCGTGCGCGCCGACCGCGACCAGGATCGCGCCCGGCTCGATGCGGGTGTCCGTGCCCGTGGCGACAGCGAAGTTGCCGCCCCGCCATTGCCCGATCACGGTCGCGCCGTGGCGTTCGCGCAACCGTAAATCGCCGAGCCGCTGCCCGGCCAGCGGACTGTCGGCGCGGACCCGAAATTCGGCCAAGCCCACCTGCCCGCCGAGCAGATGCAAACCTTCCGCCGGGGGACGGATGCGGGCGCTGGCGCGGGCCGCCAGCGCCGCGCCCAGGACATGGGTCGGCGTGAATACCGCCGACGCCCCTACCTTCACCATCGGCGGCCGATACAGGGGATTGTCGGCGAGCGAGTAAATCGGACCGTCGAAGCCTGATTCGCGAGCCATCAGGATACAAATGGCGTTGGCGTGATCGTCGGCGTTGGTGACCACCGCCCGCGCCGATTGCACGCCCACCAGGGCGGCTGGATTTTCATCGAGGCTACTCAGCACCACGGGGTAGCCGCGATCGCGCAGACCACGCGCCAGCGTCATGTCTTCCTCCAGGATCACGAACGGCGCACCAACTCGCTGAAATTCCTCCAGCAGGGAATCAATCGCCGGACCGTAGCGGTAGAACAGCACTCGTCCACTCATCGGCGGCAACACGCGCGGCAAGCGCGCCTCGAACCGTTCCTCGAAGTAGGGCAGCACGTAGATGGGAAAAACCAGAACGAGGAAAAACATGCCGACGAACTGGGTCAGGATGACCAGCAGAATCATGAGCGGGTGGTGCCAGGGCGCGTAGGCGCCGTAGCCGGTGGTGGTCAGCGTCTCGGAGGCCCATTCCAAACTCGCCCAGAAGGTGGTCGGTTTGCCTTCCAGGTAGGTCGAACCGAGCATGTAGATGCTGCCGAAGATCAGGACCGCCGTCGGCATGCTGACGAGCAGCGCGATCAAGCGCCAAGTCGAACGTTGAATGCCCTGGAGCATGTCTTTTTATCCCTGGCGGGTAGCTGGCGAAACCGTTCTGACGAATGCGCGGACGCATCGGGTCCGATGAGCGGGAGAATTTTGTGCGCCGCACAATTTCTTGCTATTATTTTACCGTTCGCTAGCGAGGGGGTCGACCCGCGAGAAAAATCATGTACATCGCCGATGATCCAACCCTGGCGTTGATCACCCGTTTCGTGGGAGAGGCCGAGAATCTGGATTTGTCCGATGCTGAATTTCTACTCCAGCAGATTGCGGCCATCGAGCAATACGTGGCGTCGTTTCCCGCCGAGGAGCAGGAGACGCGGGCGCTGGAATGGATCGAAAGACATGCCCGTCACTATCGCCAGCAGTGGCAAAAGCAAGCGGCGGTCGGAGTTCTGACCCACGCGCGCTGTCCCGACTGTCCGCTGACCAGCGGCAACCGAACGACACCGTGCGCGATCCACGCGCGGTGGCTGGAACTGTTGCGCCGCTACGCCACCGCCGAGATTTCCTCGCGCGAGTATGTCGAGGACTCCCTGAAACTCCTCGGTCGGTACAAGAACCAGTTGAAGGTCGGCCGGACTCGCCGACACCGACGCGCTGCTCCGGTGCTCGATCCCGGCTGAGCTGGTCAACCGCCGATTTTCGTCTTCACTGGGTCGCCCGCAGGGCGGCCTTGACGTCGGCGGCGAACGCCCGCACGGTCGTTTCCTCGGTATCCCAGGCGCACATCAATCGCGCGCCGCCCACGCCGATGAAGGTATAAAACAGCCAACCCCGCTGGCGCAGCGCCGCGATCACTGCCTCCGGCAACCGCGCGAATACCGCGTTGGCCTGACGCGGGAACATCAATTCCACTTCCGGCAAGGCGCGCAACTCTTCTTCCAGCAGGGCGGCGCAGTGGTTCGCGTGCGCGGCGTGGCGCAACCAGGCGCCGTCCTTCAACAGCCCCAGCCATTGCGCCGCCAGGAACCGCATCTTGGACGCCAACTGCCCGGCCTGCTTGCAGCGATAGGCGAATTCCTCGGCGGCGGCCAGATCGAAGAACAGCACCGCCTCGCCCACCGCCAGGCCGTTCTTGGAGCCGCCGAAGCAAAGCACATCCATCCCGCATTCCACGGTCAGGGCGCGCGGCGGCAGACCGAGCGCGGCCACCGCGTTGGCGAAGCGGGCGCCGTCCAGGTGCAACTTCAGCGCGTGCCGGCGCGCGACCTGGTGGATGCCCTGCAATTCGGCGGGGGTGTAGACCGTACCCAGCTCGGTGGCCTGAGTCAGACTGATCACTCGGGGTTTGGGGTAGTGAATGTCGCCACGTCGGGTGACGATCTCTTCCACGCTGGCCGGGTCGAGCTTGCCGTCGCGCCCGTCGGCCAGCAGCAACTTGGCGCCGTGCGAGAAGAACTCCGGGGCGCCGCACTCGTCGGTTTCGACGTGGGCATGGCGGTGGCAGATGATGCTGTGATAGGACTGGCACAGGCTGGCCAGGGCCAGGGCGTTCGCCGCCGTGCCGTTGAAGACGAAAAACACCTCGCAGGGCGTCTCGAACAAGGCGCGAAACTGGTCGCAGGCCTCGGCGGTCCAGCGGTCCTGGCCGTAGGAGGGGGCATGGCCCTGATTGGCCTGTTCCAGCGCCGCCAGGGCTTCCGGGCACAGGCCGGCGTAATTGTCGCTGGCCAGTTGCTGTTGCATGGGCCGATCATGGAACGTCATTGTCGATCTCTCTTCCGGGTGATCGCGTTGCCACCCTGGCAACCGCTTTCGCGTCTTTTCAGGTCGCGGTCATGACATCGAACCGGCGCGGCTGAAAATCCTCGGGGACTTGCAATTCGAACAGGTCGTCGTGAATGTACGCAAGGTACAACCCCTGCGCCAATACTTGCGGAATCAGGGCGTCGGGGACGTCGACCGCGGCCAGGACCCCATAGAGCGCCTTGCTCCGGTGTTCGGGGAACCAGTCGGGGAACCGTTGCAGGATGTTCAGCAATTGCTCGATATCCTTCTCCCGCAGATGGCTTTTGACTTCCACGACATAGGCGGCGTTGACGGTCCCGTTGGCATAGGCCAGCACATCGATTTCCAGGTGTTGCCCTTCGCGGGACAGCCGCACGCTGGGGCTGATCGTATCGATGCCAAAGCGCTGCCGGAGAATCTTTTGCATGGAGGGTAGAGCCAGACCTTCGGTGAAGCTGCCAAACTTGTTGCCCAAGCCACCGATTTGCTGACCCAGTGTCTTGATCATGCGGTCGGTTTCCTGGAACTTGCGGTCGGTTTCCTGGAACTTGCGGTCGGTTTCCTGGAACTTGCGGTCGGTTTCCTGAGACTGTTCCCGCAGCAGGCGGTCAGTTTCCTGGAACAATGCCCAGATATCGTCAAGTGTCGTTGTCGTATTCATGGGAGTGAACCTTTCCAAGGTAGCCATGTTACGGGGCATTATATGCCGCTCGGCTTCATCGCCCACGAATACCATCGCTTGGCGGGGTGCCTATCCGTAACCGTTCATGTCTCCTGGTGGTTTTGCCCTGTATCGATGGGTTTCGTTCCTCAACCCATCCTACAACCCATTGGTTTTTCGTAGGATGGGTTGAGCGTAGCGAAACCCATCATTGTGCTGAGAATGGGTATATTCCGTGTCGGCCGGGTTTTTGATATGTTATAAATCATATATCTGATTTGTCGTATAGGAGAAACCATGACGCTTGTTCTTCACTACGGCAATGCCGTTGCCGGCGACCAGCGTTTTGATCGGCCCGCGCTACAGAACAAGCTCCTGCACACGTTGGCGAGTAGCGACGACGCCAAGATGTTCGGCCTGCGCCGCATCGGCAAATCGATTCCGCACCTCCACATTATCAAGCCGATGCAGGCCGCCAGCAAACCTGTGGCCTTTTTCGACGCCCAAGGCCTGCACTCGATTCAGGACTTGCTTGGCGACCTGTTATGCCCAAAAATATGACAGCACGGTTCTACTCACACGGCTTGTTTAATAAAATGTGAACTCAACTGTTCCAAAGGTTATTTAAGGATGTCGGAAAAAATCATATTTACTGAAAGACTTAAGGAGTTTGTGACAAGTCTCAAAGATCATGTCAGCTCAAACGATGGCCAATGGACAGTCAAGGGATTCATCGATATTTTCAAGAACGTCTACACAATATCTTCAGACACAAAGATAGTTTCGAAGATTCTTGAAATCCATCTCTTTCCAAAAATCCTGAAATTCGCGCAAGATAATGGCTATAAAGTTGTGCTTGCTGAACATCAGAATTACTACCCGGATATTTCTTTCGTCAAATCTAGTGACGAGTCTGTGCGCTTTGCGGTCGATTTTAAGACAACGTATAGAAATCCAAAGAAGCCACATTTGTGCAATGGGTTCACGCTTGGGTCACACGGGGAATATTTTGAAAACCGATTGAGCACTAAGAACATCCAGTTTCCTTATGGCTCGTACTCTGGCCATTTTTGCCTCGGCATAATCTATGACAGAACAGATGGAGCCACTATTGATGAGACGAAATCACACAGTATCGATGAGCTACATGTAATCACATCGGTCGTAAAGAATTTCCAATTCTTTGTCACGGAGAAGTGGAAAATAGCGAGCGACAAAGGCGGTAGTGGCAACACGGCCAACATTGGGAGCATCAATAACATCGCAGCCATTATGGCTGGCAGAGGCATGTTCTCCAAGCTGGGTGAGCACTGGTTTGACGAATACTGGATGAACTATAAGAAAATAACAGTTCAGGACGGAAAAGGCGGAACGAAAAAAATTTCTACGCTTCGGGAGTTCGTAGAATATAAGAATGGTGATGTATCATTGATCATTGAAAAAATGAACGGTGAAAAATGAGCATGAAAGTTGGCATTCCTCCAATAAAATCCCAAGGGATAAAAACTAAGCTTATTCATTGGATTAACAGCATTATTCCGTCAGATTTTAACGGAGCTTGGGTTGAGCCATTTATGGGAACGGGTGCAGTTGCCTTCAATGTCGCACCATGTCGTGCAGTACTGTGTGACACGAACCCGCATCTCATAAACTTCTATTCTGCGATTGCTAGAAACGAAATTACCCCGGAAATAGTGAATAACTACCTCAATAGGGAGGGGGTACTTCTGTTGGAAAAAGGAGAAGAGCACTATTACTATATAAGAGATAGATTCAACACCGAGCACTCGCCATTAGATTTTCTGTTCGTGAATCGTGCAGGGTTCAATGGAATGATTCGTTTCAATCGTAAGGGTGGGTTTAATATTCCCTTCTGCCGGAAACCTAATCGTTTTGCTCAAGCCTACGTAACAAAGATAACAAACCAAGTGGCATGGGTTGCTAAGGTAATTAAAATAAAAGATTTCTCTTTCAAATGCCAGAACTTTGAGGACACAATTTCGCAAGCTACAGAAAATGATATTATCTACTGCGACCCACCATATATTGATAGGCATGTTGACTACTACAATGGATGGGATGGCACTCACGAAAATATCCTTTTCAAAAGACTAATTGATTTTCCTGGCAGATTTATCCTATCCACTTGGCACCATAATGATTATCGTCAGAACGATTACATCAAATCCTTATGGTCCAAATTTTATATTTTAACCAGAGAACATTTCTACCATATTGGTGGCAGAGAAGAGAACAGAAACCCGGTTGTTGAGGCACTGGTGACTAACTTTACGGCTGCGCCACGGGAAGTAGCGGTAGACCGCCCGGTGCAATTTGCCTTTCTTGAGGAACGAGCTAAATACACTACGGCATAACAATTCGTTCCAGCGGACCCCGCAAAAGCATAGCTTTTGCTCCGCCACTGAACTTGATCGTTCGACGCGCTGCCCAGGGAGTCGGACCTGAAAGGTCGCGTGCTCGGTTTGATTGCCCTGACCGAAGGCTACTCTCGCATCGATCTGGCGGAGTTCCTGGATATGCTGGTCGAGGATGGCTTCATCCACT
>ERZ761607.4742-NODE-4742-length-11736-cov-6.205633_pt1 | contig 11736 bp, 11 predicted proteins | sample MGYA00511164_ERZ761607 | MGnify/ENA primary metagenome ERZ761607 (study PRJEB28899, sample SAMN02445080) | bioreactor sludge metagenome | biome: EBPR sludge | place: Australia: Brisbane, Thorneside Wastewater Treatment Plant | collected 2011-06-22 ...
GCACTGCCTCTTCCCAAGTTCTTTCAGGGGGCCGAAACATGATAGGTGGTAAGGACGACGATCCTGGAAACCTCATCGGGGGGTGGAGGATTGCTATACTGATAGACGATTATGGGTTTCGACAAAGGGAGAAAACTGATGGCAACTGACGATCAAGAGCAGCCGATCGAACGACGGGCGCGGCCGCACGCCCGCCCGTCGCGTACGGAACTGTATGCGCAGGGGAAGGCACTGCGCAGCACCTGCCCGCGCCAATCGCATGCCGCCTGGAAGCCACCAGCCGACCGGCCCGCGCCGATCGAGCTGCTGGGAAAGGCAAACGAAGGGCGCATTCCGCGGCTTCTGCCGCTGCGCCACGGGCGGATGCTGCAGAGCCCGTTCGTCTTCTTCCGCGGAGCGGCGCTGCACATGGCGACCGACCTCGCCCATACCCCGACGACAGGTATCTACGTGCAGGCCTGTGGCGACTGTCATCTGTCCAACTTCGGCGGCTTTGCCACACCGGAACGGCGCCTGATCTTTGACATCAACGACCTCGACGAGACGCTGCCAGCGCCCTGGGAGTGGGACCTGAAGCGCCTGGCCACCAGCTTCGTCCTCGCTGCGCGCGACAATGGCTTTGGCCAGCGCGAGGCACGCAAGGCAGCGCTCACCCTGGTCCGCTCGTATCGCGACCGGATGATCGAGTTCAGCAGGATGCGCGTGCTCGACGTTCTCTACGCAAGCATCGACGTGGACTGGATCCTCAAGCAGATGAAGAACAGGCGGACGCGCAAGGGAATGGCGCAGCGCGTGGCGAAAGCGCGCACGCGCAGCGTGGCCGAGTTCGACTTTCCGCAGATGGTGAGCAGCGAAGGCGGCAAGATCCGGATCAAGGACAACCCGCCGCTGATCTACCATATTCCTGACCAGGACCCCAATGAGGTCATGGCGCATGTGCGAAAAGCGTTCGGCGCTTATCTGAAAACCGTTCCCAAAAACGTGCGGCATATCCTCGACCAGTTCGATCTGGTCGATATCGCGGTCAAGGTCGTCGGGGTCGGCAGTGTCGGCACCGCCTGCGCCGTGCTGCTGCTCATGGCGGAAGAGCGTGATCCCATCTTCCTGCAGGTCAAGGAGGCGCGCGCCTCGGTCCTCGAGCCGTTTGCCGGCGCCAGCGAACACGCCAACCATGGTGAGCGCATCGTCGTCGGCTCCCGGATCATGCAGGCGGCGAGCGACCTCTTCCTCGGCTGGACGACCGGTCGGGAGGGGTTGCACTTCTATGTCCGCCAGCTCAAGGACATGAAGGTCAAGGTCCCCATCGAACTGCTCGGCCCGACCGACCTCGTTCAATACGCCGCGCTCTGCGCCAGGGCTCTGGCGCGGGCGCATTCCTGCACCGGCGAGGCGGCGAGAATCGCCGGCTACATCGGCAGTGGCGACGTGTTCCCGCGCGCCGTGACGGATTTCGCCATCGCCTATGCGGATCAGAGCGAACGCGACCACCAGACGCTGAAGGACGCGGCGCTCGCCGGCAGGCTTGAGGTTTTCATCGAAGAAGCGTGATGCAACAGCGACACCGGGCAAACTGGTCATCGCCGGTCAGCGCACCGGCACTTGCGAACACCGACCCCGGGCATCCCCGGCCGGAAGGAAGCCGCCGCAGCGTGGCACCCGGTGGCGAGCCGGCCACCACCGCTCCTGGCGTCAGGATGAGCTGGCCCCGGTCGCCACCGGTCGTGCTCGTCGTCCTGCTGCCCGCCTTCCTGCTCGCGAGCTGCGCCGACAACTGGCTGGTGGGCTATAGTGCGGAAACCAACTTCCTCACTTTCGATCACCCGAACTCGGAGAAAGCCGCCACCGAAGTTCGTGCCGAGGCCGAGAGACTGTGCCAGCAACGCAGGCAGGCGGCAACCAGGACCGAAAGCATCTGTAGCCTGACACAATGCGCAACCACCTACCAGTGCGAGGACAAGGAAGACATGATCAGGTACGGGTCCTGATCAACACCCCGGTGACACCGCCCGGTCAACGGTCGGCAGCACCTGCGGCCTGGCAAACCGCAGCCTTGTGACCCGGAAGATGGGCGCGCCTTCGCTCACACGCACACCCCGGTCGGCCGCCCACCACAAGCGTTGCCGCGAAGCTGCGGGCAAGGCAAAATGCCACCCGCCGGCAAACCCGGATTCACTGCGGCAAGGTTGCCCGGGATGCCCGCAATCGAAGCATTGAAATTTTCGTCCCCGGAGAGTCGAGATGTTGTCCGTCATGGGTCGTCTGCTGTACAGGCTGTCGCTGGCCATGCTGTTGCTTTCCGCGGCGCTGGCGCAGGCCGGCAATCCGCCGGTGCGCGTCGCCACCTTCGAACTGCCACCCTTCGTCATGGAACAGGGCGCCGGACTCGATGGTTTCAGCATCGAACTGTGGAACGAGATCGCCGCCCGCCTGCGTCTCGGGACGGACTATCGGGTGGCGCCCGACGTACAGGCGGTGCTCCAGTCGTTGCGCTCCGGCGAGGCGAACATCGCCGTGTCCGGCCTTTTCTACACGTCCGAGCGTGACCGGGAATTCGAATTCTCGTATCCGATCCTGAATGCCGGCCTGCAGATCATGGTGCGCGGCAGCGGCGATGCCTTCATTCCGTCGCCCCTGCGCAACCTCCTGGACTTGCTGTTTTCACGCACGACCCTTGCCTGGCTGGGCGTCGCTCTGTTGTTCATCGTTGTCGCCGGTCACGTGGTCTGGATCATGGAGCGTCGCCAGGAAGACGGGATGATCGCCAGCCACCGCTACTTCCCCGGCATCTTTGTCGCCATGTACTGGGCAGCCTCGACTCTTCTGACGCAGGCGGAGGAGATGCCGCGCCAGTGGCTCGCCCGAACTCTGGCCGTTTTATGGATGTTCGTCGGCATCAGTTTTGTCGCGCTGTACACCGCACAACTGACTGCATCACTGACCGTGCAGCAAATCAAGGGCGCCATCAACGGACCGGAGGATTTGCCCGGAAAGCGGGTCGGCACGCTGCTCGGCGGCTCCGCAGTCGCCTATCTCAAGCAACAGAACGCGATCGTGCAGGAGTTTCAGGAAACAGCCGAAATGTATCAGGCGCTGCTCGAGCACAAGGTGGACGCCGTGCTGCTGGGTGCCGCGGGCCAGCGTTACTATGCCAATCACGAGGGAAAGAGGCGGGTGACGCTGGTTGGCCCGGAATTCAACAAGAATGACGTGGGATTCATCTTCCCCCCGGCAAGCCCCTTACGGAAACGGGTGAACGGTACCCTGCTGGCCCTGCGCGAGGATGGCACGTATCAGAGGATTTACGGAAAGTGGTTTGGCGCTGATTAGGAAGAAATAACCTTGATTCCCGTTCGCTGTGCGCTGCACCCAACCCTGGCGGGGGCCGCTTTTCCCCAGCCGCATCTGGTCACGGCCATTCTTGCGCTGACGCTGCTCCTGCTATTCGCCATGCCGGCCAGATCCGGACAGGACACCCCCCTCACACCGATCGACACCTCCAGCCCGAGGACCACCATCAAGGGCTTTCTCGAATTCATGAGCAAGGGCTACGCGACAGGAGTGGGGAGCGTGCAGTCGTACCTCGCCTCCCCCGATCTCTACCTGTCGCCGGACAAGCTGGCCGCCCTCAACGAATCCATGCGCTTTCAGGAAGCGGCCCAGCGGGTGCTGGATTTAAGCGAAGTTCCGCCGGCCATCGAGCAGGAAACCGCCCGTCGACTGGCCATACAACTCAAGGAGGTACTCGACCGCATCGAGGTTCCGCCCAGCGAGTCGATTCCCGATGCCGAGGCGATGTCCAAGAGCGAGTTCAAGCGCTGGACGCTGCCGAATTCTGAAATTCAACTGCGGCGGGTCGACAGCGGGCCGCGGGCTGGGGAGTATCTCTTTTCCCCGGCCACCTTGAGCCGCCTGCCCGAATTCTACGGCAGGGTCAAGAATTTGCCCTACAAGCCGGGATCTACCCCGGGCTGGGACGACTTCTCGAGCTACAGCCCGATTGGGGTGGCTTTCGTCTTGCGTGGCATGGTGCCATCCCGCTGGTTGATCGATGCCCCGCAACATCGGGTCCGCAACACCTTTCTCGACCAGCCGTTGTGGCGCTGGTGTGCCATCGTTGGGCTCTTCGGAATCGGGCTCGCCTTTGTCCTGCTGTGCTTTCGTTGCAGCCGGTATTGGGTTCAGCAGTGGCCAGCGGCCGAACACTGGGCAAGCCTGCTGCGTCCCCTCAGCCTGGTGGTGGTGACACCGTTGACTGCGGTGATTTGTTCCGACGCGCTGCGCATTTCGGGCGCCGTCTATCAGGTGGTGACGCTGTCGCTGTGGACACTGTTCTACCTCGCCTTGACCTGGGCGGTCTGGGCCGCCGGCGGCCTAGTCGCCGCGAGCCTGATCGCCGGGGAAAAGCTGCTGACCAGCAGCATCGACAGCCAGCTTATTCGTCTGGTGACCCGGCTGATGACCGTCATCGTGGCGCTTGTCATTCTCGTCACCGGTGCAGACCGGATCGGCCTGCCCGCTTATTCGGTGCTCGCCGGTCTCGGCGTCGGTGGCCTTGCGGTTGCCCTGGCGGCACAGCAAACCCTCGCCAACCTGCTCGGCTCCCTGATCATCATGTTCGAGAAGCCCTTCGCCATTGGACACATGATCAAGGTTCAGGGGGTCGAGGGCACGGTCGAAAACGTGGGCTTTCGCAGCACCCGGATCAGAACGGTCCAGAATTCGCTGGTAACCATTCCGAGCAGCCAACTGGTGAACAGCATCGTGGACAACATGGCGCTACGCGAGTATCGGCAGCTCAAAACCCTGCTCAACCTCACCTACGACACACCGCTTGAGACGGTAGAAGGTTTCGTCGATGGGGTGAGAGGACTCCTCAAGGCCGACCCGGACACCCGCAAGGACAACCTCCAGGTATTCCTGTACGAACTGGGACCACACAGCCTGGATATTCTGGTGAACCTGTTTCTCAAGGTGCCGAACCGGGCAACGGAACTCGTCGCCCGCCAGCGTATCCTGCTGGCCATTGTGGCTTTGGCCGAGGCCAGGGGCGTGCAGTTTGCCTTCCCGACGCAAACCCTGCACATCGGGAGCGTGCCGGGAGAAGAGACAAGCACCGCAGCGCAAGGCAACCTGGATGAGACACGGTGACAGCAGCGTCCCTGCCGCAGCCCGGGCTGTCAGCGCCGCCAAAGCGGCTGCAGCCAGTGGTCGAGCGACCATCGACCCGGTCCGTGGAAGATCGTCACCAGCAGCAGGCAACCCCAGAGGACATGGTCGGCAAGGCCGAGCTCGGAGAGTTCCGGGTAGGCGATCACCGCCATCGCATTGACCACGAACAGGCCGGCGGCGCCGAAGCGTGCGGCGAGGCCGAGGCAGAGGAGCAGCGGCAGCAGAAGTTCGCCACCCGTGCCCATGATGGCAGCCACCTGCGGCGACACGACCGGCACATGGTACTCGTTTTCGAACAGCACCAGCGTCGACTCCCAGTCACTGAGTTTCAGCCAGCCTGACTTGAGGAATTGCCAGCCGACGTAGAAGCGGAGGCACAGGTCAAAAAGCGGCGCCAGCCGGCAATCGAACTGGTCGATGGCCTGCCTGGCGAAACCGATCAGCCGGTTCGGCGTGCTCGGGCGGGGATGGACGGGATTGCCGAACTCGGCTTGCGGGCTGGGATTCATGCGGACTCTCCTGAAATGGTGAAAGTGGCGAGCAGACCGAGACCGGCAACACGGACAAGGGTATTGCCGACGTCGAACCGTTCGTCCGTCAACAGGGCTTTTTCAATGGCCTCTGCCAGCGTGGCCTGAGTCGTCAGGGCAGCGATGAAGGCAAACTCGGCCGCACTGACCGTCACGACGTTGACCAGATCGGCGGGGCGGACGACCCACAACCACTGTTGCTGCGGCGCCAAACTGGCCGGCGCGACACCCGACCAAAGCTCGGCGAGCGGCCAGGGCGAGCCGCGCATGCGGAAGGCAGGCGCCAGCCGGAAGCGCAGTTCACCGTGCCGTTCCGCCGGGACGGCAGCCAACGCGGCAAAATCGAACGGTGCGCAATCGGCCGCAGACCATGCCGTCTGAACCTCCCATTCCAGCCGCGCCAGTTCGGGCAGCCAGGGGTTGGCAGCGGCAGCCGGCGTGCTCTGCAGCCAGTCCGCAAAGCCTTCACCGTAGTCGTTGAGGTCGCCGCATCTGCCATCATGGGACAGCGCGAAACGGCAGGCGAGTTCGTCGAAGGCGGCTTCACCGTCACTTGTGGCCAGCCGGGCAACCAGTCCCGGATAGGTGGCGCGCAAGGCGGCGATCCGGTTACCGACGACGTTGCGGTGGTAGGCGGCAAGCCGTCGCAGGCTCTGCTCAGGCGGGCCCCTGAGTTGATCGAGCAGCGGCGCCGCGGCAGCGGGACCGCCGAGAACGGCGGCGGCAAAAGCCCGCTGGACGGCCAGCAGGCCGGCGATCTCAGACGACGCGGGCATGACACGCTCCGAGACAGGCGTTGGCGCGGGCGGCCTCGGCCAGCAGAACTGCCAGTGGCGGGATGTCGGTATCCCACTCGATCAGGGTCGGACGCGGGCCGAAGCGCGCCAGGGCGGCTTCGTAGAGCTGCCATACCGGCGGCTGCACCGGCCGGCCGTGGGTGTCGATCAGGAAGTCGTCGCAATGCTCATATCCGGCGAGGTGGATTTCCCCCACTGCGGCAGCCGGGATGGCGTCCAGGTAGCGGCGCGCAGCGAAGGCGTGGTTGCACGCCGAAACGTAGACGTTGTTGACGTCGAGCAGGATGCCGCAGCCGGAGCGGCGAGCCACTTCGGAAATGAACTCCCATTCGGGCATCGTCGAGTCGGCAAACTCGACGTAGCTCGCAACATTCTCGACCAGAATGGTTCGCCGCAGGGTGTTCTGCACCGCGTCGAGGCGCGCGCAGACAAGGTCCAGCGCCGCCTCGCTGCAGGGCAGCGGCAGCAGGTCATTGAGGTGCCGGCCGTCGACCGACGACCAGCACAGGTGCTCCGACACCGCGACCGGATCGACCCGCTCGACCAGCGCTTTCAGTTTGGCGAGATGCCGTCCGGCATCGTCGCCCGAACCGAGCGACAGGCCGACCCCGTGCAGACTGAGCGGGTAGTGCGCGCGGACGGTTTCCAGGAAACGCAAGGCAGCACCGCCGCAGGCGAAAAAGTTTTCCGAATGGACCTCGAGCCAGCCGGCAGTCGGCCGTCTTTCCAGCAGCTCGGCGTGGTGCGGTGCGCGCAGGCCGATGCCGGCACAGCAGGGCAACGCGGAGGGAAGCGGGCGATGCATGGCTGACTCGGGTCCGTTGGCGCGGCTTAACCCTTCCTATCCTTCATCATCTCTCCTGCCGCCTGCAGCTTGCCGCCCAATTTCTCGCAGCTTCCCTTATCGACGTATTTCCAGGAGTTGGGGTCGTTGTCGATCTTCGACTGGCCGGCGCAGGAATGCTTGGAGTACTTGCCGCCACAGTCGTTCTGACCGGCCTTGGCGATGCCGTAGCACTTTTCCTTTTCGGCAGCGATAACGGTATCCGAAGCGCCGAGCGTGAGCAGGGAAGCGATGGCGGCACTGGCGATGCCGTGAGCGATGGTTCTGGTCATCCGGTTTCTCCTTGAAAGCATGGGTGCATGGGTGATCATTGATCAAGACTGGCGGGAAAACGTGTCCCGTGATTTGGTCGGCAGGCACCGGGATTTCCTTACACCCTCCTGCACCGTCCGGCACAGGTGACTTCCGCTCCTCCTGCAGGGTTGGTCGGACGCGCCGGGGAATCTCCTTGCCACTCGGCGCTGTCAGCCAGCGCTGCGCCGCCGGAGCGCAAGGCGGCCGACTGGCGGGAGTGAAGGCCCACCCGCATGACGGACCGGGATGGTCGAAGGCGATTGTACGCCGCGGGGGTCCGGAACGACCGGATAAGCGATCCCTGCTGCGACGCCCTTGCCCTACTCAGCCTTTTCGATCGTCCCCTTGTCCCGCCGATCGTCTTGCTGATTTGCCAGGCGTTGGATCAGCGCCTGCTCGCATAGCTTGAAGACAAGATAGGCGGCGATCGCCAGCAATGCCTTGAGCCACAGTTCGACAAACTGCCACAGGCCACCTTCCATCAGGGCCAGCAGGCCGTATTCGAGCAGAAAGCTGGCGTTGGCGGCAAGATACTGGACCAGATCCAGCGAGAGTCCGCCGAAGGCCACAAAGGAAACGGTCATCAGCACGTAGGTCGCGAACCAGTGACGGATGAGCCAGCCGAAGCCGCGTGTGCGCCCTTGCATGTTCAGTTGTCGAAATCCATTTCGTTGCGCAGCCCGCCATCAACAGCAGCAGCCACTGCGTCGTCCGGGTCCTTGGCGCGGAGCCGGTCACCCATTGCCACCGCCGGAAGTATGTCCGAGCATGATGGCCGGGGTCAATGCGGCCATTAGCGGCCGGGTGATGACAAAGCCCGGGGCGATGGAGAATTGTCGGCTCGTTCCGCAGGTGGGCCGAAGGAATAAGGCAAGAGTGTTACCCGCGCATGACAAGACCGTCGGCAACTGCCGCCACGACGCCGGGCTCGCCGCTGAAGCGCCTAGCTGGCGCATGATTCGGTCACCGGGCCACTGCCTTGGGCAGGATTCGGGCCGTTCATCCGATGTCGCGCTTCCCGGCGGGGCCGGGTCTGGCCTGTTCTCCTGACTTCCCCTATGATCTCCGGGTTGGCCCGCCATCCGCTGCGCCAAACTGGACTGCCATGAGCTTTCCCTGCATCTGCCGAGGCATCCGCCTGCTCGCGCTCGCCGTTCTGCTCGCCGGCTGCAGCGTGCCGTTGCGACCCGACCTGGCGCGCATGTACCGTGTTGCCGCCATCTCGCCGGACGACACGCCGGTGATTCTGATTCCCGGCTTGTTCGGCTCGAAACTCCGGCAGCGCTCAAGCGGCACCGAAGTCTGGCCCGGCGCCTGGAACCGCGTGCTCTTCGCCGACTACAGCGATCTGGCAGTCAGATTCGACCCGACCACACTGGCGGTCCAGGCGGACGACCTGGAAGCCCGACATTGCCGAGGAAGTCCTGGGCAGGGACTTCTATCGCCCCATCGTGGACATGCTCGTACGTTTCGGCGGCAATGTGCGAGCGCGCCCGGGAACGCCAGCGAAGAAGGGACAGCGGCACTATTATCTGTTCCCCTACGATTGGCGACAGGACAACGTGGAGCAGTCCAGGGGACTCGACCGGCTGATCGACACCATACGTGCGGACTACGGCAATCCCGAACTGCGCGTCGATATCGTGGCGCACAGCATGGGTGGACTGATCGCGCGCTACTATCTGCGCTTCGGTCCGGTCGACGTCCTCGACGGCACCCCGTCGCTGATCACCTTGTATGGCGCGCAGCGCGTACGCAAGCTGATCCTGCTCGGGACGCCGAACTTCGGAGCCGTCTCGGCGCTGCACGCCTACCTCGAAGGCGAGCCGGTCGGCTTCCGGCGCCTGCGCCCGGAAGTGCTCGCCACGATGCCGAGCGGCTATCAGCTCTTTCCGCATCCTCTCGCCGACTGGCTGATCGACACGGCGGGACGCGCCCTGCCGGACGACCTGTTCGACCCCGGAACCTGGGAACGGTATGGCTGGAATGTCTACGACCCTGCTGCCCGGGCGCGCATCGATGCGCAGCGGGGCACCGATGGCCCGGATTACCGCCTTGCCCTGCAGAGGTATTTCGCGCTCCGCCTCGAGCGCGCCCGCCGCTTCATGTGGATGCTGTCCACTCCCGAGCCGGCCACGCCGATCCGCTACGTCCTGTTCGGCGGCGATTGCGCGCTCACACCGGCACGCATCGCGCTCGAGGACGACGGCGGCGTGCCTCGCACACGCCTTAGAGCGGCAGATGTCAGCGACCACGCAGCGGCGGCCATGCTGGCGGAAGTCATGCTGGAACCCGGTGACGGACGTGTCACCAAGCCCTCGCTGCTCGCCCGCGAGACGCTTGACCCGACCGCCCCGCAGCATGAGGAAAGTGTCCTGCCGATAGCCTACTTCTTCTTCCTCTGCGAACAGCATGACCAGCTCACCGGCAACGTCAATTTCCAGGACAATCTGCTGAACGTGCTGCTGACCCGAAATCTGCCTTGGGAGCAAGTCAGCGACCGTCCGGAAGAGCGCTGACGAACTCCTCCGAGGCGATCGACCGGGCACAAGCCAGGAAGGCACGCCATTCGCCGCCCTGTCGCGCACCGCCGGTCGCGCAGTGGCACGACAGGGCTTGCCCTTTGCACGAGCGTTCCGGGCGTCATGCATTTGGATCATGCAGGATTTCCCGGTAGATTACCGCACCTCCGCAGTACGAGCGCGATATGGACTAAACTCCTGGAGAAAAGAATGGCCACCGGCAAGACCGCCACCTTGAGCTTTCGCATCGCGGCCTGAAGGAGATGCTGCGCGCCGCCGCCGGGCAGGAACACCGCAGCCTCGCCAATAGGGTGGAGGTGATGATTCGGGAGTATTGCGGGCGCAACGGCATAGCTGTTGCGGACCAGCCGCCGCTTGAGGCTGGCGGTACAGGCGTCAAGATGGGACAACAGAAAGCACTGAGAACCAAGTCAAAATCATGAGCAGCATTTCACAACCCGCCGCCGTCATCGTCCAGCAAGGCAAAGTGCTGGATTTCATCGACGGCCAGACTCAGCGCGAGGAAACCCCAGAGGAATACGTCAGGCAGGAGATCGCCAAGTCCTTGGTGCGCGAATACGGCTACCCGAAGAAGGACATCGCCGTCGAATTCACCTTGCGGCTCGGCAGCCGCAAGCCGCGTGCCGATCTGGTCATCTTTGCCGCTGATGCCGAGCACGCACAGGAGGCCGGCTACATCATCGTCGAATGCAAGGCGCAGAGCGTCAAATCCAGCGACCGCAAAGAAGGGGTTGGCCAGTTGCACAGCTACCTATCCGCCTGCCCGAATACCGCCTACGGCATGTGGACCAACGGCCTCGAACGCTTCTGCTACCGCAAGGCCGTCAAGACTGGCCAGATCGTCTATGAGGAAATCCCCGACCTGCCCAGCCACGGCCAGACCGATGAAGATGCAGAGCGGCCCCGCTTCGACCAGTTGAAACCCGCAACTTCCGATGCGCTGCTGTTTGCCTTCCGGCGTTGCCACAACTACATCGCCGGCAACCAGGGCTTGCAGAAACCCGAAGCCTTTTGGGAACTACTGAAACTGATCTTCTGCAAGATTCACGACGAGCGCGATTCCCCCGAGGTCGAATTCTTTGCCGCCGCCAACGAGCGCAGCGGCATCAATGGCCCGCTCAAGGTCAAGGCCCGCCTCGACAAACTGTTTGGCGAAGTGAAGAAGGATTACCCGACGATCTTCCCGGCCAACGAGGCCATTGTCCTGAACCCGCCCGTGCTGGCTTACCTCGTCAGTCAATTGCAGACCTGATTAGCAATGATCGTCAGCCGGGCGCGCTGGGTGAGCCCGGCGAGGCTTATCCTGCACTCTGTCACCACAGGGAGCACCGCCATGGCCATGAATCGAATTCAGTTTCAACCCGGTTTGTCGATGCCGGAGTTCACCCAACGCTTTGGAAGCGAGTCGCAGTGCGCCGCCGCTTTGGAGGCGGCGCGGTGGCCGAAAGGGTTTTCCTGTCCGCGCTGCGGTGAGCGCGCTCACTGTGTGCTGCGCGGGGGGTCGTGCAAGGTGTTTCAGTGTCAGGCCTGTCGGCATCAAACCTCGCTGATCGCCGGGA
>ERZ761607.4745-NODE-4745-length-11734-cov-6.765648_pt1 | contig 11734 bp, 10 predicted proteins | sample MGYA00511164_ERZ761607 | MGnify/ENA primary metagenome ERZ761607 (study PRJEB28899, sample SAMN02445080) | bioreactor sludge metagenome | biome: EBPR sludge | place: Australia: Brisbane, Thorneside Wastewater Treatment Plant | collected 2011-06-22 ...
CCAGCCTGCGCCTGTTCGACCAGCCGGTCACCGTGGAAATGGCCGGCAGCACGACCGCCGATCCGCCCACCGAGCGTTACCGCGTCACCGTGCCGGACCTGCAGCTGCGCCTGGGCAGCGTGGACCGCGCCAAGCTGCTGGCGCACCTGGAGCGCCAGCGCGAAAGCCTGCAGCGCCAGGTGCTGGCCCATCTGGAACGCCAGGGCGCCGCTCAGCTGCTGCGCGCCGGCGGCGAAACGGTGCTCGAAGGCTGGATCCTGGACGCGCTGGACACCGCCCTGGGCACCCGTCGCACCGAGGAATACCCGAGCACCTGGCTGGAATCCCCCGGCCGCTACGGCGTGGTCGCCGCCGTGCTGCCGGACGGTTTTGCCATCAAGCCGGCCAACGCGCCCTGAGCGGGGCCGGAAAACGGCCTTTTCGCCGGTTTTCAGGTATTTTCGGCCCATACCCAGCATAAAAAGGTCACTTGCCGCTATGAATAGGTGAGTACTCGATACCTCGCCGTTTTCGCCCGTCTTGCCCGAATGGTTCCTAATGGCGCAAAATGCGCCATAGAGGAACACCTCCATGACCACCACCCCCACCGGCTTCGCCTCCGTCAAACTCCCCGCCGCCCTGGTGCAGCAAGCCCGCGAGGCCGCCCAGCCGATGCGCCGCTCGGTGGCCGGCCAGATCGAATACTGGGCCACGCTGGGCCGCGTCGTCGAACACACCGGCCTGACGGTGCAGGAGGCACAGGCGGCGATCGAGGGGTATGAGACGGCGGCGCGGCAGGCGAGGCTGAAAGACACGCTGGACGACATCGAAGCGCGCTTCGATGCGGCGGAAACGAGTGGCAGTCTGGCGGCCAGACTGCGGGAAACTGTGCTGAAAGCCAGTACCGACGGCACGCTGCAAGCGCATATCCAGCGAATCGTTGAGGACAATCGGCAACTGGCGAGGCCGAAGGCAGTAAATGCTTCGATCACAATTCCTGGCAACGATTAAGAGAAAGTCATGGCAGCAACGATCACATCGCACGATGTTAGGTTTACCCAGCCGAAATTGGCCATGTCCACTAGAAAATCGCCTCAGCCAACCGTCGTTGACCTCTTCTGCGGCGCAGGGGGCATATCGGAAGGATTCCGGCAGGCTGGTTTCACTGTGCTGGCCGGATCGGACAACGACCCCGACGCTATGGCTACATATTCCGCAAACTTTCCTGAGGCAACTGTCATAACTGGAGATGTGCGCAATTCGGAGGTCAAGGAACGCATTCTTGACTGCGCGCGCAATGCAAGCGTCTTGGTGGGTGGCCCTCCCTGCCAAGCGTTCTCGCAGGTACGTAACCACTCCCGGATGATTGAGGACCCACGGAATGTGCTCTATCGGGAGTTCGTTGATGTCCTGCGGCAAACGCTACCGCCGGCTTTCGTTGTTGAGAACGTCACGGGAATGGACCAGATGGGCGTACGACAGCAAATTGCCGCCGATCTTTCAATTGACGGCGAATATGAGGTCTTGCCTCAAATCGCTGACGCCGCTGACTTCGGTGTCCCGCAGGCTCGCAAGCGACTACTATTCATCGGAGTCCGCCGAGTTGATGGGCTTCAACCTTTCAACCTGGTCGGGACCGAGGCGACTCAAGCCGTTTCGCTCTCGCGAGTCACGGGACCAACCCCGCCACATTACCGGGTTGCTGTCCAGGAAAATATTCATCGGCCCAACACGGGTAGGTCGCTTGTTGATGTCAATGACACGGCAATAGTGACCGCCTCGGATGCCTTGAGCGATCTCATCGATCTGCCCATCGGGAACAGAGAAGACGTCATTTCTTACGCCGAGATTCCCAAAGCGAAGACCGCATACCAGCGCCTCATGAGAGAAGGAGCTGGCGCGGCGTTGGCAAACGTCCAAGTGCCACGCCTGAACCCAGACACACGGTTACGCCTGCTCGGAATACCGCCCGGCGGCAATTACCGCGACTTGTGCGACGCCCTGACTGATCGGTACCTCACGGGGCACCGATGGGGGCAAGCCAATGGAAGCGGCAAGTTGTCACGCAAGCACTTCTATGCCTACCGCCGATTGCATCCCGATATTTGGGCTTGGACCCTCAACACAAAAGCTGACTCCGTTTACCACTACGCGGTGCCACGAGCATTGTCAGTGCGCGAGTTCGCGCGCCTGCAGTCGTTCCCCGACCGATTCATCTTCACGACAGACCCGCGGCGAGGAACGGTAGACGGCCGACATGATGGGGGCCCTGCCCACTCTCGCTATCGCCAAGTTGGCAACGCAGTCCCGCCCTTGCTGGCGCGCGCGGTCGCCGAAGATCTGGCTCGGCAAATGAGCGATGTCGGGCGGGAAATGAAAAGGCGCTGGGCCTGAGGACCTACCAAGGTATGCAAGTGACAGAAGAACTAAAGACGATTGAAGATGTCGCCGCAGTCAAATCGGCCTTTGGTGCGGAGAACCGCGCCAGGCTTATCGATCAATATTTTTCACAGCAAAGCATTGCGAGCATCTCTGCGGAGAAGGCATGGGCGCATGTCTACCGGCTTCTCCTGTGGGCCGACCCAACCACAGGGCTCGGCCACTGCTACGAAAGTGATAAGAGCCAACCCGGAAAGCGGTGGTACGCCCGCTCACTTGCTTTCCATGATTGGGTCGCAACCGCCCTTGGCGTGGAGCCTGCCAAACTCTCGCAGCAAATTGACTGGCTGTTTCTTCGAGCCGCGGAGGAATTGACAGCATATGTACTTCGCACCGCCAAACAGGTGGCGGCAAAGGCGGAAACCCAGCGCACCCCGTATGCGGGCCGAGGATTTCCTCGGCCCGGAGAAGACCCCGAACTTGTCGCAATCATCAGGAACGAACTGGGGGCTCACCTTGAATCCGAGCCCTCGCAAGAGGTTTGGGACCGCTTGATTCAACGTGTTCGCCAATACCTCGCGCTCGACAACAAGCGCAAGAACCTTGTTGGTGAGGGATTCGAAGACGTCATCGCCCAGGTGCTAAAACGAACATGCAGGCGCGACGATGTTGAAGTTCACACCAGGAGGGCACTGCATGACCTTCCCGGCTTCAACCGAGTACGAACAGGCGACAAACCCAACAAGGTGGATGTCGCAGTCATCCGACCAGAAGCACGAACACTGGTCACTGCGAAATGGAGCGTTCGTGCCGATCGCGAAAAGCAGTTCATTACGGACTTCGCGGACTATGTGACAGCCGAGTCAGATCGCAAACCATTTGAGTACGTCTTTGTCACCAATGAATTTGATCCGGCGCGTCTCATGCGTGCATGCGAACAACTGGTTGGCAACAGCTTGATGTTTAACCAAGTGGTGCACATCAACACAGATGCGATCAAGGCAACGTACGGACATTCGCGGGGAAGCGCAGAAGACTCGACCTCGATTCGTCGCGTGTTGCGCCATATCGAAGAAGGTCGGTTGATCAGCTTCGAATCTTGGATCGAAGGGATCTGCAAGGGCGGGCGCGACAAATGTTGACCCATAAACAGATGCGTGCGAAGGCACTGGAAAACGTTGAGGTAAAGGCCGAGTTTGATCGACTGGCCGATGAGTTTTCGCTTCTGGACGAGTTCCTGAAGGCTCGCACCGATCAGGGACTCACCCAGGCGCAGGTGGCAGAAAGAATTGGAACCACCCAATCGGCTGTGGCGCGCATGGAGTCGGGTCGCGGCAAACATTCCCCCTCGCTGGCCACCTTGTCCAAATATGCGGATGCGCTGGGTTGCAAGCTGGAGGTCCGGCTGATTCGCCGGTCTCGGCCTGCGAAAAACTCAGCGAGTCATTCAGGCAGTCTCACTTCGCGCGCTGCCGAACCCTGACGCCAAAGACAAGCACCTGAGCAACCCGAGGACCGGCGTCATTTGGAGGCCGTGATCGGCCGCGCCCCCCTCACCCCCGCATCACCGCCTCGATCTCGTCCGCCTTCACCGGCACGTCCCGCGTGGTCAGTTCGCAGCCGGTTTCGGTGACGAAGGCGTCGTCTTCGATGCGGATGCCGATGTTCCAGAACTCTTTGGGGATGCCGTCGCTGGGGCGCAGGTACAGGCCGGGTTCGATGGTCAGGGCCATGCCGGGGCGCAGGATGCGGCTGGGGCGGTCGGTGATGGTTTCGCCGCTCAGGGGGTCGCGGCGCTCGTGGGTCTGGCCCACTTCGGTGGGCTCGACATAGCTGCCGCAGTCGTGCACGTCCATGCCCAGCCAGTGGCCGGTGCGGTGCATGTAGTGGGCGAAGTAGTGGCGGTGGTGGATGGCGTCTTCCAGCGTGCCGTGCTGGTCTTTGTCCAGCAGCTTCAGGTCGAACATGCCCTGGGTGAGCACACGCACGGCGGCTTCGTGCGGCTCGGTGAAGCGGGCGCCGGGCCGGGTGGCGGCAATGGCGGCTTCCTGTGCGGCCAGCACCAGGTCGTACAGGGCGCGCTGCGGGCCGGTGAAGCGGCCGTTGGCGGGGAAGGTGCGGGTGATGTCGCTTGCGTAGCCGTCCAGCTCGCAGCCGGCGTCGATCAGCACCAGTTCGCCGTCGCGGATGGGGGCGTTGTCGGCGCGGTAGTGCAGCACACAGGCGTTGGCGCCGGCGGCGACGATGCTGCCGTAGGCCGGGTATTGCGAGCCGTGCTGGCGGAATTCGTACAGCAGCTCGGCGTCCAGGTGGTATTCGCGCACGTCCTGGCCGGCGCGCAGCATGGCGGCGCTGCGCTGCATGGCGCGGATGTGGGCACGGGCGCTGATCTGCGCGGCGCGGCGCATCACGTCCTGCTCGTGGGGGTCCTTGATCAGGCGCATTTCGTCCAGGATGGCGCACAGGTCGTGCTGGGCGCCGGGGCACAGGGCGCCGTAGCGCACCCGGGCCCGGACCGACTGCAGCCAGCCGTCGATTCGGCCTTCCAGCCCGGCATGGGTGGCAAACGGGTACCAGACGGTGCGGCGGTTTTCCAGCAGTTGGGGCAGGCGCGCATTCAGCTCGGTGACGGACCAGGCCTCGTCCACGCCCAGGTGCGCCGGGGCAGCGGCGGGGCCGAGGCGGATGCCGTCCCAGATTTCGCGCTCCAGGTCCTTGGGCTGGCAGAACAGGGTGCTGCGGCCGTCGCCGGTGATGACCAGCCAGGCGTTCGGCTCGGAAAAGCCGGTGAGGTAATAGAAATAGCTGTCGTGCCGGAAGAGGAAGTCGCTGTCGCGGTTGCGGGCGCGCTCGGGCGCGGTGGGCACGATGGCGATGCCGCCGGCGCCCAGCTGGGCGGCGACGCGGGCGCGGCGCTGGGCGTGGATCGAAAGGGTCATGGGCGCTCCGAAAGGAAGGGGTTCAGGCGGTGGCGTTGAGTTCGGCCAGGCGCTCGGGCGTGCCGACGTCGGTCCAGCGGCCGGTGTACAGCGCGGCGCTGACGCGGCCCGCGTCGATGGCGCGGCGCAGCAGGGGTGCCAGCGGCGCGACCACGCCGTCCGGGTTGCCGGGCGGGATGTCGCACCAGGGCACCTCAAACAGCGCGCGGCGGTACAGCGCGATGGTGCTGAAGGTGTAGCGGGTGTCCGCCTGGTTGAGCGCCAGGCCGCCGGGCGAAAGACCGAAGTCGCCCCCCGGGTGGTGTGGCGGGTTGGGCACCAGCCAGAGGTGGGCCAGCTGGCCGCTGGCGCTGAAGCGGTCCACCGCGGCCTGGGCGAAGGTGAAGTCGGGGGCAAACACGTCGCCGGCCAGCACCCAGAACACCTCGCCCAGCTGCGGCAGGGCGCGGGCGATGCCGCCGGCGGTCTCCAGCGCACGGCCAAAGTCGCGGCCTTCGGCGGAGAGGGTCAGGCCGATTTGCTCCCCGTTCAATAGCAAAGAATGACTATTCCACGCTGGGTAAGCGGCAAAAAAGCCTTCAATCTGGCCGCCCAGCCAGTCGGTGTTGACCACCAGGCGGCGAAAGCCCCCCGCAACGAGCGCTTCCATCGGCCACAGCAGCAGGGGCTTGCCGCGCACCACCAGCAGCGGCTTGGGCGTGGTGTCGGTCAGCGGCCGCATGCGCTGGCCGCGGCCGGCGGCCAGGATCATCGCGGCGGTCATGTGGGAAGGCGTCGGGGCTGGCGGGGCATCGGCGGATTATCGGCGGCCAAGAAAAAAGCCACCCGGCGGGTGGCTTTGGCCGGCGAGCGCCCGGTGGGGCGCGGCCTTGGGCTTATTGCAGGGTGATGGTGAAGGCACCGGCCGCGCAGCTGGCCGAGTAGCTGTATTGCAGGTTGGCCGCACCGACCACGCCTTGCTGTCCGGCCAGTGCCTGCGACAGCGAGGAGTTGCCACTTTCGCACGAACCGGCCGCGATGCCGTTGACGCAATAGTTCAGGTCCAGCGGAACCGTGAAGCCGTTGGCGGTGACCGAACCCGTGACCCGTACCCCACAGGTCCCGGTGCCGCCGCCAGCGCCGGTACCGGAAATATTGAAGCCACTGGCAGAGAAGTTCACCCGAATCGGCGAACCGACTGCAATCAGCGCGTTGTTGTAGAGCGTGTTGAAGGTGGTCAGGTCACCGGCGTTCTTGAAGACTTCGTTGGTCAGGCTGCCCAAGGTCTTGTTGTTGGTGGCCAGGTAGCGGGAAATGGCGCGCATGCTGTCGCCATAGGCGTTGGTGGTGCCCGTGACCTGCGGCAGGGTGGTGGCCAGGTTGACACCGCTCAGACCGAACTGGCTGGCGATCTTCTGGGCCTGGGCATCGAACGCCGCCTGGGTGACGGCGTTGCTGCTCTGGAAGGCATAGGTGTAGGCCATGGTCGTCAGCGGCGTGGCGATGCCGGTCACGGTGCCACCGTTGGCCGCCACGACCACCCGCATCGGGGTACTCAGCGCGGTGGTCAGGCCGGTGGCCTCGTCAGTGTAGTTGCCGCCGGACACCTCGATGATCAGGTCGCCGGTACAGGTGGTCTTCAGGCTGTACTGGCCCTGTGCATTGGTCGTGGCGCTGCCGCAGGCCGAGCCGTCGGCCTTTTTCGCGGTGACGGTGGCGCCGTTGACCGGGCCTTTGACGGCCGAGCCGGAAATGGTGGTCTCGACCGGGGTGGGCGTCGGCGTGGGGGTGGGAGCGGCCGTGGTGCTGTCGCCGTCACCGCCGCAAGCGGCCAGCAAAGCTGCCGCCGCAATACCCGTCAAACCCGCTTGAAGAATGGAACGCATGGAATCCTCCTGAACTGCTGCCTGAATGAAGAAAGCTGAGCGTAGGCAGGAGTTGCCACCGGGGCAACCCCCCAAACCGGGGGGCTCGGCCCGTTCGTGCGCCCTCAGCCCCGGCGCATGACCGCGCGCCGCAGATCGGCCGGCTGGAGCAACGCGATCAAGGCGTCAGACAGGGCCTGGGCCTGCGCATCATGGTCAGCACCGAAGTTGCAGACATAAACATCCAGCGTCACCGCCGCAAGCTCGGGCCAGGTATGAACACACAGGTGGCTTTCGGCCAGCAGTATGGCCGCGGTCACCCCGCCGGGTCCGCGGGGGGTGGGCGGGAACACATGAAAGACCTGGTTGACCGGCTGCAGCCCGGCGCGGCGCACGGCATCCAGACAGGCCTGCCCCAGCAGGTCGGCATCCTCCAGCCAGCGGGGGTCACACTGGCATTGGTGGCAGTCGGCGGTCAGGTGCAGGCCTTGCATGAGCGCACTGTAGTACACCTGCACGCCCGACACCCGGTCGGGGCTGCCAGCAGTCGCAGCGGTAAAATTCGGGGTTACCCTGACTTTCCCACCGGAGCCGCCTTCATGGCAAACACCCAACAGATGGCCAGCGCGATCCGCGCCCTGGCAATGGACGCCGTTCAACAAGCCAACTCCGGGCATCCCGGCGCGCCCATGGGCATGGCCGACATGGCCGTGGCGCTGTGGGGACAGCACCTGCGTCACAACCCGCGCAATCCGAACTGGTTTGATCGTGACCGTTTCGTGCTGTCGAACGGCCATGGCTCCATGCTGATCTATGCGCTGCTGCACCTCACGGGCTACAAGCTGCCGATCGGCGAGCTCAAGAACTTCCGCCAGTTGCACAGCAAGACGGCCGGCCACCCCGAGACCGGCATCACCCCCGGCGTCGAAACCACCACCGGCCCGCTGGGTCAGGGCATCACCAATGCGGTCGGCATGGCGCTGGCCGAGAAGCTGCTGGCCAAGGAATTCAACCGCGAGGGCCACGCCATCGTCGACCACCACACCTGGGTGTTCCTGGGTGATGGCTGCCTGATGGAAGGCATCAGCCATGAGGCCTGCGCGCTGGCCGGCGCCTGGAAGCTCAACAAACTCGTGGCGCTGTACGACGACAACGGCATCTCCATCGACGGCCAGGTTTCCCCCTGGTTCGTCGACAACACGGCCCAGCGGTTCGCCGCCTACGGCTGGAATGTGATCGGCCCGGTCGACGGTCACGATGTCGATGCCGTCTCGCGCGCCATTGCCGACGCGAAGAACAGCGCCGACAAGCCTTCGCTGATCATCTGCAAGACCCACATCGGCAAAGGCAGCCCCAACCGCGCCAATACCGCCAAGGCCCACGGCGAACCGCTCGGCGCCGAAGAGATCAAGCTCACCCGTGAAGCCATCGGCTGGTCGCACCCACCGTTTGTGGTCCCCAAGGAGGTCTATGCCGACTGGGATGCCAAGACCCAAGGGCTGGCCGCCGAAGCCGCATGGGACGCCCGATTTGCCGCCTACAAGGCGGCCCACCCGGCGCTGGCCCGCGAGTTCACACGGCGCATGAAGGGCGAGCTGCCCAAACACTTCGCCCAGACCGCCGTGGACGCCACCATTTCCGCCCACGAAAAGGCAGAAACCGTCGCCTCGCGCAAGGCCTCGCAGATTGCGCTGGAAGCTTTCACTGCCGCCATGCCCGAACTGCTGGGCGGCTCGGCGGATCTGACCGGCTCCAACCTGACCAACACCAAGTCCACCCCGGCGATGCGCGTGGACCTGGCCGGCGAGGTGGTGCTGACCGAAAACGGCCAGATCGGCCGCCACATCAACTACGGCGTGCGCGAGTTCGGCATGGCCGCGATCATGAATGGCGTGGCGCTGCACGGTGGCTACATCCCCTACGGCGGCACTTTCCTGACTTTCAGCGACTACAGCCGCAATGCCATCCGCATGGCCGCGCTGATGAAGCAGCGCGTGATTCATGTGTTCACGCACGATTCCATCGGCCTGGGCGAGGACGGCCCGACGCACCAGTCTGTCGAGCACGCCGCCAGCCTGCGCCTGATTCCCAACCTGGACGTCTGGCGTCCGGCCGATACCGCCGAAACGGCCGTGGCCTGGGCCGTGGCCCTGCAGAACAAGGACAAACCGACGGCTTTGCTGCTGTCGCGCCAGAACCTGCCCTACGCGCCCAAAAGCGATCTGGGCGAGATCAGTCGCGGCGCCTACATCCTGGCCGAGCCGTCCCAGCTGGGACTGAAGAAAAAGTTGCAGGCCGTGATCATCGCCACCGGCTCCGAGGTGCAACTGGCACTGAAGGCCCAGGAACTGCTCGCCCAGAAGAAGATCGCCGTGCGGGTGGTCTCCATGCCCAGCACCACCGCCTTCGACCGCCAGACCGCCGAGTACAAGGCCGAGGTATTGCCGGCCCGGCTGCCCCGTATCGCCGTGGAGATGGGGTCCACCGACGGCTGGTGGAAGTATGGCGTTGCGGCCGTGGTCGGCCTGGACACCTATGGCGAATCGGCGCCTGCGCCGGTGCTGTTCAAACACTTCGGCTTCACCCCAGAGAACGTGGCGGATACGGTGCAGGCCGTGCTCGCACGCTGAGTTCCTTGTTGTTCAACCCCTGACGAAAGACCCCTCCCATGACCATCAAGATCGGCATCAACGGCTTCGGCCGCATCGGCCGCAACGTGCTGCGCAGCGCCATCCAGAATTTCAGCGACATCCAAGTCGTGGCCATCAACGACCTGCTGGAGCCCGACTATCTGGCTTACATGCTGCGTTATGACAGCGTGCATGGCCGCTTCAAGGGCACCGTCAGCGTCGAGGGCAACACCCTCGTCGTCAACGGCCAGAAGATTCGCCTGACGCAGGAGAAAGACCCCGCCAACCTGAAGTGGGCCGAAGTTGGCGCCGACATCGTGATCGAATCCACCGGCATCTTCCTGGACAAGGCCGGTGGCGAGAAGCACCTGGCCGCGGGCGCGAAGAAGGTCATCTTCTCCGCCCCCTCCAAGGACGACACCCCGATGTTCGTCTACGGCGTCAACGACAAGAGCTACGCCGGCCAGGCCATCATCTCCAACGCCAGCTGCACCACCAACTGCCTGGCCCCGGTGGCCAAGGTGCTCAACGACAAGTGGGGCATCAAGCGCGGCCTGATGACCACCGTGCACGCCGCCACCGCCACGCAGAAGACCGTGGACGGCCCGTCCAACAAGGACTGGCGCGGCGGCCGCGGCATCCTCGAGAACATCATCCCCAGCAGCACCGGCGCCGCCAAGGCGGTGGGCGTGGTGATCCCCGAGCTGAACAAGAAGCTGACCGGCATGAGCTTTCGTGTGCCCACCTCCGACGTGTCGGTGGTGGACCTGACGGTGGAGCTGAACAACGCCGCCACCTACGCCGAGATCTGCGCCGAGATGAAGGCGCAGAGCGAAGGGGCCCTGAAGGGCGTGCTGGGCTACACCACCGACAAGGTGGTGGCGACCGACTTCCGCGGCGAGACCTGCACCAGCGTGTTCGACGCCGACGCCGGCATTGCGCTGGACAGCACCTTCGTCAAGGTCGTCGCCTGGTACGACAACGAGTGGGGCTACTCCAACAAGTGCCTGGAGATGGTGCGGGTGGTGGCCAAATAACGCCCCCTCCGCCGGAAAAATGAAACGCGCCCTCGGGCGCGTTTTTTTTGGTTCGGTCGGCCTTGGTGCCGCCGATCAGCCCAGGTGCTTGCCAGCGATCCCCGCCAGTTCGAACATGGTCACCTTCGGCTTGCCGAACACCGGCAACAGTTTGGCATCGGCATTGATGCTGCGCTTGTCGGCGGCGTCCTGCAGGCCGTTGGCTTTGATGTAGTCCCACAGCTTCTTGATGACCTGGGTGCGCGCCACGGGCTCGGGACCGATCACGGCAGCCAGGGCCTCGCTGGGGACCTGGCCGGCTGCGGTGCTCGCCGCGCGGGTGCGCGGTGTTTTGGCCGCCGACGCAGCCGCCGTTTTCCTGGCCGGTGCCTTGCGGGCGGTCTTGGCGGGTGGTTTCGATGATTTTTGGCCCATACCCAGCGTATTTTGGTCTTTTTCAGCTACTGTTTTTGCAGCTGCTGCGCGACGCGGCGGGAACTTCGACGCCCGGGGTTCAAAGGCAAAGTTCACCTTCCCGGCTTCGGCGTCCCAGACCAGGAAGGCTTTGAAGCTGCGACGTGTACGCATCGACACAAACTTGTCCAGCAGGTCGGTTTTACCTTCCGCCAGCAACTTGGCCATCTGTTCAGGTGCGACCGGCTGCTGCAGGATCACCTTGCCACTCTTGAAGTCGCAACTGGGTGTCGGCTGCGCCGCTGTCGGGACGGCCTTTTCGCAAACGTAGCTGCTGCCGTGCTCGCGCACGGGCGCGCCACACTTCGGGCAGGCCCCCAGCGGCGGGCTGTCGGACAGGTCGACCAGTTCACCGGTTTCTTCGGCTTTGCGGTCGTCACCGAAGTCGAACTCCAGCTTCCAGTTGCCTTCGTCTTCGCTGAATTTGAGCAGGAGTTCGGCGACAAACGGCCAGCCGGCCTTGGAGCGGAATC
>ERZ761607.4746-NODE-4746-length-11731-cov-4.700069_pt1 | contig 11731 bp, 8 predicted proteins | sample MGYA00511164_ERZ761607 | MGnify/ENA primary metagenome ERZ761607 (study PRJEB28899, sample SAMN02445080) | bioreactor sludge metagenome | biome: EBPR sludge | place: Australia: Brisbane, Thorneside Wastewater Treatment Plant | collected 2011-06-22 ...
TCTTAACCTTTACTGTTTAATCGCTGGGGAAGGTGAATTAAAGAAAAAATTAATGAAACGGATCAAGATTCTGGGTTTAGAAGGCTATGTCATCTTGTTAGGTTACGTTGATCATAAAAAATTGCTCTCCCTATTAAAAGCATGTGATATATTTGTAATGCCGTCTCGTACTGAAGGGACGCCTTTAGCGCTACTTGAAGCTGCTATGTTGGGCAAGCCAATCATAGCTTCAAATGTTGGTGGTATTCCAGAATTGATTAAACATGAAGAGCATGGAATATTGATAGAACCTGGTAAGCAGGAGGTATTGACGAATGCTATATTAAGATTAGTTAGTGATTACCCTTTAGGTGCGAGATTGGGAGATCAAGCCCAAAAATGGGTGAAAAAGAATTATTCCCTGTTTGCACAGGCCAGGTTCACTGCTGATTCTTACACCAAGGCAAAGCAGTTATCTCGCTGATTTTTTTCGATACAAATAAGAAATAAAACAGGAGTAGAATTTAGTTATGTCCCTTGTCGTTTACCTGTTTTGGGCTTTTTTTCTTCTTGTTGTGTACGTTTATATAGGTTACCCTGTTCTGATTAGTATATTAGCATCACTTTTGCCTTTACACAGAAACTATGTGGAATTATTTCCAAAAGTGACTATTTTGATACCTGCATATAACGAAGAAAAATTCATCGAAGAAAAGATCTCGAACACCTTATCGTTGGATTATCCGCGTGATAAACTACAAATACTTGTTGTTTCGGATGGGTCATCAGACAAAACGCCAGAAATTGCGGCATCTTATTGCAATAAAGGGATTGAGGCGATTTTTATTCCGGAGCGGAATGGGAAAATGGCAGCGATCGTACGAGCAATGAAATTTTGTCGCGGAGAAATTATTGTTTTTTCAGATGCCAATAACATGTATGATAATAGCGCGATTCGCGAATTAGTGCTACCTTTTTCTGACCCAACTGTTGGGGCAACTACGGGGGCAAAATTGATTATTGATGATGGGCGTGACCTAAGCGCAGCTGAAGGATTATATTGGAAATACGAGTCGCAAATTAAGATCAATGAATCCAAGATCGACTCTTGCGTTAGTTCGGTTGGAGAAATACTGGCAATAAGGAGTAGCGTATATTTCACTCCCAAAGAAAAGATTGTCAATGACGATCATTATATTATTCTTGATCTTTTACGTAGAGGATATCGATTGGTGTATACGCCAAAGGCTCGCTCTTATGAACATGTATCGCAAACTGCTGCAGACGAGTTTACTCGTCGCCGAAGAATGAATGCTGGTTTATATCAAACAATAAGTATGTCATCAACCCTGCTACCGTTGAATCGCCCATTATTACTTTGGGAAATTATTTCCCATAAATACCTTCGAGTATTTGTGCCATTTGCAATGATTCTGTGTTTTGGCATGAATTTTGCCTTGTTTGTAGAAGATTATTCTAATAATGTACGGGCTTCCATATATATAATTGCATTTATTACTCAAATAGCCTTTTATAGTATGGCTGTTATTGGAAATGTCATAAAGTTTCAAGGACTAGCTGGGAAAATATTTTATTTACCAGCTTTTTTGGTAAATTCGAATTTTGCCATCCTTGCTGGGCTTTATACTTTCTTGACCGATAATCAGCCTCATATTTGGAAGCAGGCGCGCCGATGAAGAGTTTATCCAAAAGGATGGAATATGAATAACCAGAAACGCACAATGGCTCAATTGCAGGAGCATTATGAGATTGAGAAAGAACTTGCTGGTAAATTGCGGGAAGCTACTAAGGAAGAAAGACGGTTTCTATATACTTCCCTTTATAACGAGTTATTTCAGAGAGTGCCTTCTCACCCTCAACTGACTCAAAAGAAATCAGCTGAACGAACTTTAGAAGTTGTTACTCAACAGATGAAATTCCTCAGAAGGTTTTTAAAAAAAGAGTATACCCTCCTCGAAATTGGACCTGGTGATTGTGCCTTGTCGTTGGAATTGACTCGGTGTGTAAAGCAGGTATTTGCAATTGATGTGTCTGATGAAATTGTAAAAGGACTGAACTCACAGCCTTTAAACTTTAAACTCCATCTTTCTGATGGCGTAAGCATCCCGGTTGCACCAGGAAGCATTGATATTGCTTATAGCAATCAACTTATGGAACATTTACATCCAGAAGATGCTTTGGAACAATTGAGGAATATTAATGATTCGCTGACTAATGGTGGTATTTATATTTGTGTTACGCCAAATTCATTAGATGGTCCACACGATATTTCGCGTTATTTTGAGGATGTTGCAAAAGGGTTTCACCTGAAGGAATATACGAGGACCGAACTAGTAGATTTGTTCATGAAGACCGGTTTTTCCAGCGTGAAATTATATGCTGGTATAAAGGGATTCTTTGTCAAAATACCCTTACGCATCGTAATGATTGTTGAGATGTTTTTGGGAAATCTACCTGGGAAATTCCGTAAAAGAATTGCGCAGAGCATACCTTTTCGACAATTGGTTGGTGGTGTATTGGTTGGCGTAAAACTGAATAGATAAACTCCCACCTTTCCCACTGCTACATTGTTCACTCTTCAGCACAAAGCAACGTGGATTTCCATTGTGGACAAGCTATTGCAATGCGAAATGGGACATAACGGGGAGTTAATAATTATGTCGGTTGTATCGATTTATTTTGAAGATATAAGGTGTTAATACTACTATTATGGCGCAGAATAATACATCAGGTTTTGCGAAGACGGCTGCAAAAGGGACTGCCTGGCTTTACGTTGTTTTCTATATTGGAAAACTTATTTTATTCCTTTCAACAGTTATTCTAGCTCGTTTGCTTGCCGCGGATGATTTTGGAGTGGTTGGCTACGCGGTGACCATTATTGGTTTTCTAGAGGTGTTTAGAGAGCTTGGTATCAGTGCAGCTCAAATCTATTATCAGGATAAGGAGAATGTACTTGATACAGCATTTTGGCTTAATATTACTATTAGCACTATATTATGTATTTTGGTATGGATAAGCGCTCCGGTGATCGGGGAATTCTTTCATGATCCTCGAGCAATTTGGACAAGCCGAATATTAATATTAAACTTTCCTTTGTCTGCACTCTATGGAACTCATGAGACTTTAATTGTCCAAAACCTTGATTTTCGTAAGAAGTTTATTCCTGGCTTTGCCCAAGCATTAGGTCGTGGATTTATTTCTATTTCTTTAGCTTTCTTGGGGTTTGGTCACTGGAGTTTAGTGATAGGGCAAGTTACTGGAAATATATTGGCTGCAATTTTTTTTTGGCGTTTGGTTGATTGGCGTCCATCATTCTTTATCTCTTTATCTGTTGCCTCTGATTTATTGAAATTTGGTCTACCGATGATTGGAGCAACAATAGCCGATATGTTGGTACTAAATGTTGATTATTTGATTATAGGACGTTATTTGGGTGCCGAGGCATTAGGAATATATACTCTGGCATTTAGGATCCCAGAGCTAGTAATTCAGACTTTTTGTTCTATAGTCGCAACAGTGATTTTTCCTGTTTTTGTTAAAATTCGCGAGGATCCTTATTCTTTACGGAAAGGATTCTTAAGAGTAACTAGGTATATATCTTTGGTAACCGTTCCAATGGGTTTGGGGTTGGTGTTTCTAGCTGATTCATTTGTGTATACCCTTTTTACGGAGAAGTGGATTGCTGCAATTCCAATTATGCGTGCGATATCAATAGTTGCCCTCGTACACTCATTTGGTTATAGTGCGGGTGATATTTATAAAGCACAGGGTAAACCAGGTATTTTGACTCGTGTGGCTATATTTAAATTGTTTTTTCTTGTTCCAGGATTATATTGGGCGGTTGTGGTTCCTTCCAGTTTGATTGCAGTTGGGTGGGTGCAAATTGTAGTTTCTATTATAGGTACTTTGACTTACTTGGCGGTGGCAATCAGAATCCTAAATCTGCGAATTTCAAATCTCTGGACTGAGTTTAGTCCTTCTCTTATTGGAGGAGGATTTTTAGCACTTGCCTTATTGGCCTTTCTGCACTATTTTTCAAATGCTAATGATTGGTATAAGTTGATAGGTGGGATACTTGTAGGCGGCATGGCATATTTTTTAGGTCTATGGATATTTGCCAAGCAGGTTTTGCTTGAAGGAATAGATTTGGTGCGGGCGATAATCCAGAAGGAAAAGTAATGCGTATAGTTCAAATTATAGATACTTTGTATGTAGGGGGCGCAGAACAGATGCAGGTTTATTATGCTAAAGCAGCTATGATGCGCAATATAAAGCCGGTGATTGTTTCACTTGCTGATAGTAAGCATTCTTTGATTTCGAAATATGCTAGACATGAAGGCGCTGAAATAATCGAATTCGCTGGCAACAATCTTTTTGATCTGCGTCGGTTTGTTCGTTTGTTGCGCTTTCTTCAAGCAGAAAAATTTGATGTAATTCATGTTCATCTTAATTATGCAATAATTCTTGGCACAGTGGCTGGAATGCTTACGAACACGCCTGTTGTTGTAACGTTGCACAATTCTCATAAATCCGAAGGTTGGAGAAAACTTGCTGTCTTACTAATCAATATTGGGATTAAGCGCGTAATTGCAGTTGGCAAAAGTGTTTCGATTTCCTATGAGAACGATTTGCCACGAAAAAAAATAAGAATAGTTCCTAACCCTGTTATACCTATTCAATCTATAGATCCAACCGAACGCATTGCGTTGAGAAGAGAAATCGCATTCGATCCGAATCGTTTGATCCTATTGAATGTTGGTAGAATCTCAGTGGAGAAGGGGATTGATGACCTCTTGCAGACTATTAACATTTTACGCCGAACACATCCTCAGGTCTTTTTGGTAATTGTTGGACGCAATGCATCCTCAGGTGACCCTGCTACCAGAATTAAATCATTGAATTTGCAAAATCATGTCCGAATGCTTGGTACTCGTTCAGATGTGCCGCGTTTATTATCTGCTAGTGATGTATATGTAAGTTCATCATTATCAGAAGGGATGCCTATAACGATTCTTGAAGCAATGGCAGCAGGACTTCCAATCGTTGCTACTTCGGTTGGCGATATTCCAAATCTGATTACTACGGATACTGGATTACTAGTTCCTGCGGGAGATCCAAATGCTATGGCTGATAAACTTATTTATATAATTGACACCCCCGGATTCAGTGCTGAATTGGGGAGAAATGCCAAAAAATACGTTTTAGAAAATCATAATCTTGAAACATGGTTTGATGAATTGATGAAGATTTATAAAAATGTTCTATTGGAACGGTAAATGGCAGAAAAAAGAAACATGATTCGCGTTGTAATGGTAATTCAAGAATACCACCCTATTATTGGTGGTGCGGAGCGCCAATTGGCATCACAGGCTGCCTTGTTAAAAAACAAAGGATTAGATATTCATGTTGTTACGCGCCGCTGGCCGGGTTTGTCGCCTTTCGAAGTAATTAATGGAATTCCAGTTTATCGAATGTTAAGTTGGGGACCTCGCCCGATAGCAGCTATATTATTCATAATTACTGCGGTTTGGAAATTGTATTGGCTTAAACCAGATATTATTCATGCTTTTGAATTATTGTCACCTTCAACCATATCTGTATTAAGTAAATGGCTGTTGCATCGTCCGTTGATAGTAAAAATTTTAAGAGGGGGCGTGTTAGGCGATTTGACAAAGATAGGAAGCGGTTTATTCGGGAAATTGAGAATTCGCTTTGTTCTTAATGCTGTTGATGTTTTTGTTGTAATTAGTAATGAAATCAATGATGAGCTAAGGACATTTGGAGTCGAAGCGGAGCGTCGTATTTTTATTCCAAATGGAGTGGATACCACCCGCTTTACCCCAGCAGATCCATTAATAAAGGATACCCTGCGGATTAAATTGGGCCTTCCTGATGGACTATTGACTATATTCACTGGTAGGCTCGAAATCGAAAAAAGATTGGATTTGCTTATCTTCATATGGGCAAAAATACGTCGTCATATTCCCAATGCTTATTTATTGCTTGTCGGTATTGGATCGCAAGAGGCTTATCTGCGCTCAATAGCTGGTGAGGGAGTTATTTTTGTTGGCGAGGTTGAAGATACCGCTCCATACTTAATCGCATCTGACATATTTGTCCTACCGTCGATTTCAGAAGGTCTATCTAATTCATTGCTTGAAGCCCTTTCTTGTGAGTTGGCGGTAATTGCAACATCAATTGGTGGAACGACTGATGTTGTGGTGAATAATGTTAATGGATTACTTGTTAATAACGAATCCCCTGAGGAATTGATGTCTGGACTCATGAGGCTTCTTAACGATTCCGACTTCCGCCGAAGGATTGGTGTGGCTGGGCGCCAAACGATCCTTGAAAAATATTCAATGTTGAGGGTGGTCACTGCTATCAGAAATTTATATAGTGTATTGCTTTCAAAATAAAAAGACATTTTTCGAATAGCGATATGGCAGGTTAAATGCAACGATTCCGTAATTAATTTATGTTATAATTTTTTTGTGATTTATATAAATTTCAGAGTTAAATAATATGATATCCGAGAGCAGGATTACTGATGGAAATTAAGCTATATCTTAATATGTTGAAAAGAAGTTGGTGGATTGCTGCTTTGACAATGTTGGCGGCAACCGCAAGTGCGCTTGTTTATTCCTTTATTGTACAACCAACTTTTATTGCCAAGGCTAGTTATATTGTCTTTCCCAACCCAGCTTTTTTTGCGGATTCTCCAGGAAATGTAATATCAAGTTTGGATACTCTTGACAGGCCATCTGTCATGACAACTTATGCTCAGATATTAAGCAGTCCAGGTGTAACCACTGAGGTGTTTTCTTTGGTAGAAATTCCCCTTGCTGATAGAGAAGAATATACGATTGGCGCTCTTGTACTTCCAGATACAAATATTATTGAATTATCGGTTCAAGGACCGGATCCGTATCGAGCTGCACTGATTACGAACACAATCGGCGAAAAAGCGATTCAATACATTGCAGGTATTTATCAACTCTATGATATAGCCCTGCTTGACAAGGCTATTCCTCCTACTGATCCGATTTCGCCTCAGCCCCTCCGTGACGCCGCGGTCGCTGCAGTCGTTGGATTAGCATTAGGAGTTGCATTGGCGCTCTATCGTGAATTATTACGTACTACAATTAATGATTTTGTTGAACAACGCAAGCTGGACCCGGCCTCCCTGGCGCTTAGTCATGAAACTTTTGAAGAAAAACTTACAAAAATGGCTTTCGCTTCTGCGAATGATTTTTCACTTTGTATTGTGCATTTAGATGGATTGGCAAAATATATTAATGTCCTGCCAGACGCTACCTTAGAATCGATTTTGCGCCATGTTGCCCAGGTTCATAGGAACCAATTGCGTGGGAATGACCTTATTGGCCGCTGGAGTGATGTCGATTTTGCTGTTCTTCTTGTAGATACACAAGGCGAGGCTGCTCAAAATACAATGAACCGCGTGCAAGCAGCTCTTTCCATACCTATAAAAATAGATATTTCAGGTGAGGATTTGTTCTTGATGCCTAAAATCGGAATTGCGGAATACCGGGTGCTTGATACGACAGAGTCTCTTGTTGCTAATACCTATTGGGCGCTTGAAATGGCAAAAGAAACGAATGGGATTTATCTGCTTAAAGCGACTCAACCAATATAGTTATTCTTTAATAAATTGACCATTATGTTAAACTTAGTAAAAGAAATCAGGAAAATTAATGATCCCCACTTACTTTACGATTGGGTAAAGAGCGTATTAGTATTTGATCTTCTCGCAATCCTGATTGGTGTGTTAGGTGGAATATTAATTATTAAAATTAATCAACCGGTTTATATCCTTTTAGGATTGATCTTTATTGGAGTATTTGGCAGTTCGATCTTTTATGTTGATTTTGGGCTTCTTGTTCTTGTTGGGCTCGTCTATACCCGTGTGTCAGATGCATTAAACCATGACTATGGTATCCCCTCAGTTCTCCAAATTTATATTGTATTGCTGTTTTGTGGCATACTTGGTCGCTGGGTTTTATATCGCGAAATGCCCAAAGGGTGGATAAAGGGTGGAGCCTTGTTCAGTTTATATGGTTTGGTTTGTATTGTTTCTCTATTTATTGCGAGCGATGCTTCTGTCACAATGACGGCATTGAACAATTTACTTAAAGACGCGATTATTATGATTCTTGTCCTTGTCTTATTGAGAAAAGGGACGTCTTTTCAACAAGTCGTATGGATGTTAATCGGTGTGGGCATCTTTCTTGGTACGATCTCTTGTATACAGTTCCTCACCAAAACTTTTACAAACACCTATGGTGGATTTGCTTCGGCAAGAATAATGGAAATTTCCGGTACGACGGACGATTATCGGATAGGCGGACCGGTAAGTGATGCAAATTATTTTGCTCTAATCATGGTAGTCATTGTTATATTGGCATTAGAGAGATTTCTTCATGAGCATAGAAGCTTTTACCGTTTCATTGCATTGTGGGGATTGATAGTTACTTTGTTGTGTGTTGTTTTTTCCTATTCGCGGGGTGGGTTTATCTCTTTATTAGCTGCGCTAACGATATTTTTTTTCATTTACCCACCTCGTTTTTTTCAGGTGCCGATTATTATTATGTCCTTGATTGCTATATCGTTTTTTTTGCCGCCAAAGTATTTTGACCGAATTTTTAGTTTAAACCAATTTTTTCATCGTACACAGCCAGGCGAGATACAGACAAATGATTCTTCGTTCCGTGATCGCGCAGCTCAAAATCTGGTTGCGTATGAGATGATCAAATCCAATCCCTTGTTTGGAATAGGATTAAGTAATTATCGGACAGACTTTAATATATACGCCTCCAGATTAGGGGTCAGTATTGGAGGTCTAGCATCTGCACACAATTTGTACCTTGAAGTTGCTGCAGAAACTGGGTTTCTTGGTTTATTTACCTTTATAGCGCTTATTACCAATTCACTGCGTATAACTTGGAAATCCTATTCCGCTTTTCTTCGTGCTGGAAATTTTGAATATGCAGGGATGGCGATTGCTTTTGGAATAGGTTTTTTCGGCTATCTGGTGGGTTCAATTTTCATTCATGGTGCATATCCCCGTTATTTTTATTTATTAGTAGGTATTGGATATTCGCTTGAGAATGTGGTACGAGAGATGTTGAATATAAAGGGTTTTAGAAAATACCCTTAAAAAGAGCAATATGTAAATAAGCTCTTTCTTGTAAATTGATTATCCTTGACTAAAAATAAGTATAAAGGAGCAGCGCTGGTAGGCGTTGGCTAATAATGAAAAAGAAGATTAACTTGGCATTCTTATCGGTTCTTATTTTGTTTTCTTGGTTGTGCCCTGGTACAATCGTGAATGCGGCTTCAAATATACAAGTAACTGAGTCTATATTAACATTTTCGCAATTAGGTAGGCGGGATATGATTATGAGAGGACCATTTGACAGTGCTTCTATTGACTTTAGTTTGCCTGCCGATTGGGAGTTGCAGGATGGGACTGAATTGCAACTACTAATTAGCGCTTCGTTCACGGGTGAGCCGGGCACGAAATCCATTCAAGTTAATGATTATATTGGTGCTGAGTTGGACATATATTTTAATGGGGCATATCAGCAAAGCATTCCCTTGAAGTACGGCGAAAATATTGCATACCAAGTCCCGATATCAGCCAAAGATCTTGTTTCTAGGTCAAACGACGGATTATATAGTATTTATTTTGAATTAAACGCGTCAATAGATTGCGATTTTTCCCCTCGCTCCACAACAATAGTGATATCTTCTTCATCATCTATTTCACTACCATACATTCAAGGTTTATTAAATTTGGATCTTCGCAGATTGCCTTGGCCGATTTATCAACCTGGTAAACAATTACCGAATTCAACGTTAGTTGTATTGCCTAATTCGCCGTCACCGGATGAGATGCAGGCTGCTTTATTAACGATGGCGGCCTTTGGACGGATGACAAATTCTGAACTTTCGATGTCTGTAATCAGTCTTTCCGGTTTAAATAATACTTTTCGCGATCAGGCCCACTTGATATTTGTTGGCAAACCTTCAGATATTTCGTTATTGTCTGAAATTGAGCTTCCACTAGCGATTCAAGGAGCTAGGTATTCATCCCCGGAAATGCAGGAGGATGATGGATTGATTCAAATTACAAATTCAAAGTGGAATAAATCAAAAACGATTTTGGTGATTAGCGGTAATACGGATGCTGGTGTGGTGAAGGCCGCGCAGGCACTTACCACTTCAAATATATTAACCTCAAATACAAATCGGTATTCAATCATTTCTAAAGTAAATCCGAACCCTTCAGTTGATATCCGATCCGATGTAACTGAAAACCCTATCGCAGATTCTGATTATTTATTTAGCTCATTGGGTTATTTACCACAATCAAGTTCCGGGGCTGGGATACATAATTTTATATACGAATTTAATATTCCCCCTGGCCAAACATCGATCGACAAACCATATGTCGATATTTTGTTTTCAATATCGAAACTTGCTGATATGACCCGTTCCGGGATGACCATTTCCTTAAACGGTAACAGAATAGGAGGTGCTAAGTTTTCTACAGACGAACCCGATCCTTCTACTGTCAGAGCTAATCTTCCTTCTTCTTTTCTCAGAACAGGACGCAATATAATTAGTATTGATGTGGCGCTGGTACCATTAAACATTTGTTCATCGATCAGTTTTAATGATGGCTTGTGGGTGACAATTCATCCGGAATCTATTTTACACCTGCCTTTGATTTTGGCGTCTGTAACTACAGGCAACGCTGTTGACATAAAATCTTACCCGTACCCGTTTTTGAATGACCCCACCCTTACCTCGACAACCTTTATATTGCCCCCGTCAGACCCCTCGGCCGGGTTTGCGGCTGGGAAGATTGCGTACGATTTGGGTAGCCGTTCCACTGGTTCGATCATCTCATTTGAGGTGGATTTTGATAAAAATTTATCGGTCGAGACTAAAAATACTCAAAACCTTATTATCATTGGCATACCAAATACATTGGAAACATTGAATGAATTACAAGATAGCATGCCAGCCTATTTTGAGCCTAATAGTAACTCTGCAATATTAGAAAGTCAGCAAGTAATCTATCGTATTTCTCCCAATAAAAGTTTGGGTTACTTGGAACTTTTTTCTCTGCCTTGGGACAGTCAATATACAGCCCTTCAAGTATTGGGTACAAACCCAGAAGGGCTAATTTTGGCGGGAGATGCCTTGATTCAAGAGTCGATTCGCAACACATTGCGGGGAAATTTTGCGATAGTTGATGTCAAACAAGCATTAGTGGTAGATACTCGTACTGGCGTTGGTTTGGGGCGGGTGGCTTCCGATAACGCCCCTGGTGATGTTCAACAGATCATTCCAGAAGATTTACAAACGCCAACCCCGGTCATTTCTAACACGTCTGCAGGAATTCGTAATTTGAGTCTTGTTAGCTTGATTATTGTGGTTGTGTTGATGCTCTTAGTTATTCTTATCGCTGTCAGACAATCAACTAAGAAGACAGAAAATTAAAGCTTGAGGAAATGGAGAAAGGATAGACTAACAATTCTTCCGTCTCCTCAAATTGAAGCTATCTTGCATGAATATTTTTAGTATTCAGAAGAAAAATAAAGTCTATTTACTTAGAAGTTATCTCAAAAATGGTAAACTGGCGCCCAAACCCAAGTTGGGAGCGAGCAAATGGACCTTACAGACGAACAATGGGCAGTTG
>ERZ761607.4747-NODE-4747-length-11725-cov-8.859897_pt1 | contig 11725 bp, 4 predicted proteins | sample MGYA00511164_ERZ761607 | MGnify/ENA primary metagenome ERZ761607 (study PRJEB28899, sample SAMN02445080) | bioreactor sludge metagenome | biome: EBPR sludge | place: Australia: Brisbane, Thorneside Wastewater Treatment Plant | collected 2011-06-22 ...
AAACTCACTCACTTGCCCACCCCGCCGTTTGCCCAGATCGCCCTCGTTCCACACGAAACGGAGTAAACCCTATCTTCACCGAAAGCTCTCCGGTCCGTCGCGACATGTGGGTGTGGTCCGGCACCGGCAGGTCCAGCTGACACAGGCGCATCAGCGACTTGATCAGTCCTTCCGTGGCGCGGTACGGCAACTGGAACAAGGTCTTGATCGTCAGGCACGTTTGAATGGCGGTCGCCGAGTACCACCCGGGTTTGCCGCGTGCGATCGGACGCGGTGGCGTCCAACTGTCCCGGATGCGCGCTTCGTCGAACCAGATCGTCAGATTGCCTCGATTGACCAGCGCCCGGTCGTACTCCGACCAATTCGTTACCCGATACCGCTGCTTGAGGCCCACCTCGCCCGTCTCCGGCTTCACTCGCATCGCCATGCCAACCTCCTTGGACACCCACGCCCCACCACACCCGATCATGCCAATATACTATACCCACGCCTATCGGAGGTCATGCGCATTTCGCCCGACAACCGGATATTCGCAGGTGCGGGCGATCTCCATCTCTAGTCCGTGGTTATTCCCAAGGTCATTGTCATTGTTCTAGGCGCTTGGTGCATCGACGTAGAAATACACACTGTGGCATACTCAATTTTTCTATAGTGGTTCTACAAGAATAATGTCGCCCTTCGTCGAATGGAACAGCCTGCTGCTGTCCCATTTCTTTCCGCCGTCGGCCGAGGGCGAGGAGACCTGGCTTCATGCAACTCGCCTGGAACTGGACTCGATTGGCCTGCGCCTCGGGGGTGCAGAAGGACTGGTCGCGGCGATCGAGGAGGGGCCGCCGTGGCTGTCAGGCTATCGCACCGCCGCGGATGCTGCCGGGCGCCTGAAGCGCCAGCGGGTCGCCAGGAGGCGTTCGCCCGGCTACGTCGATCCCGGTCACATCGACGCGACCTACGACGGAGTGCGTGCGCCAGCCTACCTTCCGTACCTAGCGCTGTGGGTGCTCGCAACTTCGGATGCGGCGCACGGGTTCTATGCGCGGGTTGAGCAACTGTCCGGCAAGCCGTTCCCCAGGGATGACAACACGGTGCGCGCCGAGATGATCGGCGCCTGGCAGGACCTCGAGCAATGGTCGCTCGACTGCGACGGCCGGTTTGGAGTCTTCGCCGTCCGCGTGCTGGGGGGCCATCGCTTCGTCGGGATGCCGCGTTCGCAGTGCCTGATGTCGCCGAAGGATAGGATAGGCTTGCCCCGCTTGTTCTCGGAATGCGGCCTGCGGCCCCGCCAGCCCCTCAACGGCCACCTTTTCGGCCAGATGGCCGCGCGGGCAACGGAGGCCAATTACCTGAGCACGGGGCTGCGGGGCGCCTTCGCCGACCAGGACTACGAGGAGCCGTTGCGGCACATGGTCGCGTCGGCGCTGGAGGCGTGGGACGGCACCGCCCCGCGCATTGGCGCGGGCTCAGGCGCCGGCGCGGCGCCGCACGGCGGCGGGCACAACGACGCCGAGCTGGACACTGTCGCGCTGGTCCTGCGCCCGGGGGCGACGGTCGCCGCGGACTGGGACATCCATTGGCGGATTCCGGCTGTGGCCGGGGCGGGGACGGTCGATCTAGTCGCGGGGGGCAGGCGGTGGCAAGTGGCCTTGGAGGAAACAGGGACCCACGCATCGACCCGGTCAGCTGGACCGCAGGACGAGGCACGCCAGCTCGTGGTGGAAGCGGGCAAGTCCGACGTCGAGTTCACGGCCACCTTCGTCGAGGGGGGCGACGACAACGGGCAGGGCGTGCGCCGGTTGGTCCTGCCAATGCGGCGAATCCGGGTGCTGGCCTGGGATGTCCCGGATTCAGGGCTGGGCCAGGAACTCATCGAGCGCGAAGTCCCGCTGTCGGGCCCGTGCTTCCTGCTGTATGCGGACGATCAGGCCGGCTTTCTCGCACGGCATATGGGGGCCAGCCGTGCCCGGTGGGAGCCCTTCGACTCGAAGGGCCTGCCGCGAAGCTGGAGCTTGGGTGGCCTCCACCATTGCGAGCTGCTGTCCCCGGAGCAGCGCCAGGCGTTGGCGGGTGGGCAGGGCGTCGCGCAGGGTCTTGCCCGCATCCGCTTGGTCGGCGGCCGGCCGTTGCTGCGGGGGGGGAGCCGCACTTTCGCATACTACGACCTGCCTATCGTCGAGCTGGAAGGTCCTGACAAGGCGATCCTGGTGGCCGAGGGGCTCGACTTCACGGGCCTGACGGGCCATATGGATCGCCAAGGAACGGTGGGAACGCCTCGGACTCGCGATGGCTTCCCTCCGCCCAGCGGGCCTGGGATTCGGCGCTTCGCCTTGCAAGTCGTCGACGATCGGCGGGCGTCGTTCCTGATTCGCGTCGTCCATGACTGCCAGACCGTCGCGACGACACGACTAAAGGTCTCCGTCGCGGGCGGCACGGGGATCATCCGCGGCCGCACCTTTCGGGTGGGGCCCTTGGGACAGGCTGCCAAGCCGGGACCCGCCTTGCTGGGCGTCGTACGCGACGAGCAGGGCCAGCCGGTCTCGGGCACGGCGCCGGCTGTCGTCCGGGCGGCCGGGCACCGCAGGTGGACGCCTCGCTTGGCCCCCAGCGACCAGCGCACCCTCGGCGAGTCCGTGCCGGCCCGGTTCCTAGATTCGCTGGCGCAGCTAGGCTCAATGGCCTATGGCGCCGCCCGCGACCAGTTGCTGAGATTGGCCCACCGGGCGGATGTGGCAGTCCAACCCGCCCTTTTGCTCCTTGAGTTGAGGGGGCGGGTGCATTTGGAGATCGAGGCGGACGCGGAAGGGCATCTCGTACGAATCCATGCCGTGCCGCCCATGCTGTATTCATTGCCACTTCAGCACGAGGGGCGCGCTGTATACGGAGTTGGCGGAACGTTGCGATTGCAGCAGTGGCGCGAACTTGGTGACGGCCGGGCGGGGGACCTGTGGCTGGAGGCAGGACCGCCGGGGAGCCTGTCCGTCCTTAGGCTCGCCGCGCGGTCTGAGGGCGATATTGCGGAATTCATCGAGTTGGTAGGGATGGAAGATGTGCGGCATCCGGCCGCCGCCGTGGCTGCCTGGGCAGAGGGTATCGACGAGGCTCGCGGGACACTGGGAGCCTGGGGCTGGGCGGACCTCGCCACTGAGTTTCGCTATCTCCAGCGGTTCCACCCTGGCCGGGCGGAGTTCGTTCCGCGAAGCCTGTCCCGGCTCGACGTCGATCCACCCGTGATGGCGTCGCTCTACCGCTTCGAGGATCCCATCGCGCAAGGACTTCAGGTCTATGTTCTGGGAACTGCGCGGCCCGATGGTCAGCGGCAGTACAGCTTCATGCATGACTCTCGCTGGGGGATCTGGCTGGCCCTGAGCGCGTTTGCCGAGTTTGCCAGGGACTCGTATGGAATTAAGGACGCGGTCCCGTGGCCGATCCACTACGCGGCGAGTGACGGGACGCTGTGGCTTCCTGCGCGCCTGCGCCCGCCCTTTGTAATCGAGCGTGCCCTGCTGCTGTGCGCTGCGTCCTCCCCGGTTACCTCAACACTAGTGCCTGGAAACCTAAGTCCGGTCTACTCGGAGATGGCTGGAGGCATCTGGCTCGGCTATCGATGGGTGCCGGAGGAGATTGCAGAGAAGGTGGCGAAGCTGCTTGGTGCTGCGCTGGCGTCGCTATGAATTGATGCGAGCCGAATGCCTCGGTGTGCCATGTGCATTGCCTTAAGGAACCAAAATGAACTTCGACCATGATCCCGTGGGAGCGCAGATCGAGCTCGAGGAGCAGCTCAAGCGGTATGTGAAGTCGGCATTTGGCACGGATTCGCCTTCGTTCGAGGAGGAGCGCGGGCGGCTGCTTGACACGCCCGGTGTCTTCTTTCAAGAGCCATACATAGAGGTGCTGCCCGAGTATCAAACTAGCGTTCTCGTCGACCAGCTGGGGGAGGAGGATCTGCGGGGGCTGTCGCCCCGGGCTCGGCAGGCCTTCGCCGCGATCGTCGGCAGTGGTCTCATGACTGGGGGGTATCCGCTCTACCTCCACCAGCAGCGCATGCTGCGGGAGGCGATGGCGGGTAAGCATTGCGTGGTTGTCACCGGGACGGGTTCGGGTAAGACGGAGTCCTTCCTGCTGCCCGTGCTGGCGTCCATCATCCGGGACGCGGCCCGTCCCGATGGCGGCTGGGCTCCCGCCCGGACGCCTACCGGACTGGCGCAGTGGACGCGGCAATCACCCCCATCCTGGGACTTTAGCCGCACGGAAGCGCGTGGAGAATCGCGCCCTGCGGCGATCCGCGCGATGCTCCTCTATCCGATGAATGCGCTAGTCGAAGATCAGGTATCCCGGCTTCGGAAGGCGCTGGACTCCGACGATGCCCTCGCAGCCATGGACCGGCTGCTAGAGGGCAACCGCATCCGCTTTGGCCGGTACAATGGCTCGACACCGGTCTCTGGCCATCCGTCAAGATTCAAGGACGACAGCATCGTTTCCTCGCCCAAGCGCCAGGAACTGCGGAAGCGGCTGGCCGCCGACATTGACCAGTATGCCAAGCTGCGCGCCGAGCATGACGCTGCCTTGAGCCGACTGGCAGACTGCGAGCGAGCTGGCGACGTTGCTGGGGCGACGGACGCGGCGGAAAGACGAGACGAACTCCGGGAGCAGCTAGCATTCTTCCCCCGCATGGAGTCGTCGGCCAGCGAGATGGTCCATCGGTGGGAAATGCAGGCGTCCCCACCGGACATCCTGATCACAAACGTCAGCATGTTGTCCATCATGCTGATGCGCCATGCCCATCCGCAAATCCCCGGCGATCGGGCGGACGCCCAAGTTCTGGAGACTACGGCTAGGTGGTTGGCGGCGGACCGGCAGAACCATGTGTTTCAGCTTGTCATCGACGAGCTACATCTTTACCGCGGGGCGTCAGGAACCGAGGTTGGCTACTTGCTGCGCTTGCTGCTGGACCGGCTGGGCATCGGGCCGGATAGCCGGCAGCTGCAAATCTTGGCATCGAGCGCCTCCCTAGATACGGGAAGTGCGGAGACCTTCGAGTTCCTCGGTGGCCTGTTTGGACTCGATGCCGCGCAGGCTCGTGCGCGTTTTCATGTTGAGGCTGGAGAACGGCTCCATGCCGCGCCGCAGGGGAGTGCCTTTGACGATCATGATGCCCGCCTTCTAGAACAACTTGGCGCCGCGCCCACCGACTCGGAACTTGCCGGGGAGGCCTTTGCCCGGCTGGACTCGGCGGCTGCCGAGCTTGCGATCCTGTCTCCATTTTGGGACTCGGTTGCGGCGCGTTACCAGACGCGCCCGCTCGGCAATCTGGCCAGCGTCTGGTTCCCGACGCTGGCCCCCGGCGCACAGCACTACGCCGTCCGCGGCCTACTAGTAACCATCGGAGCCATGGCGCGGCGCCGGGACGCGGGTGGCCGGCGGCCGCCCCGGCTGCGCTTCCACTGGATGGTGAAGAACGTCGATGGCCTTTGGGCGGCGGGTCAGCCCGCGGGGAACGACCCGAGGCGCCGTGTGGGCCGCCTACTCGCGGATCCTCAGGATGCGCGGGGGTGCGACCGGGTTCTCGAGGTGGTCTATTGCGAGTGTTGCGGCACGCAATTGTTGGTCGGCTACAAGATACCCTGCGGTCCGGGGCGTTACGAGCTGGCGGCGATGCCGCCGGACATCGAGGGACTTCCGGAGACGTCGTTCACGGGGCGGACGGATATGCAATCATCCGACCGTCTTGGCGTGCTGTACTTGCTCCCGTCAGGCCGGGCGGAAGCGGAGGGGACTGGAAGGTGGTCTCAGGGGGCGCTCCAGCGCAATGATCAGGGGAAGCCGGTATTCACGGTCGATGCCCAGTGGGTCGGTGCGAAGTTCGATCCGGCGCTTGGCTTGGTCAATCTGGAGGCCGGGGCGGAAAGTGGGCTCCCGTGCCTATGGATGGAGGTTCCGGACGACGCGGGCGTATCGGCAATGCCCCAGCAGTGTCCTTCGTGCGGCATGGATTACTCGGAGCGCCGGGGCGGCAGGCTCAGCCCGATCCGGTCGTTCGCTACCGGCTTGAACCAAGTGGCGCTGCTACTCACCAAGCACCTGATGTCGGTAATGCCGGAGGGAGGGGCTCGCAAGCTCGTCGCCTTCTCGGACAGCCGGCAGTCTGCGGCGACCCTAGCCAACGCCGTGGAGACCGAGCAATGGCGGCACTTGCTGCGGCTTGCCTTGCTCGACGAAATCAGGCAGTGCGGACGATCCCCCCTGCCGGACGCAAAGCTTCGGCTCGTTCGGGAGATGCGGCGCGAGGGGGGAGACCACCGCGCCCTGTTCAAGGAGTTGCTCAAGGCGCTTGGGCCGGTGGAGGCTGAGGAATTCAAGTCCTTCCGCACGGTCGCATTAACCCTGGTGGAGGATCCAGAATTTGCGAGTGCGGCGGCCATGCGGCAGGTGGCGGAGGCAGCGAGCTATCAGGCGGGCTACGTCCGCCTTGACGCCTTGCTTGCGGGCCCGGCGCCGGACAGCGGCCGGGAACTGCCGCCCCTTTGGCGGCGAATCGCAATGCTGGGGGTGAACCCCGGGGGACCGGGTGTGGACGAGCGGCGCGTGTCGGATACCGCCGACTGGACGAGCCTGCTGGAATTTCCGCACACGGCGGGCCGTGTTGCCCCGTTGCTCAAGGCGGACCTGACCACAGGCGAGAGGAACGACATCATCGGGAAGGCACGTGCGCTGCAGAGGGTGGCCTGGCGTGCCATCTCCGGCCGGCTGCTGTACGACTTGGAGGCACAGGGGTTCGGGCATCTGGCATTGCCACCGTCATTCCGCGCGACGCCCCCATCGGGCATGCCTTTTGAGGTATTCCGTGAAGTATGCGAAAGCGTTTTGCGAATCCTCGCCGAGGAACGACGAACGGACCCTCACCAGTCGCAATGGCCGCCGCAGCCATGGGCAATGTCCATGCCAACGGGCCGCGGTAACGAGGGGGCTGCGAAGAAGCGGGTGGTGCGGTACCTAGAGGCGTGCGCCCGGCGATCTGGTGTGGGGTGGGAGAACCTGCGCGATCGCGTTGCGGTAGCGCTGGCCGGCGCCGGCCATGCAGCCCCACAGGGCTGGGGCATCGTCCGCCTGGAACACCTGTGGGTCCGGCTCGCTGCCCGAGAGGACGTTCCATGGGTTTGCCGCCGGTGCGCCCAGATCCATTGGCACCGGTCTGGGGGCGTATGCGCACGGTGTGCGGGGCCGCTGGACGATGTGGCCAACGGCACGCGGCCGGCGGCCGCCATCGAGGCGAACCACTACTATGCCGCGCTGTCGGCAGACGGCCAGTCGCTTTTCCGGATCCACGCGGAGGAGTTGTCGGGCCAGACGGGCAATCAGTTGCAGCGCCAGCTCCATTTCCGAGGCATATTCACCGATGGCGACATACTCGAGGACATAGTCCGCCGGCCGGCGATCCGGCACGTCGACGAAATCGACCTATTATCCGTCACGACGACCATGGAAGTTGGCGTAGACATCGGGTCCCTGCAGTCGGTGTTCCAGGCCAACATGCCCCCTGAGCGCTTCAACTACCAGCAGCGCGCAGGTCGCGCGGGCCGCAAGGGACAACCCTTTGCCGTGGTACTCACGTACTGCCGGGGGCAGACCCACGATCGCATCCACTTCGACCACCCAGGGGAGATGACGGGGGGCGTTCCGCCGCAGCCAAGCGTGTCGATTAGCAGTGACCAGCAAATCCTGGCCGACCGTCTGGTGGCAAAGGAACTCCTGCGGTGCGCCTTCGCGGCGGCCGGTACGAGCTGGGTTGACTCGGGCTCGCCGCCGGACACCCATGGCGAGATGGGGATTGTGGGGCGCTACGAGGCGGACACGGCGCTGAGGGACAGGGTCGCCGGCTGGTTCCGGTTGGAGGGAGCGACCATAGATCGCGTGTGTCACGTCATGGCTCGGGGGACGCAGATTGACCCGGGCCGGCTCGCGGCGAACGCCCGCCTGTTACCGGAGCGGCTCTTGACAGTTGCCCAGACGGAGGCAGATAAGACGCGCGGCCTGGCACATGCTCTGGCGGACGCTGGTGTGCTGCCGATGTACGGGATGCCCACTGCTGTGCGGAACTTGTACTTCGACCTACCGGCACCAAGCGGCGACCGGGAGCCGCGAACCCTCGACCGCACGCTGGATCTGGCGGTGACCGAGTTTGCACCGAGCGCCGAACGCACGTGGGACAAGCGCCTACTCGAGCCGCAGGGCATTTCGGGACCCATCTCCCGCGATCTGGGGCGCAGTCGCTGGAAGGCAAACGGCAAGCCCTATGGCGAGGCGACATGGCAGGTATTTTGCGGCCATTGCCGCAACCTGCATGTTACGGGTGCCGACCAGGCGACCTTGCGACCGCTACAACCAATGGTGGGCTGGGATCAGCAATGGATTTCGGAGCAAAGCTACGTAGAGTGTCCCGTGTGCAATACCGCCGGTGCCACAGCATGTCTGGCGGTAGAGCCCAATGCATTCTTCACTGACTTCAACCTAGGCAAACCGGCCACCTCGACCGAGCGCCGACCCGGAGGCTCCCCCGTGGCCTACGTGGCTTCGCCGTCCATCGCAGGCATGGCATTCTTTGACCGAGGCCGCGCGTTGATCGCGCTGTCGCCGCAGGGGCGCGTGTACCGAGTTAGCCAAGCGGGCGACGGAAAGCCCTTCCAGTTCGCGCGGAGGGACTATTACAAGGGGATACGGGACAGCGAACTGTGGGTGGCGGAGGAAGGCGCGGCAGGGGTCGCTGCACGGCTCATGGCACCCCGGACGACGGACGTGCTGGCTGTGCGCCTCATGGACGGAGGCGGCCTGGGTTTTTTCGATACGTCGAGGGCGATTGCTTGCCGGCGCGCCGCGTGGTATTCGGCCGCGACCATCCTGCAACGGGCGATCGCGCTCGAGCTTGACGTCGACTCGCTAGATGTCGAGATCGCATCGGTCCATCGGTACACGGCGCCAGACTCGTCATGTGGCGCAGAGCTCTACCTCGCGGATGAGCATCCGAATGGGGCCGGGTTGGTGCACTGGGCATACCGCCACTGGGACGAGGTCGTGGAGGGATGCCTGCGTGGCGTGGGACGGTTCGCGACGCTGGGCCGTCTGATGCGCGAGGAATGCCAGCGCGCGGTAGCCGGTGGCCAGCCGTGGCGAGGTCCGGACTTGCTTCTGAAGGGCTTCCGGAACAGGCAATTGCACGGCCTCATCGACTGGCAGCTCGGCCTCGAGCTCCTTGCTGCGATGGCCGATCCTGAATATGTGCCGGGCCTATCGCCTATGTTCGACGATTTGGGTTTGGAACCTTGGAGCACGCAGGCCGGCATACTGGCGACGGCCTACTGCGACGCCTTCGGTAGCCACGCCCCCACGAGGGTCTCGGACGGTGAGCTCCACGGGTGGGTGTCCGACGACCCCGATGGCAGGATCGTCAGCATCGTTGCCCACCCCCTGTGGCAATTCTCGGCGAATTCGCAAGGCACGCTGGCCGCGCGGCTACGCGGATTGGCGGCAGCTCAGGGCGCGACGTGGGTTCGCCTCATCGATGCGTTCAACCTGCGCCGGCGCCGGTCTTGGGTGCGCACCCAGCTGGGACTGTTCCAAAAGGTGTCGTGCGACCCGGTGGGTGTGGCGCCTGCGGCTGATGACGGGCTATCGATGGTCGATGCCCTCGCCCCGGGGGAGTCGTGCGAGGCTGTGGGAAGCCACTGGCTTCGCCAGCCCGACCAATCACTGGCTCAGGTCCCACAGGGCCAGTGGCTAGTCCGCGACGGGGAAGGGGGGTTCGCCCGGGTGACGGTGCGGGACTATCCGGGAACCGGGCGCAAGGTGAGGCGCATCGGTGGGCCATTTATGGCGCCGGACGAGTATGCCATGCTGGTCGCAATCGCTAGGCAATTGGACGGCAACGGACATGCCTAGGATCCTTGGACCCGTGCCGGCGGACCGGTGGGAACAGGAAGTTCGCCGTCAGTTTGCGGCCCAGCTTCCTCAGGACTGGGTGGTGATTTGCAACGTGGCGTGGTCTGTGCGGAATGGCGACCGCGTCCTAGATGGCCAGAGCGACTTTGTCGTCTTGATACCGGGCCACGGCATGGTCATCGCGGAAGTGAAGGGCTCGCGTCTTGTCCGCGTGGGCGAGGATGGCTGCTGGTATGCGATCGAGTATGCACGTGGAACACCGACCGGCAAAGAGGTGCGCTTGAAGGAACCCCCGCCTGAGCAGGCGACCCGCAACGCGCACCAGCTCGCGGAAATAGTGACCAAGGCCGGTGGATGGCCCCATTTCCCCGGGGCGTTCGCCTACGTCGTGATCTACCCGAATGGCGAGGTAGTCGCGTCCTCGCCACTAATCGACGCGTCTACGCTGGTAACCCAGAAGCACATGCGCGATTTGGCCGGGCGCCTCCGGGGGGCGCTCGTGGCGCGGAACTCGGAGCGCACTGGGATGGCGTTCGGGGTAGCAGCCTGTGATGAGGTTGCTGCAATCCTCGCTAAGCTGGGCTTCCAGATACACTCAGTAGATACGGAAATGGAGGCGCAGGAGGATGATCAGGCGATCGACCAGCTGACGCGCCAGCAGTTCGCGGCATTGAGGGGGGCCTTCGATCTGCCCAGAGTGGCCATCCTTGGTCCTGCCGGGTCCGGCAAGACCGTGCTGGCACTCTGGAAGCTTAAGGCTTTGCTGGAGGAGGGGCGGCGTGCCTTGTATGTATGTTTCAACAAGGCGCTCGCGGAATACCTGCCGATCAGAAATCCCGAGTGCGCCGGGTCGATCGTGAGCGTCGATGCCTTCTTCCACGGGATCGGCAAGCGGCCGGCGATGCGAGGGGATCCGGGCGCGTACTTTGGCGAGTTACTGCCCCAGCACGTGCTGGACGCGGCATTGCTCATGGACTCAGGGGAGAAGTACGAAGCCATCATTGTGGACGAGGGGCAGGACTTCGGCGACTCGAGGACGATCGCTTTGCTCGAGTTACTACGTGGTCCCGAGGCCCAGTGGGTCTTCTTTGCCGACTGGAATCAGGACGTTTACCGGACCAAGTCTGATACCCCACTCGGTGCGGAGGTGGTCTTCCGCCTCTACCACAATTGTCGCAATACGATCAGCGTCACGGTCGCCACCAACCGCTACTGCGCCATGACGGTCGAGCCAATGCCGGGCAGTCCTCAGGGAGAACCGCCGCTGCTGGACTTCCGTAGAACGCCTGCGGCCGTGGCGATGCGGGCCTGGGGAATCGTCCATGAGTTGGCACCTGAAGGTGGGGCGGCCATCCTCGGCCCGTACAAGCTGGAGAATTCTTGCATGGCCGGACGCGTCCGTGGCCATGGGTTGGAACTGACTCAGGACCTCTCGAAACTGGGCATCCCTGGGTATGTTTATTACTCCACCGTCAGGGCATTCAAGGGCCTCGAGGCTGGTGTGGTTGTCGTGGTCCAGGCCGAAGCACCAGACAGCATCCCGAGCTTGTCGCTGGAGGACTTGTATGTAGCCTGTACGCGAGCGCGATCGCGCTTGGCCATCGTCGCGGGAAGCGAGTCGGCGCATGGGTGGTTTGCGAGCCACCTAAAGTAGCCGGCCTATCAATCCCGGGTGATCCGGCGGTACAGGCGACGTGCTGTGGAGGAGCCCCAGCAGCATGAACTCTGGCTGAGGATCAGAGACGTTAAGGCGATTGCCACGAATGGTCATACCGGACAGGCCGGTCGGATCAAGATGTCC
>ERZ761607.4748-NODE-4748-length-11724-cov-17.635959_pt1 | contig 11724 bp, 9 predicted proteins | sample MGYA00511164_ERZ761607 | MGnify/ENA primary metagenome ERZ761607 (study PRJEB28899, sample SAMN02445080) | bioreactor sludge metagenome | biome: EBPR sludge | place: Australia: Brisbane, Thorneside Wastewater Treatment Plant | collected 2011-06-22 ...
CGGTGCGCGGTTTCGCCAAGACGGCGCGTGGCGTGCTGACCAATCCGATCGTCGCGGGCATCCTTTCCGGCGCCCTGTTCGGGTTGACCGGCTGGCCGCTGCCGACGCTGCTCGGGCAACCGTTGAGCCTGTTGGCGCAGGCAGCAGCGCCGATGGCACTGATCGTTCTCGGCATGGGGCTGGCCGAGTACGGTGTGCGCGCCGGCTGGCGGATCAGCGTTGCGATCTGCTTCCTGAAGTTGATCGTGCAGCCGCTGGTGGTCTGGCTGCTGGCGCTGCTGATCGGCTTGCCGGCGATGGAGACGCGGGTGGTGGTGCTGCTCGCCTCACTGGCCGTCGGAGCCAACGTTTACCTGATGTCGCGACAGTTCAACACCCTCGAGGGGCCGGTAGCCAGCAGCCTGGTGTTGTCGACCGCGCTGGCGGCGCTGAGCACGCCACTGGCGATGACCCTGACCGGTGGTGGTTGAGAGTCCGTGAAGACATTCCCGGGGCCTCGCTGCCAAGCGGCGTGCAGGGATCATGATGCCCAAGTCATTTACATCCTCCAGGTGGCGAGCACGCCCGCGAGGCAAACCCTGTTCCCCGGCGACGCGATGCCGACGTTGGGCGCGAGCGCGCCGGAAGCTGCGAAGGCAGCGCTACCCAAGGCGTCGGCACGTGCGTTGATGCCGAACCGGACGCAGCTCGAATGGCGAGCCGGCGATTGCTCCTGAAATTCCGTATGCGCTGTCAGCGCGCCGTGGCCGAACGCGAGGCGCGCCTTGAAGCCGCCGCCCTGGACCGGCTGCCCGAACCGGCAGCGATCAAGAAGGGTCAGGGCAAGGAGCCGGATGACGCGCGCAGCTCGACTACCGATGCCGACGAGGGCGACATGGAGATGGGCGATGGGGCTTTCGACCGGCCTACAGCTTTCAGTACGCGACCGACACCGAAGGCCATATCAAGACCCTGGCCGATAGCGCGGGCAAGCTCTTCGCCTTCGGTCGCCGTCTTCGACTTCCGGTCACCTGATGCCACGTTACTTCCTGATGGAGGAAGGGATCGGTCCGGAGAAGGACTTCAAGAACGTCGCTGTCTCGGGCGCGCACGACGCGACGGTCGCCTTCGTCGCTGCCGGCAAGGCCGACGCCGGCGTGCTCAAGGCGTCGGTATGGGAAAAGCGGGTCGAACAGAAGAAGGCCGATCCGAAGGTGCGCGTGATCGCCACGGCGCCGCCTTGGTTCGACGACAACTGGACGGTCCCGGGCGACCTCGACCAGGTGCTGATCGGAAGTATCGCTGGCCGCCCAGTGTCGATAGAATCCCTGACGGAACATGTCACGCGAGGTGTCGAGATGGCGATTACCGACTGGCCCGAGGACGAGCGGCCGCGCGAGCGACTGCTGGCACGGGGTGCCGCTTCCCTGTCGGACTCCGAGTTGCTGGCGATCTTCCTGCGCGTCGGCAGCCGGGGCCGAAGTGCGGTCGATCTGGCGCGCGAGTTGATTGGCCACTTCGGCGGCCTGACGCGCTTGTTCGCCGCCAGCCAGGTGGAGTTCTTGGCGATACCCGGCATGGGGCCCGCGAAGTACGCGCAGTTGCAGGCGGTGCTGGAGATGTCCCGGCGGGCGCTCGGCGAGCAGCTCAAGCAGGGTGTGACCTTTGCTTCGCCGGGCGGTGTGCGCGACTACCTGCGGCTGCATCTCGCCGGTCTGCAGCACGAAGTATTCATGGCCCTGTGGCTCGACGCGCAGAATCGGCTGATCGCCGCCGAAGAGCTGTTTCGTGGCACGCTGACGCAGACCAGCGTCTATCCACGAGAAGTGGTCAAGCGGGCGCTGCGGCACAATGCGGCGGCGGTGGTGCTGGCACATAATCACCCTTCGGGAGTAGCCGAACCGTCGCGCGCCGACGAACTGCTGACCAATGAGCTGAAACAGGTGTTGGCGCTGGTTGAGGTGCGGGTGCTCGATCATTTCATTGTTGCTGCGCAAACGCCGCCGCTGTCGTTTGCCGAGCGGGGTCTGCTTTAGGCAGTGTCGGTGCGTCCGATCGGTAAGCGATCCACCAAAATGCTTGAAGTGGACCGGCTGCCTGGGCTAGAATCGCGGGTTTTCTTCCCACAGACGATTGGAGCGACAATCATGGCGCGTGTTTGCCAGGTCACGGGCAAGGGCCCGATGGTGGGGAACAATGTTTCCCATGCCAACAATAGGACGAAGCGCCGCTTCCTTCCGAATCTGCAATACCGCCGATTCTGGATCGAAAACGAAAACCGCTGGGTGCGCTTGCGCGTATCGAATGCCGGTTTGCGGACCATTGACAAGAATGGCATCGACGTCGTGCTCGCCGATTTGCGCGCGCGCGGCGAGATCTGACAAGGAGACCAGCCATGCGTGACAAGATCAAGCTCGAGTCTACCGCCGGTACCGGCCATTTCTACACGACCACCAAGAACAAGCGCACCATGCCCGGCAAGATGGAGATCAAGAAGTACGATCCAAAAGTCCGCAAGCACGTGATCTACAAGGAAATCAAGCTCCGCTGAGAGTTTCTCGCGAGCCTGCTCGCGGGGTGCTGACGGGGCGTTGTGGTCGCCAGCCGGCGGGGCGCGGCGAGAGCGGCGACCCCGCTTTGTCGCGCTGCTGGCTTCTGGTGCCGTTGCGCTGCCCGCTTCGGATCCTCGCTTCTCGCGGCCGCTGCCGCTGGCCTACGCCGCGGCTTCAACCAGACGGCGTGCGCGCACCCCTTTGGCGAGCAGTTCGAGGACTGTCAGCGAGTCCTCCCACCCGAGACAGGCATCGGTAATGCTCTTGCCGTATTCGAGTGCCTGCCCCGGCGCCAGATCCTGACGCCCTTCGACCAGGTGCGATTCGATCATCACGCCGATGATCCGTTCGTCGCCGGCAGCGAGTTGGCTGGCGGTGTCTCGGGCGACTTCGACCTGCTGCTTGAAGCGCTTGCTGCTGTTGGCATGCGAGGTATCGATCATCAAGCGGGCGGCGAGTCCGGCGGCGGCGATTTCCTTGCACGCGGCGTCTACCTGTGACGCCGCATAATTCGGTTCCTTGCCGCCGCGCAGGATGACGTGACAGTCCTCGTTGCCGGCCGTTGACACGATCGCCGAATGGCCGGCCTTGGTGACCGAGAGAAAATGATGCGGCGACTGCGCGGCACGGATTGCATCGATGGCGATCCGTATGTTGCCGTCGGTGCCGTTCTTGAAGCCGACCGGGCAGGACAGCCCGGATGCCAGCTCGCGATGCACCTGGGATTCGGTCGTGCGCGCGCCGATCGCTCCCCAGGCAATCAGGTCGGCGGTGTATTGCGGCGTGATCGTATCGAGGAACTCGGTGGCACAGGGCAGGCCCAGGTCGTTGATCTGCAGCAGCAGTCCGCGCGCCAGACGCAGCCCCTCGTTGATCCGGAAACTGTTGTCGAGACGCGGATCGTTGATCAGCCCCTTCCAGCCGACCGTCGTACGAGGTTTCTCGAAATAGACGCGCATCACGATCAGCAGATCGTTTTCGAAGCGGTGGACTTCCTTCTGCAAGCGGCTTGCGTAGTCAACGGCCGAATCGACGTCGTGAATCGAGCACGGGCCGATCACCACCAGCAAGCGGTTGTCGGCACCGTGCAGGATTCTATGGATGCCCTGGCGTGCGTCATAAGTCGTCGTTGCAGCGCGGACGCCGACCGGAAATTCGCGGAAAACGTGGGCCGGCGGGACCAGCTCCTTGATCTCTCTGATGCGAACGTCGTCGGTGTTTGGTTTGCTCTGCAAGGTCATCGGGCCTCCTCCTGGCTTTCGGCCCGGGCGGCCGCGGGCTTGATTCTAATGGAAAGCGGGCTTGATCGTGCGCCGCAGTGGTGCGTGCGCGGGCAGCGCGCATTGCCGGACGGTCGGCCGTCTGGTCACCGCGCCGCGGTCGACGAAGCGCTGGGCCGTCTGGCTTGGCGCAGCGTCTCCAGCGCCCTGGCGAAATCGAAATTCTCGATCGCGCTTCCGAGGCGGCCGGCGACTGGCCCCAATGCGGTCTCGAAAAGACTTGCCGATTCGCACCACAGGTCGCAGGCACGGGTATCGTCCTCGGCCAGCAGCGAGTCCAGTTGCGCGATCATTTCCTCCACGCGTTCTTGATCGGCGGGCAGGTGCTGTCGCTCGGTGGGTGGCGGCTGGCTGGACTCAACGCTGCTGACGGCGCCTGCCAGGGTGACAAGGGTGCTCTCCAAGGCGTCGATTGCCGCTGCCAGCGCGGTTGCCGGAGCCTGGTCGCGAAGCGCAAGTTCGAGCGCCAGCGCCTGCTCGCGAAGGGTCGTGGCACCGACCGTCGCCGCCACGCCCTTGAGCGTATGCACCAGCCGTCGCGCAGCCGCTTGTTCATCGGCGGCGAGGTGGGCGCGCAGCCTGCCGGCATCGCCGCCATGCTGGCTGGCGAGCATTTGCAGCAGTCGCCGGTACAGCGACCGGTCACCGTCAGCGGCCTGCAGTCCGGCGTCGACATCGAGGCCGGTGATGCGGCGCAGGGTGATCCGCTGCCCGGCGATGGCGGACTCCTGCAGCCGGCTGGCGACTGACGACGGGGCCGCCGCGGATGGCGCCGGCAGCCAGTGTTGCAGCATCTCGTAGAGCCTGTTCGGGTCCACCGGTTTGGCGAGATGGTCGCTCATGCCGGCGTCAAGGCAGCGCTGACGATCGTCAGCGAAGGCGTTGGCGGTGATCGCCACAATCGGCAGCGATTCGCGGCCCGGTAGCCGACGGATCGCGCGGCTCGCGGCCAGGCCGTCCATCACCGGCATCTGCATGTCCATCAGGACCAGCGAATAGTCGTCGTCGCTCCCCGGTGTTGCGGCGCTGACGCGCGCAACGGCCTGTTGTCCGTCGGCGACGACATCGACCTTCAGCCCGGCGCTCAGCATCAACTCGCGCGCCACCTCCTGACTCAGGCGATCGTCCTCGGCGAGCAGCACGCGAGCGCCCGGCCAGTAGCCAGCGAGCATCCGATTCACAGCAACCTGCCCAGCGGCGGGTAGCGCCAGGCCTTGTCGAGTGGCGGCGCTGCCATCGTCGCTGGCGATCAGCCCAAGACGGACCGTAACCCAGAAGACGCTGCCGCTACCCGGTTCGCTGTCGGCGCCGACTTCGCCACCCATCATCGTCGCCAGCCGTTTGCAGATCGCCAGGCCGAGACCGGTGCCCCCATGCTTGCGGGTGGTCGATTCGTCGGCTTGCGAAAAAGGCTGGAACAGGCGCGCCTGCTGCGCTTCGGTGATCCCGATTCCCTGGTCCTCGACCTCCAGGCGCACTCGTACCGCAGTGCCTTGCCGCTCGATCAGCCGTGCGCGCACGGCAATTCGGCCGCTTTCCGAGAATTTGACTGCGTTGCTTACGAAGTTGAGCAGGATCTGCCCCAGCCGCAGGGGGTCGCCGCGAAGACGGGCAGGAATCGCCGGATCGACCTCCCGGTGTAGATGCAGACCCTTGGCGTGGCTGCGCTCGCCGAGCATGCTCAGCGTGTGGTCGATCACCCGTAACAGGGAGAAGTCGGTCTCCTCAAGCGTCAGCCGATCGGCTTCGATCTTCGACAGGTCGAGAACGTCGTTGATGATCCCGAGCAAGTGCTGCGCGGCCTGACTGACCTTCGCCAGCTGCACCTGTTGCCTGCGGTGCGTGAGGTCTCGCTGGAGCAGGTGCGTGAGACCGATGATGGCGTTCATCGGGGTGCGGATCTCGTGGCTCATGTTGGCCAGGAAAGTGCTCTTGGCCCGGTTTGCGGCTTCGGCCGCGTCCTTCGCTTCGGCAAGTTCGGCGGTTCGCGAGTGGACCAGTTCCTCGAGGTGATGGCGGTGCTGCTCGAGTTCGGCGGCGGCGCGATTGCGCTCGGTAAGGTCGACGTCGATACAGAACATCTCCGGCGCGCGTCCCGGAATCTGGACCAGGACATGACTCGAAAAAACCGCGACGCGCGAGCCGTCCTTGCGCATCAGGAACAACTCCTCCGGAGGAATCGCGACGCCCGTACGATGCATCTCCGAGATCGCCTGCCTGACGCCGGCGCGCATTTCTGGCGGAATGATCAGGTCGAGCAGGTTTCTGCCGATCGCTTCGTCAGCCGAGTAACCGTACAGTCTCTCTGATGCCGGGTTCCAGAAGCGGGTTGTGCCGTCAGCCAGGTATCCTTGCAGGGCAATCGCATCGACGTCGTTGAGCACCGTGCGGAATCGTTCCTCGGATTCTCGCAGGGCGTCGGCCGCCAGTTTGCTTTGCGTGATGTCGCGCGCGTAGCCGACGGTGCCGATCAGCTTCCCGGCTACCGAGACCGGGGACTTGTAGGTCTCGAACCAGCGCTGCTCGCCGCTGATTTCCATGACTTCCTCGAAGCGTCTGGCGTGTCCGGCGGCCAGGGTTGCCCGGTCATCGGCGCGATACGCCTCGGCCAGTTCGGCAGGGGCGATATCGACATCGGTCTTGCCGACCAGCGACGCTGCCGAAGGCTGCCCAAGGGTTTCGACAAAGCGTTGGTTTACGGTCAGAAAACGGCTCTCGGTGTCCTTCAGCCAGACCATGAACGGAAAGTTGTCGAGCAGCGCCCGCTGGTATTGGTCGCGTGCCAGTAGCTCTGCCTGGGCAGCGGCAAGAGCGCGCAGCGGCAGTCGGCGCAGGGGTCCCCAGATCAGCCAGGCGATTCCCAGGCTGGCGGCGAGCAGCGGCAGGGCGGCCAGCAACTCACCGTTGATCGCCCTTTCGATGGTCAGTTTGCCGACCGGCTGGCCATAGGAGTGCAATGTCCGGCTTCGTGAAAGAGCCGGCAAGGCGATGGTCGGCGGGAATTCAATCAGGGCTTCATTGCCCTCGTTGAACACGCGCACCCGCGTATTCGGAGACTCGTGGCGTTCAAGCAGGCTGCGAATGCGGTCTGATGCCAGATCCCACTGCTGCGGCTGGTCGGCGATGAAGTCCTCGACCAGCAGCGCCTGGACGCGCAAGGACTCGTCGAGGCGTTCGACGACGCTGGTACGAACGTGGAACCAGTAAGCGGCGCTCGGCAGCACGGCGACCAGCAGCGCCAAGGTCGCGGTCAGGCGCGTCAGCAACCTGACCATGGGCTGGTGGATGCGCGAACTCATTGGCCGTAGGGCAGGTAGTCGTAAGCCTGCAGCAGGCGGCTGGCGGCGGCGGAGCGCAGGAAGGTCGCGAAGCGTTCGGCCAACTCGCCGGGCTGCTGCGGCAGCACGACGGTGAGCGTCTTGCGCCAGGGGTAGCTACCGTTTTTCAGGTTTGCCAGCGACGGCGCGACGCCATTGATCGGCAGGACGACCAGACGCGTGTTGCTGGTCGTCAGCAGGCCGACGGTCGTCGGGCCGAGCGAACCGGGGGTCCTGGCCAGCAGCCGCAGCGTGTCGAGGTCATTGTCGGCGGTAACCATCCCGGGTCGCAGCGAGGCGGCGTCGACGGCCTTGGCCATCGCCGGCGACATCTCCCTGAGCACTTGCGTGTCGCTCTCGAAGCGGGCGCGCAGGATCAGGCGGATCGGTGAACCGTCGGGCCAGGTCAGTAGCTGCCCTTCGTAGATCCGGGCCAGCTGGTCGACGGTGAAGCCGCCGCTGTGCGGCGCATCGGACGAGGCCAGGACGAATGCGGTTGTGGCAAGGGCGAACTGCTGCCCGACCTGCGCGGCCTCCGCCGGCTTCAACACCCGGCCGATGACCGCCAGGTCGATGCGGCCGGCAGCCAGAGCCTTGACAGCGCTTCCGGAGCCGAGTGGTGGCGCGATCTGGTTCAGCCGGGCGTCGGGGGCCTGCTTGAGGAATTCCTCGAACAGCAGGCGGACAATCGGCGCGGCCGACCCGGTACCGCCAACCGACAGGGCCCCGGCGCGTGCGGTTCCGGCGACGAGGGCCAGCAACAGCAGGGCGATCAGGCGCCGGTACGAGGCCTTCTTCATGAGTCTCCTTTCCGCCGCGGGCGAGCGCTGGCGATCGCGGCTGAACGAGGCGGCAGCGCCTTCAGCCTGGCAGGTGGCAGGTCGCGCGGAGTTCGTTGTCCGCGTGTCTGGCGGCAATGGCGAGGAATTCCTCCTGGCGGGCGAAAAAGGCATCGACCACGTTCGGGTCGAAGTGGCTGCCGCGCCCGTCCTGGATGATCCGCAGCGCTTCTTCGAGTGGATAGCCCCGCTTGTACACCCGTTGAGCGATCAGTGCGTCGAAGACGTCGGCCAGCGCCATCAGACGCGCCGAAATCGGGATCGCCTCGCCAGCGAGCCCCTCCGGGTAGCCGGAGCCGTCCCATTTCTCGTGGTGGTAGTGCGCGATTTCCTTGGCCATGTTGAGGAAATCAATCGGTTGCTCGGCCTCCTTCTCGGCCTTTTCGATCGCCTCGTAGCCCAGGCGGCTGTGTTCTTTCATGGTTTCCCACTCGTCAGCGTTCAACCTGCCGGGCTTGAGCAGGATCTGATCGGGGATACCTACTTTGCCGATGTCATGAAGCGGCGCCGACTTGACGAGGATCTCGATGTTTTCCGGTGTCAGGAACTCTGCGAAACGTGGATGCGCGCGCAACTCCATCGCCAGCGCACGGACGTAGCCCTTGGTGCGGTGCAGGTGGTTGCCGGTCTCGGGGTCGCGGATCTCGGCCAGGCGGGCCAGCGCCAGGATGCTGACATCCTGAATCAGGAGATTTTCCGCCATTCGCCGGGTGATCTCCTGCTCCAGACTGTGGTTTCTCTCCTGCAGCAGGTCGCGACCGGCTTTTAGTTCGAGATGTGCGCGAACGCGGGCGATCACGATCGACGACTTGATCGGTTTGGTAATGTAGTCCACCGCGCCCAGCGCCAGCCCGCGCTCCTCATCGCCACTGTTATCGAGAGCGGTGACGAAGATCACCGGAATACCGGCCGTCGCCGGGTTCGCCCGCAAGTGGCCGATCACTTCGTAGCCGTCCATCTCGGGCATCATCACGTCGAGCAGGATCAGGTCGGGCCGCGGTTGGCTGGCGGCAGCCTGCAAGGCCCGTCGCCCCGAATTGACGGCACGGACACGGTGCTGCGGTCTGAGCACGCCGCTCAGGACCGACAGGTTCTCGGGGGTGTCATCGACGATCAGAACGGTTGCCATCAGGGTCCTGCCGGGGAAACAGCGATCGGCCAGCGTCCATCATTGCCGCTGCCCCAAGCGCTGGCCAGGAACAAAGTCACAAGCAGCTGTTGCGCGCGCGCCACGATCGCCAGGAAGCGCGCCGGGCTATTGCTCAAGACCCGCCTGTGCGACTTCGAACAGTTCCCGCTCCTCGAAGCGGACGTGCGCCGACAGCAGTTCGGCAAAGCGCAGCAGGGTCGCCGCGTCGCCACCCGGCAATTCACCGCACAGGCTACGCAGGGCGGCGTGCTCGCGCAAGGTGCGCGCTACCAGCGCTTGTTCGCCGGCCCGGGCCAGCGCCGGCAGGAGGGTCGTTTCTTCGACCACGAAGTGCGGTTCAAGATGGGTGGCGAAAACCTCGCCGCAGGCCTTTGCCGAGGCTGCTACCTGTCGCGGGTCGCCCGAGGTGGCAGCCCGGCGCGCGGCGAGCGCCAGCGTCAGGGCGGTATGGTGTTCCCGCGAGAGGTCCCGCAGAGTCTGGTGGCGCTTCATGGCAACTGCCCCTGTCGATGATGCGGTGTCGGTCAGCGTTGCTCCGGCAGGCGACAGAGCTTCGGCCGGCGATTGCTGTTGTCCCCGGTTGCAGCGGCGCGCTCTCCCGTCGAGCGGACAGCGGCCGGGCTGGCAGGCACCGCCCGCGCTGGCCCCCGAAATGCGCAGGAAATGGCGGATTGTATCCAATCGTCGGCAGCGGCGTCGGCGTTTCCGGTGTCATCGGCCGGGCGACCCCTTGCATGACACCTCTTACCGGGTCTACGCGGCGATTGGACCAGAGCCAAGCCACTGCAGTTCGATAAAGTCGTAGAACCAGGGAACTGCGGCGCCCGGAGGTGCGTCGCAGCCCCGTCGGCAAGCAGCTTGAGTGCCTGGTGCCGGTTTTCCCGCGAGCGCCGGTCAGGCCTGAAGTCCTTTACCGTGATCTCGCCCCAGCGGACGAGCATCACAGACGCCGGGCTCGAAGTCCGGCGTCTGATTGCCGCTGCGTTCGCTACCACCGACGGTCTGCTGGGTCTTGCACAGGATTTCGTGCAATTGCCCAGACTCGGCGCCGCGCGGCCCAACAAGGGTACCGACAAGCGTTCGCAAGGCGTTGGCGTTGGCGTTGGCGTAGGTGGACGGGGAAACCGCTTCCGTCCACTTCAAGGCCTACGAGCTTGCGGCGGCTGTCGCCGGGCTCCACGGCGCGTCACCTGGCCTAGCCGAAGTTCCCGGTGTCGACCCACTCTTGTTTGATCAGCGACCACCAGTCGATGGCCAGACCCTTGAGCACATAGGCGTACGGCAGCCAGCCGTAGCCGCTTGCTCCCCATCCTGTGCCCCAGGAATTACGGATCAACAGGGCGCCGGTAGTTTCCGTGGCGCCAGGGTTGGCATTCCTGATCTTCATGGCATTGTCGTAGCCGACGGCGACGATCGCATGCCCGCCGACCAGCTTCTCGCCGGCGACCGGATAGGGGATCCTGCCGGTTGCGTTCGCTTGCGCTATAGAGCTGTACACGGCGAAACCGAACATCGACGGCAAGCCTGCGGCCAGGTTGGTCTTGATGCGGTCGAGAACGGTGGCTACCGAGGTCCCGGGCGGATCTAGGCGATAGTAGGTGATGGCCCGGTAGTTTTGCCCGAAGGCGTAACAGAACGCTGTCGGTTCCTTGTCGAAAGCCGTGGCCGCCGTGTTGTAAGCCCAGTAGGCTTCTGGTGGCACACCGAACAGCACCATCGCTTCCATGGTCGTGCGCAAGAACGCGCCGGTATCGCCTGTCGACTTCGACAGGTTTCGCGTCGTCTTGTACAAGAACAAACGCGAGGCGTTGATGTGTTTGTTGAAGGCGCGGCGCTCGTAGTACTCGACCAATCCGACTCCGGCGTTGGCCGTACACGAGCCCAGAGCGCCTTGGTCTTCGATCGGTGAGCACCAGGCACGGAGATCCACGGTTGCCGGCAAGCTGGCAGGAACCGTAGCCGCGTTTACTTTCGCCAATAAGCCCTTGATGGAATGCGTCTGCCCCAGCGACTTGCGCTTGGCGGTGACCACGTCGTCGTTTGGCGTAAAGTCTTGCATGCTCGGATAGTCCGGAAGCCAGCCCATACCGAAGGTTTCGTTTGACTCTGACATGATAATTCTCCCTTGACAGATAAATGATCTTCATCGCCGGATCGGCCTGAGAGAAAACCCCAAGCCTGGCGGCCGCGTGTCGCGCGCGCTGTTACCCGGAACATCCTGCGCATCAACTCCTTGCCGTGTCCCCGGTGATCAGGCGAGCCGTCGTCGCGTGGAATATCCGGCCTGCAGGCGGACGGCTAACGTGCCGTGATCCGAACGGTGACCGTAAACACCTCAATGGCCGACGAATTCCCTTTCCATTCGCGCCAGAGCTTGAGGTGCAATAGCGCGCCCCCGGGCTGCTCGGCGATGAACGTCAGTATTCTCAGCCCGCTGCTGCCGACCGCCGCGACGGAGGCTGGAGGATAGTCTGAAGCCCTCAGCAGCAGCTGCCCTGCGGTATTGCTTTGGTACCCACGTGAAGCCCGTAGTCGGTGATTCTTCGAGATGCACGACGAGCTTGTCGCCGACTCGGAGGCTTACCGTGCGGGCGTTATCGGCGTCGG
>ERZ761607.4749-NODE-4749-length-11724-cov-5.015340_pt1 | contig 11724 bp, 9 predicted proteins | sample MGYA00511164_ERZ761607 | MGnify/ENA primary metagenome ERZ761607 (study PRJEB28899, sample SAMN02445080) | bioreactor sludge metagenome | biome: EBPR sludge | place: Australia: Brisbane, Thorneside Wastewater Treatment Plant | collected 2011-06-22 ...
GGTGGGGGCCCCATCGGGGCTTCATGCCCCGTGGGGGAGGGTCTGGCGACAGACCTCAAGGAAGCTGATTCGACGGTCAGAGCGCGGCGCGGATCGCCTCCGCGAGCTTCGCGGCTTCCGCGTGATCGAACCCGTTTGGCTTCGCGAGCCACTTCAGGCCGAGGCCTTCTTTCGCGTTCGGCTTCGGGATGATGTGGAAGTGGACGTGGAAGACCGCCTGGTGCGCGCCCGGCCCGTTGTTCTGAAGGACGTTGTACTCGGTCGCGCCCGTCGCCTTCATCACCGCGCGGCACAGGCGCGGCAGCACGCGTCCGATCGCGGCCGCCGACTCGTCGGAGAGCGCGTCGAGGGTCTCTGCGGGCTCCTTCGGGATCACGAGCGCGTGCCCGCGCGAGAGCGGGCCCACGTCGAGGAACGCGAGCACGAGCTCGTCCTCGTAGAGGCGGTGGCAGGGGATCTCTCCGCGGAGGATCTTCGCGAACACGGTCTCGGCCATGGGCCGGACGCTACTCGCGTGGAGCGCGGGCGGGAAGTCGGGTCGGAGTCGGAGTCGGAGTCGGTGGCGGAGCGGTGGCGGAGTCGGTGGCGGAGTCGGAGTCGGAGTCGGTGGCGGAGTCGGAGTCGGTGGCGGAGTCGGTGGCGGAGTCGGTGGCGGAGTCGGTGGCGGAGTCGGAGTCGTAGTCGGGTCAGCCGCCGAGGCTCGCGATCGCGTCGGTCGCGTAGCGGATCTTCTCGATCAGCGCGCCGCCGATCTCGGTCCAGGCGGTGATCGCGATCACGGCGACCAACACGAGGAGGATCAGGTACTCGACGGTCGAGGTTCCGCGCTCGTCGTGGGTCAGCGCGTGGTGGGTCGGATTCGGGCGCTGCGGCAGCGACGAGGGTTGGGGGTGCGGCTCGGCGTGGAGGGGGATGTTCGGGGTCGGCATGGCGGCGGTCCTCTCGGGAACGCGCCGGTGCTCGGCGTGAGCGCAGGTCAGTTGCGTGGTCGTTCGAAAAAAAGTCGTGGTCGTCGTGGACCACGTCGCCGACCACGCGACCACGTCGTCCTCGGGCCGCGACACCCGAACGCCGGTTCGTGATATTCCAGTCGTCATGCCTTCCGACGCGAACCTCGTCTGGATCGACATGGAGATGAGCGGTCTGGACGCCGAGCGCGAGCGAATCCTCGAGATCGCGGTGCTGGTGACCGACGGCGAGCTGAACGTGATCGCGGAAGGGCCGAACCTCGTGATCCATCAGAGCGAGGAGGTCCTCGCGGCGATGGACGAGTGGAACACCAAGCACCACGGCGCTTCCGGATTGATCCAGCGCGTGCGCGAGTCCACCGTCGACGAGTCGGTCGCGGAGGCGGCCGTGCTCGGATTCCTGAAGGAGCACTGCCTGCCGAAGAGCGCGCCGCTCGCGGGCAACTCGGTGCACCAAGACCGCCGCTTCCTCTGCCGCTACATGCGGGAGCTCGACGACTTCCTGCACTACCGGATCGTCGACGTCTCGACCATCAAGGAGCTCGGCCGGCGCTGGTACCCCAAGCCCTACGACGCGCGCCCGCAGAAGCGCGCACAACACCGCGCGATGGACGACATCCGCGAGTCGCTCGAAGAGCTGCGCTACTACCGCAAAGCGTTCTTCAAGGAGTGATCGCGCCGCACACGTCGTGAGCGCTCGGAGCTCATCACCACGAACGCGCTCACTCCGAAGGCACGAACACCTCGCGCTCCGTCGCGCCTTCCACCACCTGCGTCGGCGACAAGCGCATGGGCGTCGTCTCGTTCGCGAGCCAGAGGCGCGCCTGATCCGCGTAGTACGGATCGTCCGGTCGCCCCGATTGCCCGCCCGGCAGGATGTTGCGTCCCGTGGTCTCGTCGCCGCGCAGCGCGACCACCATGCGGAAGACCGGGATCGAACCGAAGGTGAAGCGCCGACCGGAGAAGCCGCTGTTGGCGGCGTCGACCCCGAAGTTGTCGCCCGGCCGCGGGAAACCCGTGAGCTCGCGCCGCGGATCGCCCTCCTCGAACGACGCCGCGAGCGGGATCTGCTCGGGCGTGATCGAGAACATGTCGGCGAGGAACGAGAGCGAATCGTCGCCTTCGAGGAAGTCGGAGATGAGGGCCTCGAAGCGCGTGGTGTGGCGCAGGCCCCAGAGCCACGCGTCCATGTCCTCGGTGCCGAAGCCGCCTTCACCCGGCGCGGTCGGGGCAGAGGCGAGGAAGTCGAGCGCGTCGCGCAGGGCGAGGAGCGCGGTCTCGATCGCGTCCTCCCGCGCCGGGGTGTCGATCACGTCGAAGAAGATGCTCTCGTTCTTTTCCGGATCGAAGCTCGCGAGCCCGAGCGGATTCCCTTCGCCGCGCCCTTCGATCAAACGCGTCATCGTGCGCATGCGGCCGCCGCTTCCGGTCGGCGTGAAGGTGCTGTCCGGAAAACGTTCGTCCCCGAGCACCCGCGCGTCGAAGGGCCCGAGCCACGCGTTGAAGATCGTGGTGGCCACCGCGTCGCCACGTTCGTCGGCGTCGACGCTCGGGTGGTAGACGGTCTGCACGCCGCTCGCCGCGACGAAGCCTCGGTCGCGCCAGGTTCGCAGTCGCATCGCGACCTCGTCGAAGCGCGCGCGCGACGCTTGGTAGAGCGCCACCACGCGCGCTTGGTCCTCCGTGATCGGTCCGTCGGTCTCGTCGAGCTGCCGCGCCTCGTCGAGCGCCTCGAGCAGCAGCGGCGTCATCAGCTCGCCGAGCGGCGAGCGCACGTCCGCCTGCACACGCGCCATCGCGTCCTCGTCGTGCGCGCTCGAGGCCCGCAGCAAGTCGTCGATGCGCGCGGCGCGGAAATCCTCGTGCCACGGACCGCCCACGTAGTGCGGATCGTTCTGCAGATCGTTGTCCGCGGTCATCGTGCCCGGATCGTTGTTCGCGCTGACGATCACGCCGCTCGACGGATCGATCGCGGCCGGGTACTCGTCGGCCGGCACCACGCAGCGCGTCGGTGTCGTGGCCATCGACTCGTCCACCGTTCCGTCCGCGCGCAGCGGCAGATCGAAGCCGACGAAGCGGGTCCCGTCGATCACGAAGCCCGGATGCGCGCCCTCGCGCCAGCGTCCGTCCTCGCCGCGGAGCTGCGCGCGGCACGGCATCGCCTGATACGGCAGGTACATCACCGAGCCGCTCGAATCGGCCGCCACGATGTTCTGCGAGTACGCGACCAGCGAACTGGAAGCGGCGCGCATCGCCTCCACGCTCGTCGCGCGCCCCCACGCGTCGAGCGAGAGCGCGAAGTTCGGCCCTTCGAGGCCCGTGTAGTCGAAGCTCAGCGCCGACACGACGCCGTCGGTGTCGACGTCTTCCGGAACGATCCAGCGCCCGAGCACGCGCACCGCGGTCTCGCCCGCGCCCGCCTCGTCCGGACCGCTCACCGCGCGCCCCTCGATCGACGTGATCAACCGCCCGTCGAAGGTCTCGAAGCGCTCCACCCGCTCGGTGCGCCCTTCGCTCTCCAGCACGCGCACCTCCGCGACCTCGTAGACGTCCTCCACGATCCGGAGCGCGCGCTCCTCCGCACCGAAGCGAGTCGCCCGTGGTTTGCCCGCTGCGTCGAGCACCAGCTCTTCCGCGTACCAGTCGGTGATGTCGCCGAAGAACTGCGTTTGACTCCACGCGACGTCGCCGTTGGTCCCGACCGCCATCACGGGGACTCCCGGAAAGAACAACCCGACTTGACGCAACCCGTCGTCGTCACCGAGCAAGCGCGTGTCGACGCCCGCGCGGTAGAAGAGCGTCGGCACGCTGCCCGGCAGGTGACCGTCGCCCGCGAGCATCGCCGCACCGTCCGCCGCACGCGAGGCCGCGACCGCCCACGCGTTGCTCCCGAAGCCTTCGTCGTGGGTGCGCCCGAGGCGCCGCTGGATCCGCTCGAAGGTCGGCCAGACCGCGTCGATCGTGGCGCCGAGGCGCAGCGAGGGGCGCACACGCTCGCCGAGCCCAGGATGCACGATGGGGAGCGCGTCGCCGGTCGCGAGGCCCCAGCCGCCGCTGCTCGCGTAGCCGCGGCTGTTGGTCACGCGGAAGAACGCGTCGCGCATCCCCGCTTCGCGGAGCGACGCGCCGACCACACCCTCGTAGCGGGTCGTGTCGTCGAGCTGCTCGAGCCCACGCTGACGCCCGACATCCGTCGTCTCGTAGCCGAGCTGGTAGGTGATGGTCGCCGCGATCGCCGCCACGTCGCGCAGCTCGAAGTCCGCCATCAGCTCGCCGGGGTTGCGGATCCCGAAGATCAGGGTCGCCGCGAGCTCGAGCTCCCGCGGCGGCGTCGCCCGTCGCGCGCGCACGTCCGCCGCGTACGCGGTCGCGCCCTCCGCGAACGCGGTGAAACGCGCGCGTTGATCGTCGGTGAAGCGCGCGAGCGTGCGCTCGAGCACCACCGTCATGCCCGTCCCACGCGACTCCAGATCCGTCGCGAGCGCCACGTCTCCGAGCAGCTCGGACAGACGCCCCGCGGAGAGGCGCCGCGCCATGTCCATCTCGAACCAACGATCGCGGGCGACCACGTAGCCGAGCACGCGCGCGGCGTCGGTCTCGTTCGCGGCGTACACGTGCGGCACGTGGCTCTCCGTGAAGACCACGTGCGCCGGCCCCGCGAGCCCCGGCAGCGCGATGCGTCCCGACTCCGGCACCGCGCCGATCACGGGCGGCAGCTCCTCGCCCGCGTCCGAACCGTCGGCGTCCGCAGCATCGACCGACGCGTCCATGGCCGGCGCGTCGTCGTCTCCGCACGCGAAGAGCGACGTGAGCGCGGCGATCGCGATCACCTCCAACGCGCGAGCGAACGTTCGGCCAACGGACATGTGCTCTTCCTCCCGCGAGCCACGACGGCTCCCGCTCCCGCCGCCATCGTACGACGCCACGTCGCGAGCCGACCCTTCGTTCCGTGCGCGTATCGCCCACCCATCGACGTCGTTCCGCCCGGACCGGCGTTCCTCGTGGAGCAGACCCCCTCCGAAGTGATAGACCGTGTGCCCGATGGGACCGAGGCAAGCGCCCTGCCCGAACTGCGGTGGACCGATCGAGCTCAAGCTCGGCGCGAGCCACGCGTGTGTGTGTCCGTACTGTCGCTTCGCGGTCGTGCGAACCGATCGCGATCTGCAGTCGATCGGCAAGGTCAGCGACCTCGTGCCGACCGCGCCCGAGCTGACGACCGGCGATCGCGCGTACTTCGAGGGCGACGAGCTCGTGGTCGGCGGTCGCCTGCAGCTCGATCACGGACGTGGACCGTGGGACGAGTTCTACGTCGCGAGCTCGCGCACCCAGAGCTGGGGCTGGCTCGCGAAGGCGCAGGGGCGCTGGTACCTCACCGCGGCCGTCGCGACGAGCGGACCCGTCCCTTCGTGGCAGACGCTCCGACCCGGTTCCCAAGGTCCTTTCCTCCCCGGCGTCCCCGGCATGTGGTCCGTGGCCGAGCAAGGGCAGTCCCGAACGTTGAGCGCCGAAGGTGAGCTGCCCTACCCGGTGCGCGGCGGCGAACAGGGCTGGTACGTCGACCTCGAGGGTCCCAACGGGGCGTTCGCGACGATCGACTACGGTGACGGGAGTCAGGCCCCGACGGTGTTCGTGGGGCGGATGCTCTCGCCCGATCAGCTCCGCATCGAGCGCAGCAACCCGCAGCGTCCGACGGAGAAGATCGACACCTCGCGCCTTCGCTGCCCGAGCTGTGGTGCGCCGGTGCCGCTGCTCGTGCCCGATCGCGCCGAGCGGGCCGGCTGCGGACACTGCGGCGCGCTCCTCGACTACGACAAAGGCGCCTTCCGCGTGCTGGCCGCGATGCAGAAGGCCCGGTCGGAGGCGCTCATCCCGCTCGGCAAGGAGGGCACACTCCTCGGCGAGAAGGTCGTTTGCCTCGCGTTCATGGAGCGCGCGACCTGGGTCGAAGGCCAAGAGTTCCGCTGGCGCGAGTACCTGCTCTATTCGGAAGAAAAGGGCTACCGCTGGCTGATGGAGGACAACGGCCACTGGACCTGGATGGCGCCGGTGAGCAGCGGCGACTTGCAGCTGGAGAGCGGCGTCAGCGCGAAGTACCAAGGCCGACGCCACCGCATCTTCTCGCGCCAGAACGTCAGCGTGGTCAGCGTCGTCGGAGAGCTCTACTGGAAGGTCGAGGCGGGTGAGACCACCTACACCTCCGACTACATCGCGCCGCCCTTCATGCTCAGCGGCGAGCAGAGCTCGAGCGAGATCAATTGGAGCATCGGCCGCTACGTCGAGCCGGAAGAGATCCAGAAAGCCTTCGGACTCGAGGGTCCGATGCCTCCGCGCGAAGGCGTCGGCTTCTGTCAGCCAAACCCGCATTCCCTCAAGCTCGTCGGCATCGCCGCGGCGCTCCTCTTGCCGCTGCTCTGCGTGCTCTTCGTGTTCTTCGAGCTCTCCGGACAGCACCCGCACGTCGCGAGCCTCGACGTCACGATGCCACCGGTGCCGGGGCCCTACGAAGCCGCGCCGCCGGTGCGCAGCATGCCCTTCACGATCGATCGCGGCCCCACCACGCTGCGCGTCGATCTGCAGACGAACGCGCAGAATCAATACGTCGGGATCGACGCCGCGTTGGTGAGCCAGAGCGACGGGCAAGCGCATCATTTCTACGTCGAGACCGGCTACTACAGCGGCTACGACGGCGAGAGCTGGAGCGAGGGCGCGCAGAGCACGACGGTGTACGTCGACCGAATCAAGCCGGGCCCTTACGTCGTCGAGCTGGTGCCGATCTGGGAGAGCCACCCGCAGCCCGGCGGCCCCACCGCGCTCACGCCTCCGAACGCGACCGTGAACGTGTTCGCGCACGAGCGCAGCCCCGTCACGTTCTGCTGCTCGTTCGTGCTGCTCCTGATCCCGCTCGCGTGGACCTTCTTCCGCCGCTCGCGCTTCGAGACGCGCCGCAACGAGAACGCGAACCTCTGATCGTTTGGTAAGGTGTCGGACCGTGAAGCTGCTCTATCCCGTCTTCGGTCTCGTCGTCCTCGGTGGCTACGCAGGGCTCCAGCTCACCGGCACCGATCCCTTCGCGGCCGGAGCCGAACGAGTCGCCGCCGGACCCGGCGTGCACGCCGCCGCGGGCGCACGACCGCTCGGCGTCGGCTACGTGAGCGGACGCCGCTACGGCAAGTGATCCGCGTGATCCGCGCCGCGTCGCTTGCCTCTCCCTCGCGTCGACCCTCACGCTGTTGGGCATGAGCGATCGCCTCCCCACGGGACTCTTCGCGCGCTGGCACTACGCGCTCAAGCCCGGGAGCTGGTCGAAGCTCTTCGTGCCCGCCTTCTTCGGCCAATGCCTCGGCGCGGCGCACCTGCGCCGCTTCGACCTCGTCTGCCTCGTAGCCGGCATGGCGCTCACGTTCCTGCTCCTCGCGTTCGTCGTGCTGATGAACGACTACGCCGACCGCGAGGTCGACGCGATCAAACGCCGCATGTTCCCGAGCGGCTGCTCGCCCAAGACCATCCCCGACGGCATCCTCCCCGCGTCGCGCGTGCTCTTTGGCGGATTGATCGCGGGCAGCCTCGCGCTCGGGCTCGGCTTCTACTCCGAAGGGTGGCTCAACCGTCCGCAGGCCGGCCTCGCGACCGCGCTCGCCCTCGGCGTCTTCGTCGCGTACTCGTTGCCCCCGCTGAAGCTCAACTACCGCGGCGGCGGCGAGCTGTTGGAGGGTCTCGGGGTCGGGCTCGTGCTCCCGTGGCTGCAGGCCTACCTGCAAGGCGGCCTCGGCGCCTTCGATCTCGCGTGGCTCCCGCGCGCGTGGCCGGTGCTCTTCGGCCTCGCGCTGCTCGCCTTCGCGAGCGCGGTGGCGAGCGGGCTCTCCGACGAGGTCAGCGATCGCCAAGGCGGCAAGCGCACGTTCACCACGATGCTCGGCAACGCGGGCGCGCGACGCCTCTGCGAGCTCCTCGTCGCGCTCGCGGCGGGCGCCTGGCTGCTCGCCGGCTTCGTGGCCGAGCACGTGCCGCTCGTCGTGACGCTCGTGCCGGTGCTGATGCTGCTCTACCGCCTTCGTCAGATGTGGGCCGCGAGCACCGACGCCGTGACCAACGCGTTCCCCGCGCAGGCCCACTACAAGAACCTCCTGCACCGTGCGATCGGCAGCAGCGCGGAGCTGCTCGGCGTCTCGCTCTTCGTCGAGCGCGCGTTCTTCTCGTGATCCTCGTGCGTCGCGCGAGCGCGTCGTCGAGCCGCGTCCCGTCGTACGCTGGCCGACGAACCGCATCCCGTCGTGCCGTGGTCGTCGAGTGCCTTCTCGCGAGCGCCGTCGGCCCCATGCTGCGTCACGTCACCTCCAACGCGAGCGCGTGCCCGGTCGATCCGCACGTGCGAGGAACCCGACGTGAGCAGCCGTGAGCCGAGCCGTGATCCGAACCGCGCGCGCGCCCGCCTCGTCGCGTTCGACGCCGAGCTCGACGCACACGCCCCGCGGCTGACCCTCGCGCCCGATCGCGAGCGCGCGACCTCCCTGATCGAGCTCTTCGACCGCGAGCCCTTCGACGACGACGCGCTCCGTGCAGACTTCGGCCACGCGCTCGACCGCATCGCTCGCGCGATGCACGACGCCTTCCCCGAGAACCTCTTCTGGGATCTCGACGCGCTGGCGCATCGCCTCGCGCGCACCGGCCGCGAAGAAGGCCCGCGCGCGATGATCGCGCAGAGCGCGCTCGTGGCCGCGATGCAGCACCTCTTCGGTCGCGAGACCCCCATCGCGTTCCAGTACACCCACGACTTCGTCTACGGCTTCGACTGGGCGAAGTGGGTGCGCCGCGACCCGAGCGCGCACGCGCACGTCGGCCCCTTCGACTCGCGCTTCCTCGACTCGATGTGGCGCCGCGGCCACGAGCTGCTCGTGCTCATCGCGAACGACGACGACGAGTACCCCAAGCTGCGCGGACGAAAAGCCCGCAACCCCTTCGGCTTCGAGCGCGATCCCGAGCACGAGCTCCGCATCTACCGCGACCTCGCCGAGCGCGACCTGCTACCGGTGCGCGCGTGGGAGCGAGACCCGCGCGGGCAGTGGGATCGACCGTTCCGCGAGCTGCGCGAAGAACGCGCGAGGGCGCTGGGGCTGCCGACGCGGACGTGACGAAGCGAGCCGCGCTGAACCCGCCGCTTGCGCCCGCGCGAAGCAACGGTCGCGTGACACCCGGGTGACGCGCGCAACAGTTGCGCGTCGACGACGGCAGAACCGCGTCGCGAGCGAGGCTCACTGGCATCCTCGATGCGATGACGAAACGTCGTTCGGCCTCGCCGATGTTCACGTCGTGGCTCGTGCTCGCCCTGCTGAGCTGCTCGTCCACCGCGACCCAGCTCGTCGTGGTGGTCGACACCGACTACGCCGTGCCGAGCGAGCTGGATGCCGTGCGCTTCGAGGTGACCGGGCCCGCCGGCATGGCGCAGACGGTCACGCGGAGCGTCGGCGACGAAGGCGACCCCGACCTACCGCTCACACTGACGCTCGTCCCGGCGGGCGACGCGCTCGGGCCCGTGAGCATCACGGTGACGGGCCTGCGCGGAACCACGGAGCTCGTGGAGCGTCGCGCGGTCGCCACCCTCGAGCGCGGCGAGTCGTCGATGCTCACGCTCTTCCTCGGCCGCGTCTGCGCAGGCGCGGACTGCGGGGCCGGGACGTGCCGCTGCGGAGATTGCGGCGCGCTCGACGAGGACACGCTCGAGCCGTGGCGCGGCACACCGGGCCGTGGCGATCCCTGCACCGCGAGCGATGGAGGAGTCGGCGACGCGGGCCCGCGCGACGGTGGCCCCGACGCGGGCCCCAGTCCGTGCGACGACGACTTCGACTGCTTCGACGGCGTCGACTGCACCACCGATCGCTGCGACGAAGGCACGTGCACGAACGCGCCCGACGACACGCAGTGCACCGAGAGCGAAGGCGGCCGCTGCGACGCCGCGACCGGCTGCCAATACGGGAGCTGCACGAGCGCGACCTGCACCGCGGGCCCCTGCCAGACCGCGCGCTGCGAAGGCGACGTTTGCCTGCGCGAGTCGACCTGCGGCGAAGGCGAGTCGTGCTGCGGCAACGCCTGCGTCGCGATCGGCTGCGACGACGGAATCGCCTGCACCCTCGATCGTTGCGGCGCCGAAGGCTGCGAGCACATGCCGGTCGACGCGCTCTGCGACGACGACGTGATCTGCACCGACGACGCCTGCGATCCGACGCGCGGCTGCGTGACCACGAACAACACCGAGCCGTGCAGCGACGGCGTCTTCTGCAACGGCGCCGACACCTGCGCGGGCGGCACCTGCTCGACGCACGCAGGCAACCCGTGCCCGAGCGGCGCGAGCATGTGCAACGAAGCCTCGTCGACCTGCGCGTGCGCAAACGACGGCGAGTGCCCCGACGACACGTTCTCGGGCTGGAGCAGTTGCGACTTCGGCAGCGACGTCTGCACGTTGAGCGGCACCCAATCGCGGCAGCGCACGAGCTACCGCTGCACGAGCGGCACGTGCATGCCCTCCACCACGACCGAGATGCAGGCGTGCACGCGTCCGTCGACCAACGGGGTGCCCTGCGGGACCTCGACCTTCGGCACCCCCTCGTCGTGCAGCTTCGTCAGCGAGTGCGCGGAGTCCGGCTCGCGTACCCGACCGCGCACCGACTTCGCGTGCAGCGGCGGCGCGTGCGCGACGACGATGACCAGCGTGGTCGAGGGCTGCTCGCGCACCACCACCGGCAACGCCTGCGCGAGCGACGGGCTCTTCTGCAACGGCACCGAGAGCTGCACCGGCGGCGCATGCACCGCGCACTCTGGATCGCCCTGTCCCGGCGGGGTCTCCTGCGACGAGGGCGCCGATCGCTGCGTGTGCGGCGGCTTCGGTGAGCCCTGCTGCGCGGGCAACACGTGCAGCGTAGGCGCGTGCCTCACGGGCAAGTGCGCGACCTTCGGCGGCGTGTATGGACTCGAAGGCGACGAGAGCATGAGCTGCGTCGGCAACCCGCTCGCGGGCGGCGCGTGCGCATGCCCGGCCGGCTTCACCGCCCAGCTCGTGCAGGACTTCGACGGCAACGTCGACGAAGGCCAAGGCTGGGAGACGTTGATGTACGTCTGCCACGCGCCGACCAGCAGCGCGGCGGCCGACTACCGCGGCTCCCACGGTCGCGTGCTCGGTCTGCCCTCGGGCTCCGGCTGCGCGACCTCGTGCAACGCGTCCAACCCGTACGGCGGCGGCTGTGCGTGCCCCGCGCCCGCCACCTCGGACACCCGCCTCGGCGTGCACTACCAGAACGGCACGCCCCTCGACTGCCAGCGCGAGATGACGATCTGCCGCAACGCTTCGGCCTCGCCGCTCACGTACGGAGGCAACTTCCGCCAGCTCACGGATCTCGGCTCCGTCTGCCAAGAGATCCCGCTCGGATCGCGGTGCGAGCCGAACCCCATCGGCGGCGCGTGCGCGTGCCCTGCCGGATTCACGGCGGTGAACATGACCTCGATGATGCCGCACACGGATCCCATGCGGCTCGCGGCCAACTGGTTCTGTCGCGCGACCCTCACGTTCTGCGTGCGACTACCTCCGTGACCACGCGTGGCTTCGTCGCGCACGACCTCGTGAACTCGACGCGAGCCCACGACGCGAGGTCGTGGGTAGCGTGCGACGAATCACCACCACGCTAGTACACCCGCCCGCAAGTTCGTTCCGGCTATCCGCGGCCCTCGGCGCGGATCTCGCTCGCCGACCTCCTCGAATAGGCTTCGG
>ERZ761607.4753-NODE-4753-length-11719-cov-4.140947_pt1 | contig 11719 bp, 9 predicted proteins | sample MGYA00511164_ERZ761607 | MGnify/ENA primary metagenome ERZ761607 (study PRJEB28899, sample SAMN02445080) | bioreactor sludge metagenome | biome: EBPR sludge | place: Australia: Brisbane, Thorneside Wastewater Treatment Plant | collected 2011-06-22 ...
GCGATCGTGAGCGCGATCGCCGGGCGCAGCGATGCCGGCTCGCGGCGCCGACGCAGGGCGCGGAGGCATCGGCATGACCATGGTGCTGACCCCGACGCCCACGCCGGCCCGCGGCCTTGCCTCACCCTGGTCGGCGGCGCTCGCCGAGCTGGACGACCAGGCCCTGCTGCACCACCTGCGGCAGCGCGGTGGCATCCGCATCGAGCCGGTGCTCGACCCCGACGAGACGCGGCCGGACACGCTCGACGCCCTGGTCGAGGGTCGCTTCCACCTGGCCGGCGAGACGCATGCGCTGGGCCTGCACCCCGACTGGCTGCACAACCCCAGCGCCGACGTGGAGTGGCACATCCTGCTGCACAAATTCTATTTCGCACCCGGCCTGGCGCAGCGCTGGCTGACCACGCGCGAGCCGCGCCACCTGCAGGCCTGGGCCCGCCTGACCGACGGCTGGTTGCAGCAGGTGCGCGACCCCGGCTTCATCGCCAGCGACGTCACCGGCCGGCGCGTGCAGAACTGGACCTATGCCCTGCACCTGCTGCTGGCCGACGGCGAGGCCACGCCGCTCGATGCCGCCCTGGTGCGCCGCGTGCTGCTGTCGCTGCACACGCAGGTCGAGCACCTGTGCAGCCACCTCACGCCCAAGCGCAACCACCGCACGCTGGAGCTGCTGGCCATCATGCTCGCCGGCGTGGCCTGGCCGGTGTTCGGCCGCGCCGCGGCCTGGCGCGACCTGGCCCTGCGCGAGACGCTGGCCAACGTGCAGGCCGACCTGCTGCCCGACGGCGTGCACTGCGAGCTGTCGACCGACTACCACCACCTGGCGCTGCGCAACTGGCTGCAGGTGCGCCAGCTGGCCGCCCGCAACGGCCTGCCGGTGCCCCCGGCGCTGGACCAGGCCCTGGGCCGGGCCCTGGACTTCGCGCTGCAGGTCCACCAGCCCTCGGGCCGGCTGCCGGCGCTGTCGGACGGCGATGCGCGTGGTTACGGTGGCCTGCTGGCCGAAGCCGCCGAGCTGTTCGACCGCGACGACCTGCGCTTCGTGGCCAGCGGCGGGCGCCGCGGGCGCGCGCCCGCGGCACGCGTGGCCCACTTCCCGGCCGCCGGCTACCACGTGGTGCGCAGCGCCTGGCTGGCGGCACCGCACTTCGCCGAAGCCCAGCACCTGGTGTTCGACTGCGGGCCGCTGGGCGAGGGCAACCATGGCCACTTCGACGCCCTGAGCCTGGAACTGGCCGCCAACGGCCAGGCCCTCGTCGTCGACCCCGGCCGCCACACCTACAGCGAGGCCGGCCCCGTCAACTGGCGCGTGCACTTCCGCGGCACGGCGGCCCACAACACGGTGTGCGTGGACGGCCGCCAGCAGACGCGGTACGAACCGCGCCCGGTCAAGGACGCCGCCTCACGGCACGCCAGCGGCAGCCTGCGCCACAAGGTGGCCAGCCCGGCCCCCGACACCGTGCTGCTGGAGGCCGTGGCCTCGCCGACGCTGGACCTGCTGCACGGCCGCGCCACGGGACGCGACTACGCGGTGGTGCACGAACGCGCGGTGGTCTTCGTCGACCGCTGCTACTGGCTGGTGTGCGACCGCCTGCACGCCGCCGAGGCGCACGACTACGCCGTCAACTTCCAGCTGCACCCGCGCGCCTGGGGGCTGGCCGCCATCGACGGCCAGCAGCTCGACGGACCGGGGCTGTCGATCGCCTGGTGCGGCGACGACGGCGCCCGGCGGCGCGTGGCACCGGGCTGGGTGTCCGAGCGCTACGGCCACAAGGACGCGGCGCCGCGCCTGCTGGCCGAATGCCACGCCGCCGACACCGGCATCGACCACCTGCTGCTCCCCGTCACCGGCGCGCCGCCGCGGCTGCGTCTGCGCCGCCAAGCCGTGGCCGCCGGCGGCCACGCCCTGCGCGTGCACGTCGCCGGCCGCCAAGGCGAGGACCTGTGGTACCTGCCGCCGCGGCCCGTGCAGGCGGCCGTCGTCGGCGGGCTGCGCTTCAGCGGCCGCTGGCTGCGGCTGCGGCTGGACGACGCCGGACAGGTGCGCCATGCCACCAGCCACGCCGGTGCGCAGGTCGACGCCGCGGTGCCGGTGTCGCTGCTCGCCGCCACTGGGGCCGCCACCGGGGCCGCCACAGGGGCGTCTGCAGGGGCCGCGGCATGACCGGCCCGCACCTGCCGGTGGACCCGCTGCTGCCGCAGCTGCCGCTGGCGCTGGACGGCGCGGCCATGGCCGCCGTGCTCGACGGCGTCATCGGCCAGCAGGGCCCGCGCGTGCTCGGCTGCGAGGTCGAGCGCAGCAAATACCGCCCGCGCCGCAACCTGTCCGTAGGCTACCGGCTGCAGCTGCAGGGCGGCACCGAGCAGCGCGTCTCGGCCCGCTTCTGCACCGGCGGCGACGCGGCGCGGCGGCAGGCCCGGCACCGCGGCGACCCGGCGCTGCCCACGGCCGCCGGGCCGGCACGGTCGCACGTGCCGGCGCTGGACCTCGTCCTGCACTGGTGGCCCAACGACCCCCGGCTGCGCGCCGCCCGTGCGCTGGCCGAACCGGGCGAGCTGGCGGCCGGTGCCGCCGTGACGGTGGTGCAGTGGGTGCCCGAGCACCGGTTGACGATCCGCAAGGCCCGCGGCTCGGCCATCGTCTACGGCAAGGCCGACGCCGAGGACCGGGGCGCCGCCACGCAGCGCAGCCTGCAGGCCCTGTGGACCAGTGCCGCGCGACGCGACGGCCGGCTGCGCCTGCCCGAGCCGCTGGGCTGGCAGGCCGGGCCCGGCCTGCAGTGGCTGGCCGCCCTGCCCGGCCGCGCCCTGCTCGACCTGGCGCCGCGCGTGGCACCACCGCAGGCGGCCGGCGTGGGGCAGCTGCTGGCCGCCCTGCACCAGACCCCGGCGCCGCTGGCCCGCGCCTGCGACGGCGCCGCATTGCAGCAGCGGCTGCAGGCCGTCGTCGATACGCTGGCGACGGTGCAGCCCGCGTGGTCGGACCGGCTTGCGCGGCTGGCCAGCCTGCTGGCCGAAGGCCTGGCCCGCCATGGCCAGGCCGCGGCGGTGACCCTGCATGGCGACCTTCACCCGCGCAACGTGCTGTGGCACGAGGGTCAGGCCGCGCTGATCGACTTCGACAGCCTGACGCAGGGACCGGCCTGGCTGGACCTGGGCGCCTGGCTGGCCGACGACCTGTACCGCGCCGTGCTGGCCGACCAGCCGCCGGCGCCCGGTGATGCCTCGGCCTGCGCCTTGGCCGACGCCTACGCCGCGGCCGGCGGCCGCACCGGCAGCGCGGCCGCCCTCGCCTGGGCCACCGCCTGGCAGCTGCTGTGCCAGCGGGCCTGGCGCGGGGCCGTCAACCTCAAGCCCGGCCGCTACGCCCGCGTGCCGGCCCTTCTGGACCTGGCCGAGCGACTGGCCCGCCAGGGCCTGGCGATGTCCGGGACCGCCGACCATGGCTGAGGCCGTTGCGCCCCCCACCCTGCCCACCGAGCCCGGGGCCCTGCGCGCCGTGCTGCAGGCCGGCCTGCCGGGCTTCGCCGACGGGAGCCGTCGCATCGTGTCGCTGCAGGTCGAGCGGCTGCGGCGCAGCAGCTCCAGGCGGCGGTACCCGCATCCGCTGACGCTGACGATGGCAATCGAGGTCGAGGACCGCGCAGCCTCGCGCCGCGGCGTGCAGCGCCTGTACGGCAAGACCTGGCGCGCCGGTACCGGCGCGCAGGCCTGGGCGGCGCTGGACCATGCGTCGCTGGCCCCCGCGGCCTTCGCCGACCCGGTGGCGCACCTGCCGGCACACGATCTGCTGGTCTGGGCCTGGCCCAACGACCCCGGGCTGCCGCAACTGCCGGCACTAGCCGACGCCGCCCGATTGTGGTGGCAGCTGCCGGCCGCCGCCCGCGCCGGCGCACAGGGCGTCGACCACGTGCAGGCGGTGCGCTGGGAGCCCGAGCAGCGGGCCACGCTGCGCGCCACGCTGCAGGCCGACACGCCGCGCATGCTGTGGGGCAAGACCTTTGCCACCGCCCGCGCCCCGGCGCTGCAGGCGCGCTTTGCCGCCGCCCAGCACGCCGCGCAGCACCAGGCTGGCGCCGCGCGCGTCGCCGACACGCTGGGCATCGACGCCACCGGCCACACGCTGTGGCAGGCCGACGCAGGCTGCCAGCCGCTGGCCGCGCAGGCCTCGCCGCCGTGTTTTGCCGCCGCCGGGCGCGCGCTGGCCTGCCTGCACGCCCTGCCGGTCAGCGCGGCCATGGCCGTCCGGGCCGTGCACGACCCGGCAGCCTGCCTGGCCGACGCCCGGCAGCGCGCCCACAAGATCGCGCGCGTGCAGCCGGCACTGGCCGCGCGTGCGGCCGCGCTCGTCGACACCCTGGCCCGCCGGGCTGCCACGCTGCCGCCCCCGTCGATGACGCTGGTGCATGGCGATTGCCACGTCGACCAGTTCGGCTGGGACGAGGCCACCGGCCAGGTCGTGCTCTTCGACTTCGACGAATTCGCCCTCGGCGACCCGATGCAGGACCTGGCCGCCTTCGTCACCCGCTGGCCGGCGAACGGGAGCGGCACACCATCGGCCGCGGCCTGCCGGCACGCGCTGCTGCAGGCCTATGCCGAAGCCGCGCCGGCCTGGTGGCACCCTGCCTGGCTGCAGTGGCAGCGCGCGCTGCAGGCCCTGCTGCAGGCCACGCGCGCCTTCGTCTTCCAGGTGCCGGGCTGGGCGGATGCGCTGGCCGCGCGGCTTTGCGAGGCCGAGGCGCTGGCCCAGGGGGCCCCCGCATGACGGCGCGCCGCCACCACCGGCTGCAGACCGTGCTGCGCGCCGGCCTGCGCGAGCAGCGTGCGGCGCTGGCCCTGGCGCTGCTGGCCATGGCCAGCGTGGTGGCCACCGAGCTGCTCGCCCCCTGGCCGCTGAAGGTGCTGTTCGACCACGTGCTGCTGGGCAAGCCGCTGCCGCCTTCGCTGGCCATGCTGCAGCCGCTGCTGGACCTGGGCGCCTGGCCGGCACTGCTGGCGCTGGCCGCGGCCATCGCCGGCCTGGCCTTCGGCGGCGGCGCGCTGGCCTGGCTGCAGCTGTACAGCAGCGCGCGCGTCGGCCACCGCATCACCTGGCGGCTGCGCGGCGCGCTGTTCGCGCACCTGCAGCAGCTGTCGCTGGCCTACCACCGCGGCCACCGCAGCGGCGAGCTCATCACCAAGGTGGCCGCCGACACCAACCTGCTGCGCGACCTGTTCGCCGACTGGCTGCTGACCTTTCTGCGCCAGGTGCTGACGGTGCTGGCCATGGGCGTGGTGATGGCGATGATCAACCCCTGGCTGGCGGCGGTGGTGGCCACCACGTTGCCGCCGCTGCTGGCGGTCATCTTCCTGCTCAACCGGCGCGTCAAGGCCACCGTGCGCGAGCAGCGCCGCAGCGACGGCCGCATGGTCTCGCGGCTGAACGAGCTGCTGTCGGCAATCGCCCTCGTGAAGGCCTTCGGCCGCCATCAGCACGAGCAGGCGCGCTTCGGTGCCGAGATCGAGGCCAGCTACCACGCCGGCCTGCGCAACGCCCGCGCCGCCGGCGCGGTGGCCCGCGCGGTGGCGGCGCTGACCGCGCTGGGCACCGCGGTGACGGTGCTGCTGGGTGCGCGCGAGGTGCTGGCCGGGCGCCTGTCGCCGGGCGAGCTGCTGGTCTTCATGGCCTACGTGGCCAGCCTGTACAAGCCGGTGCGCGACCTGGCGCGGCTGTCGTCCAAGCTGGCGCGGGCCGGTGTCAGCCTGCAGCGGCTGGGCGAGATCCTCGACACCGAGCCCGACGCCGACGACCCGCCCGATGCGCTGGACCTGCCCGACGGCGGCGGCGAGATCGTCTTCGAGGACGTGTCCTTCGCCTACCCGGGCGGCGCGCCGGTGTTCGAGCACCTCAGCCTGCGCATCGCCGCCGGCGAGCACGTGGCGCTGACCGGGCCTTCGGGCGCCGGCAAGTCCACGCTGGTGGGCCTGCTGCTGCGCCTGTACGAGCCGAGCGCGGGCCGCATCCTGATCGACGGCATCGACATCCGCCGCTACCGCCGCCAGGGCCTGCGCGACGCCATCGGCCTGGTGCCGCAGGAGACGCTGCTGTTCGCGGTGCCGGTGCGCGAGAACATCGCCTACGGCCGGCCCGACGCCAGCGACGCCGAGATCGAGGCCGCCGCGCGGCTGGCCCGCGCGCACGAATTCATCGTCGACCTGCCGCAGGGCTACGACACCGAGCTGGCCGAGCGCGCCACCAACCTGTCGGGCGGCCAGCGCCAGCGCCTGTGCCTGGCGCGCGCCCTGCTCAAGCGGCCGCTGCTGCTGGTGATGGACGAGCCCACCTCGGCCATCGACGCACCGTCGGCGCGCCTCATCCACGAGGCCGTGGCCCATGCACAGCGCGGCCGCACCCTGCTCGTCATCACGCACGAGGCGGCCGGCCTGTCGCGCTACGACCGTGTCGTGACCCTCGGTGCCCGCACCGTCCGCGCGCCGGCCATCCCCCCCGCCAGGCCGGAGACCCGCCATGCCTGAACGACGCCCCACCCTGCTGTTCCACTGCCAGCATTCGCTGGGCATCGGCCACCTGACGCGCTCGTTCGCGCTGGCCGCGGCGCTGCGCGCGCATTTCCGCGTCGTCTTCCTCAATGGCGGGCCATTGCCGCCGGGGCTGCCGGTGCCGCATGGCATCGAGCGCATCGACCTGCCGCCGCTGGGCATGGACGACGGCCACACGCTGGTCAGCCGCGACGGCCGCGCCGACGTCGAGGCGGTGCGCGCCGAACGCCGCCGGCTGGTGTTGCAGGCCGCCACCTCGCTGCGCCCGGCGGTGCTGCTGGTGGAGCTGTTCCCCTTCGGCCGCAAGAAGTTTGCCGGCGAGATCCTGCCGCTGGTGCGCACGGTGCGCGCACAGGGCGGGCGCGTGGCCTGCAGCCTGCGCGACATCCTCGTCGACGCCCGCCCCGACCAGGCGCGGCACGACGAGCGCGCGCGCTGGATGGCCGACCGCTGGTTCGACCTCGTGCTGGTGCACGCCGACCCCGCCTTCGCGCGCCTGTCGGACAGCTTCCACCCGCGCCGCGCGCTGCGCCTGCCGGTGCTGCACACCGGTTTCGTGGTGCCGGACCGTGATGCCGCGCCGGTGGCCCCGCGCGGCCCGCACGTGCTGGTGTCGGCCGGCGGCGGCAGCGTGGGCGCGGCGCTCCTGATGGCCGCACTGGACGCGCACGCCCGCCTGGCCGATGCGCCGCCGCTGCGCCTGGTGGCCGGGCCCTTCCTGCCGGAGCCGGCCTGGCAGGCGCTGCGGGCACGCGCCGCCGGCCGGCCGGGCGTGACGCTGCTGCGTCAGGTGCCCGACCTGGTGGCCGAGCTGCGTGAGGCCCGCGCGTCGATCAGCCAGTGCGGCTACAACACCGCGCTCGACCTCGTGGTGGCCGGCGTGCCGGCCCTGGTGGTGCCCTACGCCACCGCCGTCGAGAACGAGCAGCGGCAGCGCGCCGCACGGCTGGCCGCGGCCGGTGCCGTGCAGGTGCTGGACCCGGAGCGGCTCGACGCCGCGGCACTGGCCACCGCGCTGCAGGCGCTGCTGCGCTTCACGCCGCGGCCGGCGGCGTTGGACCTGGACGGCGCGCTGCGCAGCGCGCGGGCACTGGCTGCGCTGGCTGGCCCCGGCCTTGCGGCCCTGCGCCAGGCGCCGCAGCAGGAGGTGTCGCCATGCACGATGGCCTGAAGGCACTGGACGCGGCACTGGCCGCGCGCCGCACGCCGCTGCGGCTGTTCCTGCGCGACGACGACGCCGGCTGGCACGACGACCGGCTGCTGGCACTCATCGATGTCACCACGTCGCTGGGGGCGTCGCTGGACCTGGCCGTGATCCCCTGTGCCTGCACGCCAGCCCTGGCGCGGCAGCTGCAGGAGCGCATCGTCTCCAGCCCCGGGCTGCTGGCCGTGCACCAGCACGGCTTCGCGCATGCCGACCACGGGGCGGGCCGCGAGCGGCGCTGCGAATTCGGCAACCAGCGCCCCCTGCCGGCCCAGCGCGACGACCTGCTGCAGGGCCGGCAGCGGCTGCGCGACCTCTTCGGCGACCAGCTCGGCCTGCTGTTCACACCGCCGTGGAACCGCTGCTCGCCGCAGACGCCGGCCCTGCTGGCGGCGCTGGGCTTCTCGGCGCTGTCGCGCGACCGCCGCGCGCCGGCGCAGACCGACCTGCCCGAGATCGCGGTCGACCTCGACTGGTGCCGCCTGCGCCGCGAGGGCGTGTCGCAGGTCGACGGCATGGCCGCGGCACTGGCGCGCGCCATCAACGGCGTGGGCGAGCCCGGCGGCGCACGTGGCGCCGTGGGCCTGATGCTGCACCACGCGGCGATGGACGCGGCCGACCGCCGGCTGCTGTCGGTGCTGCTGCAGCGCCTGCAGGCCGACCCCCGAGTGCGCAGCGTGCCCATGGGCGCGCTGCTGGCCGCCCCGGCGGAGGCCGCATGCGCCTGAGCCGCGCCGCTGCCGCCGGCCTGGCCACGCTGCTGCTGACAGCCGGTGCGGCGCCTGGCGCCGCGCCGCCGGCCACGCCCGACACCGAGGCCGCGCCGGCACCGGCCGCCGAACGCCGCGACGACGAGCGCAGCCCCGCGGCGCCGCTCACCCTGCAGGTATTCGGCCGCCCGGTGCAGGTGTCGGGCAGCTGGGAGGCCGGCCTGGAGCGGCGCGGCAACTTCGACCTCGACCGCACGCGCGAGCGCGACCGCACGACGCTGGCCCACGAGGTCGACCTGGCGGCGCGCTGGTCCATCCTGCCCGACGTGACGGCCTTCGTGCAGTGGACCGGCCTGTACGAAACGCGACGCACGCAGGGCACGGCCGGCACGCGCACCACGAAGGCGCTGGAGCGCGGGCCGATGTGGGTGCAGTGGCACCACCTGGGCGGCACGCCCTGGTCGCTGCAGGCCGGGCGGCTGGCACTGCGCGAGCGCCGCGCCTGGTGGTGGGACGAGGACCTCGATGCGCTGCGCCTGGCCTTCGACGACGGCGACCGCGCGCTGGCCCTGGGCCTCGGCCGCGAGCTGCTGCGGGTGTCGTCGGCCGAGCCCGGCATCGACCCCGCCCGGCGCGGCGTCTGGCGGGCCTTCGCGCACGCCCGCTGGCGCTGGCAGCCGCGCCAGGTGCTGGAGCTGTTTGCGCTGCACCAGCACGACCGGTCGGGGCCGCAGGCGCCCGGCACCGCGGCGGGCGGCGAACAGGACCCCGACCTCAGCGACCTGCGGGCCACCTGGGCCGGCCTGCGCAGCACGCACGGCTGGCGCCTGGGCGGCCACCGCCTCGACCTGCGCGCCGATGCCGCCTGGCTGCGCGGCCGCGAGACCCTGGCGGCGCCGGCCGGCCCGGCGGCCGCCGGCCGCGTGCGCGGCCATGCGCTGGACCTCGGCCTGACCTGGACGGCGCCGGGGCCTGCGCGCCCGTCGCTGACGCTCGCCTGGGCCCGCGGCAGCAGCGGCTTCCGCCAGACCGGCCTGCACGAGAACAAGGGACGCATCGCCGGCGTCAAGCGGCTGCAGCTCTATGGCGAGCTGCTGCAGCCCGACCTGGCCAACCTGCGGGTGGCCAGCCTCGGCGGCGGCCTGCGCCTGCTGGGCAACAGCTCGCTGGAACTGCTGCACCACCGCTACCGCCAGGTGCAGGCCTCGCCGCTGCTGGCAGGCAGCCGGCTGTCGACCGCCCCACTGGGCACCGACCCGCGGCTGGGCCGCGCCTGGGACCTGGTGCTGGCGCTGCGCGAGTGGCAGCACCTGGAGCTGGTGCTGCGGCTGGCCCGCTTCGAACCGGGGCCGGCCTTCGCCGCCAACCGCCGCGACCCGGCCCATGCGGTGGAGCTGGTCGCCACCTTCGTCTTCTGACCCCTGCCTTCCGAACCAAGGACACCCGCCATGAAACTCACCATCGTCGGCACCGGCTATGTCGGCCTCGTCACCGGCGCCTGCTTCGCCGAAATGGGCAACGACGTGCTGTGCGTGGACCTCGACGCCCGCAAGATCGACAACCTGCGCCAGGGCCGCCTGCCGATCCACGAGCCGGGGCTGGATGACCTGGTGCGCCGCAACGTCGAAGCCGGGCGCCTGCACTTCACGCACGACGTGCGCGAGGGCGTGCAGTTCGGTACGCTGCAGTTCATCGCCGTGGGCACGCCGCCCGACGAGGACGGCAGCGCCGACCTGCGCCAGGTGCTGGCCGCCGCGCGGGCCATCGGGCGCCACATGACCGACTACAAGCTCGTGGTCGACAAGAGCACGGTGCCCGTGGGCACGGCCGACCGGGTGCGCGAGGCCATCGCCGACGAGCTGCACGCGCGCGGCGCGGCGGTGCCGTTCTCGGTGGTGTCCAACCCCGAGTTCCTGAAGGAGGGTGCCGCGGTCGCCGACTTCATGAAGCCCGACCGCATCGTCGTCGGCGCCGACGACGCGCGCGCCCGGCTGCTGATGCAGGCCCTGTACGCCCCCTTCCAGCGGGTGCAGGACCGCCTGGTGCTGATGGACCTGCGATCGGCCGAGCTGACCAAGTACGCCGCCAACGCCATGCTGGCCACCCGCATCAGCTTCATCAACGAGATCGCGCTGCTGGCCGAGCAGCTGGGCGCCGACATCGAGCAGGTGCGCCGTGGCATCGGCAGCGACCCGCGCATCGGTCCGCAGTTCCTGTACCCGGGGTGCGGCTACGGCGGCAGCTGCTTTCCCAAGGACGTGCGGGCGCTGCTGGCCACGGCCCAGGGGCAAGGCCAGCCGCTGCGGCTGCTGGAGGCCGTCGACGAGGTGAACCGCCACCAGAAGCAGCTGCTGGCCGCGCGGGTGGTCGAACGCTTCGGCGCCGACCTCGGCGGTCGGCGCTTCGCGCTCTGGGGCCTGGCCTTCAAGCCCGACACCGACGACATGCGCGAAGCGCCGAGCCGCACCCTGATCGAGGCGCTGCTGGCACGCGGCGCCACCGTCTGTGCGCACGACCCGGTGGCCATGGACGAGTCGCGTCGCCTCTTCGGCGAGGCCCCCGGCCTGAGCCATGCGGAAAGCCCGATGGCCGCGCTGCAGGGCGCCGACGCGCTGGTCATCGTCACCGAATGGAAGGCCTACCGGTCGCCGGACTTCGAGGCCATGCGGCAGCGGCTGCGGCAGCCGGTGATCTTCGACGGCCGCAACCTCTACGACCCCGCCCTGATGGCGGCATTGGGCTTCGACTACAAGCCGATCGGCCGCACCGCAGCGGCCGTCGACGCCGACGTCGCCTTGCCGCTGGCGGCCTGAGCGGCATACAGTGGCTGCATGTCGCGGCCGCCTTTCGTCGACCACTGCCTTGAGTTGCTTGGCCGCCAGGCACAGGCGCGGCGCATGTTCGGGGCGCATGGGCTGTATGTCGATGGCCTGTTCGTGGCCATCGTCGCCGGTGACGACCTGTACCTGAAGGTCGATGCCGAGGGCTCGGCCCGCTTCGCCGCCGCCGGCGGCCGCGCCTTCGGCTACGAGCGACAAGGCCGACGCCTGGAACTGGGCTTCTGGACGCCGCCGGCCGAGGCGCTGGAATCGGCTGCCGCCATGCAGCCCTGGCTGCAGCTGGCGCTGCGCGCCGCGGTGGCTGCGCGCGGCCGCCGCTGACGCTCAGGGCTTCAGGCGCGCCGGCCCGCGGCCGGCGCCTCCAGCACCACCACGCGCGCCTCGGGCCAGCCCTCGGCCACCCAGTCGGTGCCGGGCGGCAGGGGCAG
>ERZ761607.4756-NODE-4756-length-11717-cov-16.720974_pt1 | contig 11717 bp, 10 predicted proteins | sample MGYA00511164_ERZ761607 | MGnify/ENA primary metagenome ERZ761607 (study PRJEB28899, sample SAMN02445080) | bioreactor sludge metagenome | biome: EBPR sludge | place: Australia: Brisbane, Thorneside Wastewater Treatment Plant | collected 2011-06-22 ...
ATCCGGCGGCGGAACTGGGCGAGCTGGGCGAGATGTCGCTGACCGAACTGATCATCGACACCGGCATCCACGATGCCATCGCCAGGAAGCTGAACGCGCAGGGCAAGCTCTCGAAGAATGCCATCGCCGAGGGGATCATCAACAACGTCCGCAAGACGATCATCCGCGAGCAGCTCACCGACCCGAGGTTCTACGCGCAGATGTCCAGGCTGCTCGACGATCTGATCAAGCAGAGGCGGGTTGATGCGGCGGCTTATGAGGAATTCCTGCGCAAGGCCGAGGAGTTGGTGAAGCGGCTGGCCGCCAGGCAGCCAGAAGCCGGTATTCCGGCGGCGCTGCACGGCAAGACCGAGGCGATCGTGATCTACAACAATCTGCCGGACATCCTCGCGGCCGCCGGCAATGCCCATTTCACTGCGGCGGAACCACCCCCCGAGCACGAAGACGAGCGTCTGGCGTTGGCGCTGGAAATCGATCGCACCCTGCGCGAACACGCGCCGGCCGGCTGGAACGGCGACCAGGCACGCGAGGCGCAGGTACAGAACGCACTATTCCGCTTGCTTGGCCGAAACCGCGCGGCGACGGTCGAGCTGTTCGAGCTGGTGAAGAACCAGCCGGGCTATCAATGACCGAGCTCATCCGACTCGGCGACATCGAGATCGCCGTGACGCGCAAGTCGGTCAAGAACGTCCACCTTTCCGTGCATCCACCGGCAGGGAAGGTCACGCTGGTGGCCCCCACCGGCACCCGGCTCGAAGTAGCCCGAGCCTATGCCATCTCCAGGCTGGGCTGGATTCGTGACCAGCAGGCGAAGCTGTTGGCACAGGCGCGAGAGACTCCACGCGAGTTTGTCGAGCGGGAAAGCCATTACCTGTGGGGGCGGCGCTATCTGCTGTCCATTGTCGCAAAGGACGCAAAGCCGAGCGTGACCCTGGATCATCGCCGGATCGTGCTCAGCGTGCGCCCGGGCAGTGCGCTGGCCAAGCGGGAAGAGGTGATGCTTGAATGGTATCGCTCATTGCTGCATGAAGCCGTACCTGCGCTCATCGGGAAATGGGAGGGCATCCTTGGCGTGAAGGCTTCCGGCTACTTTCTGCAGCGGATGAAGACGAAGTGGGGTAGCTGTAACCACCGGGCGGGAAGCATTCGGCTGAATTCCGAATTGGTGAAGAAGCCCAGGGACTTGCTTGAATACGTCGTCGTCCATGAACTGCTGCATCTGCTCGAGCCGACGCACAGCGAGCGCTTCGTCGCGCTGCTCGACCAGCATTACCCAAGGTGGCGGGAAGCGCGTGCCGAGCTGAATGAACTGCCGTTGGCCGCGGAGACCTGGAACTAGCCCTGGCGGTGTCAAGTGCTCGGCACACGGGAGTTGACGCAGGCGGGACGGTGGCGGGCAGATGTCTTCCGAGGCGCTCGACTCCGACACCACGGCTGGGATGTCTCCTCCTGCCCGTGCTTCCGTTGGCGACGTGCCACAGGGGCAGGCTCTGTACCCCCAGCAAGCCAGAAAGCAGAAAGGCCAATCCGAGGATTGGCCTTTCTGCTTGATTCCCGTGGCACGCCCGGAGCGATTCGAACGCCCGACCCCTTGGTTCGTAGCCAAGTACTCTATCCAGCTGAGCTACGGGCGCCTTGCCTTGTTTGAGCGCGCAATTATACAGAGCCGGCCGTCGTCGCTCAAGCACTATCTTGTGCCCTATGCCGGCGGCGCCTGGTGCTCGCCGGCCGTTGCCCTGTCGGCGAGCTTACGGGTCGAGCGCCCGGCCGACGATTTCGAGCACGTCCGACGATAGCCCGTCACTGGCGCGCAAGGCCTCCAGCGCCAATCGCGCCTGTTGCTGGCGGATCTGGTCGAACTTCCGCCAGCGGTCGAAGCGGCGCGTCAGGCGCGCGGCGACCTGTGGGTTGAGGCGGTCGAGGCGGCCGATCTGCTCGGCTAGGAAGTGGTAGCCGCTGCCGTCGGCGGCATGAAAACGGACGTGGTTGTTGCCGAAGGTGTTGAGCAGGGCGTAGACCTTGTTCGGGTTGCGCAGATCGAAGGCCGGATGATCGAGCAGGCCCTTGACGACCCCCAGCGTTCCGGGCAGTCGGCTCGCCGCCTGCACCGCCAGCCACTTGTCCACCACCAGCGCTTCGTCCTGCCAGCGCTCGTAGAAGCCTGCCAGCGCGCGCTGGCGCTGGTCGCCATCGTGCTGCGCCAGGATGGTCAGCGCCGCGAACTGGTCGGTCATGTTGTCGGCCAAGGCGAACTGGCTCATCGCCAGACCGCGCATCTCGTCGCTGTCGAGTTCGCCGAGGTAGCCGAGGCAGACGTTGCGCAGCGCGCGCCGCCCGGCCGCTGCCGGCGTCGGCTGGTAGGGGCCGCTGGCTGCCAGCGACTGGTAGCATTGGCGGAGCGCGTCTTGCAGCTGTTCGGCGAGGAAATGGCGCAGGCTGTTGCGGGCCGCGTGCAGTGCGTCGGGGTCGACCATCGGCAGTTGCTCGGCCAGCGTCGCTTCACCGGGCAGGGTCAGCGCTTCCGCAGCGAAGGCCGGATCGTCATCGGCGTGTTCGACAAGCCGCGCCGCGGCGTCGGCGATCCCTTGCGGCCACCGCGCCGGGCGGCCGGCCGAAAGGTCGTCGGTGGCGGCGAGGATCAGCCGGCTGGCCAGGCGCTGTCCGGCCTCCCAGCGGTTGAAGGGGTCGCTGTCGTGTGCCAGCAGGTGCATCAGCTCGTCATCGCTGTACGCGAAGTCGAGAATCACCGGCGCCGAAAAGTCGCGCAACAGCGAGGGCACCGGCGCGGCGGCCAGGTCTTCGAAGACGAACTGCTGTTCCAGCTCGGTCAGCGACAGGACGCGCGTGGTGCGGCCACTGCCGGCGGCGCTGCCGTCGCCGGCGATCAGCAGCGGCAGGTCTTCGCCGTGCGGTCCGTTGAGGCCAATCGCCACCGGCATGTGGAAGGGTTCGAAGGCCTGGCGGGTTGGCTGGCTGCCCGCTTCACTGGCGGTGCTCGGCAGCGACTGCGCCAGCGTCAGGGTGTAGCGGCGGGCTTCCGGGTCGTAGCTGCCGGTCGCCCGTAAATGCGGCGTGCCGGCGCGGTCGTACCAGCGCATGAACTGCGTCAGATCCAGTCCGGATGCGTCGGCCATCGCCGCGACGAAGTCGTCGCAGGTCACCGCCTGGCCGTCGTGGCGCTCGAAGTAGAGGTCGATGCCGCGCCGGAAGGCTTCGTGGCCGATCAACGTCCGGATCATGCGCACCACTTCGGCGCCTTTTTCATAGACCGTGCTGGTGTAGAAGTTGTTGATCTCGATGTACGAATCGGGGCGTACCGGATGCGCCATCGGGCCGGCGTCCTCGGGGAACTGGGCGGCGCGCAGGTTGCGCACGTCACGGATGCGGACGACCGCTCGGCTGTGCATGTCGGCGCCGAATTCCTGGTCGCGGAAGACCGTCAGGCCTTCCTTCAGCGACAGCTGGAACCAGTCGCGACAGGTGACGCGGTTGCCGGTCCAGTTGTGGAAGTATTCGTGCGCGACCACCCGGTCGATGTTCTGGTAGTCGGTGTCGGTGGCGGTGTCGGCGCGGGCGAGGACGTACTTGGTGTTGAAGACGTTCAGCCCCTTGTTTTCCATCGCCCCCATGTTGAAGTCGCTGACCGCGACGATCATGTAGTGATCGAGGTCGCATTCGAGCCCGAAGACCTCCTCGTCCCAGCGCATCGAGCGCTTGAGCGCGTCCATCGCGTGTGCGCACTGGTCGAGCTTGCCGGGTTCGACGAAGACCGCGAGTTCGACGGTCCGCCCACTGCTGGTGGTGAATTGGTCGCGGAGAACGTCGAGGCGGGCGGCGACCAGCGCAAACAGGTAGCAGGGCTTGGCAAAGGGATCCTCCCAGCGCGCCCAGTGGCGGCCCGCTTCCTCGTCACCGCTGCCGTTTGGGTTGCCGTTGGCCAGCAGCACCGGCAGGGTCGCCTTGTCGGCGTGCAGCGTCACCTGGTAGCGCGACATGATGTCGGGGCGGTCGGGGAACCAGGTGATGCGGCGGAACCCCTGCGCCTCGCACTGGGTGAAGTAGCCGTCCTTCGAGCGGAAGAGCCCCGACAGGCTGCTGTTGCGGTCGGCGTCGATCCGCACCTGCGTGCTCAGCGTCAGCGCCTCCGGCGGATTGGCGATGCGCAGCAGTGAGTCGCTGCAGCTGTAGCCGTCCGCCGCGAGCGGCTTGCCGTCGATCGCCACCGAGAGGGTGTGCAGCCCCTGACCGTCGAGTTCCAGCGCTGCCAGCGCTGGTCCGGGCGCGACCGCCGGATTGCGCCGCAGGCGCAACTGGCTGTTGACCAGCACCTCGCCGACCTGGAAGTGCACGTCGAGTTCGACGTGGTCGACCAGAAAGGGCGGTGGCGTGTAATCCTGGCGACGGATTCTCTGGGGGGTTTCGGTTGTCATCAGCGGGTCCAGTTTGTGCGGGACTCAAGGTCCGGTGCTCAGGGCTTTTTCAGCAAGCCGGCGCGGCGCAGCTGCCCGGCAACGCCGTCCGCCAGTTTCCGGTAGCCGTCGGCGTTGGGGTGCACCGGGTCGGCTTTCAGGCTGGGGTCGGACAGCGTCTCGGCGAGCACGCCGGCGATCAGCGGCAGCTTTTCTTCCTTCGCCAGCTCGGCGTAGATCGGCGAATCGGGCAGCCTGCCGGTAGCCGCGCCGAGCAGCGAGAACTTCGGCACCGCCAGCAGCACGACCTGCGCTCCGGAAGCCCTGATCGCGGCGACGATCGCGCGCAGGTCTTCCTTGACCGCCGCTTCGGGTCGCCGGCGCAGGAAGTCGTTGCCACCGCTTTCGACGATGACCAGCGCCGGACGCGCCTCGGCGATCGCCGCGCCGATCCGGCCGCGGGCTTCGTCGGCGGTCTCGCCCGGGATGCCCGCGTTATGCACCTGCCAGCCACTGATCGCCGCCAGACGGGCTGGATAGTCGTCGCCCGGAGCGGCGCCGGTGCCGAAGGTGATGCTGTCGCCGAAGGCGAGGACGCTGCTGCCCGCCGCTAACGGCGCCAGCGGCGGCGACGGGCCGCAGCCGGCGAGCGCCAGCCAGGCGCAGGTCAGCAAGAGGCGCAGCCAGGCCGGGAGCACCCTGTCGTCCAGCGCCGCGGTTCGGCCCCCGCTCACGGCAACTCTTCGCGATGCAGCAGGAAGACGTACTGGTCGCCGGCGCTGGTGTCGAGCCAGGTGAAGGGCGTATCCGGGAACGCCGCCTCCAGTTCGTCGCGGTTGTGGCCGATCTCGACGACCAGCAGGCCGTGCGGCTTGAGCTGCTTGCGCGCCGCGGCCAGGATGGCGCGCGTCAGATCGAGTCCGTCTTCGCCGCTGGCCAGCGCCAGCTCGGGTTCGCGGCGGTACTCGGCGGGCAGGGTGGCCATCGACGCCGCCTTGACGTAGGGCGGATTGCTGACGATCAGGTCGTAGCGCCGATTCCTGACGCCGGCGAAGAGGTCGCTCTCGACCAGCCGGATGCGCTCGCCGAGCTGGTAGTCGGCGACGTTGCGTCCGGCGACGGCGAGCGCGTCCGGCGAGATGTCGACGGCGTCGATGCTGGCCTGCGGGAAAGCGTGCGCGGCGAGGATCGCCAGGCAGCCCGAGCCGGTGCACAGATCAAGGACCGACGATACCTGCTCCGGGTCGTCGATCCACGGCGCCAGTTGTTCGCGCAGCAGTTCGGCGATGAACGAGCGCGGGACGATCACCCGCTGATCGACGTAGAAACGATACTCGGCCAGCCAGGCCTCGTTGGTCAGGTACGCCACCGGCAGCCGCTCGCCGATCCGCCGCTCGACGATCCGCAGCACGACGCGGCGTTCGTCGCTGGTCAGGCGGGCGTCGAGAAAGGGTTCGAGGCGGTCGAGTGGCAGGTGCAGGCTGTGCAGCAGCAGGTAGGCGGCCTCGTCCCAGGCGTTGTCGGCGCCGTGCCCGAAGAACAGCCCGGCCTCGTGGTAGCGGCTGACGGTGAAGCGCAGCAGGTCGCGCAGCGTCAGCAGTTCGTCCTGCGCCTGTTCAAACATCGCTCGGCAGCAACTGTTCGAGGATGCGGCGGTAGATGGCCGCGAGCCGGGGCAGGGAAGCGATGTCGACACATTCATTGACCTTGTGGATGCTGGCATTGACCGGGCCGATCTCGATCACCTGCGGGCAGATTTCGGCGATGAAGCGGCCGTCCGAGGTGCCGCCGCTGGTCGACAGCTCGGCGTCGACACCTGTTTCGGCGCGGATCGCCTGCAGCGCGGCGTCGACCAGCGCGCCGCGGCCGGTGAGGAAGGGCCTGGCGCCGAGCGTCCACACGATGTCGTAGGCCAGCCCGTGCCGGTCGAGCAGGGCGCAGGTCCTGGCCCGCAGGTCCTCGGGGGTGCTGGCCGTCGCGAAGCGGAAGTTGAAGTCGATCTCGACGCTGCCCGGGATGACGTTGCCGGCGCCGGTGCCGCCGTGGATGTTCGAGATCTGCCAGGTGGTCGGCGGGAAGAATTCGTTGCCTTGATCCCAGAGCGTTTGCGCCAGTTCGGCGAGCGCCGGCGCGGCCAGGTGGATCGGGTTGCTCGCCAGCTGCGGGTAGGCGACGTGGCCCTGCACGCCCTTGACCGTCAGCTTCGCGGAGAGCGAACCGCGGCGGCCATTCTTGACCGTGTCGCCGAGCGTGTTGACCGCCGTCGGCTCGCCGACGATGCAGTAGTCGATGGTTTCGCCGCGCTGTCGCAGCGCCTCGGTGACGACCACCGTGCCGTCGAGTGCGTCGCCCTCCTCATCGGAAGTGAGCAGCAGGGCGAGCGAACCGCAATGCCGAGGGCGGGCGGCGAGGTAGGCTTCGGCGGCGACCACGAAAGCGGCCAGGGAGGACTTCATGTCGGCCGCGCCGCGCCCGTACAGCAGGCCGTCGCGCTGGGCCGGTGCGAACGGGTCGCTGTGCCATTGTTCCAGCGGGCCGCTCGGGACGACGTCGGTGTGGCCCGCCAGGCACAGCAGCGGCCTGCTGCGGCCGTGGCGCGCCCAGAGGTTGCTGACGCCGCCGCGGTTGAGGAATTCGCACTCGAAGCCGATTGCTTGCAGGCGAGCGGCGATGATCGGCAGGCATCCGCCGTCTTCGGGGGTCACCGAGCGGCAGGCAATCAGCTGCCCGGCGAGTTCGAGCGTGGCGTCGACCGTGATGTGGTGCGTGCCTTCCGGCGCGCTGTCACCCGGGCAGGCGCTTGGACCGCTATTGACCATCGGCGCTGCTCCCACTACTCGTCGTCAGTCCGGTCGTTCAGACTGAGCGTGAACTCCTTGTAGGAGGGGCTGCCGGGGTCGCTCATCGACAGCTCGTACGAGCTGTCGCCGCGCTTCTCTTCGCCGTGAGGCAGGTCGAGGTTCTCGTTGTTGTTGATCAGCCACGACAGGTTGGTCGGCGAGTCGGCGTTGCGCAAGGCTTCTTCGAGAGTGATCAAGCCCGAGCGGTAAAGCCGGAAAAGATCCTGTTCGAAGGTCTGCGACCCGGGCGCGAGGCTTTGTTCCATGGCTTCCTTGAGCGCCGGGATGTCGCCGCGCTCGACCAGTTCCTGGACGTGGTAGCTGTTCAGCAGCACCTCGACCGCCGGCGCCAGCTTGCCTTCCTTCAGTTTGACCAGCCGCTGCGAGACGATCGCCTTGAGGCTGACCGAGAGGTCCATGTACAGCGAGCCCCGGCTTTCCAGCGGAAAGAAGTTGATCACCCGGTTGAGCGCGTGATAGCTGTTGTTGGCGTGCAGCGTGCCGAGGCACAGGTGGCCGGTCTGGGCGTAGGCAATCGCCGCCTGCATGGTTTCCTTGTCGCGAATCTCGCCGATCAGGATGCAGTCGGGCGCCTGCCGCATGGCGCTCTTCAGGGCGTGGTTCCAGCCGAGGGTGTCCATGCCGATCTCGCGCTGGTTGACGATCGACTTCTTGTGCTTGAACAGGTACTCGATCGGGTCCTCGATGGTCAGGATGTGGCCGGTGCAGTTGCTGTTGCGATGGTCGAGCATCGAGGCGATGGTGGTCGACTTCCCCGAGCCCGTCGAGCCGACGATCAGGATCAGCCCGCGCCTTTCCATGACCAGGTCGGCCAGCGTCATCGGCAGCAGCAGGGTGTCGAGCGCCGGGATGTTGCCCAGGATGTAACGCACCACCACCGAGATCGAGCCGCGTTGCCGGAACAGGTTGATCCGGAAGTTGCCGAGCTTGGGGACGCCGACCGAGAGGTTCATCTCCTTGGTCGCTTCGAAGGTCTGCGCCTGCTCGGGCGTCATCAGCTCGTGGGCGATTTTGTCGGTCATCGACGGTTCCATCACCTGCTGATTGACCGGCACGGTGACACCCTGGATCTTGATGTGGATCGGCACGCCGGCGGAAATGAAGATGTCCGACGCCTGCCGGTCGGCCATCACCTGAAAGAGCTTGTCGAGGATCATGCGTGGTCCGCCGGTTCAAGACGCGATGAGGTGGCGATCAGTCGCCGCGCAGCAGGTCGTTGATGCTGGTCTTGGCGCGCGTCTGGGCGTCGACCTTCTTGACGATCACCGCGCAGTAGAGGCTGTGGCTGCCGTCCTTGGCCGGCAGGCTGCCGGACACCACCACCGACCCCGGCGGCACGCGACCGTAGCTGACTTCGCCGGTCTCGCGGTCGAGAATTCTGGTCGATTGGCCGAGAAAGACGCCCATCGAGACCACCGAACCCTCGCCGACGATGACTCCTTCGACGACTTCCGAGCGGGCGCCGATAAAGCAGTTGTCTTCGATGATCGTCGGGCTGCCCTGGACCGGTTCGAGCACGCCGCCGATCCCGACCCCGCCCGAGAGGTGTACATTCTTGCCGATCTGCGCGCACGAGCCGACCGTCGCCCAGGTGTCGACCATCGTTCCCTCGTCGATATAGGCGCCGATGTTGACGTACGAGGGCATCAGGACGACGTTCCTGGCGATGAAGGAACCACGGCGGACGCTGGCCGGTGGCACGACGCGGAAGCCGCCGCTGGCGAACTTCTTGCTGTCGTAATCGGCGAACTTGCTCGGCACCTTGTCGAAGTAGCGCAGCGGACCCGCTTCGACCAGCGCGTTGTCGGTCAGCCGGAAAGAGAGCAGGACCGCCTTCTTGATCCACTGGTGCGTGACCCACTCGCCGTCGATCTTCTCGGCGACGCGCAGGCTGCCCTTGTCGAGCCGCTTGATGACGTTGGCGACGGCCAGGCCGATGGTTTCGCCGGCGTTGCCGGGCTGCAGCGAGGCGCGGTCTTCCCAGGCCTCCTCGATCACTTGCTCGATTGCCTTCATGGCTTTCCCTCAGAGTTTTGCAACGAATGAATGGATACGCTCGGCGGCTTCGACGCAATCGGCGAGCGGCGCGACCAGCGCGATGCGGACGAAACCGGCGCCCGGGTTGATTCCCTGCGCGCTACGCGCCAGGGTGCTGCCGGGCAGAACGACCACATTATAGTCAGCGAGCAGCGCCCGGGCGAACTGGCCGTCGTCGATCGGCGTCCTCGCCCACAGGTAGAAACCGGCGTCGGGCAGCGCCGCCGGCAGTACCTCGCGCAAGCGCGGGGTGACCGCGGCGAACTTCTGCACGTACTGGCGGCGGTTGTCGACGACGTGCGCCTCGTCGCTCCAGGCCGCGACGCTGGCCGCCTGCACCGCCGGATTCATCGCGCTGCCGTGATAGGTGCGGTAGAGCAGAAAGGCCTTGAGCGTCGCGGCGTCGCCGGCGACGAAGCCCGACCGCATGCCGGGGACATTGGACCGCTTGGACAGGCTGGAAAACATCACCAGGCGCTCGAATCCACGCCCGAGCAGGCTCGCCGCCTGCAGGCAGCCGAGTGGCGGCGCCGCCTCGTCGAAGAAGATCTCCGAGTAGCATTCGTCCGAGGCGATGACGAAGCCGTAGCGGTCGGCGAGGGCAAAGAGCTGCCGCCAGTCGTCGAGGCCCAGCACCTTGCCGGTCGGATTGCCCGGCGAGCAGACGTAGAACAACTGCACGCGCTGCCACTCGGCCTCGCTCAGAGCGCTGAAATCGAAGGCGTAGTCGTTTTCCGGCAGGGTATTCAGAAAGCGCGGCTCGGCACCGGCCAGGTACGCCGCGCCCTCGTAGATCTGGTAGAAGGGATTCGGGCTGACGACCAGCGGCGTGTAGCCGCGCGACGGGTCGATGACCGTCTGGGCGAAAGCGAACAGGGCCTCGCGCGATCCGTTGACCGGCATCACCTGCGTTTCCGCGTCGATCTCGTGCAGGCCGTAGCGACGCGCCAGCCAGGCGGCCAGGCTGCGCCGCAGGTCGGCGCTGCCGAGGGTGGTAGGATAGCTGGCCAGGCCGGCGAGGCTGGCGGTCAGCGCGTCCTTGATGAACGCTGGCGTGGCGTGCTGCGGCTCACCGATCGACAGTCTGATTTCGCGCAGGCGCGGGTTCGGCGTGACGTTGGCGAAAAGCTGCCGCAGTTTTTCGAAGGGATAGGGTTGCAGCTTGCTGAGGTGAGGATTCACGGGCTTTTTTCGTCGCGGGACGGCGGGTTGTGCAGGCGATTATAAGGGGCATCGACTGACCGTGAAAGGAATCGCGCGGCGGCTCCCGAGCGGCGCGGCGGCGCGCGAGCAGCGTCTGGCCGTCCTCGCCTTGCTCGCCGGGGCGCTGGTCTGGGGCGTCATCTGGTACCCGTATCGGCTCCTGCGCGACGGCGGCGTCGCCGCTTCGACGATCACTTACGCAATCGCTTTCGTCATCGGCCTGGTCGTTTTGCGTCGTCGGGAAGCCCGCTGGAGGTGGTCGTCGACTCTGCCCTGGCTGGCGATGGCCGCCGCCGGCTGCAATCTGGGCTACGTGTTGCCGACGCTCAATGGCGAAGTGCTGCGCGTCCTGCTGTTGTTCTATCTCGCGCCCCTGTGGACGGTCTTGCTGTCGCGCCTGCTGCTCGACGAGCGGCTCAGCGGCGCGGGGGCCGGCGTCATTGCGCTGTCGCTGCTCGGCGCGGTGATCATGCTCTGGCAGCCGCAGGCCGATCTGCCGGTATCGCGAGGACTCGCCGGCTGGCTGGGCATGCTCGCCGGGTCTTCGTTTGCCCTGTTCAACGTTCGCTCAAGGCGGGCAGACGATTTACGCATCGAAACCAAGGTCATGGCGCAATGGCACTACCTTAAGCCCTGGTCGATATGAAATTCCCCCGCAGGATTTGTCTCCATTGCGCGAATGATTTTGACATTTTGAAAGCGGTTGGAAAGTCGATGCAGCGGCAACGGACGGCAGCCCACATAGCTTTCACGCCGTTGTGCGTGACGCGATAGAGGCGAGAATTCTTGACCTTGGCTTGGCGATTAACCCATGGCCGCGGAGTTTCGCGATCAGGCGGCTGGTTCGATGCGTACGACGCTTGGTCTCAATGGGGTTGTTGGAGGGGTCTGAGTAGAGTTTGGTCTGGAGGTCGCGGTTGCGGAATCCATTGAGGTGGAACTCGCCGGCAAGCAGGGCTTTGAAGAGGGCGATCTTCTCCGGAGTGACCGGATTGAAGGCGGCGACGTACTGACCGGCCTTGCTCTGTGACCGGCAAAGGTGATCGAGTGCCTCGGTCGGATTGCCTTTAAGGGGAGCATTGGCCAAGGCGTCGATCAGGCGCGAGTTGGCACCATGAGCGACTTCGGCATGGCGCCAGAAGTTCGAGACCCCTTTGCGCATGGGGCACCACCGACAGATGACCTGTCCCTCGGCGTTCTCGGACGA
>ERZ761607.4758-NODE-4758-length-11715-cov-3.914322_pt1 | contig 11715 bp, 10 predicted proteins | sample MGYA00511164_ERZ761607 | MGnify/ENA primary metagenome ERZ761607 (study PRJEB28899, sample SAMN02445080) | bioreactor sludge metagenome | biome: EBPR sludge | place: Australia: Brisbane, Thorneside Wastewater Treatment Plant | collected 2011-06-22 ...
GCGCGTTCTCGCTGAGAAGCGCGATGCGCGAGGGCAGGTAATTGGCCAGCGAGGGGAAATAGCCGACAATCCCCAAGGCCAGAAGCTGCATGCCGATGAAGGGGATCACCCCCTTGTACATGCTCAGCGTCTTGACCGCCCGGTCCGCGACGCCGCGCAGGTAGAACAGCGCAAAGCCGAAGGGGGGTGTCAGGAAACTGGTCTGGATGTTGAGCCCGATCATCACCCCCAGCCAGATCGCGGTCACGTTGGCTTCGGGGTTCATCAGCAGGATCGGCGCGGTGATCGGCACGACGATGATGGCGATCTCGATGAAGTCGAGAAAGAAGCCCAGCAGGAAGATGACCAGCATCACCACCGCGAACTGCGCCCAGAACCCGCCCGGCAGGCTGGTCAGGTATTCGGTCACCAGATGGTCGCCGCCAAAGGCGCGGAAGGCCGCGATCAGCATGGCCGCGCCCAGCAGGATGATGAACACCATGGACGAGGTCTTGGCGGTTTCCACCATCACCTCATAGAGGGTGTTTTCCTGCTTCCAGGTGCGCCAGGTGCTCCAGCCCAGGGCAAAGACCAGCACCGCCACGGCGACCCCGGCCATCATCACGCCCGCATGGTCGCCCGACGAGGCCAGTTGCCGCACGTTCAGGTTATAGCCGCGCGACAGCACCGCGATGGCGGCCAGCGCCAGCAGGGTGAGTATTGCAGGCACGAAGCGTCCGCGCCCCGCGTGCAACTTGTAGCCGGCCATCACCGTGGCGCCCGCGGCGCCCACCGCGCCCGCCTGCGTCACGGTCGCCACGCCGGTCAGGATCGACCCGAGCACCAGCACGATCAGCAAGAGCGGCGGTACCGTGGCCCAGAACACCTCGCCCCAGAAGGCGCGGTCCAGACGCCCCTCGATCGGGACCGAGGGGGCGTTCTTCGGATTGAGCAGCGCATAGCCCAGGATGTAGAGGATGTAGATCCCCACCAGGATCAGGCCCGGGATCAGCGCGCCCATGAACATGTCGCCCGCCGAGGCCGGGATCACCCCCAGTTCCGACGGCATCGAGAATTCGCCCGTCGCGGCCTGGTATTCGGCCAGCCGCAACTGCCCCGCCGCGTCCACCGCCGAACTGAGCTGGTCGGCCAGGATGATCAGCACGATCGACGGCGGGATGATCTGGCCCAGCGTGCCCGAAGCCAGGATCGTTCCCGTCGCCAGCGACTGGCTGTAATTGTTGCGCATCATCGCGGGCAGGCTGATGAGGCCCATCGCCACCACCGTCGCCCCCACGATCCCCGTCGTCGCCGCCAGCAGCGCACCGACCAGCACCACCGAAATCCCCAGCCCCCCCGGCAGACGGCCGAACAGCTTGGCCATGGTGACCAGCAGTTCCTCGGCGATCTTCGAGCGTTGCAGCATGATGCCCATGAACACGAAGAGCGGAATCGCGATCAGCGTGTCACGGTTGGCCTCCCAATAGACGCCGCGAAAGTTGGTCACCCCCGCGGTCATCCATTCGGCGGCGCTGCCCGTGGCGAAAAAGGCCGCGCTGTCGCCCGCAAAGACCAGCCCGCTGACCACCGCCAGCGCGATGGTGACCAGCGCGGCACCGGGCAGCGCAAAGGCCACCGGGAAGCCCACACCCAGCCCCACCATCATCATCAGGACGAGAACCGCCAGAAAAATCAGTTCCATGTCGATCAACCCGCCTTGATTGTGCCGGTTTCGGGCTCGCCGCGCCAATCGGCGCCGGCCTTGAGCACCGAGGCGGCAAACTGCACCATCATCAGGGTGGCAAAGATGCCCAGAAACGCCGCCATCCAGTATTTTGTTGCCAGACCAAAGGTCTGCTGGCCCTGCTCGTAGCCGATGAAGGGGCCGATGATCGGGCTGGCGCGCGTGGCGGTGCCCAGGATCAGGATCACCCACATCAGCGACATGCCCAGGACGATGCTGCCGATCCCATTGACCAGCGCCTTGGCCCTTGGCGACATCGAGGCATAGAACACGTCGACGCGCACATGCCCTTCCTCGACCAGCGTATAGGCCGAGGAAAACAGGAACAGCGCCGCATACCACATCCGCACAAGATCGGTGATGAAGGGCTGTTCATAGGAAAACACGAAGCGACCGATCACGATGATCAGTTGCACGATCACCACCAGCAGCGTCAGCCAGACAAAGCTGACCCCGCGCGTCAGCAGGCCCAGGAGCAGCCCCAGCGCCGCCAGGGGCATGTGCACATAGGGGCCGCGCCAGTGCGACAGACCCAGTTGCGTGGCCATCTGTTCGCCGACCAGCCCGGGCAGGAAACCTTCGACCCTGAGGAACGAGATCACCGCATCGACCGAGCCGATCAGCAGCACCAGCCAGAAGGCCGATCGCGCGATCCAGCCCGCCAGCGCGGTGATGCGCGTGCTGTCCGCCCGCAGCGGCCCGCGCTGACCCCTGAAGGCCAGCAGCACCGCCAGCGCGAAGGCCACGGCATAGGTGACCACGGCCCAGGTTCCGCCCACCCGCAGCCTGGGCTGGCCCTGCCAGTACACCAGCCAGTTCTCGAAGAGGAAGGCGAAGGTGACAAACACACTTGCCCAGGCGAACAGCCGCAGCGCAAAGGCCGCGATGTCGCGCTGGGGCGCGGTCGCAAACGTCATGGTTGGGTCCACCCTGTGTGGCTCCGGCTTGGCCGGGTCGTGTTATGGCAGGCCGGGCGAGTGCCTTTGCACGCGCCCGGCCCGGTTGTCAGTTGCGTGGGGCGATCACTCGATGCCCAGCACGCGGTTGCGCTGGCGCAGGTAGGCCACGTCGGTGATGTTCAGCCAGCCACCCACGGCGGCGCGCGCCGCGACGAAGGAATCGTGGAACCGGCTGGCGAGGTCCGAATGCTGGCGGATGACGTCAAACGTCGCCTCGGCGGCATCGCCGAACGCGTCATAGATGTCATCGTTGAATTCGCGCAGCTGGACGCCATGGTCGTTCACCAGTCGCTGCAGATAGGCACCGTTGTTGGCGTTGAACTCGGCCAGCATCAGGTCGTTCTCGGACAGGCAGACGGCCTCGATTGCTTTCTGCTGCCAGGTCGGCAGGCTGGTCAGCCACGACTTGTTGAAGCCCATCGACAGCGCCGCACCGGGCTCGTGCACGCCGGGCCAGTAGTAGTAGCGCGCCGCCTGGTGCAGGTTCAGGAAGTAGTCGTTCCAGGGTCCAACCCATTCGGTCGCGTCGATGGCGCCCGACACGAGGTTTTCATAGATCTGGCCGCCGGGCAGCGAGACGACCGAAACGCCCATGTTGGCCATCATGTCGCCGCCGATCCCGGGGATACGCATGCGCAGCCCGCGGAAATCCTCGGCCGTGTTCATTTCCTTGTTGAACCAGCCGCCCATCTGCAGGCCGGTGTTGCCCGCCAGATGGCCCTTGATGCCGAATTCATCACCCAGTTCGTCCCACAGTTGCTGGCCACCCAGATGGTGGATCCAGGCGTTCTGTTCGACCGAGGTCAGGCCAAAGGGAACGGCGGTGACATAGGACCAGGCCGGGTGCTTGCCCTTCCAGTAATAATCCGCGCCGTGATAGGCCTGCGCATCGCCCGCGGCGACGGCGTCGAACGAGTCAAAGGCGCCGACCCGTTCGCCCGCGGCGTAATATTCCGTGGTGATCGCACCATCGGTGGCGGCGGTGATCGCGGCGGCCAGACGTTCAGCCCCGGTGCCGAGGCCCGGCAGGCCCCGCGGCCAGGTCGAGACGATCACGCAGGTGGTGCGGCCCTGTGCGACCGCAGGCGCGGCCAGTGTCGAGGCGGCTGCAGCGGCACCGCCAAACGTCGACGTGCGCAGGAATGAGCGACGATCCATGTAGTTCCTCCCAAGGATTATTCGTTGTCAGTCTGCCTCAGGCAGGCCGATGCCAAGGGTTAAAGCACATCATCCGCTTTGTGCAAACCAGTTTCGCGCGACATGAACCGTTCGTCATGTTTTTGCCGCGCAGACCTTTGGGTTCACCCTGCGTCACCCCGCTGCGCAGCCGGTGTCGCGGCGCGCACATTGATGAAATTCGCAGCAGAGATGAACACCGCGCCCAGAAACACCATCGGGTCCAGAGGCTCGGCATAAAGCCACATGCCGACCAGCGCGATGATCGGCAGACGAAAGAACTCCATCGGCGCCACCAGCGTCGCGGGTGCAAGGCCCAGGGCCGAGGTCAGCGAATAATGCGCCGACAAGCCGGTCAGCGCGATCACCAGAAGCGCGGGCACCATGGTCAGGCTCGGCCAGGTGAACCCGAAGGCCAGCGCCAGCACCAGCGCCATCGCCGACTGGCTGGCCGTCATCCAGAACAGCACGCACAGGACCGCGTCGTGGCGCATGATCTTGCGCGTGAAGATCAGGTTGATGGCAAAACCCACCGCCGCCAGGATCCCGGCCAGATGCCCGATGTTGAGCGCCTGCGACCCCGGCTGCGCCACCACCAGCACGCCGACGAACCCCAGAAACACCACGACCAGCTTTGTCAGGGTCAACCGCTCGCCCAACAGCAGCGGCGCCATCAGGGCCACCCAGATCGGCAGGGTGAATTCCAGCGCCACCAGTTGCGACAGCGGAATCGCCGTCAGGCCAAAGAACCACAGGTTCTGCCCGAAGAAATGCCCCAGGTTGCGCGTCAGGTGCAGTCCCGGGTGGCGCGTGCGCACCAGCGCAAAGCTGCCGCCGCGCCAGCGGATGATGGCGGCGACGATCGCCAGCCCCACCAGCGAACGCCAGAACATCAGCTCGAAGGTGTTCAGTTCCGCCTGCACCGTGCGCCCGGCCACCGCCATCAGCACGAACGAGGCGATGGCTCCGGTCATCCAGAGGGCGGCCTTCAGGGGCTGCGGTTTGCTCGATTCCATGGTCTCGTCCCCCGCTTTCGCCACCCCTGGCCGATGCATAGGCCGCAACTCGGCCCGGGGGCAAGGGTGCGCGGGCCGGGTGGCGGAAATCCCCCGTCCATGGCCATCACGCAACTGTTTCTTTTGACGGAATCGGGCCCGGGTGTATCGTGGTGGCGGGTCTGGTGCAGACCCGTGTTGCACCCTCCCCGGACGGAATCACTCCGCCGGGCAGGGGCATCCGCGTTCAGGAGGTGCGGACATGGCAGGGACGACGAAGGGGACGGGCGGCGCTGGCGGCAAGGGTGCGGCGCCGGCAGGCGGCAAGGGCGGCGCGGCCCCGGCAAAGGGCGGCGCAGCCCCGTCGAAAGGTGGCGCGGCCCCCTCGAAGGGCGGTGCGGCCCCGGTCAAGGGCACGAAATAGACCCGTTCGTACAGGATCTGCGATCAAGGGGCCCGGCACATTCCTGTGCCGGGCCTTTTTGCACGGGCGTTTGACCTCTGCGCGGTTTGCGGTATCGTGCTGATCACCGGCACGGGCCGGTGACCCGCCCGGCGGGTGCGATTTGCAACAGGAGATTTGACGATGACCAAGGGATCGACCGGTAGCGGCAAGGGCAGCGCCAGCGGAGCGATGCCGGGCGGGGGCAAGAAATCCTCGGGCGGCGCCAACGACGATTCGAACAAGGTGACCTCGGGCCTGCCCTCGGGCGGTTCCAAGGGCGGCTCGAAATAAAAAAGGCCGACCCCTGCGGGTCGGCCCAGTCAGGACAATCGGCCGGAGGGAACACGGCCGACGCAGGAAACCTCACCAGTGGTCGGGGCCCTTGTCGGCGAATTGCCCGACAAGGAAATCGATGAAGGCGCGCACCTTGGGCTGCGTATAGCGCCCGGGGGGATAGACGGCGTAGATGCCCAGCGTGGTCGGTGGCAGGTCGGGGATCACGTCCTCGACCAGCCCCTGTGCCAGCGCCTCGTGATAGAGGAATGACGGCAGATAGGCGATGCCCAGCCCCTTCACGGCGGCATTCAGCAGTGACTGCCCGTCATTGACCGTCAGCCAGCCATTGCCGCGCACCTGCCGAACCTCGCCCGAGGGGGCAGTGATTCGCCACACATTGGCGCTGGCCTGGTTGGAATAGTGCAGCAGCCGGTGGTCGTTCAGATCGTCGATCCTGGCCGGGCGCCCGTGGTGCTGGAAATAGCGCGGACTGGCGATCAGCCGCTGCGTGCTGTCGGTGATCTTGCGGGCGCGCAGGCTGGAATCCTCCATCTCGCCGACCCGGATGGCCATGTCGAACCCCTCCGAGATCAGTTCGACATAGCGGTTCTTCAGCACCATGTTGACGCTGATGTCGGGATATTCGGTCAGGAATTCATCCAGCACCGGCGACAGCAGGCTGACGCCGAAATCCGTTGCCACCGACATGCGCAGCACACCCGAGGGCGCCGATTGCATGGCGGTCACGATGCTGTCGGCCTCGCCCGCGTCGTTCAGCACCCGGCGCGCGCGGTCGTAATAGACCAGTCCGATTTCCGTGGGGCTGACCCGGCGCGTCGTGCGATTGAGCAGGCGCGCGCCCAGCCGGGCCTCCAGCGACGAGACATGTTTGGACACCGCGGATTTCGAGATGCCCATCTTGCGCGCGGCGTCGGTGAACCCCCCCTGATCCACCACCGTAGCGAACGCTTCCATTTCGGTCAGACGGTCCATGAGACACCCGCACGTCAACTGTTTCGATGTTTCCGTTACACACCCCAATTGCGGCACCAAAGGGGCGGGGTCTGGGTTTCTCTGGGACAATTGTCTGTAAAATAAGCACAATCCAGGGGCGAGCACAGGTATTGTCGCCAAACCGTGCGGCGATTGTGCACGAAACCGCGCCACGCGCCTTGCGTGTCAACCGGTGCCGGGTGCGCCGTCCCGGCGCACCCCTTGGCGGATCAGAGCGCCGCCGCCAGCCGCGCGGCCTGATCGATGGCGCGTTTGGCGTCGAGTTCGCTCGCCACATCCGCCCCGCCGATGCGATGCGCGGTGATGCCCCTGGCCGCCAGATCCTCGGCCAGCGCGATGTTCGGCTCCTGCCCGGCGCACAGGATCACCGTGTCGACCTCCAGCAGCCTTTGGCCCTTGTCGCTGCCCAGCACGATCCCCTCGGGCGTGATGGCGTCATAGGTCACCCCGCCCAGCATCTGCACCTGACGCGCCGCCAGACTGGCGCGGTGGATCCAGCCGGTGGTCTTGCCCAGCCGCTTGCCGGGCTTTTCCGCCTTGCGCTGGAGCAGCGTCACCGCGCGGGCGGGCGCGGGGGGCGCAGGCTCCAGAAGGCCGCCGGGAACGTCAGACGGATCGCCGACCCCCCATTCGCGCTGCCATTCCGCCAGATCCAGCGTCGGGCTGACGCCCTGATGGGTGACATATTCGGCCACGTCGAACCCGATGCCCCCGGCACCGACCACAGCGACCCGCGCGCCCACCGGCGACTTGTCGCGCAAGACGTCGATATAATTGAGGACATTCGCGCCCTCCTGCCCCGGGATACCCGGGTCGCGCGGGGTGACACCGGTGGCCACGATCACCTCGTCAAACCCGGCCAGCGTCTGCGCATCCGCCGTCGCATTCAGCCGCAGATCGACGTTTGACGCCGCCAGCGAGGCCGCGAACCAGTCGACCAGCCCGTGAAACTCCTCCTTGCCGGGGATCACGCGCGCCATGTTCAACTGCCCGCCGATCTGCGCGTCCTTTTCGAACAGCACCACGGAATGCCCGCGCCGGTCTGCCACCAGCGCCGCCATCAGTCCCGCAGGCCCCGCGCCCACCACGGCGACGCGCTTTGGCGCCTTGGCGGGGGCATAGGTCAATTCGGTTTCATGGCAGGCGCGCGGGTTCACCAGACAGGTGGAAATCTTGCCACTGAAGGTATGGTCCAGACAGGCCTGATTGCAGCCGATACAGGGCGCGATCAGCGCGGCCTGACCGGCGGCGGCCTTGTTGACGAACTCGGGATCGGCGAGGAAGGGCCGCGCCATCGACACCATGTCGGCGCAACCCTCGGCCAGCACGGCCTCGGCGGTATCGGGGTTGTTGATCCGGTTCGAGGTGATCAGCGGAATGCCCACCTGCCCCATAAGCTTCTTGGTGACCCAGGCAAAGCCCGCACGCGGCACCGAGGTGGCAATCGTCGGCACGCGGGCCTCGTGCCAGCCGATACCGGTGTTCAGGATCGTCGCCCCTGCGGCCTCGATGGCCTTGGCCAGTTGCAGTGTTTCGTCGAATGTCTGCCCGTTCGGCACCAGATCCAGCAGCGAAATGCGGTAGATGATGATGAACGCGGGCCCCACAGCGGCGCGCACCCGGCGCACCACCTCGACCGGCAGGCGCATGCGGTTTTCATAGCTGCCGCCCCAGCGATCGGTGCGGCGGTTCACATGCAGGCTCAGGAACTGGTTGAGGAAATAGCCCTCGGACCCCATCACCTCGACCCCGTCATACTCCGCCTCCTGCGCGCGCAGGGCGGCGGTGACGAAATCGGCGATCTGCTTTTCGATCCCCTCCTCGTCCAGTTCGCGCGGGACAAAGGGCGAGATCGGCGATTTCACCGCGCTGGAACTGACGCAGTCCTTGCCATAGGCATAGCGCCCGGCGTGCAGGATCTGCATGGCGATCTTGCCCCCCGCCGCATGGACGGCCCCGGTCACCAGCCGGTGGTTGGCGATGTCCTGCGGTGTGTAAAGCCCTGCGGCACCGGGGAAAACCCCACCTTCAGGGTTCGGAGCCATGCCGCCGGTGACGATCAGGCCCACACCCCCCGCCGCCCTTTCGGCGTAATAGGTGGCGACACGCGCCCAATCGCCGCGCTCTTCCAGCCCCGAATGCATCGACCCCATCAGCACGCGGTTCTTCAGGCGCGTGAACCCCAGATCAAGCGGGGCAAGCAGATGCGGATAGGGGCTGGACATGGGGTATCCTCTGGTCTGGCGTTTGGGCCAGACTATCCGGGCACGACCCTTTGTCACCTGAAACCTTGCGTCAGGCGCCGCCCGGTCAGCGCCCCGGGTTTGCCGCCTGCATCCGCATCACGAAGCCGCGCAGGATGGCCAGCCCGCTGTCGCGGTCAAACGGGTGTTCGGCTGCGGCCAGAACCGACAAAGTCACCACCCGGCCGGCCACCGGCACGATGGCGCGCCAGTAAACCTCGTCAAAGCTGCGCGGGTTGTCATCGTCGTCGATCAGCAGCCAGACCGCTCCATCGGCAAAGGTCGCCTCCAGCACGTCGATCCGCCCCGGATCGCCCGACCGACTCAATTGTGCCCGCCCCGCTGCCGTCTGCAGGAAGGGCACCAGCCGCCGCAGACCTTCGGGGTCGTCATCCGCGGCATGGCGGGTGACCGTGGCGCTGAGAACCGGCGATGGCCGCAGCGTGCCACGGCACCGCACCAGAAGCACGAAAGCCTCGATATCGCTTTCGCGCGTGGCCTCGGCGTCGACGCAATAGCCGCCCGGCCCGGTCACGGTGACCGAACGACCCAGAACCTGCACGGCGGCCGGACCTGCTGCAGGCGCCATCACCCGGCTCGCCGCGTCGGTCAGTGGCTGGGTTTCGAAACACCCGGTCAGTGCGACCACAGACAGCAGGACCCCCCGGCTCCACCGAATGGGGCCGAGGACGAGGTTCGTCAGTGCGCTCTGAGCCAATCGGTCTGCCATGCGCGTCAATGGTTAAGACCTTGGCCCCGCTCGGGCAAGCCCCCATGCCAAACTCCAGCCCGACACCATGCCACAGCCCGGACACCTTGCGCACCGGGCCGCATTGGCGCAGATGTCCGCCGATACAGGAGAAAGCCATGCTCGCCGCCCTCGACCGTATCCCGCTGCTGCCCCTTGCCCTGGCCGCACTGGCCCTGGGCATCGCCCCGGTTTTTCCCGAACCGCACCTGTTGGAAAAGCTCAGGATGCTGGCGGCGGGCAGCCTGACCCGGCCCCTCGATATCTTCGACCTCTTGATGCACGGCCTCCCGGTGCTGGTGCTGGCCCTTCGCCTGATCCGCATGGCGACAGCGCGGCGTTGACAGCTCTCGACAAACCGCAGCCGTCGCGCTATCCCGGCGCCATGACCACGCACAGCGCCCTTACCAGCCTGCGACGCCGACGCTGACGCGTCAGCCCGGTCATGCCTGCAATGCAGGCCGTCTTCCCGCCTTGAACCCGCATTGACTTGGCCCGCTGCCTTCGGCACGAATGGGCCTTCGCCGCAAGGGACTCCCGATGATCACCACCGTTCTGCCCACCTACAACCGCGCGCCGCTTTCCTTCGTCAAGGGCGAAGGCTCCTGGCTGATCGAGGCCGACGGGCGCCGATTCCTCGATCTGGGCGCCGGCATCGCGGTGAACGCGCTGGGCCACGCCCATCCGGCGCTGGTGGAAACCCTGACGCAGCAGGCGCAGAAGCTCTGGCATGTGTCGAACCTCTACCAGATCCCGCAGCAGCAGGCGCTGGCCGATGCGCTGGTCGACAAGACCTTTGCCGATACGGTGTTTTTCACCAATTCGGGCACCGAAACCGCCGAACTCGCGGTCAAGATGGTGCGCAAGTACTGGTATGACAAAGGCACCCCGCGCACCACGATCCTGACCTTCGAGGGGGCGTTCCACGGCCGCTCGACCGCCGCCATCGCCGCGGCCGGGTCGGAAAAGATGACCAAGGGCTTTGGCCCGCTGATGCCCGGCTTCAAGCAATTGCCCTGGGGCGACATGGCGGCCTTCGAGGCCGCGATGGACGACACGATCGCCGCCGTGATGATCGAGCCCATTCAGGGCGAAGGCGGCATCCGCCCGCTGCCCGAAGACTGCCTGCGCGGCATCCGCGCCGCCTGCGACCGCACCGGCGCGCTTCTGGTCCTCGACGAGGTGCAATGCGGCATGGGCCGCACCGGCAAGCTGTTCGCGCACGAATGGGCCGGGATCACGCCCGACATCATGATGGTCGCCAAGGGCATCGGCGGCGGCTTTCCGCTGGGCGCGGTGCTGGCGACCGAGAACGCCGCCTCGGGCATGGTCGCGGGCACGCATGGATCGACCTACGGCGGCAACCCGCTGGGCTGCGCGGTGGGCCTTGCCGTGACGCAGATCGTCTCGGACCCCGCCTTTCTCGCCGATGTCAGCCGCAAGGCGGGCCTGCTGCGCCAGCGCCTTGAAGGGCTGATCGCCGCACATCCCGACACGTTCGAGTCCGTGCGCGGCGTCGGCCTGATGCTGGGCATCAAATGCAAGGCCCCGAACACCGACCTTGCCGCCGCCGCGCGTGACGCAGGCGTGCTGGTCGTGCCCGCGGCCGACAATGTGCTGCGCCTTTTGCCCGCGCTCAACATTCCCGACGCGGACATCCTCGAATCCGTCGCCCGCCTCGACTCTGCCGCCACCGCGCTTGAATCTCGCTGATTTCAGTCTGCTCCAAATACGCCGGGGGTGTGGGGGCAGCGCCCCCACCCCGGGTTCCGAAAGCCGTGCCATGAACCATTTCCTCGATATCCACACCACCGACGCCGCCGACCTGCGGCTGATGATCGATTCCGCCGCCGCGATGAAGGCCGCCCGCAACGGCCGCTTCAAGGCCGAGCCCGACGACGACCAACCCCTGAAGGGCCGCATGGTCGCGCTGATCTTTGAAAAGCCTTCCCCCCGCCCCCGCGTCAGTTTCGACGTCGGCGTGCGCCAGATGGGTGGCCAGACGATGATCCTGTCGGGCAGCGACCTGCAACTGGGCCACGGTGAAACCATCGCCGACACCGCCCGCGTGCTGTCGCGCTATGTCGACATGATCATGCTGCGCACCTACGAGGAATCGGTCATCCAGGAGATGGC
>ERZ761607.4760-NODE-4760-length-11707-cov-4.296687_pt1 | contig 11707 bp, 4 predicted proteins | sample MGYA00511164_ERZ761607 | MGnify/ENA primary metagenome ERZ761607 (study PRJEB28899, sample SAMN02445080) | bioreactor sludge metagenome | biome: EBPR sludge | place: Australia: Brisbane, Thorneside Wastewater Treatment Plant | collected 2011-06-22 ...
GGAACACGCAGTCGATCAGCGGCGCGAGGTCGATGCCCGGCGAAGGGCGTCTGGGGCGGAGGAACTCCATCAGGATGCGACCATCCGGTGATCGTCGTCGGTGGACGGCGCGACCCCGAGGTCGCCGCCGTGCTTGCCGAAATGTTCATTGAGTTCGGAGATCATGAACGACATGCGTCGGGCGATGCGGTCGGCCTTCTGCTCGAACCCGTGGTAGGCGGCGAGGCAGGGGATGGCGATGACCAGGCCGACCACCGTGGTCAGCAGCGACTCCCAGATGCCGGCGGCGAGCTGGGCCGGCTGGGCGAGGCCATCGAGTTTTTCGATGACGTGGAACGACGAGACCAGGCCGGTGACCGTGCCGAGCAGGCCGAGCAGCGGAGACAGGTGGGCGATCAGGCTGAGTCCGCGCAGGTGCTGCTCGACCTTCTCCATGCAGCGGGAGCCTTCGCGTTTCAGGATGTCCTGGCGCAAGTCCTCGCTGTCCGAGAGGGTGGCGATGAAGGCGCAACCGAGGTTGTCCAGGTAGGTGCGCGCGATGTGGGCGACCGGATGGCGGCTGGAGGCGGCGAGGGTTTTCGCCCCGGCGAGGTCGCCGCGCCGCAGCCGGCCGACGAGCTGGTCCTCGAAGTCGCGCACCGGCAAGCGGTGGCGGCGGAAGAATACCGTGCGTTCGAGGATGATGGCCAGTCCGAGGATGGAGGCGCCGAGCAGCGGCCACATCACCGGTCCGCCGCGGGCGAAAAGCTGGTTGAGGGTTTCAAGGATCATGATGGAAAAGGCGGCAGGACGGAAGGACCGTCCTGCCGCCGGCAAGAAGGGTGCAGGTTACTGGAACTCGAATTTCACGCCGGCGTAGTAATTGCGCTCGGGAGCGGGATCAATGCCCTCGTTGCGGATGCGGGCGTAGTAATCCTCGTCGAACAGGTTGTTGATACCGCCGAACAGGCTGACCGTGTCGCGGTATACCTTCACTTCGGCGGTCAGGTCCCAGACCATGTAGCTCGGGATGAAGCGGTCGGTGCGGTTGCCGTCGTCGGCGTAGTGGTCATCGACGATGGTGCCGCCGAGCGCGATCTGGATCCGGTCGTCGAAGGCATAGCGCACTCCGGTGCGGACGATGTAGTCCGGAGCGTACTGCGGGGTGTTGCCGTCGTTGGGGCCGGCGGTGAACTCGGCATCGAGCAGGGTGGCGTTGCCGAACACCGAGAAGGTGCCGATCTCCTCCTTGATGCTGCTGCTGTTCAGGTCGTCGAGCAGGCTGCTGACGTCCAGCTCGAGGGCGGCCTCGATGCCGCGGTGGCGGGCGTCGCCGACATTGCCGAGCGTGGACTGGCCGCCGTCGAGGGCGACGGTGCCGATCTGGTCATCGATGTCCATCTGGAACACGCTGGCGTCCCAGACCAGCGACGATCCGAGCTGGCCGCGCGCGCCGAGGTCGTACTGGACGATGTCGCTCGGGTCGAGGTCTTCCGGCACGAGGGTGGTGCCGCCGGTGGGAACGGTCTCGGTGTAGAGTTTCGGGCGGTAGGACTGCGACACGTTGGCGTACAGCTCCACCTCCGGCTGGACCTTCCAGGCGGTGCCGAGGCCGAACAGCGGTACGGTGTCGTGGTCGTCCTTGTCACCCAGCGGGGTGCCTTCGGCGGTCTTGGAGACGTTGACCTTCTCGGTCACTTCCTGCCAGACGTTCTCGAGGCGGAAGCCCGGGGTGACCGAGAGGTCGCCGAACACGAAGCGGTTTTCGAGGAACACCGGGGCATAGTGCACGGTGCGGTCGGCATCGCTGCGCACGCGGCCGTCGCGGGCGTCGGGGGTCGCGCCGCGTTTCTCGGTGCGGAACGAATCGACGTAGTAGTACATCGTGCCGAGGGTCAGGGTGTGTTCCTCGTCCCAGGCGAACCAGCCGTGGCTGGCGCGGGCCTCAATGGCCGAGGTGTCGAATTCCTGCAGCTCGATGGTGTTGCTGTTCGCGTCGGGGCCGGTGGGCAGGGTGCCGAAGCCGCCGCCGCGCTGGCGCTGGCTGTAGCGCGAGTAGAAGGTGTACCAGGTTTTCACCTGGATGAGGGTGTCGTCGGAGAGGTCGTGATCCATCGCGACCGAGGCCGAATTGCGTTCGAGTTCGAAGCGGTCGAAGAAGCGGGTGGTCGCGTTGCGGTTCTGGTTGTAGTTGGCGATGCCGTCGCCGGTCTTCAGCGACAGCCCGCCGGGTTCGCCGTGTTCCTCGTCGTAGTAGTCGCCGACGATGGTCCAGCGGGTCTGCTCCGACGCGTCGAGGACGAGCTTGATGCCGGCCGCGGTCACGTCGTAATCGCTGTTCGCCTCGCGGAATCCGTCGGCCTCGCGGTAATGCCCGTAGCCGAGGTAACCGACGTTGTCGGTGGTGCCGTCCACGGCATTGTAGGTCGAATAGAAATCATCGCTGCCGAAGGCATGGCGGGTTTCCAATGCGACCGGCACGTCGGTGCGGGGATTGACGGTGATGTAGTTCAGCGCGCCGCCGGGCTGGGGGCCGAACATCAGCGAGCCGCCGCCGCGCACGAAGTCGATGCGTTCGACCCGTTCCAGCGGGGGTACGTAATAGGCTTCCGGATACCCGAACATGTCGGCGTGGATCGGAATGCCGTCCTTCAGCACCTGGGTGAACTGGGCGCGGTGCGGGTTCAGGCCGCGGTAGCCGATGCTCAACAACGGGGTCGTTTCCTCGCTGAGCAGCAGGCCGGGGGTCTGCTCCAGCGCCTGGCGGTAGTTGCTGTTCGCAACGGCGGGCCGGTTGTCGAGGCGAATCGATTCAGCCTTCTTGCCGTCGTAGATCACCGTGCCGCTCACCGCTTCCGGGAACTTCGGGGTAGCCTCATCCGCCACGACCTGCACTTCCGGCAAGGTCACCGTTTCCGCCAGGACATTGAGGCCGAAACCCGTCAATACCGCCATCATCCATCGAACCTGTCTCATGCTGTAGATCTCCTTGTACGCGCTCTCGGTTGTTCAGGTGTATTTCAATCAATGGCGCGCACTATAATACGGCTGTTCTATATGTCAATCGTATGATTTGCTTGGCATTACTTTTTGCCGGGTAGCGATTCTCCTCCGCGCCATCAGGGAATGCCCGAAATGATGGTATAGGGTCTGATTCGCATTGAGCGACAACGGGTTGACGCTTGATAGTGGCCTCACTGCGAAAGGTTGCGGGCTATGAAGGAACGCGCGAAAAGGGGGAAATCCGGGCCAGTTCGACCTGCAAGGGCACCCGGGGAACCGGTGCGTTCGCCACCGGTGAATCACCCGTCGATCGTGGTCGGATTGGGGGCGTCGGCCGGCGGGCTGGAGGCCTTGCAGTCGTTCTTCTCCCACATGCCGGCGGATAGCGGGTTGGCCTTCGTGGTGATCCAGCATTTGTCGCCCGACTACAAGAGCCTGATGGTCGAGCTGTTGTCGAAGACGACAACCATGCCGGTGCGCCGGATCGAGGACGGCATGCCGATTGAAGCGAATACCGTGTACCTGATCCCGCCGAAGAACAACGTCACGGTCTACCACCAGACCTTGATGCTGGCGGCACAGGATCACGGGCGCGGATTGAACCTGCCCATCGACTTGTTCTTCTGCTCGCTGGCCGAGGACCTCGGGGAGCGGGCGGTGGGCATCGTGCTTTCGGGCACGGGCAGTGACGGAACGCGGGGGATCCGGGCGATCAAGGAGGCGGGTGGCCTGGCCATCGCGCAGGATCCGGGCACCGCCAAGTTCGATGGGATGCCCGCGAGCGTGATCGCCACCGGACTCGCCGACTACATCCTGCCGCCCGAGGAGATGCCGGGGCAATTGATCCGGTTCGTCCAGCATCCGTTCATCGCCCGGGTGATGAAGCCGGGGGAAGGCCCGGCGGTGGAGGAGGATGCCCTCGTCCGCATCACCGCGATCCTGCGCAAGGCGACCGGTGTTGATTTCGGCCTGTACAAACCGGCGACGGTGCTGCGGCGCATCGAACGCCGCATGGGCATCGCCCAGTTGCAGTCGGTGGGCGACTACCTCGCGTATCTCCAGCAGACCCCGGTCGAGGTGACGGCGCTGTACAAGGACCTGCTGATCGGTGTCACCAAGTTCTTCCGCGACACCGAGGCGTTTGACTACCTGCAGCGTTCGGTCATCCCCGCGTTGTTCGACCGCAAGCAGCATGATCCGGTCATCCGCCTGTGGGTGGCGGGCTGCGCGACCGGCGAGGAGGCCTATTCGCTGGCCATCCTGTTGCGCGAGGAAATGGCGAAGCGCGACGTGGTGTACGACGTGAAGTTGTTCGCGACGGACATCGACCGCGGGGCGATCGAGGTGGCGGGGGGCGGCCTGTATCCGGCAAGCATTTCCGCCGAGGTGTCGGAGGAGCGGTTGCGCCGCTACTTCATCGACCGCGGCGGTGCCTACCAGGTGGCCCGCGAGATCCGCGAGATGGTCGTCTTCGCGCCGCACAACCTGCTCAAGGATCCACCGTTCACCAAGATCGACCTGGTGAGCTGCCGCAACCTGCTCATCTACCTGCAACCGGTCCTGCAGCAGCGGGTCCTTTCGTACTTCGCCTTTTCGCTGGTCGAGGGCGGGGTGCTGTTCCTCGGGGGCAGCGAGACGGTCGGCGACATGGGGGGGTTGGTTGAAAACGAGGAGGCGAAGTGGAAGGTGTACGTCCGCCGCAAGGGCATGCCGCCGCCGATGGAATTGGCGGTCAACCTGGTGCCCTCGCGTGACCGGATGCTGCGGACCTCGTTCCTCCCGGTGGCGGCATCGCGGCGGTTGACCGAGGACTCGCTGATCGCCGATGTGCAGACGCGCCTGCTGTCGCGGTATGCCCCGGCGTGCCTGCTGATAGATGAGACGGGCGAGTTGCTGCACTCGTTTGGCCGGCTGCCGGACTACCTGCGGCTGGCCGGTGGTCGCGCCTCGCTGAACCTGGTGAAGATGCTGCCGAAGGAGCTGGGACTGGCCTTGTCCACCGCGGTGCCGCGGTGCCTCAAGGACCGCATGGAAGTCGCCTACCAGAGCATCCGCTTCTCCTGCGGCGGGGTCTTCCGCCAGGCCGACCTGCGTGTGGAGCCGATGGCCTCCTCCGGCAGCCAACCGCTCCGCCTGCTGGTGTACATCGAGGAACGCGAGGCGGCGGCGCCGGACGGTCCGGGCGATGCGGTGGCGTACGATGCGCAATCGGACCAGAACCGGCGCATCAGCGATCTGGAGCACGAATTGCAGATGACCCGCGAGAACCTGCAGGCCACGGTGGAGGAACTCGAGACCTCGAACGAGGAGCTGCAGGCGACCAACGAGGAGTTGCTTGCCTCGAACGAGGAATTGCAGAGCACCAACGAGGAGCTGCAGTCGGTCAACGAGGAACTCTACACGGTCAATGCCGAGTACCAGTTGAAGATCGGCGAGCTGACCGAGTTGAACAACGACATCGACAACCTGCTGGTGAGTTCGCAGGTCGGAACGATCTTCCTCGATGCCGACCTCCGGATCCGCAAGTTCACCTCGGCGATCAGCCGCGAACTGAACCTGTTGCCGCACGACGTGGGTCGTCCGATCGCCGACCTGGCCCATCCGGTGCTGGCCGAGATCCAGGGCCTGGTTCCTGCCGCCCTCGACGGCCAGCGCAGCGACCGGGTGGTGGCGGTGGGGACAGACCGCTGGATCCTCGCCCGGGTTTTGCCGTATGTCGCGCGGGCGCGTGCCCACTCCGGCGTGGTGATCACGCTGGTTGATATCAGCCCGTTGCGGCGGGCCGAGAATGCCTTGCGGGACAGCACGCAATTTGTCCAGGCGCTGATCGATGCGATGCCGGGGCCGTGGTGCGTGCTCGACCAGCAGGGGGTCATCGTGTCGGTCAACCAGGCATGGCAATCGTTTGCCGCGAACAATGGCGGCGACATCGCCACGGCCAGGCCGGGCGACGACTACCTGGCGGTCTGCGACCGCGCCCGGGGCGAAGGTGCCGAGCAGGCCAGGGCCATGGCCGCGGGTATCCGGGATGTCCTGGCCGGGCGGCAGGAACGGTTTGCCGTGGAGTATCCGTGCCACGCTCCCGGCGAGAAGCGCTGGTTTCGCGCCCTGGTAACCCGGTTGCAGGTAGAGGGCCATGCCCGCGTGCTGATTGCCCACGAACGCCTGATCGATCCCCCTGCACGTACGACGGAATGATCCGATGAACAACACGCCACAGGATGCGGGAGCGCCATCCGGAGCACCGGATGCGGTGCAGGAGTTGCGCCTGTACCAGGCGGAGCTCGAGATGCAGAACGAGGAGCTGCGCACCGCCTACCAGAAGCTTGAAACGTCACGGCGCAAGTACCTCGGCTTGTTCGATCTGGCCCCGGTCGGCTTTGTCACCACCGATGTGAACGGGACGATCCAGGACATCAACCTCGCCGCCTGCCGGTTGTTCGGGGTGGTCCGCCAGCATATCACGTCGGGCAAGACGCCGCTGGTCGGATTGCTCGGCGGCGAATGCCATGCCGCTTGCTACGATGCCCTGGACCGGTTGGCCGGCCGGGAACGGTCGGTGCAGCTGGAGTTGCGCAGTTCCGGGTTGCATGAACCGGTACGGCTCATCGAGGCCACCGCCACGGTGCAGGTGGAAAGCGACGACAGCCGGGTGATCCTGTTCAGCCTGCTCGACATCACCGCGCGCCGCCGCGCCGAGGACCAGGCCCGCAACCGCCTCCAGGCGATGGAAAACAGCCCCGCCAGCATTGTGATCACCAACCGCAACGCGGAAATCGAGTACGTGAACCCGAAGTTCCTGGAAGTGACCGGATATACGCGGGAGGAGGTTATCGGGAGAAATCCGCGCGTTCTCAAGTCCGGTGAAATGTCTCCCGAGGGATATCGTACGATGTGGACGACGTTACTGGCGGGACAGATATGGCAGGGAGAATTCCATAACAAGCGCAAGGACGGTTCGCTCTATTGGGAATTGGCCTCGATCTCGCCGATGATGGATGAGCACGGTCATATCACCCATTTCGTCGCCGTAAAGGAGGACATTACCGAGCGAAAGAAAGCAGAAAACCGGTTGCGGTTGTTCTCCCGTCGCGCCATGTGCCTGCTCCAGCTTCACACACTTGAGCAAAACCAGGATGAGTTCACGTTTCTTCAATCGGTTCTCGGCTTTTGCGAGGAGTTGACCGGCAGCTCGATCGGATTTGCCCACATGATCAACGAAGATCAAGCGACCATCGAATTGGTGGCGTGGTCAAAATCCACTCTGGAGTCCTATTGCCGGGCCTCATTTGACCGCCATTACCCGATCGCCGAAGCGGGACTATGGGCACGCGCCTACCACGAACGACGCGTCGTCGTGGTCAATGACTACGCGAGCGATCCCCACCACCGCGGCCTTCCGGATGGTCATGCATCCTTGATCCGATTGATGTCGATGCCGGTCATTTCCGATCAACGGGTGCGGATGCTGGTAGGTGTGGGCAACAAGCCTTCACCGTACGACGAGGTCGATATTGAGACGGTTCAGTTGCTGATCAACGAAGCGTGGCGGATCATCGATCAGCGCCGCTCGGAACAATTGCTGCAGCGGAGCGAGGAGTTGCTGGATGAAACCGGTCAGGCCGCCGGGGTCGGTGGCTGGGAAGTGAACCTGCTCACCAACGAACTGCGGTGGACGAAGCAGACCTACCGGATCCACGACCTGCCGCTCGACTACCGGCCCACGGTGGAAAAGGCCCTGGAATTTTACGATCCCGAGGACCGGGAGGTGCTGGTCCAGGCGATCGAGGAGGCGAAGCGCACCGGCAAGCCCTACCATCTGGAGCTGCCATTCACCAGCAGCACCGGGCGCCGGCTGTGGGTCCGCACCATCGGGCAGGCCCGCTTCGAGGATGGCAAGGCGGTGAAGTTGCTGGGAGCCTTCCAGGATGTCACGGAACGCAAGAAGGCGGAGCAGGAGCGCCTGAAGCTGAGCGAACAACTGGCCCAGGCGCAGAAGATGGAGAGCGTGGGTCTGCTCGCCGGGGGCATCGCGCACGAATTCAACAACAAGCTGCAGGCGATCCTCGGCTTTACCGAGATGGCGTCGATGAATGCCGGCGTCGCCTCGCCGCTGATGCAGGAGTTGATGGAGATCCAGCGGGCCGCTCAGCAGTCCGCCGAACTGACCCGCCAATTGCTGGCCTACGCCAGCAAGCAACTGGTCTCGCCGCAACGCATCCACCTGGGCCGGACGATCAAGGGCATGTTGCGGATGATCGGCCAGGTGCTGGGGGAGAACATCGAGGTCACCTTTGCCGCGGCGCCGGAGGTGGTTCCGGTGCGGATCGATCCGAACCAGGTGGACCAGATCCTGACCAACCTCGTGCTGAACGCCCGCGATGCGATGCAGGGGCGCGGCCGGATGGCGATCGAGGTGTCCAATGCGCGTTTCGAGCCGGGTGATCCATGCCTCCCGCTGGAGGTGGCTCCGGGTGAATTCGCCTGCCTGGCTGTGCGCGACGAGGGGACCGGGATTCCGGAGGAAATCATCGACCAGATCTTCGAGCCGTTCTTCACCACCAAGCCGCAGGGCAAGGGGACCGGGCTCGGGTTGCCGACCGTGTACGGCATCGCCCGCCAGAACGGCGGGTTTGTCACGGTGGACAGCGAGGTCGGCGAAGGCACGACGATGCGGGTGTTCCTCCCGCGGGACCGCGTACCCGAGTCACCGGTCGAGCCGGAAGCCCCGCTGCCCCGCGCGGTGGGCGGACCCGAGGTGCTGCTGGTGGTCGATGACGAGCCGGCGGTGCTCAAGATGATGGTGCGCGGATTGACCGGTCTTGGCTACCAGGTGCATGCGGCGTGCTGCGGCGAGGATGCCGCGAAGCTGGCCAAGGCCTACGACGGCACGTTGCGGCTGCTGCTGACCGATGTGATGATGCCGGGGGAAAGCGGCGTCGAGCTCTACCGTCGCCTCTTGCCGGAACATCCCGGACTGAAGGTGCTGTACATCTCGGGCCATGCGGACGATGTGCTGGGCCCGCAGGGGGTCATTGACCCGGGTACCCCTTTCGTGGCCAAGCCGTTCACCATCCGCACCCTGAACGAGCGGATCCGCGCCATGCTCGACCAGCCCGCCTGATGCGTCGCCCGCGTCAGCGCGGGGCCGGGCGCCGCAGGTCGAAGGTGTAGGGGAAATCCTCGTTCGGCTCCTCGGGCGGGGCGATGGCGCGACCGCCGGGAGGGGCCGGGCGCGGCACGAAGCGGCCGGTGCGGGTGGTCGTTTCCGGACGCGCTTCGGGAGGTGTCGGCGTGTGCACATCGTCGGTGAACCGGCTGATGCGCCGGGCTTCCGCTTCAAGGGCGTTGACCGGGAAGGTCGAGTAGTTGCGTCCGCCGTAGTGGGCGACATGGTAGGAGCAGCCGCCGAGCGAGCGGCCGATCCAGGTATCCACGATGTCAAATACCAGCGGGGTGTGCACGCCGACGGTGGGATGCAGGCACGACCACGGTTGCCAGGCGCGGTACCGGACGCCGGCCACGAATTCGCCCTGCGTGCCGGTCGGCCGCAGGCCCACGCGCCGACCGTTGCAGGTGAGGATATGGCGTTCGCTGGTCAGGCCCTGGAGGCGGACCTGCAGCCGTTCCATCGACGAGTCCACGTACCGCGCCGTGCCGGTTGCGGTGGCTTCCTCGCCGAGCACGTGCCAGGGTTCGATGGCCGCCCGCACCTCGAGGTCGATGCCGTCGAGGGTGATCGCGCCGTAGCGGGGGAAGCGGAATTCGAAGAACGGCTCGATCCATGCCTCGTCGAACGGGATGCCGGCGTCGCGCAGGTCGCGTGCGACGTCGTGGATGTCCTTCATCACGTAGTACGGCAGCATGAACCGGTCGTGCAGCTCGGTGCCCCAGTTGACCAGCGGTTTGGTGTAGGGGGTCTTCCAGAACCAGGTGCAGAGCGAACGGATCAGCAGGGCCTGGACGAGTGCCATGCGCGGATGCGGGGGCATCTCGAAGCCGCGCAGTTCGACGATGCCGAGGCGGCCGGAGGCGCTGTCGGGCGAGTAGAGCTTGTCGATGCAGAACTCGGCGCGGTGGGTGTTGCCGGTGAGGTCCACCAGCAGGTGGCGGAGGATCCGGTCGACCAGCCACGGCTGTGCGACATCGCCGTCGGGGATCAGGCTCAGCGCCAGTTCAAGTTCATAGATGAAATCGGGGCGGCCTTCGTCCACGCGCGGGGCCTGGCTGGTCGGCCCGATGAACAGGCCCGAGAACAGGTACGACAGGGCCGGGTGGTGTTGCCAGTAGGTGATCATGCTGCGCAGCAGCGAGGGGCGGCGCAGGAACGGGCTCTGCGCGGGGGTGGCCCCGCCGAGGGTCATGTGGTTGCCGCCGCCGGTGCCGGTGTGGCGGCCGTCGAGCATGAACTTCTCGGTGCCGAGCCGGGCCAGCCGCGCTTCGTGGTACAGGCGCGTGGTGGTGTCCACGAGGTCGGCCCAGGTGGAGGTGGGGTGGATGTTCACCTCGATCACGCCGGGATCGGGGGTGATGAAGAACTTGTCGATGCGGGTGTCGGTCGGCGGTTCGTAGCCTTCGATCAGCAGCGGGATGTCCAGCTCGGCCGCGGTTTCCTCGATCGCCTTGACCAGGGCGAGGTAGTGTTCGGTCAGGCCGAGCGGCGGCAGGAACACGCAGAGGTTGCCGTTGCGGACCTCGGTGCACAAGGCGGTGTAGGCGATGTCGGTGGCGGCGCGTTCCGCGGTCGCGACGGGCAGTACCTCGCGGTCGGGCAGCGGCTCGTCCTCGGCCCACAGCGAACGTTCGGGCAGCGGCTCCTTGTGTTCGGGCGGCATCCACGGCAGCGAGTCGAGGGGCATGCGGTACCCGATCGGGGAGTCGCCGGGCAGCAGGTAGAGGCGTCCGCGCCGGAACAGCCACGGGCTCGAATACCAGCCGCGGTGGTGGAAACCCCAGGTCAGCGGCAATACGTAGCCGACCGGCTGGCCGGGATCCTGTTCGAGCAGGCGCGCGAGCTGGCGGCGTTCAAACGGGCTCTTCAGATCCACCTTCAGCGGGTCGATGTTGACCGGGAGGGTGCCTTCCTTCCAAAGGTGGTAGAACAGGTCCTCGTAGGCGGGGATCAGGTTCTGGGTGTTTACGCCGAGGCGGGTGGCGAGGGCGCGCAGGAAGGTCTTGGCGGTCTTGGGCGACAGGCCGCCGTTGATGTCGGGGTGGGCGAAGCGGTGCGGGTCGTTCCAGATGGCCTGGCCATCCTTGCGCCAGAAGCAGCCGTAGCGCCAGCGCGGGAGGGCTTCGCCGGGATACCATTTGCCCTGGCCGAAATACCAGATGCCGCCGGGGGCGAAAGTGGCGGCCATCCGACGCATCAGGTTCACGGCGAGGGCGCGTTTTTCAGGGCCGTCGGCCTCGGTGTTCCACTGGGGCGACTCCATGTCGTCGATCGAGACGAAGGTCGGTTCGCCGCCCATGGTCAGGTGCAGGCCGTGCGCGGCCATGTCGGCATCGACGGCGTGGCCGAGCGCCTCGATCGCGCTCCACTGTTCGTCCGAGTAGGGCTTGGTCACGCGCGGGGCTTCGCGGAAGCGGGTGACCTGGTTCGTGTAGCCGAATTCGACCTGGCAGGGTTCGGTCGCGCCGGTGATCGGGGCGGCGCTGACCGGATCGGGGGTGCAGGCGAGCGGGATGTGGCCTTCGCCGGCGAACAGGCCGGAGGTCGGATCGA
>ERZ761607.4762-NODE-4762-length-11704-cov-4.931067_pt1 | contig 11704 bp, 8 predicted proteins | sample MGYA00511164_ERZ761607 | MGnify/ENA primary metagenome ERZ761607 (study PRJEB28899, sample SAMN02445080) | bioreactor sludge metagenome | biome: EBPR sludge | place: Australia: Brisbane, Thorneside Wastewater Treatment Plant | collected 2011-06-22 ...
ACGGCTTCGGCGGCTGGAAGAAGAGCCTGTTCGGCGACATGCACGCCTATGGCGAGGAAGGCGTGCGCTTCTACACCAGGCAGAAGAGCGTGATGCAGCGCTGGCCCGACGGCACGGCCAAGGGCGCCGAATTCGCGATGCCCACCGCACGATGAGTGCTGCCGCCACGCCCCCGCCGCTGTCCCCGTTCGCGACCGTGCGCGCGCAGGTCGGCGACCTGGTTTCGCTGGGCGACGCGCCGGCCGGCGAACGGCGCTGCGTGGCCTTGCTCGGCGGCACGGTGGAAGGTCCCGGTCTGCAGGGCGTGGTCCTGCCCGGCGGCAGCGACTGGCAGTGGCGGCGCGCCGACGGCGTGCTGGAGATCGACGCGCATTACATCGTGCGCACGCCGGACGGTGCGCTGGTCGAGGTGCGCAGCCAGGGTCTGCGCCATGGCCCGCCCGAGGTCATGGCGGCGCTGGCGCGCGGCGAGCCGGTGCCGCCGGACGCCTACTTCTTCCGCACCCTGATGCGCTTCACCACCGGGGCGCCGGCCTGGCAGCCGCTGAACCGCGTGCTCGCCGTGGCCAGCGGCCGCCGCGAGGCGCGCGAGGTGCTGCTGCAGGCCTGGGCGATCGGCTGAGAGGCTGAGAAGCCATCCCACGCGCACGCGCCGCTCCCCCTGGCGCCAGCGTGGGCATTACTTCCTCAACCGGGCCGGCCGGCGGCCGATGAAGACCGGGTGATGCCCCGTCTCCCGCGCCCGTGAACGCCTTCCACGACGTCCGCCAGACCCAGGCGCGGCTGCAGTCGTGCCTGGCGGCCGCCGACCCGGCGACCGGCGGGCTGCCCGCGCCAGCGGCCGAAAGGGCGCGCGAGGCGATCCTGCTCGCCGGCGCGCTGGACCGGCCCGACGACCAGGGCCGCGCCGGCGCCTGGCTGTGCACGCACCTGTTCCGCCTGGGCCGCTTCGGCGGCGTGCTGCGCGAGGCGCCGGCGGCGCTGCCGCTGCTGGCCGGCGCTGCGCTGCAGGCCGAGCGCCGGGAACTGCTGCGAGTGCTCACTCTTTCAGCCTGCGAGGCCGCACGTTTCGACACCGCGATCGAGGCCGCGCAGGAGCTGGTCCGGCTGACCTCGGCCGGCAGCGACGGCGGCGCCTCGCTGAATGCCGCCTTCGCGCTCGCGGTCTGCCTGGAGCGCATGGGCGACTCGTGGCAGGCCGTGCGCGTGCTCGGCCAGGCGCTGGACAGCCATGGCGACGCGGCTGCCGAACACCCGCGGCTGGTGGCGCTGAATGCGCTGTGCGCGATCTCGCTGGGCGAGTTCCAGCGCCTGCGCGACGCCGCGCCGGCGGCCGAACTGCACGAGGCGCTGGCGCGTGCACGCGACGCCGGCGAACGCGCGCGCGCGCAGCTGGCGCGGCTGCACGACCCGGCCTACGAGGTCGCGATCCTGGGCAACCTCGGCGAGGTGCTGCTGTTCCAGGGTGAGCTCGACGAAGCCGAGCGGCTGCTCGACGCCGCGCATGCGATCGCGCGCCAGCGCGGCCTGCAGGCCTATGCCTGGCGCGTGCGTGTCTCGGTCGGCGAGTGGCAGCTCGCGGCCGGCCGCCCGGCCGAGGCGCTGGGCAGCGCCGAGGCCCTGATCGCCGAGATGGGTGGCGCCGGCGAGTCGGCACCCCAGCAGACGCTGATGCGGGCCCACCATGTCGCCTACCTGGCCTGCCGGGCGCTGGGCCGCTTCGAGCCGGCCCTGGCCCACTTCGAGGTCGTCGAGCGCATGGAGCGCCGGCGCGCCACCGTGCAGCTGCGCGCGCAGTCGCAGCTGTTCGTCACGCGCAGCGAGGCGCAGCGTGCGCAGTGGCAGGCCGAGCAGGCGCGGCAGGACGCCGAGCGGCAGCGCGAGCGCGCCGCCGCCTTCGCGGCCAGCGCCGAGAGCGACCCGCTCACGGGCCTGGGCAACCGCCGCCACCTGGACCGCCGCTGCGCCGAGCTGCTGCCGCGCCTGGGCGCCGAGGGGCGGTCGCTGGCGCTGGCGCTGATCGACATCGACCGCTTCAAGCAGATCAACGACCGTCACGGCCACGCCGCCGGCGACCGCGTGCTGGTCGCGATGGCGCAACTGCTGCGCGAGAACATGCGCGAGACCGACGTGCTGGCGCGCCACGGCGGCGAGGAATTCGTCATCGTGCTGCCCGGCATGGGCTCGCTGCTCGCCGCCGAGGTCTGCGAGCGGCTGCGCGAGCGCATCGCGCGCCACGCCTGGGCCGAGATCGTCGCGCCCGGCTTCACGCTGACCGCCAGCATCGGCCTGGCCAGCGCGCCGCCCTACGAGCTGCCGGCGCTGATGCAGCTGGCCGACCAGGCGCTGTACCGCGCCAAGCGCGCCGGGCGCAACCGGCTGTGCGTGGCGGCGCGGGACTAGCACGCCCGGGTCGCCCGGGCCGCCTGTCCCCGGCCCGACTCCCCCGACGGCAGGTTGTACGCGCTGACGCCTTGCGTTAGCTTTCCTGCCGCACCGGGCGCCGCCCGCATTCGGGGCCGGCCCCGGCGACATGGAGTCCCGGGCCTTGTCCAGCGCATCGACCCTGCCGCGCCTGCGTCTGCTGGGCGCCGTCGGCTTGGAGTGCGGCGACCGCGTCGACGAACTGCCGGTCGAACGTGCGCTGCAGCTGCTCGTCGTGCTGGCCTGCGCCGGCGACTGGGTCGAGCGCGATCGCCTGGCCCACTTGTTCTGGCCCGACCACGAGCCCGATGCTGCGCGCCGCAACGTGCGCAAGCAACTGCACCGGCTGCGCCAGTGGCGCTGGGGCAGCGGGCTGCAGGCCAGCGCGACGCGCGTGCGCTGGGCGGGCGACAGCGACCTGGCCGCCTTCGACGCCGCGGTCGCGGCCCAGGACGCGGCGCTCGCCCTCCGCCTGTACCGGGGCGAGCTGGCGCCGCGCTTCGAGGTCGGCGCCGCGCCAGGCTTCGCGCAGTGGCTGCTGGCCGAACGCGAGCGCCGCGCGCGCAGCCACCAGGCGCTGGTGCTGCGGCAGATCGCCGCCACGCCGGCGGCCGACCAGCGGCTGGCGCTGGCGCAGCCGCTGAACGAACGCGACCCGCTGGACGAGGAGCTCGCGCTGGCCTGCGCGCAGGCCTGGCTGGATCTCGGCCGCCATGCTGCCGCCGCCGCGGTGCTGCATGCCCATGCACGCTGCCTGGGCAGCGAGCTCGCCATCGCGCCGTCGGCGCGCGTGCTGGCGCTGCTGCGCGCCGCCGCACAACCCGCCGGGGCGGCCGGTGGCCAGGCCACGGCCGCGGCCGCCGTGGTGCCGCCCGAGTCCGGCCATCTCGTCGGCCGGCGTGCCGAACTGCGCGCGCTGCTCGATGCGCTGGCGCACGAGCGCGTGGTCACGCTGCACGGGCCGGGCGGCATCGGCAAGAGCCGCCTGGCGCGCGCCGCCGTCGAACGCCTGGCCGCGGACCCGGCCTGGCGCTGGCCGCCGCTGACCCTGGCGCTGGCGGAGCTTTACGACGCCACGGCCGTCGCACAGCGGCTGGCGGCGGCGCTCGGGGTCGCGCTCGGGGACGCGCCCGATCCCTGGACCGCGCTGCAGGCGCACCTGCACAGCCGTCCGCTGCTGCTGGTGCTGGACAACGCCGAGCAGGTCGCGGGCCTGCAGGCAGCGCTGGCCCGGTTGCTCGGGACCTGCAGCGAACTGCGTCTGCTCGTCACCTCGCGCCAGCCGGTGGCCCTGCCCGGCGAGTGCGTGACGAGCCTGGCCGGGCTGCCCTGGCCCGACGACGAGGACGCCACCGAGCCGGACATCGCCGCCCGCTTCGACGCGGTGGCGCTGTTCCGCGCCCGCGCACTGGCCGTCGATCCCGGCTTCGACCTGGCCCGCCAGCTCGAAGGCGTGGTGAGCGTGGCCCGGCTGGTGCAGGGGCTGCCGCTGGCCCTGGAGCTGGCCGCCGGCTGGTCGCGGCTGCTGCCGGCGGCCGAGATCGCGGCCGAGCTGGAGGCCTCGATCGACGTCCTCGAGCGTGCCGCGACCGCGCCGCCTGCGGCGCGTCCCGAGCACGCCAGCCTGCGCGCGACACTGCAGCGTTCCTGGGACCTGCTGGTGCCCAGCGAGCGGGCGGCGCTGACGGCGCTGGGCACCATGCGGGGCGGCTTCGGCCACGACGCTGCGCGCGCCGTCGCCGGCGCGGCGATGCCGGTGCTGGCCGCCCTGGTCGACAAGAGTCTGGTGCAGAGCGACCCGGCGCGGGCGCGCCTGGACCTGCACCCGCTGGTCGCGGCCTTTGCGCGCGAGCAGGCGGCGCGGCAGCCGGCCGAGGCTGCCGCCATCGCGGCGCGCCATGCAGCGTGGTTTGCCGACTGGCTGCGGCGCACGGCGCCGCAGGCCACCATGGCCGCCGCGGCATTCAACGCCGCGGTGGCCGCCGAGCTCGGCAACCTCGAGCTGGCCTGGGACCATGCGGTGCGCAGCAGCGACGCGGCGATGCTGGCCCAGATGGCCAACCCGCTGAGCAACTACTTCGAGAACAGCGGCCGCTTCCGCGAGGGCATGGCATGGCTGGAGCGCGCGGTGCCGGTCGCCGCCGCGCAGCGCCCGCTGGCGCTGCAGCTGCACCGCGGCCTGGGCACGCTGGCGTACCGGCTGGGTGCGCACGAGCGCGTCGAGCGGCATGCCCGCGAGGCAGTGCGCCTGGCGCGCCAGCTCGGCGAGGGGACGGCGCTGAAGGCGGCGCTGAACCTTTGCGGGCTGACGCTGTGGCAGCGCAACCGCTTCGCCGAGGCCACGCGCTACTTCGAGGCGGCGCTGCGCAAGGCGGAGCAGGACGGCGACCACCGCGGCATCGCCGTGTTCACCTCCAACCTGGGCCTGGTCGCGCGCGAGCTCGGCGACTTCGACCGCTCGCTGAGCCTGCTGCAGCGTGCGCATGCGGCGGCGCTCGAACGCGGCCACCACCGCAGCGCGGCCATCGGCTGCAACAACATCGGCAACCACCACCGCCTGTTCGCCGCCTGGGACGACGCGCTGCGCTGGCTGCACGAGGGCCTGGCGATCGTCGAGCAGCATGGCCTGCAGGGCCTGCGCGCGAGCTTCGCGGTCAACCTGGGGCTGGCCGAGCTGGGACGCGGGGCGCTCGACGCCGCGCAGGCCTGGCTGGAGCGGGCGCTGGCGTTGGACGGCCGCGGCGCCGAGCCCTATCTCGTCGTCGCGGCGCGGCTGGGCCAGGCCCAGCTGCTGATACGGCGAGCGCAGTTTACGCAGGCCCGCAGCGCATTGGCCGCCGCCGTGCAGCAGTCGCGCGCCGTGCGCGCCGGCTTCCACGCGCTGGAGGCGGTGGTCGTGCTCGCCGAGTGGCATGCCGCCCGGGGCGCACGCGACCGCGCCGCGATGCTGCTGCAGCGCCTGCTCGCCGAACCCGGACTCGACGCGACGCTGCGCGTCGAGGCCACGCGTGCGCTGGCCGGGCTGGGCCCGGTCGAGGTGGCCGCCGCGACCACCGAGCGGCCGGTCTCGCTGCAGGCGGTGCTCGACGACCTGGTGGCACAAGCCGCCTTCGCCGACGGCGGAACGCCCGTGGAACACCCCGCGGCCTAAGGTGCCTGCGTGGCGCCTTCCGGCGCCATGCAGGAGCGGCCGATGGCGGGCGAGGTGAGGACATTCGTGGTGCAGGTCTGGCAACGGCTGGGCCGCTACCGCGCGGCGGTGCGGCCCGCCGACGGCGGCCCGACCAGCCTGTTCGACGGGCCCGCCGAACTGGCGCGCTACCTGGGTGCCGACGCCCCCGGTACGTGCGCCGGCGAAGGCCCGGCACGCCACGCAGCCGACGCGGCGCCCGGGTCCCGCTCCGCACCACCCACGCGCTCAGGAGGATCGTCATGCTGACCCGCACCCGAAGTGTTCTCGTCGCCGCCTCGCTCGCGGCAACCCTCGGCCTGGCGGCCTGCGGCGGAGGCGGCAGCGCCGATGGCATCGGCGCCGCGGGCGGCACCGTGACCGCCTCCAGCGGCGCCAGCGTCGCGGTGCCGGCCGGGGCGCTGGCGCAGGCCACGCCGATCGCGATTGCGGCCGATGCCGCCGGCGCGCCGGCGCTGCCGGCCGGCACGACCACGGTCGGCGAGGTCCATGCGCTGACGCCGCACGGCACCAGCTTTTCGACGCCGGTCACCTTGACGCTGCCCTACGACGCCGGGCGCGTGCCGGCAGGCGCCAGCGTGCAGCTGCTGAAGACCAATGCCGCGCGCGACGGCTGGGAGCCGGTGGCCGGTGCGACGGTCGGCACGGCGACGGTCTCCGCGCCGCTGTCCGGCTTCTCCTGGGTGGTGGCGGTCGCCGCGGCGACTGCCAGCGGGGGACTCACCGGCACCTGGAATTCGCTCTACATCTGCGAGCCCGACACCGGTGGCAGCTTCAGCGGCGACGACACCCTCGTAGTGACGCAGAGCGGGAACAACATCAGCTTCACCGTCTCGGACGGCGCGAACGGCGTCGGCACGCTGGCCGGCGACACCGTGACCTGGACCAGCGCCGGCCCGGGCTACACCGAACGCGGCACCTGGACCGTGATCGGCCCCGACAGCATGGTCAAGCGCTCGACCTACACGAACAACCCGTCCGTCGGGGGTGGTGGGACGTGCAGCGGGTCGCTGCATCGGGTGCCCTGACCATGCCAGTCCAGATCAACGGAGGAGCCACGATGACGGCGTTCGCGGGTCGATTCCGAATCCGGAAGTGTGAGGGGGCGGCACCTCGTATCAGCACCCGGCCCATTCCCTGGTGGCAGTACGGAAGGCTTCTGATGCTAGGCAGTTTGCCTGCAGTGGCGGGATGCCCGTTCGGCTTCGGCTCCGACCAAGATCCCAATACATCGAGGACACACTGCGCCTACTCAGAAGCTCCGCAGATCACTACAGAGGCGGTGGGCGTGACGGTGTTCGAAGGGCAGACAGCCGTCTTCCGCGTCGGCGCGCGAAACGCCGAGGGCTACCGATGGTTCGAGCGAGGCCCGCTCGGGTTGGGAGAGCGGACGATGCTTCAGGACGGCATCTTCAACTCGCTCGCGATCGGACCGGTGACGATGGCTGACGACGGCAGGATCTTCACGGTCACCGCCTACAACTGCTTCACCATGAGAGACAACATCGGCGCGCTCCTACTGACCGTTCTCCCGCTTATCCCGTCGATCACGCAGGGCCCTCGGAGCCTCTCGGTGCCCGAGGGCCGCAGCGCCACCTTCGAGGTGGTCGCCACCGGCACCGCCCCGCTGAGCTACCAGTGGCGCCGCGACGGCGCCGACATCGCCGGCGCCATCGGTGCCTCCTACACCATCGGCAGCGTGACACTGGGCGACAGCGGCGCGCGCTTCGACGTCATCGTCAGCAACGCCGCGGGGCCGGTGCAGAGTGGCGTGGCGACGCTCACCGTCGAGGAGTCCGCGAGCCCGGCGTCGCTGGACCGCAGCTTCGGCGCGGCCGGCGTCGCGGTCACCACGCTGGCCGGGCACGACCTGTTCCCGCACACGCTGGTCAACCTGCCCGACGGCCGCCACGCCATCGTCGGCCGCGCCCAGGTCTTCGGTGCGACGATGGCCACCAAGCTCGTGGTGGCGGTCTACCGCCCCGACGGCACGCCCGACGGCAGCGTGGGCGCCGGCGGCCTGATCGTGCAGGACATGGCGGCCTGGCTGGCCGACCGCGCGCCGGCCGAGACCTTCCAGGGCATCACGCTGGCCGAGGCGCCAGCGCGCAGCGCCGCCTACCACGAGCGCAACGGCGTGGCCGGCCTCGTCGTCGGGCTGCAGGCCACGACGACGGCGGACAGCCTGCCTGCGCCCTATACGGTGCTGGCGCGGTTCTGGCTCGCCGGGCCCGCCGCCGGTGGCCTGGACCCCGGCTTCGGCAACGCCGGGGTCGTGCGGCAACCGTCGCCGACCTCCCCGGGCGCGCGCATCACGCGTGGGCTCGCGGTCGACAGCCAGCAGCGGCTCTACGAACTCGTGACCACGACGTTCACGACCAGCGCGCTGCAGGGCAGTGGCTCCAGCCTGCGGCGCTGGCGCGCGGACGGCACCGCGGACGCGGACTGGGGCCCTGGCGGCGAGGTCGTGCTGAACGACCCGCTCAATGCGCCCGGCCAGCGTGTCGAGGTGCTGCCGGACGGCCGCGTGCTGGTCGCCGCCATCGAGCGCGACGACCCCCGGCGTCACCTCGTCCTGGCGCGCTTCGACGCCGATGGCAGCCTGGACGGCAGCTACGGCAACGGCGGCCATGCGCGCCTGGGACGCGGCGTCGACTTCAACACGCTCAACGCCACCGGCGCCGCGTTGTGGCAGCTGGCGATGGCGGGCAGCGGCCGCGTGCTGGTCGGCGTCAGCGGCGCCGACTACCCCTTCGTGGCGCGCCTGTCGGCCGACGGGGCCGTCGATGTCACCTGGACTGCCATGGTGCAGCCGGAACATCCGGGCTACTGGCGCGAGACGGCCGCGTGCGGCCTGCACACGCTGGCGGACGGGCGGGTCATGACCCTGCAGCGCGAAGCCAGCGGCTTCGCCGTCCGCCGCTGGCTGGGCGACCTGTCGTCACTGGATCCCAGGTTCCATCGCGACGACAGCGGGCTCGCGTCGACCGCCACCGTCTACCCGTTCGAGAACCTGTCGTATGCCAGCTTCTCGTGCTTCGCCACCCACCTGCAGGCCGACGGCCGCATCGTCGTCGCCGGCCGGGCTTTTGGCGCCGTGTCCGGCCTGCCCAACGGCTTCGGGCTGGTGCGGCTGCGCGGCGGCGACCAATGACCAGGCCGCGGCGGCGGCCCGGTCAGGTCCCGATCACCCCGCCGTCCTCGCGCCGGATCACCAGCGTCGCGCTGCGCGGGCGGCCGCCTTCGCGGTGGTCCGGCCACGACGAGTGGCGCTGCGGGTCCTGCGGGTCGCTGCGCTCGCCGGGCGACTCGCCCGGGTGCTGAACGTCGACGAACATCGTGCGGCCGTCGGGCGTCCAGCTGACGCCGGTGATCTCGCAGCCCACCGGGCCGGTCAGGAAGCGGCGCATCTCACCGGTCGCCAGGTCGCAGGCCAGCATCGCGTTGTTGCCCAGGCGGGCGAACTCGCCCTGGTTCAGCGCGCGGTTGCCGATGTCGGTCTGCACCCACAGCAGGCCCTGGGGGTCGAAGGCCAGGCCGTCCGGGCAGGCGAAGGCGTCTCCGACGACGTTGCCTTTCGCTTCGGCGCGCTCGTTGGCCGGGTCGCCGGCGAGCACCAGGTGGTTCCACTCGAAGGTCTCGCCGTCGAAGTCGCCGTCCTCGCGCCAGCGGATGATGTGACCCATGGTGTTGCGCGCGCGCGGGTTGGCGGCGTCCACGCCGGGGCGGCCCTCGCCGCCGCGCGCGGCGTTGTTGGTCAGCGTGCAGTAGACCCAGCGCGAGGCCTGGTCGATGGCCAGCCACTCGGGGCGGTCCATCTTCGTGCCGCCCAGCAGGTCGGCCGCCTGGCGCGCCTTGATCACCACCTCGCCCTGGTCGGCGAAGCCGCGGTCGCCGGTCAGCGGCCCGGTGCCATGCTGCAGCGGCAGCCAGCGGCCGCGGCCGTCGGCGTCGAAGCGTGCGACGTACAGCGTGCCGTGGTCCAGCAGCGTGGCATTGGCCTTCGCGCCGCCGGGGCGCATGCGGTCGCGGCTGACGAACTTGTAGATGTACTCGAAGGCCGCGTCCTCGCCGCTGTAGACGACGGCGCGGCCGTCCTTCGTCAGCGCGACCCAGGCGCCCTCGTGCGTGGCGCGGCCGAGCGCCGTGCGCTTGACCGGCGTGCTGGTCGGGTCCAGCGGGTCGACCTCGACGATCCAGCCAAAGCGGTTGGGCTCGTTCGGGTGGCGCACGGTGTCGAAGCGCAGGTCGTGTTCGTGCCAGCGGTACCAGTGGTTCTTGCGGATGCCCCAGCGGCGCTCGTGCGCGGTCGGCTGGTCGGCGGGGAAGAAATAGCCGTTCCAGTTCTCCTCGCCGGAGAGCACCGTGCCCCAGGGCGTGAGTCCGGCGGCGCAGTTGTTCAGCGTGCCCAGCACGCGGCGGCCAGCGGGGTCGGCCGCGGTCTTCATCAGCGCATGGCCGGCGGCCGGTCCAGCGACGGCGAACGGCGTCGTCGCGGTGAAGCGCCGCGCGTAGCGCGACGGCCGCACGAGCTGCCAGCGCGAGCCGTCGAAGGTCACCTCGATGACCGAGAGGCCATGCGCGGCCTGGCTCTTGGCCACCTTCTCGGCCGTCCACGGCTGCATGCCGCCGGGGTGCAGCAGGCCGTCGTCGGTGTATTCGTGGTTGATCACCAGCAGGCCGCGCCGGCTGCCTTCCAGCGCCACGTAGTGGATCGCGTCGTGGTGCATGCCCAGCTGCAGCGCCTGCTCGGCCGCGCTGTTGCCGGCGTCGGGCCGCCACGCGGGCATCGCGCCGGGCACGCCGACCGGCTCGCCCCAGGGCGCGATGACGTCGACGCGGTAGCCCGGCGGCACGACGACGCGGTCGGCGCGGCTGGGCGCCGGTGCGGGAGCGGGCGCGACCGCGCAGCCGGCCAGCGGCCCGAATGCGGCGGCCAGTGCCGCGCCCCCGCCGCCGAGCAGCACGATGCGGCGCGCGGGGTCGGAGATCTCGTGGATGGTCGGGTTGGAGGACCGGTTGCTGTCCTCCATCGTCGAGAAGTCCTTGGCCATGGCGCGAGGCTACACCGCGCGCTACAGCTTCTCGGTCTCGCCGGCCTTGGGCTGCCACTTCATCAGGCGCTTCTCGACCTTGCCGACCAGGGCGTCGAGCACCAGCGCGAAGGCCGTCAGCACCAGGATGCCGGCCATCACGGTATTGATGTCGAAGGTGCCCTCGGCCTGCAGGATCAGGTAGCCCACGCCCTGGCTGGAACCCAGGTATTCGCCGACCACCGCGCCGACGAAGGCCAGGCCCACGCTGGTGTGCAGGCTGCTGAAGACCCAGCTCGTCGCGCTGGGCAAGTAGACGTGCCGCAGCAGCTGCTTGCTGCTGGCGCCCAGCATGCGCGCATTGGCCAGCACGACCGGGCTGACTTCCTTGACGCCCTGGTAGACGTTGAAGAAGACGATGAAGAAGACCAGCGTCACGCCCAGCGCGACCTTGGAGCCGATGCCGAGGCCGAACCACACCGCGAAGATCGGCGCCAGGATGATGCGCGGCATGCTGTTGAGCGCCTTGATGTAGGGCTCCAGGATCGCGCTGGCCATCGGGCTGAGCGCCAGCCACAGTCCGCAGGCCAGCCCGAGTACCGAACCGATGCCGAACGCCAGCAGCGTTTCCACCAGCGTCACCCACAGGTGGCGGTAGATGTCGGCCTCGGTGACGAACCAGTTCCAGATGCGGCCGAAGATCTTCAGCGGCTCGCCGAAGAAGAACGCCGCCTGGCGGTCGTTCTCGAACATGAACGGCGGAATCAGCCCCGGCTTGGTCATCACGTGCCAGAACGTGAAGACGGCCACCAGCAGGCCGATCTGCCAGAAGCGGATGTTGCGGGGAGACGGCATGAACATGGGGGGTCAGCGGCTCCCGCCCGCGGCGAGTGGGCGGGGTGGCGCTGATGGATCGAGAGAGAGTGGTGGCGGCTCGCGGCGCGTTGTGGACGTTCTTGTTGGTGCGCAGCGCTTGCGTACTCGCATTAGCGCAGCGAAGCCGCGTGGGGGCAGCCCACAGCGCCCAGAGTCCGGCGGTCGGCGCTGCGCGCCGACT
>ERZ761607.4763-NODE-4763-length-11703-cov-6.224073_pt1 | contig 11703 bp, 7 predicted proteins | sample MGYA00511164_ERZ761607 | MGnify/ENA primary metagenome ERZ761607 (study PRJEB28899, sample SAMN02445080) | bioreactor sludge metagenome | biome: EBPR sludge | place: Australia: Brisbane, Thorneside Wastewater Treatment Plant | collected 2011-06-22 ...
ACACGAAACCCGGGGAGCACTCCCGCCACATCCTGTCCTGCATATTGCGCAGGTCCTTGAAGATACCCTTGTAGTTCTTGAACATCTCGTTGTCTCCGGAAGTTGGCTATGGTTTGCGCGGAGAGTATAGGCAGGATAAAAGAGCCTTGTCCACTCTCCGTGAGCCTTGCCTACCGCATGATCACTAGATCGCCGCGGCTCATTCCTGCAGCTCTCTCCGCCGCATCTCCAGATGGGTGACCCCAAGAACACACAAGGGGCAAACTCCCTTCGCTACGCTACGGCAGCGTCCTGGCCAGGCGGAAACCCACGTTGTCGCCGCGCTTGCCGGGGGCGTCCCCGCCGCGGAGGGCCGACCGCGCGACGCGCGGATCATCGCCCCAACACCCGCCGCGCAGGATACGCAGCGAACAGTTTCCGTCGACCCATGCGCTACCATCCTCGGGTGCATTGCTGTAGTTGGCATGGTAACAGTCCTCCGTCCATTCCCAGGCATTGCCGAGCATATCGTACAAGCCAAAGGCGTTCGCCTTGAATGACTTGACGGGTGCCGTATATACATAACCGTCCGAACAGTCGGCAAAGTTCCATCCTTTCGCCAGGTCCTTCAGCGCGTCCTTCAGGCTACGGTCGGCAACATTGCCGTAGCTGCAGATTTCATTCGCGCGATCGCCGAAGGCATAGGGTGTCTGGCTGCCGGCGCGGGCCGCGTATTCCCATTCGGCTTCACTGAGCAGGCGGTAGTTGCGGCCAGTGCGCTGGCTCAGCCATTGCGCGTAGGCCCGGGCATCGTTCCAGCTGACGCAGACCACCGGATGCTGGTCGGTCTCGGTGAAGCCGACACTGTTCCAGACGCCTTTAGGATCATTTGCGATTTCCTTGCCATTCCACGCGTAGCAACCGGCTTCGGTCTGGTATTTCGTTTCGTTGACGAACGCGGCAAACTGGCCACGGGTGACTTCGAGTTGCATCACCGCGATCTTCGCGGCGATGACGACCTCGTGTTGCCGGCCTTCGTCGGGTTTCCGATCCGCTTCGCTGGCGGGAGAGCCCATGGCAAAGCGGCCGGGTGGGACGACGACCAGCCAGGGGCAGGACGTGTCCCTGCAGTCGCGGAAGAGGGTGCCAGGGGAAAGCTGCCCAGCGTCGGTGACCGACTGCGCCGAAGCGGGTGACCACTGCCGCACAGCGTCCGGGACGACAAACGGGGCGACGACGCCGGCCAAGGCGAGCAACACCAGCGCCAGCCCGAAGGCGACCCCGAGCAGTGAGCGCGCCGCCGCCGACTCGCCGCCAGGCAGCGGGTAGAGCAGCGGCAGAATACGGTCGCGCAGGCGCGGAGCCGGCGCACGGTAGGCTCGCGCTGGCGTCCGGTCCGGCGGCCGCGCGGCGGGGCGATCCAGCTCTTGCGGATCAGGCATGCTCACTTGGCGTTCGTCCTTTCGCCCACGGAGCGGACGATGGCATCGGTCAGGCGGTCGAGGTCGGCGTCGAGACGATCGGCGTGCAAGGGAAACGCGTGGTATTTGTTCAACTGGCGAATCGAGGGCGGAAGAGCGGCCGAGCCCGGCAGCGTGGCGCCGTCGAGCAGCACCGGAATGATCGGCTTGCCTGCTGCGAGGGCGTGCGCGATCTCCCCGACCTGCCAGGTCGAATCATCAGCAAACGGATTGCTGCTAATCAATACGACGAGGATCTTGCAACGATCCAGCGCACGCTGCATCTCGTCCTGCCAGCTGGCACCGACACTCACTTCACGGTCGTCCCAGACGCTGGCATAACCGAGCTTTTCCACCAGCCGCTCGCGTAAGGCACGCGCGGCAGAAGCGGCCTCGTTTCGACGGTAGCTCAGGTAGACCAGCGCGCCGGATTGCTCGCTTGGCGGCGCACCGTGTTGTTCGGCCGGCGGCGCGACCGGTTCCGCGCCAAACAGGCGTGTGCCAACGCGCACGAACCATTTGCCAATGACGGCGTAGAATCCTTCGACGTCGGCATAGGCCGATCGCCACGCGTGCACGAATCCCCGGCCCAGCCCTGTCACCGCGCGGGGCAGCGGTCCACTGGCCCACCATTTCAGCCAGATCACCGGGTAGAGCTCCGCGACGACGAGAACCGCCAGCCAGCGCAAGGGGTTGCGGGTCAGCCGCGGGCCCGTCTCGGAACGCACTGCGCGGGCGAAGTCTTCCCCGGCGTCGAGGGTGAGCTCGGCGTCGAAGTCGCCGCGCAGGACGCCGAGGTAGATCACGTCGCGCAAGGGGCTGTCGGGCGGCTCGTTGGCGACCACGCCGGCGAGACCGATGCGGCGGGCGAAACTGCGCAGCAGGGAATGCGCCTGTCGTCGCGTTGGCGCGGGTCCGCCGCTGGCGACGGCGCCCAGCGATACGCCGAGGGCGATGTCGTCCTGGCCGGCGGCGCGGAACAGCCTGGCGAGCACCGCCCGCACCCGCTCACGTGTCGCCGGCGCGAGACTCAGGAACAGCGCGCGACGGAGCCAATCGGGCATCAGCCCCAGGCGGCACCAGGGAAGTTGCGCGATGCCGACCAGGCGCGCTTCGAGCAGACGCGCATCCGACGATGCGGCGCCGCTCCTGGCAGCGGATGGCGGCGCCTCGCTGAGCTGGTGGGCGAGGTAAGCCGTAAGATCGGCGGACAGATAGGGGTAGGCCGCGCTGGCCGCCAGCCAGGTGTAGGCCGTCGGGCCGAGGAAGCTGCGCAGTTGTTCAACGAGCGCGACCAGCTCGGTCGTGGCCGGCGCTTCGCGACCGACCCAGCGGCCGATGTCGTCCTCGAGCATCGCGGGCAGCTGCGCCGGTGCGCCAGGCAGCAGGTCGACTTCCGGAACCTTGCGCTCATCGAACCAGCGCGCTGCCGCCGACAGCATTTCGATCTGCGCCGGCAGCACGAGGAAGCTGTCTACATGCGCCGGCTGGCCTTCGCCGGCGATGATGTCTTCGGCAAGACCCCAACTCGTGGGCGGCCGCGGCGTCATCAGCACCCGCCGCGGCCACGGCGCCAGCGCGCCTGGCAGCCAGTCGTGCAGTTCGCCGGAGGCCGGTTCGATGAAGCTGTGGCCATCGCCCAGCACGATCAGACCTTGGCCGGCATGCCGGGCGCCGAGAAAAGCCAGGGGCAGAAACGTCTGCATCGCGCCCAAACCCATGCGGTGATGAGTGTGCAGCGGCGCCACCCAGCGCGGGTCGCGGTCGAACTCGTACAAGGCAAGCGTGACGCCTTCAGCGGCGAGGTCGCGCGCCATTTCGGCTGCCCAGTGCGCTTGCTGGTCGTTGCGGCCAGCGCGATCGACGAGTAACAGGTATTCGGGCATGGCTGTGGTCTGGCGATGCACCGGGGTGAACACGCCGCCTCGTGATGCCGTGGCGCGCGTGCTGGCATCGATGTCGAGGTGTCGGCGCTCGGTCGGCCGCGGCTTGCGCAGGCGGCGTGCCGCGACCCGCAGGGCGGCACGTCGTTCGCCGGAAACAGGGAGAAGCTGGCGGGCGAACACCTGCTGCTCGCGCAGGTGTTCGCCCGTGGTGATGCGCGCGATCTGCGCCTTGCGGGTGCGCCGGACAAACAAGCCGGCCGAAGCGAGCGCCAGGATCAAAGCCGCATAGACCGCCGGATGCGCGCCGAACAACCAGGGCGAAGCCTGGACTTCCATCTGGCCGGCGACCGACTTGATATTCGTGAAAGTAGGCACATCGATGGCCGTTTCGGGGGCAGGCGGCGGTTTTTCGGCTTGGACGACCTGGGGCTGGCCCTGGGGTTGAGGTGTCGGCCAGTTCTTGTATGCATAATCGACCGCGAGCCCTGACACGGCGAACACGAGGAACAATGTCAGCCAAAATCGCAGAGACAAGCGTAGCGGCGAGGCCCCACCCGGCTGATCAGAGGGCGGCTTCGCCGGCGAGGGCTCGGCGGCATTTGTGCTACCCAGCAATTCGACACCGTGCTCCCAGCGCTGTCGCCAAGCATCAAACACCTGATCGAACAGTTGCTGGTCGCGTGCGCTCTTGCTGACCATGGCACGCAGCGCGCCCTGCGCGCAACGCGGGTCGTCGCTGAGGAGCCGGCGATCGTGGGCGGCGTCGATCCACGCTTCGATGTTGAGCCGTGAGCGAAGGTCGAGATCCAGCCCTGCCGCGTGCAGCTCGGGCAGCAATTGCTCGCGCAGGGGATCGAGCCAGTCCGGCGCGACGGATTGCATCGCCGATCAGCGCGAGGCTGCGGCAATCATCGAATGGCGCGCGGCGACCGTCTGGTCTTCGGGTGCCTTGACCAGCGTTGCCAGCACCCGCCGGGCGTGCGCCGGCTGCAGCGCTTGCTCCGGTAAAGCCCCGGGCTCGCGCGACAAGGCGGCAACGAAGCTCAGGAATTCAGCGGTTGAAGGCCGCTTGCGCAGGTCGTATTCGGGCTTGCGCAGATCGAAGAACAGTTGCAGTGCGTCTTCAAGCAGCGGGCCGGACTGCACCTGCAGGGCCGCCAACCGGCGCAGCGCAATCCGGCGCAAGCGCTCGTGGCCGATCGGCTGCAGGTGGTAGAAGATGCAGCGGCGCAGGAAGGCATCGGGCAGCTGCTTTTCCGAGTTGCTGGTGATGACAAGCACCGGCCGCTGCCGGGCGGCAGCCTTGACCTCAAGCCCCCCTTGCAGCTCGCGTATGCGGAAGTAATGGCGCTCGATTTCGTTGAGCGCGTCGTTGGGTAGATCGCTCGGGGCCTTGTCGATTTCGTCGATCAGCACGACGGCACGGCCGGGACCGCTATACCAAGCGGGGAGATTGCCGGCCGGAAAAAGCGCTCTTGCCTCGGCGGCCTGAAGACTTTGCACAACGGCCTTGCCGAGCGCGCCGAAGTCGATGAAGTTCGATGCATGCAGGGCGGCTGCGTCCTTGCTGACCTGTGCGGTTTGAAAGCGCCCCACATGGTCGAAGGTGTAGAACAGATCCTGCGCAACGCTGGTGGACTTCGTCTCGAACTTGAAGAGCGGGAACGCGAGTTCAAGCGCCAGCTTCTCGGCCAACTGCGTCTTTCCGGTGCCCGGCTCGCCGGTGAGCAGCAGCGGTTGGTCGAGCAGCAGGGCGGCATTGACGGCATCGCGTAGGCCATCCTCCGCCTCGTAGTTCTCCGGGCCGAAGAAACGGTCGCGATCAATGGACTCGATTTCGACAGGCTGTGCCGGCGCCATGACGTCTGGCCGACCTTGAAACCAGTTGCATGACATCGGCGGTTACTCCTTGTTGATTGGCTTAGTGGTGATGGAACCACTGGCGTGCGACTTCGGCAAAGGTACGCATGGGCCAGGAACTGCGGCCGGTGGGTAGCGCCTTGGTAAGCATTTCGATGTCGTCGACCAGCTTGCCGTTTACATCATCGTGAAACGACCAGTAGCTGATGTCGGGTTCGACCAACTCGGGCAGTGAACCGAGCATTGCCGCCTGGACGCCCCCCGTTGCAACGGCCTGATCGATCACGGACTGAAACTCCGTCGCCAGCCGCGCGCGGGCATCTGCCGGTGCAGCGGCTTCGCGAATAAGGTTGATTGCGACTACGAGCATTGTTCTCTGGCCCAGCGACGGACAGGCGCTCAAAACGGCCAGTAACCCTTCAAGCGAGCAGTGTGCGTGTTCCGCCTGGCAAGTATCGGAACAGTCGACCCACAGCATGGTGGGATGCGCACGGGTGAGATGTGCCTCGAACGCCTCCTCCTCCGACGCCAGCGGATGCGGACAAAGCACATCGGCCAGCTGGCGAACGAAGCGCTGCCGCGCCTGCTCGACGGAGGATAAGCCGGCTGTCGCTGCCGGCCACCGAAAGGGCTTGAAATGGCCGAACGACAGGCCCATTTCCTCGAAGCCCAGAGACTTGACGATCTCTTGCCGTCCCATGCGCTCCACCCACTTGCCCAGACAGTCGTCGGTACGTCCTTCGGTTACCAGCACGAGCGGACGAACGAAGTTCGTCTTGCGCCATGCCAGCAGCGTGGCGATCAGCGCGTCGTGCTGTTCGCCCCGGTCGCAAAGGTAAGGAAGATGGCTGGCTTGGATGGCAATGGGCTTGGGGGCGGAAAGCGCGGGTTCGATAAGCTGCATAGTCTCGCGTGCAGAAAAAACCGGGTGGTTGTCGGCGAGAAGGGTCTCTTCGATCTGCTCGCCGACCGTGACCCAAGCGTCGCTGGCGAAGCGCCAGCGGTTGATTGGTTTCAAGCCCGGCCGTTGACCCGCTGCCGTCGTAGTTAACTCTTGCGGGAGACACTGTAACTCCTCCAATGCGACCGCCTGGCCGTCAACCTCCACCGAGAAGTCCTTCAGATTGACCTTGTGCAGCGCGATCCCGATCACTTTTACATGTGGCTCGAGCCTCCGACGTTCCAGCATGCGCTTCAATTCGACGTCACGGCAAAACGGTGAAGCATGAAAAGACGTGCTCATCAGGATGACAAAAACGTTGGCAGAATTAACCGCGGCCATGATCTTGGCCTTCCATTCGTCTCCGGCCATCAGCCGATTGTCCCCTTTGCAATCGAGGAACACCGCCGAGTCCCCTAGCCGCCGACACATTGCCTCGAGAACTTCGTTCAGTCTGCAGGCGGCAGAGTAGTCGGCGTGACAGTATGAAACGAATATTCTTCGCCCGGCGATCTGTTTGATATTCGCTTTTGCCATCGATTTGGAATAGCTTGGCTGACAATCAATTGTAGTTGACGGGGGTGTTGGTGCACTATCAGCATCTTCTAACAGCAACAGGGCAATTTCCAAGGGTTTCTGCGCGAACGCCCTTGTTCCCGTCCTGCTTCATGGCGCAGGTGCAAGTTGTCCACCTGGATTACTGGATGCCCGGATCGGTGAAGGTGTTGATGATGGCGTCGGCACCGCAATCGGCAATGGCGCCATGGCAGCCTCTTGTGTCGTCGGCACCATCGGCGGTGACAGGTCGCGACGACGCTGGACAGCTGCGCTGGCGTTCGCGTTTCCTTACTCGCGGCGGCCGCTGGCGATAGCGCGCAGGAATTCGTTGCGCGCCTGCGCGGCGTGTTCTGAGTGTTCGGAGTGTTGGAACTCGCCGGTGAACGCCTGGGTGATCACCCGTTCGTCACCGCGCCGATCTTCGCCGAGCAGCAGGCACAGCTGTTCGGCTTCGACGACACAGGCGGCGCCGCGCGCCTTGCCGTGCCGCATCAGGGCTTCGGCGATGTCGCGAGTCATCCATTCCTGATAGGTGAAGCGGTGGCCAATGGCGTCGACCAGGCGGGCAATGCGACCAAAGCCGTGCAGCCGGCCGCCGGGCAGGTAGGCGACGTGCGCCAGACCGCGAAAGGGGACCAGATGGTGCGGACAGACGCCGTGCACGGCGATACCGCGCACCACGACCATGTCGCCACGCGGATCGGCAAAGCCTTCGCCGAGCGCTTCCGCCGGGTCGAGGTCGTAACCGCCGAGCAGGCGGCGCTGCCAGAGTTCGCGCACGCGCTGCGGGGTTCGGCCCATGTGCGGGCCAGCGGCGTCAAGGCCGCAGGCGCCGAGCAGATCGGCGATGGCGCGCTCGAAAGCGGCGGCGTCGAAAGTGCCCTGGCGCGCGATACCGATGTCGGTGGCGAGCGGGATTGCCTGATCGTGGCTGCTGCAGTCGGACATGGCGAGGCTCCGTTTGGCGTCTCCGGGAGTGGGCATGATACACGCGCTGCGGCTCCTCCTCTGCCGCCTGCTGCCAATTCGTTTCGCAGAGTGCCGGCGGATTGCGATTTCCTTGCATCCAGCAAGCCATGGCGGGCCTGGATGAGCGATAATGACGAGTTCGTGGAAGCGGCTGTGATCACCTGTCGGGCAGGCCGAGGACGCTGGGCCGAGTTGGGAAGGACATGCATGAAGTGCGTTGATGATTTCCGTCTGAAGTTTGGCGACAAGGAACTGGTGCCGATCATGATCGGCGGCATGGGGGTCGACATTTCGACGGCCGAGCTGGCGCTTGAAGCGGCTCGCCTGGGTGGGGTGGGACATATTTCCGATGCGATGGTGAATACCGTTGCCGATCGACGCTTCAACGCCAAGTTCGTCAAGGACAAACTCAAGCAGTACAAATTCAACGTCGCCAATTCCGACAAGTCGGTCGTCCGTTTCGATCTCGACCAGCTCGCCGAGGCGACCCGAATGCACGTCGGCAAGACCATGGAGGCGAAGCGGGGCGAAGGCCTGATCTTCGTCAACTGCATGGAAAAGCTGACCATGAACTCGCCGCGGGAAACCCTGCGCGTGCGTATGCAAGGCGCTTTGGACGCCGGCGCCGACGGCATCACCCTGGCCGCCGGACTGCATCTCGGCTCCTTCGCGCTGATCGAGGATCATCCGCGTTTCCGCGACGCCAAGCTGGGGATCATCGTCTCGTCGCTGCGCGCGCTACAGCTCTTTCTGCGCAAGACGGCACGTTGCAAGCGCCTGCCTGACTATGTGGTGGTCGAAGGGCCGCTGGCGGGTGGCCACCTGGGTTTCGGCATGGACTGGGCAGACTACGATCTGGCGACCATCTTCGCCGAGATTCATCGTTACCTGCAGGCCGAGCAGCTGAACATTCCGGTGATTCCGGCCGGCGGCATCTTCACCGGCAGCGACGCGGTGTCGTTTCTCGAGCAGGGAGCGGCCGCCGTGCAGGTGGCGACGCGCTTTACCGTCTCTCGGGAATGCGGTCTTCCGGAGGATGTCAAGCAGCGCTATTTCGAAGCCAGTGAAGAGCAGATCGAAGTCAACCAGATTTCGCCGACCGGCTATCCGATGCGCATGCTCAGCAACAGCCCGGCGATCGGCGATGGTATTCGGCCGAATTGCGAGGCTTACGGCTACCTTCTCGACAGCACTGGCAACTGTTCGTACATCAACGCCTATAACCGCGAGGTCGAGGCGAATCCGGGCGTCAAGCGAATAGCGGTCAGGGACAAGACCTGTCTTTGCACGCAGATGCGCAACTTCGATTGCTGGACCTGTGGTCACTACACCTATCGCCTCAAGGATACCTCCCGCCGCCTGCCCGACGGCAGCTACCAGCTGCTCAACGCCGAGCACATCTTCCGCGACTATCAGTTCAGCACCGACGGCAAGATTCTGGCTCCCGAGTAGGTTCTTGCCGTTGACTCGCGCTTTTCCTGCCGTTCGCGCTAACGGTCATGACGTCGAGATGCCCCTGATCATGAAAGTCATGACCGTTTCCCTCTTCTTTTGCAGTGGGGATTCCGGCTTGCACGCCGGAATCGTTCGCCGGGCAGGGAGCATGCTCCCTGTATTCCCCGCCTCACCCCGCAAGGGGAGACGGGAGTTTCGTGAGTCGCTCCCGCGACTTTCACAGTAAGGGGCATTAGTCGATGCTCAGCTATCGTCACGCCTTTCATGCCGGCAACCACGCCGATGTCCTGAAGCATCTGGTGCTGGTCCAGTTGACGCGTTACCTCGGCCGCAAGGAAAAAGCCTTCTGGTACGTGGATACCCACGCCGGGGCGGGTTCCTATGCGCTGGATTCGGCGCAGGCGTCCAAGCTCGGCGAGCACCGTGACGGGATCGCTCGGCTTTGGGGGCGGCAGGATTTGCCGCCGGCGGTTGCCGACTATCTGGATGTGCTGCGCGCGAGCAACCTCAATGGCGCTCTGAAACTGTACCCGGGTTCGCCCGATCTGGCTTTGGCAAGCATGCGTGCGCAGGACCGTTTGCGGCTTTTCGAGTTGCACAGCCGCGACGTCCTGCATCTGCGCAAGCATTTCGCGGGCGAGGGGGCGCGGGTGATCGTCGAGCATAGCGACGGCTTCGCCGGCCTGAAAGCGGTGTTGCCACCACCACCGCGGCGCGCGTTGGTGCTGATCGACCCGGCGTACGAGGAAAAGCACGACTATGAGCGCGTCGTGCTGGCGCTCAAGGATTCGCTGCAGCGTTTCCCGGGGGGTACTTACCAGCTATGGTATCCACAGCTGACCCGGCTCGAAGCGCACGACCTGCCGGGACGGTTGAAACGATTGCCGGCGAGCAGCTGGCTGCACGTCACGCTGCGTGTACGGACACCGGCGGCCGATGGCTTCGGGATGCACGGCAGCGGCGTTTTCGTGGTCAACCCGCCGTGGACTTTGCAGGCCAGCCTTCAGGAGGTGATGCCGTGGCTGGTCAAGGTGCTCGGGCTGGATGCGGGCGCCGGCTTTACGCTCGATAGCCAGGCCTCGTGAACAGTGACCGGTGCGCCTGCGGCGCGGCGGCGTCGCCTTGAACCCCGCGGGGTCGCGTCCGTGCAAGGCGATCAGCCCTTGCCAGCCTCCGCCAGGTACTTGCGGCTCGATCCGTAGCTGCTTTCGATCGGATACTTCGCGGCGTTTTTGAGCAGCTTGGCGTGCGCGGCGGCTTCCAGGTCGATGCCGGCGCGCTCGGCGATCAGCAGCAGATAGAGCAGCACATCGGCGCATTCATCACGTAGCGCTTCCTGTGCTTCACCGCTGGCGGCCATGGCAGCCATGTCCGCGTCGCTCTTCCATTGCGTCAATTCGAGCAGTTCGCTGGCTTCGAGATTGAGCGAAACGATCAGGTTGCGCAGGCTGTGGAACTGCGCCCAGTTCCTCTGGTCGCGAAACTCCAGAACCTTGCTGGTCAGTGTCAGCAGGTCCACGCTTTCTCTCAGGCGAAAAAACGCTGCTGCGCTGCGCCGGGCAGGGTCATGCCGGTGGTCTGGGCCCGTGCGAGAAGCTCCCAGTAATAGCGATAGGAAGCGCGGTCGTGCAGCAGGCCCTGGTGCTGGATCGGTCCCCAGTCGCCATCCTGTGCGGCGATCAGGATCTCGGCTGCACTTTCAACTTCCGAGAAATCGGGGCGCATCATGTCGATGATCGGGCGAATCTGGTTGGGGTGGATGCTCCACATGCGCAGATAGCCGAATTCATTGCGTGCGCGCCGCGCGTCGTTGCGGATGAAGTCGAGATCGCGCAGTTCGGTGGTCACGTTGTGCGACGGGACGGCGCCGTTGGCCAGCGCTGCGGCCGAGATTTCGCACTTGGCGCGAACGATCAGCGGGTGCTCGAACTGTCCGGGGCTGCGCATGGCCGACGCCGGAATGGCGCCGTGGTGGCCGCTGACGAAATCCATCAGTCCGAAATCGAGCGATTCGACCTCGGGCAGGGCGGCGATCTCCCAGACATCCCGCAAGGCGCCGTAGGTTTCGATCAGTACATGTGCCGGGATCGGACGTTCCAGGCCGGCGGCGGCCGCCGCGCGCCGCAAGGCATCGAGCTGGATGCGCACGTCTTCGCCACTGCTGACCTTGGGCAGCGTCACGAAGGCCAGGCGCTGGCCAGCGCCGGCGACAATGATCTCGATGTCCTGCTGCCAGCCTTGATGGGCGATGTCGTGGATGCGCACACCCACCCGGCCATGGCGATTGGCATCGCTCATGATCAGCTCGGCCACCATCGTCGCATGATCGCGATCGGCGCCGGCCGGTGCGCCGTCCTCGCAATCGCAGGTGACGTCGAAGATCGGACCCAACTCGTGCTGCAGCTGCAGGGCCTTGTTGATCAGCTTTTCGGAGCCCGCGTAGTGGTCGACGGCGGGGATCATCGGAAAGGGCTTTTCGCCTGCAAAGAGGACTTGGCTGGGATGGCGCATGGCTTTGTCGATACGGTCAGGTTCGTCGGAGAGCGTCATTCTACCGCGCTGCTGCGCGCTGGGGGCGGGCGAAAAAAAAGCCGCG
>ERZ761607.4765-NODE-4765-length-11700-cov-9.682009_pt1 | contig 11700 bp, 9 predicted proteins | sample MGYA00511164_ERZ761607 | MGnify/ENA primary metagenome ERZ761607 (study PRJEB28899, sample SAMN02445080) | bioreactor sludge metagenome | biome: EBPR sludge | place: Australia: Brisbane, Thorneside Wastewater Treatment Plant | collected 2011-06-22 ...
GCAGGCCGTAGGTGTGGTGGTAGGCGCGCACGAGGTGGTCGCTGGCGGCCTTGCTCGCCGAGTACGGGCTGTTGGGTTCGTAGCGGTTGGTTTCGCTGAAAGCCGGATCATCCTGCCCCAGCGAGCCGTAAACTTCGTCGGTGGAGACATGGAGGAAGCGGAAGTTGTTTTTGGCCAGGTCTTCGAGGCTGTTCCAGTAGGTGCGCACGGCTTCGAGCAGGCGAAAGGTGCCGACGATGTTGGTCTGGATGAAGTCTTCCGGGCCGTGGATGCTGCGGTCGACGTGCGATTCGGCGGCAAAATTGATGACGGCGCGCGGGGGGTGCTCGGCGAGCAGTCTGGCGACGAGGTCGAAGTCGCCGATGTCGCCCTTGACGAATATGTGGCGGGCATCGCCCTGGAGCGAAACGAGGTTCTCGAGATTGCCGGCGTAAGTGAGCGCGTCGAGATTGATGACGGGCTCGTCGATCGCCGCCAGCCAGTCGAGGACGAAATTGCTGCCGATAAAGCCTGCCCCACCCGTTACGAGGATCATTGCATCGACCTGCTATCTTGGTGCGGCGGATTGTACCGCAGCGCCGGAACCCCTTGTAATCCGTATGGCTGCGGACTTGTCGCTGATGCTCTTGCCAACTCGCCTTGCACCAAAGTCGAGACACTTGCGACGCACCACCGAGGAAACTTGGTAGGATTCGCCCTTCGCGTCGGAAAACAGATGGCTGCGAACCTCGAACGAGATCAGAATCAATAGCCGGCTCATTCCTTCCTGACCGAACCAACACCAGGAGCAGACCCCTGTGCAGCACGATAGCCATCGCCTGAGAGCCAACAACTTCGACCTTCTCAGACTACTGTTCGCGGGAACCGTCTGCGTGGTTCATGTTCACGGCCTGTCCGGATTCAGCGACCTGGAGCCGATTACGCGATTCCTGTCAGCGGGGATGGCCGTGAAAGCCTTCTTCGTGGTCAGCGGCTTCCTGATCTTCATGAGCTTCGAACGCTCCTCCTCGCTCAGGGCATACGCCCTGAAACGGGTCCGCCGTATCTATCCGGCCTATTTCACCGTGGTAATGCTCTGTGCCATAGGTCTTGTGGCGGTCAGTTCATTGACCGTCGCGGATTATTTCTCCTCGGCATGGGTAAAGTATGTCGTCGCCAACCTGCTCTTCCTGAATTTCCTGCACCCGACGCTGCCCGGCGTTTTCGAGGCCAACACGATACCCGAAGTTAACGGCGCACTCTGGACGCTCAAGATCGAGGTGATGTTCTATCTCTCGGTCCCCCTGTTTGTTCTTCTCTTCCGACGCTTCTCGCATTTCTCGGTGATTCTCGTCACCTACTGCGCGTCAGTTGCCTATTTGATGCTGATGACATCGATCGCCGAGAGTACCGGATCGGAATTGTATGTACGGCTTGGCAGACAACTCCCTGGGCAGCTTTCCTATTTCATGGCCGGCGCCTTTTTTTATTATTTCCTGCCTCTGTTCGAGCGAAAAAGCGCCTACTTCGTGGTTGCGGCTATCATCGCTCTCGCCATCAACTCCAGGTACCCGATGCCGTTCTTCGAACCGTTCGCCCTGGCAGCCCTCGTTTCCTTCTTCGGTTTGTTCCTGTATTTGGGGAACTTCGGCAAGTACGGAGACTTTTCCTACGGCGTCTACATTCTGCACGTCCCGATCATTCAGCTTCTTCTGGTATCCGGCTGGTTCAGCGACCGCCCGTGGACCCTCCTGGGCACGTCCGTTTTCCTGACCACAATTTGCGCCATCGCCATGTGGCACCTGGTTGAAAAGCGCTTCCTCTTTCGCAGCAGCCATTACATCGTGGCGGTATCCGCCGACGGAGAGAGCGCGGCAAACCCTTAGTTCCGCCACTCCGCCTGTGCAGGTCGGCCGCGGCATTTCTTCATCGGTCAATCCGCCCGCACCCGCAGGAAACTGGCGAAGCGTGGCAGCCCCTTGCGTGTGAGGTCGTGGTAACGATAAGTCACCGTGGTGCCGAGCGGCGGCGGGGCAAGGCGCTGCTGGTCGGTGAAGCCGGTGCCCAGCGAAAATTCCCGCCCGTCGTCGGCACGGACGCGCAAGGCGCCCATCCTGCCGGCATGCCTGCCCTTGCCTGGAACGTAGCCGATGACGACCGCTTCGGCATCTTCCCAGGGCTTCATCTTGAGCAGGGTATCGCTGCGGCCGGTTTCGTAGGGCGCGTCGGCTCGGTGCAACATCAGGCCTTCACCGCCCGCCTTGACGACCTCTTTCATGCGCTTTTCCAGGCTGTTGCGGTCGACCACCCTGAACTGCTCGATTTCACGCAGCCACGACACATTCGCCTGTCTGACCGTTTCACGAATCCGTTCGGCACGCTCGGCAAAGGTGCCGGGCGCACCCGGCAGCTCGAAGATCATGTAGCGCACCTGCCGCCATTCGGCATCGTCGGGAACCTCGCGCCGAACGATGCCGGCGAGCCGTTCGAAGGTGCCGCGGCCCATCCACAGTTCGCCGTCCAGAGGGCGCTTCGGCAGGCCCTCGAGAAACCAGGCGGGTGCATTGATCGTCTTGCCGCTGCGGAAGCGCAGGATCTGGCCATCCCAGATGGCGCGCACGCCGTCGAGCTTCTCACTGACGAGATACTGCGCAACGTCGACCTGACTGCGATAGACTTCGGCGAGGAGGACAGCCGGGGCTTCGGCACCCACCGGGATGGCCGGGAACGCCAGGATCAACACCAGAACCAGCGTGCGCAACACGCCGATCATCTCAGCCCTTGTCCGCCCACTCGCGCCTTGCCTGCCTGGCAACACCAAATATCTCTTCGAGGCGCTCGCCATCGTTGCGTGCCAGCGCCACGCGCAGGTCGTCGAGCTGGGCGCGGTAGCTATCCAGTTCGGCCAGCAGCGCGTCGCGGTTGGCGAGGCAGATGTCGCGCCACATCTCCGGGTGGCTGGCGGCGATGCGCGTGAAATCGCGAAAACCGGAGGCGGCAAAAGTGAAGAACAGGTCGGCGTCCTCGCGCACTGCCAGATCGTGAACCAGCGCGAAAGACAGCAGATGGGGCAGATGGCTGACCGCGGCGAACACCCGGTCATGCGCTTCCGGCGTCAGTTCGTAGATATCCGCCCCACACAACGACCAGGCGCGTTTGATGTGGTCGAGGGCATCGTCGGTGTTTTCCGGCAGGGGCGTGACGACGACCTTCTTGCCCCGGTAGAGATCCCACCGCGCCGCCGAAGGGCCACTGTTCTCCGCGCCGGCGATCGGGTGCGCCGGCACGAACTGGCAGATCCTCTCGCCGAAGGCTTGGCGCGCGGCGGCAACGACATCGCCCTTGGTCGACCCGCCGTCGGTCACGATGGTGTTGGGGCCCAGATAAGGGGCGATGCGCCCGAAGATCTCCGGCATCTGTGCCACCGGCGTTGCGACGAGCACGATGTCGGCATCCTCGATCTCGTAGGTCGGGTTGATGCCGGCGCGGTCGATGACGCCGAGTTCCTGCGCAACTCGCAGTGTCGATGGCGTGCGACCGAAGCCGACCACCTCCTCGACCGCCCCGGCCTCCTTGAGCGCCAGCGCGAACGAGCCGCCGATCAGGCCGGTGCCGAAAACGACGACCTTGCCGAATTCGGGCATCTACAGCGCCTTCTCCAGCGCTTCGAGAAAACGGGCGTTCTCCGGTTCGCTGCCGATGGTGACGCGCAACCATTCCGGCAGGCCGTAGCCGCCGATCGGCCGGACGATGACGCCCTGCTTGAGCAACTTCTGATTCACGCCCGCCCCGTCGCCGGCGCGGAAGGTGACGAAATTGCCGTGCGACGGGATGTGCTCGAGGCCCAGCCGCTTGAGGCCGGCGACGATCTGCTCCATGCCGCGCCGGTTGAGTTCGTAGCTCTCGGCGACGAACACATGGTCGTCGAGCGCGGCGATGGCCGCGGCGATCGCCAGGTTGTTGACGTTGAACGGCTGGCGCACGCGATTCATCAGGTCGGCGATCTCCGCCGATGCCAGCGCATAGCCGACGCGCAATCCGGCCAGCCCGAATATCTTCGAGAAGGTGCGGGTGACGACTAGGTTGGGAAAGTCGCTGATCCAGGCGGCGGTATCGACCCGCTCGGCCGGCGGCAGGTATTCGTTGTACGCCTCGTCGAGAACGACGACCACATCCTGCGGCACCGCCGCGAGAAAGGCGCGCACTTCCGGATAGGGAAGGAAGCTGCCGGTCGGGTTGTTGGGGTTGGCGATCCAGACGATGCGCGTGTCGGGCCGGATGGCGGCACGCATGGCGCTCAGGTCATGACCATAGTTCCTGGCCGGTGTCGCGATCAGTTCGGCTCCGGTCGATAGCGTCGCCAGCGGGTAGACCGCGAAAGCGTGCTGGGCGAAAACCGCCGAGCGACCCGGCGCCAGGAAAACCCGGGCGATCAGGTCGAGAACGTCGTTGGATCCGTTGCCGAGGACGACCCGGTCCCGGCCCACCCCGCAACGCTCGGCGACGGCCGCAATCAGTTCGAACTGGTCCGGATAGCGCTCGCTGCCGCCGATCGCGGCCTCGACCGCCCGCTTCGCCTTCGGGCTCATGCCAAGCGGATTTTCGTTGGACGCCAGCTTGACGATCTTGTCGACCGGCATGCCCATCTCGCGGGCCAATTCGCTGATCGGCTTGCCCGGCTGGTAGGGTGAAATGGCGCGAACATAGGACAGCGCTTGTTCAACGAGGCTCATGAGCGGCTCCTCAATAGACGGCGACCGGGTAGGATCCGAGGATCTTCAGATAGGCGGCGCGACTGGCAAGTTCGTCCAGTGCGGTCTTGACCGCCGGGTCGTCGCGATGGCCGTCGACATCCACGTAGAATACATATTCCCACAACGCATGCCGGGCCGGGCGCGACTCCAGGCGCGACATCGAAACGCCGGCATCGGCGAATGGCAGCAGCAGTTCATGCAGGGCGCCCGTGCGATTGGGCGCCGACATGATCAGCGAGGTCTTGTCGCGACCGGAGGGGCCGGCATCATGCTTGCCGAGCACCAGGAAGCGCGTCGTGTTGTTCGGCTCGTCCTCGATGTTCTCGACAAGGCGTGGCAGGTTGTAGCGGGCGGCCGCGGCTTCCCCGGCGATCGCCGCCGCGCCCGCCTCGTCCGCAGCATTCTGCGCCGCCTGGGCATTGCTGCCGACGGGTATGCGTTGCGCGTTGGGCAGCATGCGGTTCAGCCACTCGTGGCACTGCGCCAGCGACTGGGCATGCGAATAGACCCTGGCGATCCCGCCCAGATCGGTCTCTCTGGACAGCAGGTGCTGGTGAATACGCAGCACCAGCTCGCCGCAGATCCTGAGCGGGGTCGCCAGCAAAAGGTCCATCGTGCGGCCGACCGCGCCTTCGGTCGAGTTCTCGACGGGGACCACCGCATATTGCGCATGCCCCGACTCGACTTCGCGGAAGACATCGTCGATCGAGACCTGCGGCAGCAGGCGGGCCGCGTGACCGAAGTGCTTGGTCGCCGCCGATTCCGAGAAGGTGCCGAGCGGGCCGAGAAAGGCGATGCCCAGGGGTTCTTCCAGCGCCAGGCAGGCCGACATGATCTCGCGGAAGAAGAAGGTGATGTTTTCGCCCGGCAGCGGGCCGGGGTTGGCCTCCTGCAGGCGGCGCAGCACCTGCGCCTCGCGCTCGGGACGGTAGATGTGTCCCGCCTCGCCGTGCGCTGCCTTGATCTCGCCGACTTTCTGCGCGCAACGCGCGCGCTGGTTGAGGAGGCGCAACAGTTCGGCGTCGATGCCGTCGATTTCGGCACGGACGCCGGCCAGTTGCTTCTGCAGTTCGTCACTCATCGGCCTCTACCCGTTGCGTTTGGCGAAGTCGTTCATGAAATCCACCAGAACCTGCACGCCTTGCAGCGACACCGCATTGTAGATCGAAGCGCGCATGCCACCGACCGACTTGTGGCCCTTCAACGATACCAGTCCGGCCGCCTTCGCTTCGGCGAGGAACCCGGCGTCGAGCCGGGGATCGGCCAGCGTGAACGGGACGTTCATCAGCGAGCGGCAATCGGGATCGACCGGATTCGCATAGAAGCCGGCGGAAGCGTCGATGCATCCGTACAAAATGCGCCCCTTTTCGGCGTTAACCGCAGCGATGCCTTCCAGTCCGCCCTGCCGCTTGAGCCACTGGAAGACGAGACCGGCGACATAGATCCCGTACGTCGGTGGCGTATTCAGCAGCGAGCCGTGCTCGGCCATCACCGCGTAGTCCATGACGCTCGGAATCGCCAGCGGCGCCATGCCGAGCAGGTCGCGGTGGACGATGACCAGCGTCAGGCCCGAGGGGCCGATGTTCTTCTGCGCACCGGCATAGATCAGGCCGAATTTCTCGACCGCTACCGGCCGCGACAGGATATGCGACGACATGTCGGCAACCAGCGGCACGCCGGTGTCGGCAATGCGCTCGGCGCTGATCTCGACGCCGTGAATGGTCTCGTTGGTGCACAGGTGCAAGTAGGCGGCAAAGGGGTCGAGCCTGATCTCGTCAGCCACCGGCAGACGGGTGAAGTTGCTCGCCTCGGTGGTCGCCGCGCAGCGGACAGTGCCCGGGCTTGCCGCCACCCGCCGTGCTTCGCTGAAGGCCTTCTTCGACCACGAACCGGTGACGATGTAGTCGGCCGAACGCCCGGCCAGCAGGTTCATCGGGACCTGCGCGAACTGCAGGGTCGCCCCGCCCTGCAGGAAGAGGACCTCGTAGCCGGGCGGAATGGCCATCAGTTCGCGCAGGTCGGCTTCGGCCTGCTCGATGATGCCGGTAAATTCCTTGCCACGATGGCTCATTTCCATGACGCTGCACCCCACGCCATGCCAGTCGAGCATTTCTTCCCGCGCCTGGCGCAGGACTTCTTCGGGAAGGGCTGCCGGCCCGGCGCTGAAATTCCAGACCCGGCTCATCATTCCTCCCCGGCAGCCTCGCCCGCCGCTTCGCCCGAAGCTTCGCGCAGCGCGCTGCCGTTGGCTTCCGGTTCGCTGTCGATGTCGCCGACGTTTTCGACGATCTTTTCCAGCCCGGCGAGCTTTTCGCCATCGTCCAGCGCTATCAGCGTCACGCCCTGTGTCGCGCGGCCCATGCCGCGGATCTCGGCAACGCGGGTCCGGATCAGCACGCCGCCGGTGGTGATGAACATGATCTCGTCCTCGTCGCGCACCAGCTTGGCGCCGACGACGATCCCGTTGCGCCCGCTGTCGGCGATGGCGCGCACGCCCTGGGTGCCGCGGCCGGAATGGCGGAAATCGGCGAGCACCGTGCGCTTGCCGAAACCGTTCTCGGTCGCCACCAGCACGGTCTGCTGATCGCTCTCGGCGACCAGCAGCGAAATCACCGACTGCCCCGGCTGCAGGCGCATGCCGCGCACGCCGCGGGCGCCGCGACCCATCGGCCGCACATCCTCCTCGTCGAACCAGACCGCCTTGCCGGCGTCCGAGACGAGCACGATGTCGCTCTCGCCCGAGGTCAGCTCGACACCGATCAGGTAATCGTCGTCGTCGAGCGCGACGGCGATGATGCCGGCCTTGCGCGGATTGGAGAAGTCGGACAGCGGCGTCTTCTTGACCGTGCCCATCAGCGTCGCCATGAAGACATACTGGTCGTCGGAGAATTCCTTGACCGGCAGCACGGCGTTGATGCGCTCGCCTTCCTCCAGCGGGAAGAGATTGACGATCGGCTTGCCGCGGCTGTTGCGGCTGCCCTGCGGCGCCTCGTAGACCTTGAGCCAGTAGCAGCGGCCGCGGTTGGAGAAGCACAGGATGTAGTCATGGGTGTTGGCGACAAACAACTGATCGACGAAATCCTCGTCCTTGATCGCCGCCGCCAGCTTGCCGCGACCGCCGCGGCGCTGGGCGCGGTAATCGGTCAGCGGCTGGGCCTTGATGTAGCCGCCGTGCGACAGCGTCACCACCATGTCCTGCGGCGTGATGAAATCCTCGATGCCGAGTTCCTGGGTGTGCAGGACGATCTCCGAGCGGCGCTCGTCGCCGAACTGGTCGCGGATGGCGGTCAGTTCGGCGACGATGATTTCGGTGATGCGTTCCGGACGGGCCAGGATGTCGAGCAGGTCGGCGATCCTGGCCATGACGTCCTTGTACTCGGCGACGATCTTGTCCTGTTCGAGGCCGGTCAGGCGCTGCAGGCGGAGCTCGAGGATGGCCTGCGCCTGCGCGTCGGAGAGCCGGTAGCCTTGTCCGGAAAGACCGAACTCGGGGGCCAGTCCTTCCGGCCGCGAGGCGTCGGCCGCCGCGCGCTGCAGCATCTCCTCGACCACCGGGCTGCGCCAGGTCCGTTCCATCAGGCCGCGCTTGGCATCGGCCGGCGTCGCCGCCGCCTTGATCAGGGCGATGATCTCATCGACGTTGGACAGCGCGACGGCCAGACCTTCGAGGATGTGGCCACGCTCGCGCGCCTTGCGCAGCTCGAAGACGGTGCGCCGCGTCACCACCTCGCGCCGGTGGGCGAGGAAGCATTCGAGCATCTGCTTCAGGTTGAGCAGGCGCGGCTGGCCGTCGACCAGCGCCACCATGTTCATGCCGAAGGTATCCTGCAGCTGCGTCTGCTTGTACAGGTTGTTGAGGATGACCTCGCCGACCTCGCCGCGTTTCAGCTCGATGACGACGCGCATCCCGGACTTGTCCGACTCGTCGCGGATGTCGGAAATGCCCTCGATCTTCTTCTCGTTGACCAGCTCGGCGATCTTCTCGATCAGGGTCTTCTTATTGACTTGGTAGGGAATCTCGTCGACGATCAGCGCCTGGCGGTCGCCCTTGCCGATGTCCTCGAAATGCGTGCGCGCCCGCATGACCACGCGGCCGCGACCGGTCTTGTAGCCTTCGCGGACGCCCATGATGCCGTAGATCAGCGCGGCAGTCGGAAAATCCGGGGCGGGGATGTGTTCGATCAGCTCGTCGATGCCGAGCGCCGGATTCGCCAGCAGGGCGAGACAGCCGGCGATCACCTCGTTCAGGTTGTGCGGCGGGATGTTGGTCGCCATGCCGACCGCGATGCCGGCCGAGCCGTTGATCAGCAGGTTCGGAATGCGCGCCGGCAGAACCAGTGGCTCGTTTTCGGAACCATCGTAGTTCGGTCCGAAATCGACGGTTTCCTTCTCGAGGTCTTCGAGCAACTGGTGACCGATCCTCGCCATGCGCACTTCGGTGTAGCGCATCGCCGCGGCGTTGTCGCCGTCGACCGAGCCGAAGTTGCCCTGCCCGTCGACCAGCATGTAGCGCAGCGAGAAATTCTGCGCCATGCGAACGATGGTGTCATAGACCGCCGTATCGCCGTGCGGGTGGTATTTGCCGATCACGTCGCCGACGATGCGCGCCGACTTCTTGTACGCCTTGTTCCAGTCGTTGGAGAGTTCGTGCATGGCGAAAAGGACCCGCCGATGCACCGGCTTGAGGCCGTCGCGCACGTCGGGCAGCGCCCGGCCGACGATGACGCTCATCGCGTAGTCGAGGTAGGAACGCCGCATCTCGTCCTCGAGGCTGATCGGCAGTGTTTCTTTGGCGAATGGATCCATGTCTGGCGTTCCGCGCCGCCCGGGCAGCGCTTTGTTGGTTGAATCGAGCGTAATTTGTTATTTTAACACGCCACCCAAATCGAGTCAGACGCCGTTGTCCATCGCAACCACTCCCGAATTCATCGACTTGCTGATCGAGCCCCGCTGGATCGCCGCGGTCGACCCCGATGTGGTGCTCAAAAACCACGCCGTCGCCGTACATGACGGACGGATCATCGCCGTCCTTCCCGGCGGCGAGGCGCGCGACCGCTTCGATCCGGGAAAGCGGGTCGTGCTGGCGGACCACATCCTGATTCCCGGCCTGGTCAACCTGCACACGCACGCCGCGATGGCGCTGATGCGCGGCCTGGCCGACGACCTGCCGCTGCTGGACTGGCTGCAGAAGCACATCTGGCCGGCCGAATCCGGCAACGCGTCACCGCAGTTCGTGTACGACGGCACCCGCCTCGCCTGCGCCGAGATGCTGCTGGGCGGCGTCACCTGCTTCAACGACATGTATTTCTTTCCCGAAGCGGCCGCCAGCGCCGCCAGCGAACTGGGCATGCGCGCCATGCTCGGCATCACCGCACTGGAGTTTCCGACCCCTTATGCCAGCGACGCGGACGACTATCTCGACAAGGGTCTCGCCGTCCGCGAACAATGGCTGAGCCACCCCCTGATCGGCTTCTGCCTGGCCCCCCACGCCCCCTACACCGTCTCCGACGCGAGCTTCGAGCGCATTCTCACCCTTTCCGGCCAACTCAACGTGCCGATCCACTGCCATGTCCATGAAACGCGCCACGAAATCGACGAGAGCCTGCGCCAGCACGGCGTCACGCCGCTCGTGCGGCTGCAGCGCCTGGGCTTGCTCGGCCCGGGTTTCATCGGCGTCCACGCCATACACCTGGAAGATGGCGACCTCGACCTGCTCGCGGCGACCGGCTGCAGCGTCGCCCATTGCCCGGCGTCGAATCTGAAACTGGCCAGCGGCGTCGCCCCTGTGGTGCGAATGCGACAGCTTGGCATCAACGTCGGCCTCGGAACCGACGGCGCCGCCAGCAACAACCGCCTCGACCTGTTCGGCGAGATGCGCCTTGCCGCCTTGCTGGCCAAGGGCGGCAGCGGCGACGCCAGCGTGCTGCCCGCCCGCGAGGTGCTGCGCATGGCGACGCTCGATGGAGCGACGGCGCTCGGTCTCGGTCACGAAATCGGCTCGATCACCGCGGGCAAGGCGGCCGATCTGGTCGCCGTCAGCCTTGATGGGTTGAACACCACGCCCTGTTACGATCCGGTATCGCACCTCGTCCATGTCGCGGGCCGTGAATGCGTGACGCATGTCTGGGTCGCCGGAAAGTGTTGCGTAGACCACAAAATGCTCTCCTGGAGAGGCCAAAATGACTTGGAATCGGCAATCACACTGTGGCAGAATAGGCTGGAGGTCCGTAGCGAATCCTGAAAACAGGTAGCTACATGGGTAAAAAGGTTTTGCTAATTTTCTTCAACGAGGGAAAACAATGATCAAGAACATTGCCAGGAAGTCTCTTCTTTTGGCTCTGCTGGCCGGCATCGGCCTCGGCGCCACCGTCGCTCAGGCTCAGGAGCGCGTCTATGTCATCGACCAGCGCGACGTCGTCGCCCTGAGCGGCTTCGGCCTGTGCTGGCGGACCGGCTACTGGACCCCGGCGGCTGCCGCCAAGGATCCGGCCGGCTGCCAGTGCGACAAGGACCTGCTGCCGAAGGAAGTCTGCGAACCGCCGGCTCCGCCTGCTGCTGCCGCGCCGAAGCCCACCGGTGAGAAGATCACCGTCGCCGCCGACGCCCTGTTCGACTTCGACAAGGCGACGCTGCGTCCGGAAGGCAAGGCCAAGCTCGACGAGCTGGTGTCCAAGGCCGGCGCCATCAAGCTGGAAGTGATCCTGGTCGTCGGCCACACCGACCGCATCGGTTCGGCCGCCTACAACCAGAAGCTGTCCGAGCGCCGCGCCGCCGCGGTCAAGACCTACCTGGTCTCCAAGGGCATCGAAGCCAACCGCGTCTACACCGAAGGCAAGGGCAAGACCCAGCCGGTGACCGGCGACAAGTGCAAGGGCAACGCCAAGACCAAGGCCCTGATCCAGTGCCTGCAGCCGGATCGCCGCGCCGACATCGAAATCATCGGCACCAAGTAAGACGCCGCGCTTCA
>ERZ761607.4768-NODE-4768-length-11695-cov-5.200687_pt1 | contig 11695 bp, 9 predicted proteins | sample MGYA00511164_ERZ761607 | MGnify/ENA primary metagenome ERZ761607 (study PRJEB28899, sample SAMN02445080) | bioreactor sludge metagenome | biome: EBPR sludge | place: Australia: Brisbane, Thorneside Wastewater Treatment Plant | collected 2011-06-22 ...
GACGACGTGATTACTGCCGAGCGCACCCAAATGGTGCTGGGCACTGCCTCCAATGAGGCCGTAACGCGCCTCACCGATGCCTGGCTCAACCGCAACGGCGCGGGCGGCCTGGCCCTCATCCACGAGGCGCTGGCCTCTGGTACGGATGCCCGGCAGTTCTGCCGCCAGATGGTGGCCTATTTGCGTGAGCTGCTGCTGCTGCAAGCGGCGGGCGACACTATTCCCCTGGAAGCCACACCCGAGCAAAAGGCTGAGATGCTGGCCCAGGCGCAGCGCGCCCCCCGGCAGGGTCTCATCGACGCGATTAAGCGGTTTAACGAGGCGGCGTTGGTGGCGGCAGGCAGCTGGCAGCCGCAGCTGCCGCTGGAGCTGGCCTTTGTGGAGCTGCTGCCAGACGCGCCCGTGCCGATGCGAACGGTGGTGATGGAAACGGCCGTTGCCCCTACACCACCCCCCGCTAAATCAAAGCCAGTTGAAGTGGAAATGGCCGTTCCCTCCGTGGAGAAAGTGGTGAAAACGGCCGTGGCTGAACCGGAACCACCCAAACCAGAAGCCAAACTGGCCAAAGCCCAGCCCAAGGCCGAGCCAAAACCGCTCACCGTGCGGCAGGTGCAGGCGGTTTGGGCACAGCTGGTCAGCCAGGCAGGCGAAAAAATCAAAAACCTGCCTGCTCTGCTCAACATGGGCAAGCCGCTGGCCGCCGAAGGACGCACCCTGGTCATCGGGTTCGATTACCCGCTGTTTAAGGATAAATTTGACAATCTAGCCGGAGCCAACAAATTGGTCGGTGACATTTTGAGCGAGCTGCTGGGGCAAAACACTACCACGCGCGCCGTGGTGACCAGTGAATACACCGTGCCCGTGCAGCCCGACGATTTCCGTGCCCTGGCCGAAGAGCTGGGCGGTACTGTTTCTGAAGATTATTGAATTCTAGTAAAAAGTAAAAAGTGCTAAGTGAAAAGTATGAGCCTTACTTATTACTTTTCACTTATCACTTTTCACTCAAAGAGAAGGAGCAAACCATGTCTAAACGAGCTTTTCGCGGACGGCCGCAGCCGAAGAAAAACAAAATGCCCAGCGCCAGCGGCTTAATGTCCCAAATGCAGCAGATGCAGGAGCAGATGGCCACAACCCAGTCCGCGCTGGAAAATGAAATGATTACCGTTACGGCGGGCGGTGGGGCGATCAGCATCGTTATCACCGGGCACCAGCGCGTTCAATCCATTACCGTGAATCCGGAACTGCTGACCCCTGACGATGCCGAGATGCTGCAAGACATGCTGGTGGCGGGTATCAACTCGGCCATCGAACAGTCCCAGGCACTGGCGGCCGAGCGGATGGAAGGCATTACCGGCGGTCTGGGCGGCGGCCTGAACGACCTGCTGGGCGGCCTGGGGTTAGGCTAACCAATGGCCTCGGCGTTGCCCCAGCCGGTGCAGCGGCTCATTAACGAATTTGCCCGCCTGCCGGGCATTGGCCCTAAGTCGGCGGCGCGGCTGACCTTTTATTTGCTGCGCATGGCCGATGAACAGGCATTGGACCTGGCGGCAGCCCTGCAGGATATGAAGGAACGCACCATCTTCTGCAGCAACTGCTTCCACATCACGGAAGCTGATCCGTGCATTTTGTGCACCGATCCGGCGCGGGACGACCGGCTGCTGTGTGTGGTGGAGGAGCCGCTGGATGTGTTGGCCATTGAACGGTCGCAGGCGTATAACGGCCGTTACCACGTTCTCCACGGCGCTATCTCCCCGGTTGAAGGCATTGGCCCGGAAGATTTACGCATCAACGAGTTGGTCAGCCGCGTGCAGCACAGCAGCTTTCAGGAAATCATCCTGGCTACCAACCCCACGCTGGAAGGCGAATCGACGGCACTTTACATCCAGCGCCGCCTGGCCGATTCCGGCGTGCGCCTGACGCGCCTGGCCCGCGGCCTGCCCGTCGGCGGCGACCTGGAATACACCGACGAAATTACGCTGGGGCGCGCATTGGAAGGGCGGCAGGAGCTGTAGATGTTGCTTGCCAGTGCCCTGCCAATGTGCTAACATTCGCCCGTCTTGCGGTGTCGCCAAGTGGTAAGGCAGCGGACTTTGAATCCGCCATCCCTGGTTCGATCCCAGGCACCGCAGCAGTAAAAGGACTGGGTTTAGGCTCAGTCCTTTTTTTATCTCTGTTTGTGAGGTAATTGGGCAATTGCCTAATTACTCAATTACCAAATTACTATTCCTATGACTTTAGCAATTGTGATTCTTGCCGCTGGTGAAGGCAGCCGGATGCAGTCAAAAAAACAGAAAATTTTGCATGAGGTGGGCGGTAAACCGATGGTGCGGCATTTGTTTGACACGGCCGTTTCCCTCACCCCCATTCCTCCTGTTTTGGTGATTGGCAGCGGCGGCAGCGGCGTAAAGGCGCTGTTTGGCAGCCGGGCGCAGTATGCGGTGCAAAGCGAACAGCTAGGCACCGGCCACGCCACACAAATGGCCAAATCGCTGCTGGTTGGCACCGCCGACCAGGTCATCGTCACTTATGCCGATATGCCGCTGCTGCAAACAAGCACGCTGCAAAAGCTGGCCGACATGCAGGCGCAGACACATACGGCCGTTACCCTCCTCAGCGTTTTTGGGCCGCCCGAATCCACCTTTGGCCGGGTGGTGCGGGAGGCAGACGGCCGTGTGGTGGAAATCCTGGAAGTGGCTGAAGCGCAGCGGCGGGCCAACGCCGCCGACCTGCTGGCCATCCCCGAACACAACGCCGGGGTGTATTGTTTTGCCGCCGATTGGCTGTGGGACAACATCGACAAGCTGCCGCTGCGGCAGGCGCGTAATGGCCCGGAATATTACCTCACCGACATGATTGAACTGGCCGTCCAGCAAAACCAGGGCGTGGCGGCCGCCACGGTGGAAGAGCCGGACGAATGTTTGGGCGCGGGTACGCGCGCCGAGATGGTGGCCGTGGAAAAAGCATTTCGGCGTCGGGCCACCAACCGCTGGCTGGCCCAGGGTGTCACCATCGTGGACCCAGACAGCACGTACATCGACCCCGACGTGACGATTGGGCAAGATACGATTATCTGGCCCAACAGCTATCTGCAAGGGCAAACGGCCGTTGGCCAGGCGTGCATCATCGGGCCAAACACGATTGTGCGCAATGCGGCCGTGGGCAATGGCTGCCACATCGAACAGGCGGTGGTAGAAGGGGTGGTGCTGGGGCCGGGAACGGCCGTTGCCCCGTTCACCGTCATAAAAAACCCGTAGGGGCGAGGCAGTTGGCCTCGATCCTGGACGAACAGACCTTCTTCCCGCCAACTGCCTCGCCCCCACAAAGGAACGCACAATGATTACCCACGAACAACGCGCCGCCTTAATTAAAGCCGCCATCGAAGTGCGAGAACGAGCCTACGCCCCCTACTCCAACTACCAGGTTGGCGCCGCGCTGCTGATGGCCGACGGCACGATGGTGACCGGGGTGAATGTAGAAAATTCTTCGTATGGCCTGACGATTTGCGCAGAGCGAACGGCCGTTACCACCGCCATCACCGCCGGACACCGCAAAATCCTGGCCGTCGCCGTGGCCACCGACAATGCCGGGTCGCCCTGCGGCGCGTGCCGCCAGGTACTGACCGAGTTTGCTGGGGATGTGCCGGTTTATTTGGTGGACAAGGTGGGAAACGGCCGTGACACCACCCTCTACAGCCTGCTCCCTGACCATTTTGGCCCAGAACATTTGACATAACGCGATCTATCTTACCCACGACAACCAGATGACACCCCAAACCAGCGTGATAAGCGTGATGGGCACGCCCGCCCGCAAATATTCGCCAAACGTCAGCTTTACCCCATGCGCCGCAGCCGATTCAGCAACAATGAGATTGGCCACCGATCCCAGCAAGGTGAGATTGCCCGCCAGGGTAGTGGCCATCGCCAGGGTAAGCCAGGTCGTCAGCGGATCGGCAAAATCGGGTACCAACGGCCGAAACAGCATGACCGCCGGGACGTTAGAGATGGTGTTGCTCAATAGGACGGATACGGCCGTTAACCAACCAATGCCCCGTTCCGCCAGAGGCTGCATCACGCCAAACAGCCGTTCGCTTAGTCCGCTGCTTTCCAACGCCCCGGTTACCATAAACAGACCGCCAAAAAAAACCAGCAGGGTCCAATCAATTTCCCGAAAAACACGATTGGGTTTTAAGCGCCGGGTAATGAGCAAAAGGCTGGCCGCGGCCAGGGCGGCAAGAGGAACCGGTACACCCGCCAAAAAGCCAAGCAGCATGCCAGCCGTGGCCAGCATACTTTTGTTTAGCAGCGGGGAGAAGGTGCGCAGCTTTTCGGGTGGCAGCATGGGCAGGGAAACGGCCGTAAACTCCTCCCGATATACCAGCACAATCACCACCCAACACAGTCCCAAACCAACCAGCGCTACCGGCAGCAAATAGCTGGAAAATGACACAAACGAAAGCCCCGAAGCCACGCCAATCAACATATTTTGCGGATTCCCCGTGATGGTACCTACCGAGCCAATGTTGGCCGCCGCCGCCAGACCCACCAGATAAGGAATGGGATTACGCCGCAAAGCCAGGGTAACTTGCACCACAAACGGAGTAAACATCAACACAATCGTGTCGTTCAAAAACAGGGCCGAAAGCAAACCGCCTGCCAGGACGATAAAAGCCAACAGCTGGCGCGGCGATTTTGCCCAGCCAACAAGACGCAAATGCACCAGCTGGAAAAAACCCGCCAGCCGCAGATTGACATTTAGAATCATCATGGCAAAGAGCAGCATCAGCGTGTTTAAGTCTAGCGCCGCAAAAGCGCCTTCCAGCGAAATTGCTCCAAACAAAATCAGCCCCGCCGCCCCAACCAAGGCAATGGTCGCCCGATTCATGCGCAGCCCCGGGTACCGCCCCAACGCCACGCCCAATAAAATGATGGTTACGGCAATAAGAGTGAGCCATTGTTGAAAATCCATAGGCGGTAATCATAGCTGGCTTTTTATCAGTGAACATGATTTGATGGATACATTTTTCATCAGGCGGATGGTTTTCTGCTACACTTCCCACATGGCAAGAGAACGTACCTTTCGCAGTGAAGCAATTGTTTTACGCCGCACCGACTTTGGCGAGGCCGACCGCCTGCTTACCCTCTACAGCCGCGACTTTGGCAAAATCAAAGCGGTGGCCAAGGGCGCGCGCAAGCCGCAAAGCCGCAAAACGGGCCATGTGGAGCAGTTCATGCGCTCCAATTTTCTGTTTGCCAGTGGGCGCGACATTCCCATTCTTACCCAGGCCGAAATGGTGCAGCCCTATGCCGCCCTGCGCGACGACCTCATCCTGACCACCTATGCGGCCTACCTGGTAGAGCTGCTGGACCGCTTCACCGTGGAGGACGATAAACACACCGGCATCTACCAACTGCTGGCCGATGGCCTGGGCTGGCTGACCACCCACGAGGATGTGCTGCTGGTGGCTCGTTTTTACGAGCTGCGTTTGCTGGGTCTGGCGGGTTTTCGACCGCAGCTGTTCCACTGCGTGGCCTGCGGCGAACCGATTGAAGAGCGGGACCAATTTTTCAGCGCCGAGTTAGGCGGGATTTTGTGTCCCAATTGTCGGGAGGAAGATAGAAGGGCGGTGGGGATTACGGCCGTTTCCACCAAAGTCCTGCGCTACCTGCAAACACGGCCGTGGGACACCGTGCACAACCTGCGCCTCAAGCGCGCCGTGCACACCGAGCTGGAAAACGTGATGCACTACTACATCACCTACGTCCTGGAACGCAACCTCAAATCCGTCGAATTCCTCCACCGCCTGCGCCAGGAAGCCGCCCTCCTGCTGCCCCCCTCAGAGTAAAAAACTTAAACACGAATGCCACAAATGGACGAATTTTATGAATCAAAAACATTCGTCTTATTCGTCCATTCGTCAAATTCGTGTTGAAAATCCTTTAGATGCCTGTGGTCTGTCCCCATGCTATAATCGTGCGCTGTTATTTTGACCAATTCCATCGAGGGTGTGCATGAGCGAATCGCTGACTTTTCAAGACATTATTTTAAAGCTGCTTGACTATTGGAAGCGGCAAGGCTGCCTGGTGCAGCAGCCGTACAACGTGCAGGTGGGTGCGGGGACCATGAACCCCGCCTCGGTACTGCGCGTTTTGGGGCCAGAGCCGTGGAATGTGGTGTATGTGGAACCGAGTATCCGGCCGGACGACGGCCGTTTCGGCGACAACCCCAACCGCATGCAAATGCACCATCAACTCCAGGTCATCCTCAAGCCCGATCCGGGCAACCCGCAGGAGCTGTACCTCAAAAGCCTGGAAGCGATCGGCATCGATCCGCGCCACCACGACATTCGTTTTGTCGAAGACAACTGGGAAAGCCCGGCGCTCGGTGCCTGGGGGTTGGGCTGGGAAGTGTGGCTCGATGGCCAGGAAATCACCCAGTTCACCTACTTCCAGCAGGCCGGAGGCCTCACCCTCGACCCCGTTTCGGTGGAAATCACCTACGGTCTGGACCGCATCGCTCTGGCCCTGCAAGGCGTAGACAGCGTCTGGGAGATGGCCTACGGCACGGGCATCAGTTACGAAAACGTGCTGCTGCAAAGCGAAATTGAGCACTGCCGCTACTATTTTGACGTGGCCGACGTGGACAGCATTCGCCAGATTTACGAAACCTACGAGCGCGAGGCCAAACGGTGCATCGAAGCCGGGCTGGTGATTCCGGCGCACGATTACAACCTCAAATGCTCCCACCTGTTCAACATTTTAGACACGCGTGGCGCGGTCGGCGTGACCGAGCGGGCCAACTACTTCCGCCGGATGCGCGGCCTGGCGCGGCAGGTGTCGGAGCTGTACGTGGCCCAGCGTGAATCGCTCGGCTTCCCGCTGCGCAACGGCGACCGGGAACCCGTGGTGCCCATCAGCCGCCCGCAGCCAGTGGAGCCAAACACCTCCGATGCGCCGCAGACGTTTGTGCTGGAGATCGGCAGCGAAGAGCTGCCCGTGTCGGATCTGGATGCGGCGTTGAAGCAGCTGGCCACGGCCGTTCCCACTCTCCTCAAAAATGCCCGCCTCAGCTACGACCGGATCGACATCGACGGCACGCCACGCCGCCTGGTGTTGCAGGTCCACAGCCTGGCCGGTCGCCAGCCCGACCTGGAAAGCGTGGTCAAAGGGCCGCCCGCCGATCGCGCCTACGACGCCGACGGCAAACCGACCCAGGCAGCCATCGGTTTTGCCCGGGGCAAAGGCGTAGACGTGGCCGATTTGCAAATCGTGACCGAAGGCGACAAGCGTTATATTTCCGCCGTGGTGCGCGAAGACGGCCGTTCCCCCCCCGCCGTATTGGCCGAACTCCTGCCCGATCTCATCGCCGGGCTCAAGTTTGAGCGCTCCATGCGCTGGAACCCAACCAATATCAGCTACAGCCGCCCGCTGCGCTGGATTGTGGCCCTGTTTGGCCCGGACGTGGTGCCCTTCAGCTACGCGGGCATTAGCAGCGGGCGCATCAGCCGAGGGTTACGGCCGTACGACTCACCCGAAATTGTCATCGAAGAGGCGCGCAGCTACGGCGGATTAATGCGCACCAACAGCATCGTCATCAGCCAGGAGAAACGGCGCGAACAGATTACGGCCGTCTCCCACAAGCTCGCTGCCGAAATGAGCGGCACCATCCCCGACGACCCTGCTCTGCTGGACGAGGTAACCAACCTGGTGGAAAAACCAACGCCGCTGCGCGGCCGTTTCAGCAAACGCTTCCTGGCCCTGCCCGCCGAGGTGCTGGTGGCCGTCATGCGCAAACATCAGCGCTACTTCCCGGTCTACAACGGCCAAAAAGAGCTGCTGCCCTACTTCATCGCCGTGCGCAACGGCGACGAGAAGCACCTGAATTTTGTGGTCAACGGCAACGAACACGTGCTCAAAGCCCGCTTTGCCGATGCCGAATTTTTCTATGGCAAAGACAGCCAGCGGCAGCTGGCCGACTTTTTGCCCGAGCTGGACACGCTCACCTTCCAGGCCAAACTCGGTTCCATGCTAGACAAAGTACACCGCCTGGAAAAACTGACGCCCGCCGTGGCCCAAATGCTGCATCTGGATGCGGACGAGATGGCAACGGCCGTTCGCGCCGCCGCCCTCGCCAAAGCCGATTTAGCCAGCAACATGGTCGTCGAGATGACCTCTTTGCAGGGCATCATGGGCGGCCATTACGCCAAACGCAGCGGCGAAAGTGATGCCGTGGCCGAAGCGATTGCCGGGCAGTACAACGCCGTCAGCAGCAGCCGGGCGGGTCTGGCCCTGGCCATCGCCGACCGGTTGGACAGTCTGGCGGGTCTGTTTGCCGCCGGGTTAGCGCCCAAAGGCTCGAATGATCCCTTTGCCCTGCGCCGCGCCGCGCTGCACCTCATCGAAAACCTGATTGCCCACCAGCAGCCGTTTGATTTGCGCGCTGCCTTTGCCGCCGCCGCTAACCTGCTGCCCGTGCCCGGCGATGACGCTGTTTTGCAAGAGGTGATGGGGTTTGTCAACGGCCGTCTTGAAGGTGTGCTGCGTGATTTAGGCCATTCCGCCTTTGTCGTCAAAGCAGTTTTGGCCGAGCGGGGCCACGACCCGTACACCGCCTCCCGCGTGGCTGAATCGCTCGGTGAAGCGATTGCCGCCGAGGATTGGCCCCAACTGCTGGATGCCTATGCCCGCTGCGTACGCATCACCCGCAGCCAGAGCGAAACGTTTACGCTGCGTCCCGCTGCCTTTGCCCTGCCCGCCGAGCAGGAACTTTTGGCGGCTTACCAGCAGGCTGCCGCCCAACAGGACGGCACGATGCCTACTTTTGTGGCCACGCTGCGCGCGCTCCAGCCCGCCATCAGCCGCTTTTTTGATGATGTGCTGGTGATGGATGAAGATACGGCCGTACGCCACAACCGCCTCGCCCTGCTCCAACACATCGCCGCCCTCACCGACGGCCTGGCCGATCTGTCGCAGTTGGAAGGGTTTTAAAATGGTTGTCCATCGGATAAGTACAAATGAGGCACTTATCCGTACTTAAGAGTACTGGCTTAGGGCACAATGAGCTGAATGGAACGGCCGTATCTCTCCCGATGTGGCTTTTGTTGGTTCAGTCCGTGCCAGCCAGGGAGCACTATTTAGTGAGCTATGAATGATCTAAGTGATGAGCAGCTGATGGCCCTGGTCATCAAACAGGATGTGGCTGCTTATAGAACCCTGTATGAACGGTACAAACGGGCCGTTTTGGGTTTGGCGTACAAAATCTTGGGTGATCGAGCCGCCGCCGAAGAAGTGATGCAAGAGACGTTTTGGCGTATCTGGGACAGCGCTGCTTCTTTCGACACCCAGCGTGGTTCGCTGCCCAACTGGATGTTTGGCATTGCCCGCAATCTCTCCATCGACATTGTGCGCCGGGGGCAAAAAATTAAGATGCAGGCCCTGCCGGATTTGCATCACGATCACGTCGAAGCCACGCCCCACTACCAGGATGACCACGATGTGGCCGATGCCGCCCTCTTGCTGCTGCGCCACAAACAGGTTCACATCGCCCTCACCGAGCTGCCCGCCGAGCAGCGGGATGTGGTGGAATGGATCTACTTTCAGGGCAAAACGCGCCGTCAAATTGCTCAGGAAATGGATATTCCGTTTGGCACGATTAACACCCGGGCAAAGCTGGCCCTGGACAAGCTAAAACGCGTCTTGCAGGCGCAAGGATTTGAGGATTAAGATGAACGAGCAAATTGAAGACCTGCTCGCCGTTTACGTGTTAGGTGGGCTGTCCGCAGAAGAGGAAGCAGCGGTAGAGGCACATGTTGCCCAGAATCCCCATGCGGCCCGGCTTTTGGAAGAGGCGTATGCGGCGGCGGCCCTTCTGCCTTACACCGCGCAACCGCTGGAACCTTCCGCCGCAGCCGAGGCGGCGCTGTTTGCCCGCATCGAAGCCAGATCTCAACCTCAAACTGCGCTTAAGGCCCCCGCCGTGCCTGCCGCGCCTGCTGTAAAAGCCACCCGTCCCGCGCCCGCCAAACCCACCGTTTGGGAAACCCTGCGCCACTTTTTTAGCCTGCCGCTGGTAACGGCCGTTGGCCTGGGAACGGCCGTTTTGCTCTTCATCTGGAGCCTTTCGCTGAACCAGCAGGTGCGCGGCTTGAACCAGGACGTGCAGCAGCTCACCGCCGACAACAGCAGCCTGCGCACCAACTTCGACACGCTGGCCAGCGAAAATCTCAGCCTCACCGCGCGGGTAAGCGAACTCCAGGCCGCCAACCAGACATACGAAAACCAGGTGGACGAGATGGCTCAGACCAACGCGCAGCTCATTGCCACCAACCATGAATTAGAGGCTGAAGTGGATGAAACGGCCGTGACCCAAACCACCCTTGAAGCCCAAATCACCGAACTGCAAAACGAGCTGGACAGCGTCCTGGCCGCCATTCCGTTTGACTCGTCGCAGGTCTACGCCGTCACCCTGCCTGGCACCGAAGATCAGCCAGGCGCATCAGCCGAACTGGTGATTGATCCGGTTTCCAACACCGCTCTGCTCATTGTCGATGGCATGCCCGAACTGCCCCAAGACGCTGTTTACCAGGTCCTGCTCATTCGCGGCACCGAACACGAAACGGCCGAAACCTTCCGCGTCGATACCCAGGGCGAAGGTGTGCTGCTCGTCCATTCCACCGAGCCGCTGCAATCCTTCGACGCCGTCGGCGTTTCCATTGAGCCAGAAGGCGGCAGCGTCCAGCGCACTGGCGACATTGTGCTGCTGGGTAACATTAACTGAACCAAACCCTGCACACCCCTGCGCCAATCAAGGCATTTCCCGTTCTCAAGCAGGTGGGATGCTTCGGGGGATGCTTCGGCGGCCTCAGCACAGGCTCTCAGCATGACAAGGCAAGTTTCCACTGTCATTCTGAACGAAGTGAAGAATCCCGCAAGGTTCCCATGACAAGAACCTCACCTAAACCAAAACGTCGTTGATTCTAAAGCGGGCGGGATGCTTCGGGGGACCTCAGCATGACAGGGCAAGTTCAACTGTCATTCTAAAAGCCGAGAAGACCCAAAAAGATTTTCAGAGACGCCCGTCGCGGCGTTTCTTTTTTTGCCAGTTATCCCCTTTGAAGCAAATTCCCCAATTCAACAAGTACAAAACCTGAACAACTTCGTAATTCTTAGTGAACCGGCCACTTTGCAAATGTTTTGTAGATGATTTGCAAAAGTTCGATACGTACAAAACAAAATCCGGTTCGTAATTATCAACAGATAGCCCAAAAAGCAGTTTCCCAAAGCTTGACAAATGAACCGAAAAATTGAGCCCAGGCGGGTCTATTCCCCCTGCCTGCTGGCTGTAAGGAAGCTAAATGACGGAGGTGATGCACGCAAATCCAATCAAATATAGAACCAACCCATTTCCCAACCCGAATGACTTAAAAATTCAGACATCTGTTTACCGATAATCTGTGATATAGGAGAAAACAATGAAAAAAGTAAAACTGCTCATTTTTGCCTTACTGGCCTTGTTCCTTACCACCGCTGCCTGGGTTGCGGCCGATGATGACACCGGCACCGTCACCGTGGTGCACGGCGTGCCTGGTTTAACGGTTGACGTGTACGTCAACGGCGGCCTGACTCTGCCGGATTTTGCCCCTGGCACCATCACCGACCCGCTGACCCTGCCGGAAGGCAACTACGACATCGAAATCTAC